>Ga0315910_10004966_pt1 | contig 10983 bp, 9 predicted proteins | sample EdamamesoilMG_FD_204470 | JGI IMG/M metagenome (GOLD analysis project Ga0315910, IMG submission 204470) | Garden soil microbial communities collected in Santa Monica, California, United States - Edamame soil | ecosystem: Environmental > Terrestrial > Soil > Garden | place: USA: California...
CTCGCCCAGTTCGACGCCGGCGCGGCGGCGCAACTGGCGGCCTGGCACCTGTCGCGCTGCCTGCTCGGCTGGGCGCAGGGCGACTTCGCGACGATGGACGAATCGGCGCGTGCCGCCGAGGCGCTGGGCACGCAGGCGGGCGACGCCGAGGTCGCCGCGATGGGCCTCGGCTACCGCGCGATCGCGCTGAACTTCCTGAGCCGGCGCGGGCTGCGCGAGCTCGGCGTCGAACGGCTGCAGGCGCGTGCACCGGCACCGCACGTCGTCACCGGCGTCGCGCTCGCCTGGGCCGACATCGACGAGGGCCACTTCGAAAGGGCCCGCGACCGCTATGCGGTGACGCTCGAGCACCTCGAGCGCAGCGACGCGCCGCACCTGTGGTACCAGGGCAACCTCGGCACGGTGGGCGTGCACATCCCCGGCATGGGCCCGCTGATCGAGCGCTGGATCGACGGCGCGCTGCGCGTCAGCGGCGACGAGCCGCTGACGCTGAAGGCGATGGCGCTGGTGATGCGCGGCTGGTCACGCCTGCTCGTGCGCGCCGACATCGACGGCGCCCGCGACGCGCTCGCCGCGACCCAGCAGGAGCTGCGCTGGCTCGCCGAGCCGACCGGGGTCAACGCACTCGCCACCGTGCTGCAGCTGCAGATCGAGGCCGCGAGCGGCGACCTCGATGCGACGCGCGCAGCGATGCAGACCCTGCTGCAGGGGCCCTCGACCGGGCAGGGCCACCGGGCGCGCTGGATCGTCGCCAACTTCATTGCCGGCTGTGCCGCGGCGGTCGGGGACGCGCAGGCGCTGCGCGCGCAGGTCGAGGTCTTCGAGGCGACACCGCCCGCGAGCGCACTGCCCGGCCTTCACGCCATCGTGAACGACATCGCACGCGGGCACCTGGCCTGGCTCGACGGCGACACCGAGGCCGCCATCGAGGCGTGGCAGCGCGCCGTGGCCGACCCGACCGGGCTGATCCGTACCCGCCTGGACGCCCCGACGCGCCTGCACCTCGCTGCCGCCTGCGTGCGCGCCGGCCGGCCGCGCGACGCCGCGGTGCCGCTGGCCGGGCTGCAGGCGCGCGCGCGCCTCGGTGCCGCCGGGTCGATGCTGTTCGCCCGGCCCGTGGCGCCGCTGCTCGCGCAGGCGAACTGGCGTGGCCTGCTCGACGAGGCCGACCGGGCCACGCTCGAGACCTGGGCGCGCCGCGTCGGCAGCGCCGCGCCGCCGGCTCCCGCACGGCCGGCGCCCGGCGGCGCGGCGACGCTCGCGCTCAGCACCCGCGAGCGCGAGGTGCTGGCGCGCATCGCCGCCGGCGACAGCAACAAGCTGATCGCGCGCGCGTTCGACCTCAGCCCGCACACCGTCAAGCGCCACGTCGCGAACGTGCTCGACAAGCTCGCGGTCGCCTCGCGCGGGCAGGCCGCGGCCTGGTACCGCGCGCACGGCTGAACGCGGCGGGGCCGCAAGCCCCGCGACCGGCTCAGGTCCAGCCGCCGTCGACGCAGAACTCCTGCGCACTGCACATGTGCGAGTCGTCGGCGGCGAGCCAGAGCACCATCGCCGCGATGTCCTCGGGCAGGACCCGGTCGGGCAGGCACTGGTTGTGCTCGATCTCCTTCTCGCCGTCGGGCGTGAGCCAGAGCGACTTCTGGCGCTCGGTCATGACCCAGCCCGGCATCACCGTGTTGACGCGGATGCGGTGCTTGCCGAGCGGCGTGGCGGTGCCGCGCGTCAGGCCGCTCATCGACGCCTTGGCCATCGTGTAGCAGGGCATGTCGCCGTTCTTCATGCGCCAGCTGTTCGAGCCGATGTTGACGATCGAGCCGGAGCCGAGCCGCTTCATCCCCGGCACGACCGCCTGCAGCGCGAACAGCGCGGCACGCTGGTTGACCGCGATGCGCTCGTCGAAGTACTCGGGCGTGACCGACTCGAGCGTGTGTCGGTCGTCGTTGGCGACGTTGTTGACGAGCACGTGGAAGTCGCCCAGCGCGGCCGCGGCGGCGGCGATCGCCGCCTGCAGCGCCGGCACGTCGCGGGCGTCGCAGGCCTGCCACCAGGGCTTCGGCTCGCCGCGCGCCGCGATCGCGTCGGCAAGCGTGCGGCTCGGTCCCGCGGCGATGTCGATGAAGCCGACCCTCGCGCCTTGCGCCGCCAGCATCGAGACGATGGTCGCGCCGATGCCCGAGCCGCCGCCGGTGACGAACACGCTGCGGCCGGCGAGGCTGGGATAGCGGGCGGTGTGTGTACTGCTCATGGAACCCTCCTGTGGACTATGTCGTGTCGGACCCGCGGCCGGCGGCCAGTTCGCCGGCGCGCTCCTGGCTCGCGCGCAGGCGCGTGGCGTGGGCCGCGGACTGCCTGCGGTAGCGCGAGATCTGCTGGTCGGCGAGCACGCCGATCAGGATCACCGAGCCCATCACCGCGAAGTTCAGCGAGCTCGGGATGCCGAGCAGGTTGACCAGGTTCTGCAGCACCTGCAGCAGCACGGTGCCGAGCACGACGCCGAGGATCGAGCCCTCGCCGCCGCGCAGCGAGAAGCCGCCGAGCACGGCGGCGGCGATCGCGTAGAGCTCGTAGAAGTTGCCGTGCACGGCCGGCGAGATCGAGCGCGTGTACATCGCGAACAGGATCGCGCTGAGCGCCGTCAGGCCGCAGCAGATCACGTAGGCGGCGATCGTGATGCGCGTCGTCGCGATGCCCGAGTAACGTGCCGCCTCCTCGTTCTTGCCGATCGCGTAGAGGTATCGGCCGAGCACCGAGCGGTGCAGCAGGATTCCGGCGACGACCGTCACGATCGCCAGCACGATCAGCGAATGCGGCACCGCGATCGTCGGCCCGTCGTAGCCGGCCAGCCGCGCCAGCGGCGCGAAGATCTCGGAGCGGCCGGCGGTCAGCCACTCGAGCGTCGGGAAGCTCGCGCCGAAGCCGAAGCCGACCGTCGCGTCCTCGGTGTAGTAGCGCGCGCTGCCGCGGTAGATCAGCAAGGCGCACAGCGTCACGACGAAGGACTGCATGCCCATCTTCGCGACCAGCGTGCCGTGCACCAGCCCCATCAGCATGCCGGCGCCGACGACGATCACCGCGGCGAGCGCCCAGTGGACCTCGGCGTTGACGATCAGGTCGACGAAGAGCACGCCGAGCAGCGCGACGATCGCGCCGACCGACAGCTCGATGCCGCCGATCACGATCACGAACGCCTGCGCGATCGCGATGATGCCGAACAGGCCGATCTGGTTCGCGGTGTTCGAGATGTTCGCCGCGAGCAGGAAGCGCGGGTTGATGATCGCGACGACCGTGCCGACGAGCAGGATCAGCACGAGCAGGCCGAGGTCCTTCTTGAAGATCACGCGGCCACCCCTTGCGTCAGGCCGCGAGCGCGGTCGAGCCGACCGCCAGTCGCAGCACGTTCTGTTCGCTGAACTGCGCCCGCTCGAGCTCGCCGCCGATCCGCCCCTCGTGCATCACCGCGATGCGGTCGGCGACGCCGATGACCTCCTCCATGTCCGACGAGATCATCAGGATCGCGACGCCGCTGTCGGCGAGCGCGCGCAGCAGCGTGTAGATGTCGCTCTTGCTGCCGACGTCGATGCCGCGCGTCGGCTCGTCGAGGATGATCACGCGCGGCCGCATCGCCAACCACTTGGCGAGCACGACCTTCTGCTGGTTGCCACCCGACAGCGTGCCCGCCGCGGTCGCGACGTCGGGCACGCGGATGCCGAGGCTGCGCTTCTGGCGTTCGGCGCCGGTGCGTTCCGCGGCGGTCGAGACGAGCCCGCGCGACGCGTAGGCGCGCAGGTCCGGCAGGGCGATGTTCTCCGCGACCGAGACGTCGAGCAGCAGGCCGCAGCGCTTGCGGTCCTCGGGCACGAGGTAGAGCCCGCGTTCGATCGCGGCGCGCGGGTGGTGGATGTCGAGCGGCGCGCCGTCGACGCGCACCGTGCCTTCGAGCAGGCGGTCGATGCCGAACAGCGCGCAGGCGAGCTCGGTGCGGCCCGAGCCGACCAGCCCGGCCAGGCCGAGGATCTCGCCACGCCGCACCGTCAGGTCGACGCTGCGGCCCGGATGAAGGCGCGTGCGCGCGCCGATCACCTCCAGCGCGGGCGCACCCGGCGCCTGCGCCGGCGGGACGTAGCGGGCCTTCAGCTCGCGCCCGATCATCAGCCGGATCATCGCGGCGTGGTCGATGTGCTCGCGGTCGAGTTCGCCGGCGACGCTGCCGTCGCGCAGCACGACGACCCGGTCGGCGCAGCGCTCCACCTCGGCGAGGCGGTGCGAGATGAAGATCACGCCGACGCCGTCGGCCTTCAGCCCGGCAATCACGCGCAGCAGGCGCTCGGTCTCGGCGATCGTCAGGCTGGAGGTCGGCTCGTCCATGATCACCAGGCGCGCGTCGAGCGACAGCGCCTTCAGGATCTCGACCAGCTGTCGCTGCGCGAGCGACAGGCTGTCGACCATCGTGTCCGGGCCGAAGTCGCAGCCGAGCCGCTCGAGCAGTGGCAGCACGCGCCGGTGCAGCGTGCGCGTGTCGACCAGCTTGAGGAAGCCGCCGGCGAGCACCTCGCGTCCGATGAAGACGTTGGCGGCGACGTCCAGGTTCTCGAACAGGTTGAGTTCCTGGTGCACGAACGCGATGCCGGCGGCCATCGCGTCGCTCACCGACAGCGCGCGGCGCTCGACCCCGTCGGTTCGGATGACGCCGGCATCGGGCGCGACGACGCCGCCGAGCACCTTCATCAGGGTCGACTTGCCGGCGCCGTTTTCGCCGACGATGCCGACCACCTCCCCCTCGGCGACGGACAGGCTCACGCCGTCCAGCGCGAGCACGCCCGGGTAGCTCTTGCGGATGCCGACCAGCTCGAGGAACGGCGCCGTCATCGTCGCCACGGCCCTTCGTCCACCGGGGCTACTTGCCCATCATCTGCTTCATGCCGGCGGTGAACGCATCGACGTTGGCCTTGTCGATCACCTTGCCCGGCACGATGATGATGCCGTCCTTCGGCACGCCCGACTTGTTGCCCTCGAGGTGCGCGGCCATCAGCTTCATGCCCTGGTAGCCCCACTCGAACGGCTGCTGCACGACGGTGCCGGCGATCGTGCCCTCCTTGACGCCGCCGAGCGTGATCGGGTCCTCGTCGAAGCCGATGACCTTGATCTTGCCGAGCTTGCCGGTCTCCTTGAGCACCTCGTAGATGCGCGGCGTGTTGTACGAGTAGAAGCCGACCAGGCAGGCGACGTCGGGGTTGGCGGCGAGCGCGTCCTCGACGTTGCGCTTGGCGCGGCCCTGGTCGATCTCGTCGCCGCGCACGTCGGTCAGCGTCACCTTCGATCCCTTGATGACCTCGCGCACGCCCTCGATGCGCTCGCGCGCGTTGTCGGCACCGGGCAGGCCGACGAAGCCGATGCACTTGCCGCCCTGCGGCAGCGCCTTCAGCATCAGCTTGCCAGCGTCCTTGCCGAGCTCGACGTTGGACGAGCCGATGTAGGCGACGCGCTTGGACTTGGGCGCATCCGAGTCGGTCGTGAACAGCATCGTCTGGCTGGCGATCTTGTTCAGGCCGTCGGTCTGGTTCTTCGGGTCGACCGCGCTGACCATGATGCCGGCGGCACCGGCCGCGACCAGGTCCTCCATCACGCGCTGCTGGACCGCGGCGGCGGCCTGCTCGGGGTACTTGAACTGCAGGTTGTACTTCGGCAGCTCGCCCTGGGCCTTCTTCACGCCGGCCTCGGCGATCTTCCAGAAGTCGGACGCGCCGTTGACGACGAAGACGAGCGTCTTCTTGGACTGCGCCGTCGCCACGCCGGCGGCGCCGAGCGCCAGCGCCAGCGCCGCGGCGGTCGCGCCGAGCGCGAGTTTCGGGGCGAATTTCATGGGCCATCTCCTCATGTCATGCAGGCGACCCGCCTGCGGGGTGGGCGGATGCCCGACGGGTCATTCGTTCGCACTGCGCGCGCGCAGACGGTCGAACAGCACCGCGACGACGATGAAGGCGCCGACGAAGGTGCCCTGCCAGAACGTGCTGATGCCCAGCAGCGTCAGGCTGTTGCGGATGACCTCGATCAGCGCCGCGCCAACGACCGCGCCGAACGCGGTGCCGATGCCGCCGGCGAGGTTCGCGCCGCCGATCACCGCGGCGGCGATCACGGTCAGCTCCATGCCCTGGCCGAGGCCGGTCGTGATCGTGCCGAGCCAGCCGACCTCGAGGATCCCGGTGATGCCGGCGCACAGGCTGCAGAACACGTAGACGCTGACCTTGACGAGCTTGACCGGCACGCCGGTCAGCGTCGCGGCGCGTTCGTTGCCGCCGATCGCGAACAGGTAGCGGCCCCAGCGCGTCCACCGGAACGCGAAGCCGGCGATCACCAGCATCACCAGCATGAAGATCACCGGGTTCGGGATCTTGACCGCCTCGATGAAGGGCAGCGGCAGCTCGACGAAGCCGCCGCCGAGCGTCAGCAGCTGGGGCTGGTCGGGGCCGAACTGGTAGACCATGCGGTTGTCCGACAGCACCATCGCGAGGCTGCGCCCGATCGACAGCGTGCCGAGCGTGACGACGAACGGCGGCACGCCGACGTAGGCGATCAGCACGCCGTTGAAGAGCCCGACGAGCAGCGCCGCGCCGAGCGCGAGCGGGATCGCGAGCCAGATCGACATGCCGGCGTTCATCGTCATGCCGATCACCATGCCCGACAGCACCAGCACCGCGCCGACCGACAGGTCGATGCCGCCGGCGATGATCACCGCGGTCATGCCGATCGCGATGATCGCGACGAACGCGAAGTTGCGCGTCACGTTGAAGAGGTTCTGCTGGGTCGCGAACACCTCGCTCGCGAACGACAGCACGACGAAGGCCGCGACCGCCGCGACCGAGACCCAGAAGGTCTGCTGGCTCGCGAGCCACGCCAGCACGCTGCGGTGCTCGCGCTGGGCGATCGTCTCCTCGAGGCTCACGCTGCTCATGGTCGGCTTCCGTTCAGGCGGTCGCTTCAGGCGGTTGCAATGGCGCCGGTGATGAGGCCGGTCACCTCCTCCGGCGAGCTGGCGGCGGTCGGCTTGTCGGCCACCTTGTGGCCGCGCCGCATCACGACGATGCGGTCGGCGACGCCGAACACGTCGGGCATGCGGTGGCTGATCAGCACGACCGCGATGCCGTGGTCACGCAGCCGCCGGATCAGGTTCAGCACCTCGGCGACCTGGCGCACGCTGATCGCCGCGGTGGGCTCGTCCATCAGCACGATGCGCGGATCCGACAGGCGAGTGCGCGCGATCGCGACGGCCTGGCGCTGGCCGCCCGACATGCGACGCACCAGGTCGCGCGGCCGCGTCTCGGACTTCAGCTCGGCGAACAGCTCGCCGGCGCGGCGGAACATCGTGCGGTAGTCGAGGATCCGCAGCGGGCCGAAGCCGCGCATCAGCTCGCGGCCGAGGTAGACGTTTTCGGCCGCCGTCAGGTTGTCGCACAGCGCGAGGTCCTGGTAGACGATCTCGATGCCGGCCGCGCGCGCGTCGTTCGGCTTGTGGAAGTGCACCGCGCGGCCCTGCATCGTCAGTGTGCCGCCGCTGGGCGGGAAGTTGCCGGCCATGATCTTGACCAGCGTCGACTTGCCCGCGCCGTTGTCGCCCATCAGGCCGACGACCTCGCCGGCGTGCAGCGACAGCGACACGTCGACGAGCGCCTGGATGGCGCCGAAGTGTTTGGAGACTCCGGCGAGCTCCAGCACGGCCATGTTCGATCTCTCCTCGTTGTGCGGCAGGCCCACAGAACAAGGGCGCCAGCGGGCGCCCTTGGAACACGCTCAGGGCACGGTCACTTGGCCGGGCACTTGTCCAGGTTGGACGGCACGCACTCGTCCAGGCCGGTGTAGAGCGGATCGGGGACCTTCTTGCCGCCGATCAGGTCGATCAGCACGGTCGGCGCGCGATAGCCCATCTCGAACGGGCGCTGGCCGATCTGCGCATGGCTGCGGCCGTTCTTCAGCGCGTCGAGCTGCGGCGGCAGCGTGTCGCCGGCGATGATGATGAGCTGCTTGGACTGCAGCTTGGCCTTCACCTGGTCGGTCACCTGCGCATAGGCCTGCGGGCCGAACTGGGCCCAGCCGCCGACGAGGATGAACGCATTCAGGTTCGGGTTCTTCGTGAACACGTCGGCCATCTGCTGGTTCGCGAGGTCGATCTGGTCGTTCGTGAACAGCGGGCAGCCGGCGATCTCGGTCCAGCCGCCCTCGCCGGCCAGCTTCGCGATGCCCTTCTTGCCGCTGATGGTGTCGCGGAAGCCGGCCGCGCGCGCGTTGATGTTGTCCGCCGCGACGTTGCCCAGCTGCATGCACACCGTGCCGCCCTTCGGGTTGAGCTGCTTGAGGTGCTTGGCCATCCCCACGCCCATGTCGTAGTTGTTCGTGCCCAGGTAGGTCTTGCGCAGGCCGCGATCGGCCGCGGCGAGGTCGGCGTCGATCGTCATGATCGGCATCTTGGGCGCCTTGGCCTTGAGCATGTTGGCCATCGCCGGCGCATTCGACGGCGAGATCGCGATGCCGGCCACGCCCTTGTTGATCAGATCCTCGACGACCTGGATCTGGCCGGCCTCGTCGGCGCTCGACGCCGGGCCGGTGTACAGGCAGGTGTACTCGGACTTCGGGTTCTCCTTGTTCCACTTCGCGCAGCCGTCGCCGAGCACGGTGAAGAAGGGGTTGTCCAGGCCCTTGACCACCACCGCGAGCGTCTTCTTCTGCTGCGCCCACGCCGGGGCCGCGGCAGCGAGCGCGACCACGGCCGCGCCCAAGACCACCAGAACAGATCTCTTCATGTCGTCTCCTCGTCTGGGTTGAACAGGCTCTGTCGACCCGTTGGTAGCGCGGCGCACCACTGCCACCGCTCCGGATGATTATGAGGTGCGCACCTCATGGAGATGCTGGTGGTTTCCCTTGGTGTCGCGCCCCCCGCCGCAAGGGGTCGGGCCGCTCACAATGAGTAACGCACCTCACGCGGTGTCGCTATCATCGGCGTATGTCGGATGCCGAACGGACCAGCCTGCACGACGTCGCCCGCGCCGCCGGCGTGAGCCTGGCCACGGTCGACCGGGTGCTGCACGGGCGCGGCGGCGTGCGTGCCCGCACGATCGAACACGTGCAGGCGGTCGTGCGGAGCCTGGGCTACCGGCCCGACCCGGCGGCGCGGCGGCTCGCCCGCAAGAGCCAGGCGCGCCTCGTGTTCGTGCTGCCGTCGGGCACGAACAGCTTCGTCGACATGATCGACAGGCAGGTCGCCGCGGTGGCGCCGTGGCTCGGCGAGCAGCGCGCCGCGGCGAAGGTCGAGCGCGTCGACGTCTTCTCGCCCGCAGCGCTCGCGCACCACCTCGCCGGCCTGCGCGACCGCTGCGACGCGGTCGTGGTGATGGGCCAGGACCACCCGCGCGTGCGCGCCGCGATCGACGACCTCGTCGGCCACGGCGTCGAGGTCGTCACGCTCGTCTCCGACGTGCCCGGATCGCGGCGCAGCCGCTTCGTCGGCATCGACAACGTGACCGCGGGTCGCACGGCGGCGACGCTGCTCGGCCGGTTCGTCGGACCGCGGCCCGGTCCGGTGGGCATCGTGATGGGCAGCCGCGCGCTGCGCGACCACGCCGAGCGGCTGTTCGGCTTCGAACAGGTCACCGCCGCCGAACATGCGCACCTGCGCCCGCTCGCCCCGATCGAGGGGCACGACTCGTCGCAGCGCACCGAACCGCTCGTGGCCAGGCTGCTGCAGCGCGAGCCCGGCCTGGTCGGGATCTACAGCATCGGCGCCGGCAACCGCGGCATCCAGGCCGCGCTCGAGCGCAGCGGGCGCGCCGAGGACATCGTCTGGGTCTGCCACGAACTCACGGCCCATGCGCGCCAGGCGCTGCTCAACGGCGTCGCCGACGCGGTGATCAACCAGGATGCCGGGCACGAAGTGCGCTCCGCGTGCCGGCTCGCACTGGCCGCGCTGTCGGGCGAGCCGGTGCTGCCCGACCAGGAACGCATCCGCATCGACATCTTCCTGCGCGACAACCTGCCCTGAGGTGCCCGGTCGGCGGCCCGCGACGGTGGTGGCATAGTTCGCGGCAGTGCCGCTTGCTTCGACGACCGTGAACACCCCGCACATCGCGATCCTCGACGACGAGTCCGACATCACGACGCTGCTGGCCAACTACTTCGGAGGCCAGGGCTACCGGGTCACGCCCGTGCACACGGGCGCGGCACTGATGGGGGTGATGGCGAACGATCCCCCCGACCTCGTGCTGCTCGACCTGGGGCTGCCCGGCGAGGACGGCTTCGCGATCGCGCGCCAGCTGCGCGAGCACTGGAACTGCGGGCTCGTGATCGTGACCGGCCGCGGCGACGCGGTCGACAAGGTCGTCGGACTCGAGGTCGGCGCGGACGACTACGTGACCAAGCCCTTCGACCTGCGCGAGCTGCTGGCACGCTGCAAGGCGGTGCTGCGCCGTACCGCCGGCGCCGCGGGCGCGCGCGATGCCGCGCCGGCGCGCGCGGCGTCCGCCACGCTCGCGTTCGAGGACTGGCGTCTCGACACCGCCGCGCGTTCGCTCGTCGGCCGCAGCGGCAGCGTCGAGTTGACCAGCGGGGAGTTCGACCTGCTGCTCACCTTCGTCTCGCATCCGGGCCGGGTGCTCTCGCGCGACTTCCTGCTCGGCCAGACGCGCGGGCGCGAGGCCGGGCCCTTCGACCGGACGATCGACGTGCAGGTCGGCCGGCTGCGCAGGAAGCTCGAGGACGATCCCGACAAGCCGCGCCTCATCAAGTCGGTCCGCGGCGCAGGCTACCTGTTCGTCGCGCCGGTCCGCAGCGCCTGAAGGTCCGGGAGCCGGTGCCGGGGCTTTACTGCAGCAGCGCGGGCGCGACCGAGTCCTGCACGAACGCCGACAGCGCGGAGACGTCGGGAATGCGCAGGTCGCGGCGGCCCTTGCCGGCGAAGCCGATCAGGTTGGCACGCGCGAGGCGCGACAGCGCCCG
>Ga0315910_10004967_pt1 | contig 10981 bp, 9 predicted proteins | sample EdamamesoilMG_FD_204470 | JGI IMG/M metagenome (GOLD analysis project Ga0315910, IMG submission 204470) | Garden soil microbial communities collected in Santa Monica, California, United States - Edamame soil | ecosystem: Environmental > Terrestrial > Soil > Garden | place: USA: California...
TGCCCGGTGGCGTCGAGCACGCGCATCCCGGTGCGCAGGTCGACCATGTTGCCGGTGGCATCCAGCCCGAAGGCGCCCAGGCGGCTGTAGAGCGTCTGCGTGCCGTCCGTCAGCGCGAACAGCCCGCGCCCCTGCATGGCGATGTCGAAGACGCGCCCGGTCTCGTTGAGGGCGCCCTGCTCGAGCAGCCGGTCGACCGCGGCGAGCTGCACGCCCAGCCCCTGCTGCAGCGGGTTCGTGCCGCCCAGCGCACCCGTGGGCGGCGTGCCCGGCCGGACCGTGATCGAGAACAGGTCGGCGAACAGCGCGCGCGAGCCCTTGAAGCCGGGTGTGTTCGCGTTCGCCAGGTTGTTGCCGATGATGTCGATCCAGCTCTGGTTGGCGCGCATGCCGCCCAGGGCGGCGATGAAGGAGGTGCTCATGGTCAGGACTGGGCCGGGGCCTCGGGTTGGATCTCGGTGATGGCCGCCAGCGGCACGTCCTGGCCGTCGATGCGCAGCACGGCCAGGCCGTCGACGAGCTTGACCGACTCGACCGCGCCCGAATGGACGGCGTCGTTCGCGTCGAGGTACGAGACCTGCTTGCCGATCAGCGCGCTCGACTGCGTGAGCTGCGAGAGCAGCGCGTTCGACTGGTTGAGCGCGATCATGGCGACCACGTTCTGGTTCAGGCCCTCGAGCTGCTCCAGCGAGGAGAACGTGGCCAGCTGGGCCACGAACTCCTCGTTGGCCACGGGCTCCATCGGGTCCTGGTGCTGGAGCTGCGAGACGAGCAGCTTCATGAAGGCGGACTTGTCGAGCTGCTGCGAGCCGGAGACCGCGCCGGAGAACGGATCGGTGGAGCTGATGCCGGGGATGTCCATGGTTCAGGCGTAGGTGTCGACCAGCGCGCGGCTGGCGGGGTCGGATGGATGGACGGTACGATCGCGCTCGAGCGCGACGTGGGCGGGGTTCGAGGGCGGGGTGGGCGCGCTCGGCGGCGGCGCGGCCTGGCCGCCGCGGCGCTGGCCCTGGAAGCCGAGCTCGAGGCGCACGGAGTCGGCGGCGATGCCGCGCTGGGCGAGCAGGGTGCCGAGGTCGTTCTCGCGCTGGGCGAGCAGCGCCAGCGTCTCGCCGCGTTCGGCGCGCACGATGGCCGAGACCTTGCCCGCGCGCCAGGCGAGCTGCACCGCCAGGCGTCCGAGCTCGAGCGGATCGAGGTCGAGCACGAGCCGCTTCACGCCCGGCGCGAGGTGCAGCTTGATCTGGCGCAGGATCTCCTCGGCGCGCTCGAGCGCCGCTTCCCCGGGCGCGGGCGCCGGAGCCGGCTCGCCCGTCGCGGCCGGTTCCGCGCGCGGGCCGTCCGCGCGCGCCGGGGCGAGGGCGACGGGCTTCGCCTCGCCGGCGGCGGCGGGAGCGGAAGCCTCGGGTGCCGTCGCCGCGACGGCGGCTGGATTCGTGGTCGGCGCGACGGCGGCGGGTGCCGCGCTCGGGAGCGGGGCCGTGCCCTCCATCACCCCCGAGCCTTCTGCCAGCGGCTGGGGCGAGCTCGGGGCGGCGCTGGCCTGGCTGGGCGCGCCCGACGGGTCGCCGCCGACGGGCGACGAGCGCTCCTGGAACGCCGTCGCGCGCACGGGGCCCTGGTCGAGCCACTCCGGCTCCCGAGACCCTTCCTTCTTCGTCTCGGCGCGCTCGGGCTCCTCAGCCCGCGCCGCGTCCGGGCCGTCGAAGCCCGCTCGACGCGCGGCCCGGCGCTCGCCCGCGAGCAGGTCCTGACGCCGCGCCGCGGGGCCGTCGCCGCGCGCGCGCTCCTCGGCGCGCTCCACTTCCTCGGCGAAGGCCTGGCCCGTGGTGCCGGGAAAGAAGGCGGAAGGCCGCTCCGTGCCGAGCGGCCCTCCGCCGATTCCCGTGAGACTCTGTAGGGTCTCCATGACGCCGCGCCGATTGGCAAGCGCAGTGCCAGGTGCCCGCACGCGCCATTTCGCGCTCCGCGGCCCCGCCACGCGGGTCCGGCGCGCGCAGGGCGGCGCGCGCGACCGCCAGGCCTTTCCCGGGGCGGGAGAAGTTTCCGGCGCGGACTTCCCGGGGGGCGTCCGGGGTCAGAGCGTCTCGAGGAAGGTCGTGCGCGCCCGGCGCGCGCGCACGCGCTCGCGCAGGAGCTCCTTCACCTCGCGCGGCCGCGCGATGCCCTCCAGCGCCACGCGCGGATGGCTGGCGTCGGTGGAGACGACGAGCACGGTGCCCACGTCGAACAGGCGCTCGAGCAGGTTCTGCTCGATGGCCACGTCGTCGATGCGGATGAGCTCGACCTCGTCCAGGCGGCGCGAGAGGAGGCCGCGCTCGATGAACAGGCGCTGGTCGGTCAGGCGGTGGCGCTGGGTCAGGCGGCGCAGGAGCGTCCGGCCGAGGACGAACACGCCGGGCAGGAGCGCCACGGCCAGGGCCACGGCCTGCGCCGTGGGCGTGCGCGTGGGGACGTACAAGAGGTACCCCGCCAGCGCCGCGGCGCCCCACAGCCCGGAGAGGAGCCACAGGTGCGCCGCCGCGACGAGCGAGTAGCGCCCGCTCCACAGCTGGGCCTCGGGCCCCGCGTCGCCGGCCGCGGCCGCGGGGACCGCCGGGCCGCCCAGGGGTGCCGTCTGTGCGGCGCCGCAGCGGTTGCAGAAGCCGCTCTCGGCCGGGATCTCGCGGGCGCACTCGCGGCACTTCATCGGCCGCGATACTAGCGAAGAGGGGAAAGATTCAGCGCGGATCGGCGGCCAGGCGCAGCACGGCCTCGTTCAGGAAGCCGGCCGGGAGCGTGGCCGGGCGCATGGTCCAGCGCTGCTTCTTGTCGTTGCCCAGCACGAGCACGCCCGCGTGCTGGTTGCGGTCGGCGTCGATGGCGGGGTCGAGGTCGAACACCCCGAGGCGCCGGCGCAGGAGCTCGATGTCCTCGGCCGCGCCGGTCAGGAAGGTCCAGCCCGGCCCGGCGCCGACCGAGCGCGCGTGCTCGGCCAGGACGGCGGGCGTGTCGTGCGCGGGGTCGAGCGTGATCGAGAGGAAGAAGATGTCGCGCCCCAGGCGCGGGCCGAGGAGCTCCTGCATCTGCAGGAGCTTGCCCGTGGAGAGCGGGCACACGCCCTGGCAGTCGGTGAAGAAGAACTGCACCACCACGGTGCGTCCGCGCACGAGATCCTCGTAGAAGCGCAGGCTGCGGCCGTCCTGCGTCACGAGCGCGACGTCGGGGATGGGCTCGAAGGGCGAGGGCGGCGCGCTGACGGAGCGCTCCTCCGCCCCGTGACAGGCGAGCAGCGGCGCCGCCAGGAGCGCGGCCCACAGACGACGGGCGCGGGACACGCCTAGACGATGTCGAAGCGCGCCATCATGAAGGCGTCCTCGTGCTCCAGCGTGTGGCAGTGGAACACGAAGGGCCCGGGGAAGTCGCGGAAGAGGAAGAACACCTCGACCTCGCTGTTCGGGCCGAGCGTGATCACGTCGCGCTTGGCCATGCCGTCGCGCTCCTCGACGCGGTTCGCGCGCTTGCCGTCGCGCTTGAGCACGTGCATGAACTCGACGTGGATGTGGATCGGGTGCCACCAGCCGCCGCCGCCGTTCTTCAGCTTCCACACCTCGGGCTCGTTGCGCGGCACGCGCGCGATGGGCCGGTCGAGGTCGACGCCCTCGCCGTTGATCACCCAGCCGCCGTGGCGGCGCTCGAACTCGAACGTGCGCCGGCGCGCGCCGTCGATCACGGACTGTGCGATGGCCTCGAACGGGCGCAGGACGTCGGGCACGCGGCTGGGGTCGTCGACCGTCGGGCCGACGCGGAACTCGAGCAAGCGCGTGCCGTGCCGCACGAGCTCCGGATCCTCGAACGTGCCGCGCGGGCCGCGGCCGTCCTCCTGCTCGAGCCGGTTCATGAGGTAGACGCGCGCGCCCTCCGGGAACTGCGCGAAGTCGATGACGATCTCCTCGCGCTGGGCCGGCGAGAGCAGCGAGAGCTTCTGCCCGCGCGCCGGCGCCGCCAGGAGGCCGCCCTCGGTGGCGATCAGGTCGTAGGGCAGCACGCGGTCGTCGCGGTCGGTCAGGGAGATGCCGAGGAAGCGCGCGTTCGAGCCGTTCAGCAGGCGGAAGCGGTACTTCCGGCGCTTGACGTCGAGGAAGGGCTGGATGACGCCGTTGACCAGGTACTTGTCGCCCAGGAACCCGTTGTGGTCGGTCAGGCCGTCGTAGACGAGCTGGCCGTTGCGGTCGAGGCGCCGGTCCTGGAGCACGAGCGCCACGTCGAACTCGCCGCTGGGCAGGCGCAGGCCGGCGAACTCGCTGCCCGTGTCGAGCTCGTCGAAGTACAGGAAGAACCCGGAGAGGCCGCGGTAGACGTTGGCGCCGGTGAAGTCGAGCAGGTGGTCGTGATACCACAGGGTCGACGGCCGGTCGGTGACGTCGGGCTCGCCGGTCGAGAAGCCGGGATCGAGCAGCGGATAGCAGTAGTCGTGGCTCTCGCCCGGGCGCATCACGACCGCTTCGAAGCCGTCGATGTCCTCGGGGAAGCCGTCCGAGCGCGCCTCCACGTGTCCGCCGTGGAAGTGCACCGTGCTCGAGGGCTCACCGAAGCCGACGTGGTCGGCCGGGAGCTCGTTCACGTGGCGCACGACGATCGGCTCCTGCGAGCGCCCGATGAACGTCGGCCCGGGCAGGAACGGGTACTGGCCGCGCGGCGTGTTGGCGTCGCGGTAGCCCCACACGCGCGTGAGCGGCAGCTCCGGGTGCAGGCGCACGAGCCGCTCCTCGGCGATCACGCGATAGAAGCGCAGGCGCGTCGGATCGGACTGCGGCGGCGGCGTGCACTCCGCGTTGAAGGGATCCACCGTGGTGAGCAGCGGCGGCACGGGCAACGCCTGCACGAACGGAGTCGTGCGCGGGCTCGGCGGCGGATCGTGCAAGACACGACCGACCGCGCGTGCGTTGCGCGCTCCGAACAGTCCGGCTCCGCCCGCCATCCCGAGACGCAAGAAGTCGCGCCTGCGCATCCCTGTACCTCCGGGCGGACTCCCGCCCACCGACTCGACGTACCCGAGGGCGAGTCTATTCACGTCGATCGCGCTGGCAACAGCTACTCGGCGTCGTGCAACGGAATGCGCCATCGCTCTTCCGCCCGCGGGAACGAGCGCGTCGATGCGCGGCGCCGCGTCGATTTCGTCGGCTGGATCGAGCGCCTCGGATTCGAGCGCGGCCAGCGTGGTTCCTGGACGCGCGCTGGACGCGCGCCATCGAGCGGGAATCCGGGCGCGAGCGCCTCTCCGCGATCTCACCTCCCGCGCGTACGGATCCAGCGGTTAGACTGCCACCCGATGGCTGCGCTGGACGACGACGCCTCTTCTGCCCGCGACTCGGAAGGGCATGCGCGCGTCGACCTCGATTTCCGCGCCGAGGTCCTGAAGAGGCTCGCGAAGCGCGCGACCAGCGAGCGCTATCGCGTGCAGGGCGAGATCGCCCGCGGCGGCCAGGGCGCGATCCTGCGCGCCTGGGACGAGGACCTGCGGCGCACGCTGGCCATGAAGCTGATCCTCGACATGCCGGCGGGCGAGGATCGCGAGGAGAGCTCGCGCAGCCTGGGGCGATTCCTCGAGGAGGCGCAGATCACGGGCCAGCTCGACCACCCCGGCATCGTGCCCGTGCACGAGCTCGGCCTCGACGAGGAGGGGCGCGTCTTCTTCACGATGCGCCTGGTCAAGGGGCGCGACCTGAAGGAAGTGTTCGAGCTCGCCCACGCCAACGAGGAGGGCTGGAGCGTGACGCGTGCCCTGGGCGTGCTCCTGCGCGTGTGCGAGGCCATGGCCTACGCGCACCGCAAGGGCGTGATCCACCGCGACCTGAAGCCGCGCAACGTGATGGTCGGGCGCTACGGCGAGGTGTACGTGATGGACTGGGGCCTGGCGCGCGTGCTGGGCCATCCCGACGGCCACGACCTGCGCCTGCGCGGCGCCCAGGACTCGATCAGCCTGGTGCAGAGCGAGCGCCAGGCCCTGGGCTCCTCGGACGAGCTCGTCACCATGGACGGCGCCGCCATCGGCACGCCGGCCTACATGTCGCCCGAGCAGGCCCGCGGCCAGGTCGGCGAGCTCGACGCGCGCTCGGACGTGTACTCGCTCGGAGCCATGCTCTACCACCTGCTGTCCGGGTCGCCACCCTACGTGCCGGCCGGAACGAAGGTGCCCGCGCGCCAGGTGCTGTGGCGCGCGATCGAGGGCCCGCCGCGCAGCCTGCATTCGCTCAGCCCGCGCGTGCCGGCCGAGCTCGTGGCCATCTGCGAGAAGGCCATGGCGCGCGAGCCCGAGCAGCGCTACGGCGACATGTCCGAGCTGCGCGAGGACTTGTCGGCCTTCCTCGAGCACCGCGTCGTGGCCGCCTACGAGACCGGCGCGCTGGCCGAGCTCTCCAAGTGGGTGCAGCGCAACCGCGCCCTCGCCGCGGCCGTCGCGGCCGGCCTCCTGACCCTGATCGGCGGCATGGGAGCGGCCCTGGTGCTGAAGACCAAGGCCGACCACAACGCCGTCCTGGCCCAGGAGCAGGGCCACATCGCCGAGCGCCGCGGCGACGACCTGGCGCGCCTCTCGGCCCTGCAGAACCTGGACGACCTCGTGCGCGCGGCCGACGACCTGTGGCCGCCCCATCCGGACATGGTGCCGGTGTACGACCGCTGGCTCGAGAAGGCGAACAAGGTCGTGGCCGGCCTCGAGCCCAGCCCCGACGGGCGCTACCTCGGCCACCGCGGGAAGCTCGCCGAGCTGGCCGCGCGCGGTGCGCGCCTCGCGCCCACACCCCTGGAGGCGCTGGAGATGCCGCTCGACGACGACACCGTCTGGTGGTTCGGCCAGCTGACCAAGCTCGTGCACTCCATCGAGGCCTTCGCCGACCCGGAGCACGGCCTGCTCTCGGGCACGTCGAGCGAGCACGGCTGGGGCATCACGCGCCGGCGCGCCTTCGCGGCCGGGGTGGCCGAGCGCTCGCTGGGCTCACCCGAGGCGGCGGCCCTGTGGAGCCAGGCCACCGCCGCCATCGCCGACCGCGAGCGCTCGCCGGCCTACGACGGCCTCGTGCTGAAGCCGCAGATGGGGCTCCTGCCCCTCGGGCCCGATCCGGACTCGGGGCTGTGGGAGTTCGCGCACCTCCTCAGCGGCGAGCCGCCGCGGCGCGACGAGGACGGACACCTGGTCCTGGAGGAGGAGTGCGGGGTCGTGCTCGTGCTCCTGCCCGGCGGCCCGTTCCTGATGGGCGCGCAGAGCCGCGACCGCGAGCAGCCCAACTACGACCCCGAAGCCGTGCCCATCGAGGGTCCGGTGCATCGCGTGGTCCTGTCCCCCTTCTTCTGCTCGAAGTACGAGTTCACCCAGGGCCAGTGGCTGCGCTTCACGGGCGCGAACCCGAGCCGCGACAACCCCGAGAGCTACGACCCCAAGTGGGACCTCGAGGGCCGGCCGGGCGACCTCCTGCACCCGATCGAGACGGTGAGCTGGCACGACTGCCTGCGCGTCGCGCAGCGCATGGGCCTCTCGCTGCTCACCGAGGCGCAGTGGGAGTACGCCTGTCGCGCCGGCACCTCCACGCCCTGGTTCACGGGCCCGGAGCGGCGCTCGCTCGAGGGCTCGGCCAACCTGTGCGACTCCTACGCCCAGAAGAACGGCGGCGACAAGTGGGGCTCGAGCGACCTCTGGCTCGACGACGGCCAGACCAGCCACGCGCGCATCGGCACCTACCTCGCCAACCCTTTCGGGCTGCACGAGATGCACGGCAACGTGTGGGAGTGGTGCCTCGACGGCCATCGGCCGGACTTCTATTCGATCAGCCCCGAGCTCGACCCGCTGTGCCCGCCCGAGTCGAGCAAGCTGCGCGTCGGCCGCGGCGGCGGCTTCGACAACGACTCGTCCATGGCGCGCTCCGCGTTCCGCGTCGACGGCCCGCCCGAGCTGGCCGACGTGTACCTGGGCTTCCGCCCGGCCCGCAAGGTCGACCCGTAGGACGACGGCGGTGGACTACCGGGAGTTCACGGCCCACCCCTCGCTCGCCGGACGCGTGCGCTACTGGCGTCTCACGGGCAAGCGTGGCGCCCCCCTTGCGACCGATGCCACCGGGGCCCCCGGGGCCCCCGATGCCACAAGGGCCTTCGAGGCCGTCCTGCCCGACGGCTGCGTCGAGGTGATCGTGCACCTCGGCGATCCGTTCCTGCGCCGCGACGCCGAGGGCCGGGTCGAGCGCCAGCCGCGCGCCCTCGTGGCCGGCCCGGGCACGCGCCCGGTCGAGCTCGCGCCCACGGGCCGCGTCGACGTGATCGGCGTGCACATCGACGTGGGGGGCGCGCCGGACTGGCTGGACGCACGCCCCGACGAGCTCGTCGACCGCCTGCCCGCGCTGGCCGACGTCGGCGGGGTCTGGGCGCGCGATCTAGCGGAAGAGCTGGCCGAGGCGGAAGACGGGGCCTGGACGTGCGTGCTCGACCGGCGCCTGGCCGCGGGCGCGGGCGCCGGCGACGTGGCCCGCGCCGGCGACGCGGCCATCGAGCGCGCCGTGGCGCGCCTGCGCGCGCGCGCGGGCGCCGTGCCCGTGGGCGAACTCGCGCGCGGGCTCGGCCTCTCGACGCGCCAGCTCGAGCGTCGCTTCCGCGCGCGCACCGGCCTCGCGCCCAAGACCTTCGCGCGCCTGACGCGCTTCCAGCACGCGCTCGCACGCCTGAACGCCGGCGCCCCGAGCCTGGCCGACGTGGCCCTGCGGTCGGGCTATTTCGACCAGGCCCACCTGGTGCGGGACTTCCAGCGTTTCGCCGGTGCCAGCCCGACGCGCTTCCTGCGCGCACCCCACGAGCTCGCGCGCCACTTCGTGGCCGGCGAGTGACCGGCCGGCTGTCGCGTCCTTCCAAGACGGGGGGCGCGCCCGCGCTAGGCTCTGGGGCATGAAGACCGCCCTCACGACCGTGCTCCTCGCCTGCGCCGCGTTGCCCCTGACCGCCCCCGCCACGCCCGGGCCCTCCACGGGCGAGCCCAAGCTCGCCGACCTCGCCTGGATGGCCGGCCACTGGGGCGGCGAGGTGGACGGCACGCGCACGGAGGAGGTGTGGCTCGCGCCGGCGGGCGGCTTCCTGCTCGGCATGAACCGCTCGGCGCCGAAGAGCGGGCGCGGCGAGTTCGAGTTCCTGCGCATCGAGGAGCGCGCGGACGGGATCGTGTACGTGGCCAGCCCGGGCGGGAAGGGCGCCACCGACTTCCCGCTCTCCGACCTCGGCCAGCGCTTCGTCGAGTTCGCCAACCCCGAGCACGACTTCCCCAAGCACCTGCGCTACGAGCTCGACGCCGCGGGCGCCCTGCACGCCAAGGTGTGGGGCGACGACGCCAGCCCCGAGGCGGCCCTGCAATGGACCTGGAAGCGCCAGTGAGCGCTCAGCGCGGCGCGCCGGCGGGCGCGGCCGCGGCGGCGTGCTGCAGCGCGACGTCGCGCAGCTCCTCGCACAGCCGGCCGAGGGACTTCCCCACCGCGCGCGCGTCGCTCGTGTTCACCTGCACGGCCACGGCCATGCCGGGCTCGGCCCACCAGCGCATCTCGGTCAGGTAGCCCGGGAAGAAGCCCGAGTGCCCGACCGCGCCGCTGGGCCAGAGCTCGACGCCGAGGCCATAGCGCATGCCGCGCCCGAGCTCGGGCGCGTCCGTCCCGGCCAGCATGAGCGCGCGCGTCTCCGCGCCGAGCACGTCTCCGCCGTAGAGGGCGCGCGCCCAGCGCGCGAGGTCGCCGCCCGTGGTCACGAAGCCGCCGCCGGCCCACTCGAACTGCGGGTTGATCACGAAGCGTCCATCCGCGCCGATGACCTCGTCCGGCAGCCCGAGCGGATCGCTGGCGCCCGCGTAGCCGTGCACGAGGCCCGCGATCGTGCGTCCGTCCTGGGGCGCCACCGTCGCCAGGGCGAGCGGCGCGAGGAAGCGCCGGCGCACCTCGTCGTAGAGGGGCTTCCCCGTCACGCGCTCGACGATCAGGCCGAGCACGATGTAGTTGGTGTCCGAGTAGGCAAAGCCCTCGCCGGCCGGGAAGAGCGGCTTCTTGTCGCAGGCGTAGGAGAGGAGCTCGGCCGGCTTCCACACGCGCTCGGGCTGGGCGACGAGATCGCGCGCGAACTCGGGCTGGAACTCGTAGCGCTCGAGCCCGGTGCGGTGGCGCAGCAGGCGCTCGACCGTGAGCTCGTCGGCGTTGGGCAGGCGCGCGAACCAGGGCTCCTCGCCCAGGAAGTCGGAGGCGAAGGCGTCCAGGGCGAGCTCGCGCGCCTGCACGAGCTGGAGCACGGTGGCGGCGACGAAGGTTTTGCCCGTGCTGCCCGCGCACAGCCGATCGGTCGGCGCGAGCGGGGTCTTCGCGGCGCGGTCGGCGAGACCGGCCGCCAGCGCGAGCTCGCTCCCGTCGGAGAGGACGAGCCCCGCCGAGATGCCCGGCGGACGGCCGTCGGCCACGAGCTCGTCGAGGTGCGCCTGCAATGCGGCGCGGAGCTCGGCCCGATTGGACTGGGCGGACTGGGCCGAAGGGGCCGACTGGGGCAGGACGGCGAGGAGGACCCCGGCGAGGAGCGTCAGCATGCTCCAGGAGTACCGGCGCCGCGCGGCCGGCGATAGGTGCGCCGCAGTTCCGGTCGGGTAAGGGGCCGTGCCCCTCCGAGCCCACTCACAGCATGGGCGCGTCGGCCGTCGGGCCGTAGACCTGCGGCAGCGCCACGTCGACGAGGCGCAGGTACACGGTGAGCTGCCCGCGGTGGTGGATCAGGTGGCTGAGGAAGAGGGAGCGCAGGGCGGCGTGCCGCGGCAGGGTGAAGAGCGCCTTGCCGCCCCTCTTCAGGCTCCAGAGGACGGAGAGGTCGGCGTCGCTCGCCTCGGAGAGCGCCGTGCGCGCGCCGCGGGCGTGCTCCTCGAAAGTCGCGAGCAGGGCGGCGACGGACTCGAACGGCGGCGGCGTGCGCGCCGCCAGCACCTCGATGTGCAGGTCGGTCGAGC
>Ga0315910_10004968_pt1 | contig 10980 bp, 10 predicted proteins | sample EdamamesoilMG_FD_204470 | JGI IMG/M metagenome (GOLD analysis project Ga0315910, IMG submission 204470) | Garden soil microbial communities collected in Santa Monica, California, United States - Edamame soil | ecosystem: Environmental > Terrestrial > Soil > Garden | place: USA: California...
TGGTGAGTTGCAGCTCGTCGCCGTGCTGCGACCAGTTGATCCGCACCCGGTCGCGGCGCTCGCCGGTATCGACGACGAGCTGCCCGCTCAGGTTCCAGTCGGCCAACGCCCCGAGGCGGTCGTTGCGCTCGACAGCGCTCAAGCCGTCATCGACCGACGGGGTATGAACGCAGCCGGTGGAGAGCAGGGCCGCGCCGAGGATCGGCGCGAGCAGCCTCATGGGCGCAACCGGGATTCGACTTCGTTGAGGAAGGGATCGTCCGGCGCCTCGGCGAGCGCCTCGTCGAGCATGCGGAGCGCAAGCGCAGTGTCGCCCATCGCCCAATGCACGTCGATCAGGTGGGCTTCGACCTCGGTCACCTCGAGGGCGCGGTAGGCGCGCTCGAGGTAGTCGAGCGCGAGCTCGTACTCGCCGAGCCGGAACAGCACCCAGCCCATGCTGTCGAGGATCGCACCGCTGTCCGGATCCATCGCGAGCGCACGCTGGATGTAGCCGCGCGCATCCTCGTGCTCGTCCATCTTGTCGGTGAGCAGGTAGCCGAGCGCATTGAGGAATACGGGATTGTCCGGCGATTCCTCGACGAGATCCTCGAGCACGCGCACGGACTGCTTGAGACGGTCCTGCTCCTGCAGCAGGATCGCCTGCGAGTAACGCAGGCTCTGGTCGCCGGGATAGCGCGCGAGGCCGTCCTCGATCCAGGTCTCGGCCGCGACGAGGTCGCCGCGCTCGATCGCGTCCTGCATGAGCGTCGAAAAGAAGCCGATGTGCGCGTTCTTGAGATTCTCGTCGGCGATCTCGGGATTGCTGCCGATCGCGCCGTCGATCAGCGCGATCGCTTCCTCGGCCCGGTCCATCCGCAGCAGCAGCTCGGCCTGGGCCAGCAGCATCTCCGGCGCAAAGCGCGGATTCGCATTGCCGAACTCGGAGAGGTGCCGGAGCGCGCTCTCCGGATCGTTCATCTGCTCGTAGAAGATCGCGCCCGTGCGGATCTGCGACTCGACGGCGCGCGGGCCGTCGATCACGCGCTGATAGTTGCGCTGGGCCTGGAGGTATTCCGACTCGAGCTCGGCGATACGGCCGAGGTAATAGAAGGTCTCGTCGCGATAGGTGGGATCGCCGCGCAGCATCTCGAAGCGTTCGCGTGCGGCGTCGAGGTCGTCTTCGGCGAGCGCAAGAAAGCCGAGGGCGCGGATCGCCTCGGGCATGCCCGGGTTCTCCTCGAGGATCGCGTCGAGCTGGCGCTCGGCCTCGACGGTATCGCCCGAGGACAGCAGCAGCTCCGCGAGCTGGAGCCGCAGCGCCGTGTTGTCGTATTCGTCGGCGAGCTCGCTCGCGATCGCGAGCGCCTCGTCCGAACGCCCCGAGAGCAGCAGCGTCCTTGCGTGCAGGAGCCTGGCTTCGGCCCAGTCCGGGGCGAGCTCGATCGTGGCCTCGGATTCCGCGAGCGCGAGATCGAATGCGCCCGCCCTGAGCGCGAGCTGCGCCAGCCCGTAGTGGCCTTCGGGAGAGTCCGGGAAGCGGCGGTTGAGCTCGAACATCACCTGCGCGGCCGTGTTCGCCGACGGCTCATTGGCGAGGCCTTCGAGGATGACCGCGAAGCCCGAGCCTACGTTCGTGGGTGGGAAGGTCTCGAGGACCTCGGTGAACTCGCTGACGGCCGCGTCGACGCGGCCAGAGCGCGTCTCGAATATGCCGGCGAAATAATCGGTGCGCGGATTCTCGGGATCGAGATCGCGCCAGCGGGCCACCGCCTGATGTCCGATCGAGTCGAGCGCGAAGTCATAAGCCGTGAGCGCCGCGCGTTCCGCATAGAAAGGATTCTCCGAGGCCATGGCAGCCTCGAGAAAGTGTTCGGCTGCCTCCTGCGGGCGCTGGCCCGCGAGCGCCAGCTCGCCGAGCAGGCGCTCGGAGTCCACGTCGATGCGGTCCTGCGCCGCTGCCGGCAGCGACAACGCCGCCAGCACGGTGAGCAGGGCACCGAGCCGGGCGGGGAGCGGCGGCAGAACTCGCGGCATGAGAGAGACTATAGCGCACTGCCGGGCCGAGGTGACGGACAGGGCTGCCGGCTTGTCGCTCGCCGGGGATTGACCGACAATCCCGCGACATTTCGTGGCCTGGAGCAGGCATCGTGGAAAACCTGATGGCGACGCTCGCCGAGTGGTTCGATCCGGAGGTCATTCGGCCGCTGGCGCTCGAATGGACTGCGCGCATCCTGGGCGCAATCGCGATCTTCGTGATCGGCCGCTGGATTGCGCTGCGGGCGGCCAATACGGTCGGCAAGGCGACCCAGCGAGTGCACGCCGATGCGACCTTGGCCCGCTTCCTGTCCAGCGTCGTCTATCTGGCCCTGCTGGTCATGGTCATCCTCACGGCAGTCCAGGCGATCGGCGTCAGGGCGACGAGCTTCCTCGCGCTCCTCGGCGCCGCGGGTCTTGCCGTCGGCCTCGCGGTCAAGGATTCGCTGTCGAACTTCTCCTCGGGCGTGATGCTCGTGTCGCTGCGTCCGTTCAAGGTCGGCGACTATGTCGAGGCCGCGGGTGTCGCGGGGACGATCGATTCGATCAGCATGACGAGCACGGTTTTCAAGACACCCGATAATCGCATCGTCCTCGTGCCGAACAGCATGATCTATGCGGGCACGATCACGAACGTCTCGGCGCTGCCCACGCGCCGCATCGACCTCGTGATCACCGCCAGTGGCGAGGACTACGAGCGCGCCCGGGAAGTCATCGCGGCCGTGCTCGAGGCGGACCAGCGTGTGCTGCGCGATCCAGCGCCGGAAGTGATGCTGCTCGAGCTTGCCGGCGCGAACGTCCAGATCGCCGTGCGGCCCTGGGTTGCAAACGACGATTACTGGGCCGTGCGCGCCGATCTGCTGCTCCGGATCAAGCTTGCCCTCGAGCAGAACGAGCTCACCGCGGCGCCGCCGCTGCAGCTTGTGCGCCAAGTCAGCCAAACCTGAGGACCTGTGAAGGCTTCGATTCGCGACCGGCTCGTCGAGCTCCGCGACCGCTACGAGGAAGTTTCACACCTGCTCTCGGATCCGGGGGTCATCGGCAACTCGAATCGCTTCCGCGAGCTGTCGCGGGAGTATTCGCGTCTCGAGCCCGTCGTCCGCGATTTCAACGCCTGGGCCGCGGCGGCCGCGGATCTCGCGGCAGCCGAGGAGCTTTCCGCGGGTAGCGATGCGGAGCTTCGCGAGATGGGCGAAGAGGAGCGAAGAAGGCTGAAACCCGAGCTCGAGGCGCGTGAGCAGGCGCTGATCCTGCATCTCCTGCCGCAGGATCCCGACGACGACGCCAATCTGTTTCTGGAAGTGCGCGCGGGCACCGGCGGCGACGAGGCAGCGCTGTTCGCCGGGGATCTTTTCCGCATGTACAGCCGTTATGCCGAGAGACAGGGCTGGCAGGTCGAAGTGTTGAGCGCGAACGCGGGCGAGCACGGCGGCTACCGCGAAGTCATTTCGCGCGTGGTCGGCGAGGGCGCCTTTGCGCGGCTCAAGTTCGAATCGGGCGTGCACCGCGTGCAGCGTGTGCCGAAGACCGAGGCGCAGGGAAGAATCCATACCTCGGCCTGCACCGTGGCCGTGCTTCCGGAGCCCGAGGACATGGAGGAGATCAGGATCAATCCGGCGGACCTGCGGGTCGATACCTATCGCGCTTCCGGCGCGGGCGGCCAGCACGTGAACAAGACCGACTCCGCCATCCGCCTGACGCACCTGCCGACGGGCATCGTCGTCGAATGCCAGGATGAGCGCTCGCAGCACAAGAACCGCGCGCGGGCGATGTCGCTGCTCGCGGCGAAGCTGCGCGAGGCCGAGGTCACGCGGCGCGAGTCCGAGACTGCGGAGATGCGGCGAGGCCAGGTCGGCACCGGCGATCGCTCGGAGCGGATCCGTACCTACAATTTTCCCCAGGGGCGCGTGACCGACCACCGCATCAACCTCAAGCTCAATCGGCTCGACGCGATCCTCGACGGCGATCTCGACGAGCTCATCACGGGCCTCGTCAGCGAGCATCAGGCCGAGCTGCTCACCCAGTTCGGCATCGAGCGATGAAGGCAACGGCTCTCCCGCCGGTGTCGCAGGCGCGCGCGCTGCTCCACTGGGCGGAGCGCGAGCTTCGCTCCAGCAGCGACAGCGCGCGCCTCGACGCGGAATTGCTGCTCGCCGACAGCGCCGGCATCTCCCGCGCGACCCTGATCGCGCATCCCGAGCGCTTCGTCGGCGCCACCGAGGCGCGGCGGCTCGCGGCCGCCGTGGAGCGGCGGAGCCGCGGCGAGCCGCTCGCCTACATCACGGGACGGCGCGAGTTCTACTCGATCGCTCTTGCCGTCGATGCCTCGGTGCTCGTGCCGCGGCCGGAGACGGAGCTGCTGGTCGAGCACGCGCTCACCGGATTGCCGGCCGGCAAGCCGCGCGTGCTCGATCTCGGCACGGGCTCGGGCGCGATCGCGCTCGCCATCAAGCGCGAGCGTCCGGATTGCGAAGTCGTCGGCGTCGACGTGTCGGCCGCGGCGATCGCCGTTGCGCGCGCGAACGCGGCGCGGCTCGGCCTCGATGTCCTGTTTCTGGAATCCGACTGGTTCGCGGCCCTTGACGGCACTCGCTTCGACGCGATCGTCGCGAACCCGCCCTATGTCGCGACGGCGGATCCCGCATTCGCGAGCCTGCGGCACGAGCCGCGCGGAGCCCTCGACGGCGGCCCCGACGGCCTCGATGCCTACCGCGCGATATTCGGCCGCGCCGCTGCCCACCTCAATGCCGGCGGCGCCCTGCTCGTCGAGCACGGCGCGGACCAGCGCGAGTTGCTCATGGCAATGGCATCTGCGGCGGGCTTTCGCATTGCCGCGATCGTCGACGATCTCGCTGGCCTGCCGCGTCTGCTCGTCCTCGCGTCGAGGACATGAGCGAAGCTCAGTCAGGATCCGGATTGCCCGGACCGGGGGCAGGGGGTCGCGGCGCGAGGCGGTTGAGCAGAGGACGAAACGCCAGTGCGGCGGCGACGATTGCCACGGCCAGAGCCATGCCCGCGGGCGTCGCGAGCCAGCCCGAGACGATCGTAAGTCCCGTGTCGAGCAACGACGACAGTTTCACCGACGCATCGATGAGCCAGGGCGAGGTGGCGACGACCGCGATCAGCGCGCCGGCTTCGACGAGCCTCCGGCCGAGTCGGCGCCGCAGCTTCGCGGCCTCGACGCGCCGCATGGTGGCGGCGACGAAAGCCTCGTCGCTCCGGCCCGCGTGCGTCCGCCGGAACAGGGCCTCGAGGCCGGGATCGCGCGATTCCGATGCTTCGTCTTTGTCACTCATGGCTCACACTCCAGCATACCCGGGCAGCAGCTCGCGCAGCCGGGCCGCGCCGCGCGCGATGTTCGACTTCACCGTGCCGAGCGGCAGTCTGGTCGCCTGGGCAACTTCCGAATGCGACATGCCGTCGTTGTACGCAAGGACGACGCAAAGGCGCATGTCCTCCGGCAGCGTCGCGAGCGCCTGCTCGAGATCCATGCGCTCGGCCGTTGTGTCGCGCACGCTCCCGAAGTGTTCCGGCGAGGGCTCGCCCGCGTACTTGAGCTTCCGGCGCCGGAGCTCGCTGATCCAGGTATTGATCATGATCCGCCGGAGCCAGGCGTCGAAGGCTTCCACCGAGCGGAGCAGCCTGAGCGAGCGCCAGGCGGTCAGGAACGCCTGCTGCGCGAGATCGTCGCCGAGACTCCTGTCGCGGCAGAGGTGGATCATGAACTTGCGCACGCGTCCCTGCCGTCGGCGCACGATCTCGGCAAACGCGCCGTCGTCGCCCGCGCAGGCGAGCGCAATCACGAGCGGATCGGCGGCCGCCGCCAGCTCGGCGGCTGCCAGGCGGTGCCGCATCTAGTTGCCGGCGCTGCGCGTACCGCCTTCGGGCAGGGGCTTCGGCAGGAAGCGGGAACAGTAGAAGAGCCCGCAGCCGAAGATCGCAAGCCCGATGGCGATGGGGAACACGAGCCACAGGTCCGACTTATCCGGAAAGGCGCTGACGCTGTCGGCCAAGGCGAGCATGACCCCGGCAAAGGCAGCGAGACCGGCCGCTCCGAAAAGCGTGAGCACGCCGAGGACCCGGAGCGCCCGGTAGCCCAGGCCCGGATCGGGCAGGTGGGCCCAGACATCTTTCTGCCCTTGGTCGCGATACTGGAACAGCTTCCTGAGCTGCTCCTCGTCGATCTGACCCGTCTTGTCGACGATGCGCCGGATCGTCTCGTGTTTCAGCTGCTCGCTGCGCGAGCGGGTCCAGATGACTGCCACGACGATCATGGCTATCGCTATCCAGAAACCTGCTGCATCCATGTCGATCTCCACAGTTGTCAGAGTGCTGACTATAAGAGACGCGGGTCTGCACGGAATGGATGCAGCAGCGGAACAGCGCGAGCGCAACTGACTGTTCGCCATCATCACGCGCACTGAATGGATGCCGGGTCGGGAGCATCCCCGGCACCGTTCGAGTGCAGGTGTCATACGTTCGTGCGCCGGATCAGCGCAGATCCGCACGCGATCGATCGATCGAGGGCGCGCGGCGATTCAAAAATGTGCATGGCACAAGACTTGCACCTTGCCGTTTGCGCACCACGGGGCGCGCGAGAACAACTACGGGTGCAAGCACTTCGGCGTTGGCGTGCAACTACAAATCTAAACACCGCTTCAGGAGGAAACGAAATGGAAGGAATCATGAGACGAACGACGCTCGCGTCGGCCATGCTCGCCGCGATCACGGCGGCCGGAACGGCGAGCGCCCAGGACACGATCAAGGTCGGCATCCTGCACTCACTCTCGGGAACGATGGCCATCAGCGAGACGACGCTGAAGGACACGATGCTCATGCTCATTGAGGAACAGAACGCCGCCGGCGGTCTGCTCGGCAAGATGCTCGAGCCCGTCGTCGTCGACCCGGCCTCCGACTGGCCGCTGTTCGCCGAGAAGGCGCGCGAGCTGATCGAGGTCGAGGACGTCGCGGCCGTTTTCGGCTGCTGGACCTCGGTCTCGCGCAAGTCCGTGCTGCCGGTCTTCGAGGAGCTCGACAGCCTGCTCTTCTATCCCGTGCAGTACGAGGGCGAGGAGTCCTCGCAGAACGTCTTCTACACGGGCGCGGCGCCGAACCAGCAGGCGATTCCGGCGGTCGACTACCTCATGAACGATCTCGGCGTCGAGCGCTGGGTGCTCGCCGGCACCGACTACGTCTATCCGCGCACGACGAACCGCATCCTCGAGGCCTATCTCAAGTCCAAGGGAGTGGCCGAAGAGGACATCATGATCAACTACACGCCTTTCGGTCACTCCGACTGGCAGTCGATCATCTCCGAGATCAAGAGCTTCGGCTCGGCGGGCAAGAAGACGGCCGTCGTCTCGACGATCAACGGCGACGCCAACGTGCCGTTCTACATCGAGCTCGGCAACCAGGGCATCTCGGCCGAGGACATCCCGGTCGTCGCCTTCTCGGTCGGCGAGGAGGAGCTTTCCGGCATCGACACGGGACCGCTCGTCGGGCACCTCGCGGCCTGGAACTACTTCATGAGCATCCCCTCGGACGTCAATGACGAGTTCATCGACTCCTGGATCGACTTCATCGGCAATCCCGAGCGCGTGACCAACGATCCGATGGAAGCGCACTACATCGGCTTCAAGATGTGGGTCGAGGCCGTCGAGAAGGCGGGCACGACGGATCCCGAAGCCGTGCAGGAAGCGATCATCGGCGTGACCGTGCCGAACCTCACGGGCGGCATGGCGACGATGATGCCGAACCATCACATCACGAAGCCCGTGTTCATCGGCGAGATCCAGGACGACGGCCAGTTCAGCGTCGTCTGGCAGACGCCGGGCACGGTCGTCGGCGACGCCTGGTCGGACTTCCTGCCGGGCTCGATGGAGGTCACGGCGGACTGGATGCCACCCCTGTCCTGCGGCAACTACAACATCAGGACGGGCACTTGCTCCGGCCAGAACTACGAGTAGGTCGGCGCGGGTCTTCGGAATCCTTGGACTTTCCAGCTGTTCAAGTGACGTGCGGGGGCGCAGGCCGAAGGAGCGGCCGGCGCCCCCGGATCGCGCATCGGAGCATCATCGATGACAACAAGGCGAACCGCGAAACGCAGTTCGTTGCCCGCAACGGGATTCGTGCCGCCAGCTCTGATCCTTATTGCGTTCGGTTTGCTGACCGGCGGAGGCGCTCTCGCCCAGACTTCGGAATTCGACGCGGCGCTTGCGGCATTCGCCGCGGCGGAGTCCTATCCGGCTAAGGAAGCGGCTGCCGGCCTGCTGATCGCAAGCGGCGACGCCCGCGCCGAGGAGCTGCTCACAGCCTTCCTCGACGGCCGTCTCTATACGGTCCGGGGCTCGGGCGCGCTCGTCTACGCCGCGGAGACCGACGCCGGCTACAGCATCGTCGACGTCGTGACGGGCGACAGCGGCGGCGAAGTCGGCCGCCGCGACGTCACGCGCGTCACGATCAACAACAGCCTGCGCGGATCCGTGCGCGGCATGCTCGCGTCCTTCGGCCTGAGTCACCCGGATCCCGGCCACCGCCGCCGGGCCATCGAGACCGTCGCCCTGTCGGGCGACCTCGGGATGGTCCCGGTTCTCGAGGCGCTGCGCACCGACGAATCGCATCGCGGCGTGCGCGCGGCAATCGACGAGGCGATCTCGGTCATCCATCTCGACAGCACCGAGCACGCGACGCGGCTCTCCGCGATCGCCGCCGTGCGCTCGAATGTCTCGACCCACGTGCGCACGAAGCTGGTGCAGCTCGCGGGCGACGAGGCGCTCGACAAGGAAACACGCGATGCGGCGAGCTCCGCGCTCGCCGCCATCGAGCGCCGTGTCGAAGGCTATGAGCTCGTCAAGACGATGTTCTTCGGCTTGAGCCTGGGCTCGATCCTCGTGCTCGTCGCGATCGGCCTCTCGGTGACTTTCGGCATCATGGGGGTCATCAACATGGCGCATGGCGAGCTCATGATGCTCGGCGCCTACACGACCTGGGTCGTGCAGCAGATCTTCCCGAATTCGATCGACATCTCGCTGTTCATCGCCGTGCCGCTCGCGTTCTGCGTCTCGGCCGCGATCGGCATCGGCATCGAGCGCGGCGTCGTGCGTTTTCTCTACGGCCGGCCGCTCGAGACCCTGCTCGCGACCTTCGGCATCAGCCTGATCCTCCAGCAGGCCGTGCGCACGGTCTTCTCGCCGTTGAACCGCGCGGTGAGCACGCCGAGCTGGATGAGCGGCTCCTGGGAGATCGTGCCCGGCCTCGACATCACGCTGAACCGCATCGCGATCCTCGTCTTCAGCATGCTCGTGTTCGCGACGCTGCTCTACGTGCTGCGCTGCACGCGCTTAGGCCTCGAGATGCGCGCCGTGACCCAGAACCGCGCGATGGCGCGCGCCATGGGTATCCGCACCGACCGTGTCGACGCGCTGACCTTCGGGCTCGGCGCGGGCGTTGCCGGCGTCGCCGGGGTCGCGCTCTCGCAGCTCACCAACGTCGGTCCGAATCTCGGCCAGTCGTACATCGTCGACTCCTTCATGGTGGTCGTCTTCGGCGGCGTCGGGAACCTCTGGGGCACCTTCGTCAGCGGGCTCACGCTCGGCGTCGCCAACAAGCTCGTCGAGCCCGCGGTTGGCGCCGTCATGGCAAAGATCCTGGTGCTCGTCTTCCTCATTGTCTTCATCCAGAAGCGGCCGCGCGGGCTCTTCCCGCAGAAGGGCCGGGCGGCCGAGGGATGAGCGCGGCGCGGAGCCTCCTGATCCAGCACGAGCAGGGCGGCAAGGTTCTGCTCGCGGTGCTCGCCGCGGGCGCCGTGATCGTGCCCGTCTGCAATCTGCTCGTGCCCGAGACGTCGCCGTTCCACGTGTCTACCTTTCTCGTCTCGCTGCTCGGCAAGTACCTCTGTTTCGCGCTGCTCGCGATCGCGCTCGATCTCGTCTGGGGCTACGTCGGCATCCTGAGTCTCGGTCACGGCGCGTTCTTCGCGCTCGGCGGTTATGCGATGGGCATGTACCTCATGCGCCAGATCGGCCCGCGCGGCGTCTACGGCGATCCGGTATTGCCCGACTTCATGGTGTTCCTGAACTGGGACGCGCTTCCCTGGTACTGGTACGGCTTCGACGAGTTCTGGTTCGCGATGCTCATGGTCCTGCTCGTGCCGGGCCTGCTCGCGTTCGTCTTCGGCTGGCTCGCCTTCCGCTCGCGCGTCTCGGGCGTCTATCTCTCGATCATCACGCAGGCGCTGACCTACGCGCTGATGCTCGCCTTCTTCCGCAACGACATGGGTTTCGGCGGCAACAACGGCCTCACCGACTTCAAGGACATCCTCGGCTTCAACCTGCAGTCGGACGCGACCCGCATCGTGCTGTTTCTCTGCTCGGTGCTCGCGCTCGCGCTCTGTTACCTCGGCTGCCGCTTCATCGTGGGCTCGCGCCTCGGGAAGGTGCTCATGGCGATCCGCGACGCGGAGGATCGCACGCGCTTCATCGGCTATCGCGTCGAGCACTACAAGCTCTGGGTATTCACGCTCTCGGCTGTCATCGCCGGCATCGCGGGCGCGCTCTACGTGCCGCAGGTCGGCATCATCAATCCGGGCGAGTTCCAGCCGCTCAAGTCGATCGAGATCGTCGTCTGGGTTGCCGTCGGCGGCCGCGGCACGCTCTACGGCGCGGCTCTCGGTGCCGCGGCCGTGAACTGGGCGAAGTCGTATTTCACGGGCGCGCTCGCCGAGACCTGGCTCTTCGTCCTCGGCGGCCTTTTCGTGCTCGTCACCGTCGCCCTGCCGCAGGGCCTCGTCGGCCTGTCGGCCCGCCTGCGCGGCCTGTTCCGGCGGCCGGCCGCTCCCGGAGCGAGCCATGGCTGAAGCCGCCGCCGCAATCCATCGCAAGTCGATCCTCTATCTCGACCAGGTCACGGTCAGCTTCGACGGCTTTCGCGCGCTCAACAACCTGAACCTGTACATCGAGCGCGGCG
>Ga0315910_10004969_pt1 | contig 10978 bp, 11 predicted proteins | sample EdamamesoilMG_FD_204470 | JGI IMG/M metagenome (GOLD analysis project Ga0315910, IMG submission 204470) | Garden soil microbial communities collected in Santa Monica, California, United States - Edamame soil | ecosystem: Environmental > Terrestrial > Soil > Garden | place: USA: California...
GGGGTCAACTGGGGCCGGGACCTGCCCGAGCCCACGGCGGCGGACATCCGCAACGTGGTGGTCGGCGACCCTTCCCCCACCGGCAAGGGCACCCTGGGCATCGCGCGCGGGATCGAGGTCGGGCACATCTTCGCGCTCGGCCAGAAATACAGCGAAGCCATGGGCGCGACGGTGCTGGACGAAACCGGCAAGCAGGCAACCATGTACATGGGGTGCTATGGCATCGGTGTGACACGAGTCGTTGCCGCCGCCATTGAACAGAATCATGATGCGCGCGGCATCATCTGGCCGGACGCCATCGCGCCCTTCCAGGTGGTGGTGGTGCCCCTCAATGCCAGCAAGTCACAACGCGTCCGAGATACCGCCGACAACCTGTACCGCGAGCTCATCGCCGCGGGCTTCGACGCGCTGCTCGACGATCGCGACGAGCGGCCGGGCGTCAAGTTCGCGGACACCGAGCTCATCGGCATTCCGCACCGCGTGGTCGTCGGTGACCGCGGCCTGGAGAAAGGCGTGCTCGAATACCGGCATCGGCGCGCCGAAGCGGCCGAGGAATTCCCCGCCGGCGAGGCGCTCGCCTGGCTGCGCCGGCGGCTCGCAGGCTAACTACCGCGTGAAACTCCCGCGCGCCCTGCTGCCGCTGCTCACGCTGCTGCCGCTGGTCGCGACGGGCGCCCCGTCGGCCGACGCGCAGCGCGAGCCCGAGATCCGCGGCGCCGTGCAACACGCCATCGAACAGGCCGAGTGTTTCGAGGACCGCTACGACTCGGCGGTCTGGTACAAGATGATGGAGCCGCGGCTGCGCAGACGCGTGCCCGACCATGGCGAGCGCATGAACATCCTGAAGAACGTGTTCTGCGAGGCCAACCGTCCGGGCGAAATCCGCATTCCGCCCGGCCTGGTCATGGCCATCATCGACATCGAGAGCGGCTTCAACCGCTACGCGGTCTCGAGCGCCGGCGCCGTGGGCCTCATGCAGGTCATGCCCTTCTGGCCCGAGAACCTCGGCATGCGTCGCCACCAGCTGGTGCGCGCGCCCGAGAACATCCGCATGGGTTGCGCCATCTTCCGCGCCTACCTCAGGCGCGAGAGCGGCAACATTTCGCGCGCGCTGGCGCGTTACAACGGCAGCGTCGGCAAGCGCGTGTATTCGGACAAGGTGATCAACCAGTGGACGCGCTGGAACGGCGCCGACGACCTGGGTGAACGTCACGCCGAGGTGAAGGTCTCCGCGCGCTGAACGGTCGCCGGGTCGACGTCGACCGTGTCGACGGCCGCGACCTTCGATGCCGGTGAGCCCTCCCACAACGACGCGATGAATTGCTCGACCGCGGCCGTCTCGCCGCAGGCCAGCACCTCGACCCGCCCGTCGGGCAGGTTGCGCGCGTAGCCCGTGATACCCAGCGACTGCGCCTTGCGCACGCAGGTGGCGCGATAGAACACTCCCTGAACGCGACCCGAAACCAGGGAACGGCGGCAGATCATGCGGCATCATACGCGCCACTTATGGCCGAGATACTCATCGTCTATTACTCGCGACAGGGCGCGACCGCCGAACTGGCGCGGCACGCGGCGCGCGGCGTCGAAGCCGCCGGTTGCACCGCCACCGTACGCACCGTGCCACCGGTGAGCGCCGAGAGCGAACGGCCCGTGAAGGCGGTGCCCGAGGCCGGCGCGCCGTATGCCACGCTCGATGACCTGCGGCGCTGCGACGGGTTGTTGTTAGGGAGCCCGACGCGCTTCGGCAACATGGCCGCGCCGCTCAAGTACTTCCTCGATGGCACCTCGTCGCTGTGGCTCGACGGGTCGCTGTCGGGCAAACCCGCGGGCGTGTTCTCCGCCAGCCAGACCATGCACGGAGGCCAGGAGTCGACGCTGCTGACCATGGCGCTGCCGCTGCTGCATCACGGCATGCTGCTGGTCGGCATCCCGTTCACCGAACGCGGCCTGAACCAGACGCGCACCGGCGGCACGCCCTATGGCTCCACCCACGTCGCGGGTGTCGCGACGCAGCCGGCGGCCCTGTCGGAAGACGAGATCACGCTGGCGCAGGCGCAGGGCAAACGCATCGCCGAAATCGCCAACACCCTCGTCGCCGGGCGCGCCGCGCGGCGCTGAGTCGTTCAGCGGGGCGTACGTCCGTCGATCACGTCGCGGATGAAAGGCACCGTCAGGCGCCGCTGCGCGACGAATGCCGCGTCGTCCAGCGTGTCGAGCACCTCGCACAGCGTACGCATGTCGCGCGGGAATCTCCGTTGCAGGTAGCGCGCGGTTTCCGCGGGCAGTTCCAGGCCGCGCAGATGCGCGCGCAGTCCCAGCGCTTCGAGTTGTTCGTCGTCGTTGAGCTCGCGCACCGCGAACACCGACGAAGAGGCCAGCCGCGACTTCAGATCCGGGAGTCCGAATTCCACGTGCGCCGGATTCTCGCGCGCGGCGAAGAGCAACGTGCTGCCGCGCTCCAGCGCTCTCTGCCACAGCGAGAACAGGCGTTCCTCCCAGGCCGGGAGTCCGGCGATCACCTGCACGTCGTCATAACAGGCGAGATCGAGCGCCTCGGCGCCCTCGAGCGTTTCCGGACCGAAAGGCAGCAGGGTCTCGAGCGGCAGGTAAGCGGCGCGCTTGCCCACCGGCACCGCCGCGCACACCGCCTGCAACAGGTGCGACTTGCCGGAGGTGTGCGGGCCCGCGAGCCAGGTGGCGCCCGCGGGCGTGTTCGTGGCGACGTGCCGCAGATGCGCGACCAGCTCCTGGTTGCGCGCGGTGAGAAAACTCGCGAAGGTGGCGCGCTCCTTCAGTTGCACGCCCAGCGTCAGCTGCCGCATGGAAGTTCGCGTCCGTCAGGTGGCGAGCGCGCGCCGCGTGAAGGCGGACAGGTAGTCCGCACCGGAGATCACGGTGGTCAACAGCGTGAGATACGACAGCGCGGCAACCATTTCCGGCGTGGGCAATCCACTGGCCGCGCCCAGGATGGCCGCCAGCACCACCGCGAGCTGCATGCCGGTGTTGATCTTGCTGACGATCGTGGGCCGGCCATGCAGCGGGCCGAACCACAGGCGGTAGATCACCGCGCCGCCGCCGATCATCACGTCCCGCGCCACGACCACGGCCGTGAGCCACCAGGGCACCAGGTTCATCCACGCGGCGGCCAGGAACAGCGACACCAGCAGTAGTTTGTCGGCGAGCGGATCGAGGATCTTGCCGAGGTGCGAGGTCCAGTTGAATCGTTTCGCGAGCCAGCCGTCGAGACCGTCGGACACGGCGCAGAACGCGACCAGCGCGAGCGCCGTCCAGTATTCACCACCCCGCAGGGCATCGATGGTCGGCCAGATCAATACGATCCGCACCACGCAGATGAAATTGGGCAGGTGGCGCAGCATCAGCGACGATAACGATAGGCGATGACGCCGCCGGCCTGCGGATCGATGCGTTCGAAATTGGGATTGGACGCCAGCGCGCCCTGCAACGAATCCGCGCCGCCGCGCAACACCACGGAAAATGTCGCGCGCGAGCCGGAGGCTTCGGCCAGTTGCACTGCGCGTACGCCGCCGGAGGCCCCGAGTTGTTCGGTGACGCGAGCGTACTCGCGCAGCGTCGGCACGCCCTCGACTTCCACCAGGATGGTGGCTTCGGGCAGCGCCGCGAAGGACTGCGCGTTGCGGACGAAAAGGTCGGTGGAGCCGTTCACGCCCTCGTCCAGCGAGCCGTTCCAGCTCTCGTTGATGCCCGTGGCGCTCAAGGTCCAGCGCCAGGCGCCACCGGTGGGCACGGCATCGCCATACCCGATGATCACCGCGTCGGCGCCGAGCCGCTGCGCGGCGGCCAGAGCCGCTTCCGGGGCGATGTCACCCGTGGCGGGCAGGTTCAAGGCTTCGGGACGGGCGACACGGATGGGCTGACCGCGGCGATTCGCGGCCGCATCCAGCGCGCCTTCCACCTGACGACGGGATTCGAATGCGCCGCTGGCCGGGCCGCCGGTCAGAATGATCAGCAGCAAGGGGCGCTCGCTGGGCCAGATATTGCGCCCCGCCGCCGCGATGTCGCGCTCGAGCGCGGCCGCATCGAAGACCAGCGTGGTGGCATTGCCGCTCGCCGCCGGGCGCGAGGCGATCACGTATTGCTGCGCCTGCGCGAGCACACCGGCCAATGCGGGATCGTTGGCGGCATCACGCGCCCCGGTGGCGCGCACGAGCACCGTGCGCAGGCCGGCCTGGGCCTGCACCGCCGGATCGGTCTGCGAAGAGACATTGGTTTCGTAAACGCGCACCTGGCGCAGGGCGCTCGCGGGTAACGCGAAGCCGAGCAGTGCCAGCGCGATCAAACTGACGGAGAAAGTTCGCATTGGCTACAATATCGCACGTTTTTTCCTGACCTGCCGCGCGCCACCTGCAGAATTTAATGACTGAATCCGGACTGACCTATCGCGATGCCGGCGTCGATATCGACGCGGGCGATGAACTCGTCGAACGCATCAAGCCTGTCGTCAAACGCACCATGCGCAAAGAGGTGCTCGCCGGCATCGGCGGGTTCGGTGCGCTGGTGGAAGTACCGCTCGATCGCTACCGCAAACCGGTGCTGGTGTCCGGTACGGACGGCGTCGGCACCAAGCTCAGGCTCGCCATCGACACCGGCCGCCACGACAAGATAGGCATCGATCTCGTCGCGATGTGCGCCAACGACATCGCCGTGTCGGGCGCGGAGCCACTCTTCTTCCTGGACTACTACGCGACCGGCAAGTTGCAGGTCGGAGTCGCCGAGGCGGTGATCCGCGGCATCGCCGAGGGCTGCGCGCAGGCCGGCGCGGCACTGGTCGGTGGTGAGACCGCCGAGATGCCCGGCATGTACCACGGCGATGACTACGATCTCGCCGGGTTCTGCGTGGGCGTGGTCGAACGCGACCAGATCATCGATGGCAGCGCCACGGCCGCGGGCGACGTGGTCATCGGCATGGCCTCCTCCGGTCCGCATTCCAACGGCTACTCGCTGATCCGCAAGCTGGTGTCGGTCGCCGGCGCGAACGACAAGACCCAGGTCGAAGGCAAGTCGCTGTTCGATCGCCTGCTGACGCCGACGCGCATCTACGTGAAGTCCATGCTCGCGCTGCTGCAGAAGGTGAAAGTGAAGGGTTTCGCGCACATCACCGGCGGCGGACTCACCGACAACATCCCGCGCGTGCTGCCGGACGGTTTCGAAGTGGTGCTCGAGCGCAAGGCCTGGGCGCGTGACCCGGTGTTCGACTGGCTCGCGGCCGCGGGGCGCATCGCGCCCGCCGAGATGTACCGCACGTTCAACTGCGGCATCGGCATGATCGCCGTGGTCGCGCCCGCCGACGTCGACGCGACGCTGGCCTCGCTCGCGGCCACCGGCGAAACCGCGACCGTCATCGGCCGCGTCGCGCGCGGCACGCGTGGCGTGGTCATCGAGGAATGAGCCAGGCGCTTCCCGTGGCCGTGGTCATCTCCGGCCGCGGCAGCAACATGGAAGCCATCGCGCGTGCCGCCCAGAGCGCCGACAGCCGCTATCGCGTAGTTAGAGTGATTGCCGATCGCCCCACCGCGGGCGGGCTGGCGCGGGCGGCGGCGCTCGGCGTGCCGACCTCCGTGGTGCCGGTCAAGGATTTCCCCGATCGCGACGCCTTCGAAACCGCGCTCGCCACCGAGCTCGACGCCAGTGGCGCCCGGCTCATCGTGCTCGCCGGTTTCATGCGCATCCTGTCGCCCGGGTTCGTGCAGCGGTTCGAGGGGCGCCTGCTCAACATCCACCCGTCTCTCCTGCCCGCCTACAAGGGGCTGGATACCCACGCCCGGGTGCTGGCGGCGCGCGAAGCGCATCATGGCTGCAGCGTGCATTACGTCACGGCCGAGCTCGACGGCGGGCCGGTGGTCATGCAGGGCAGGCTCAAGGTGCGCGCCAATGACACCGCCGAGGCGATTTCAGCGCGCGTTCATGCACTGGAACACATCATCTATCCGCATGTCTGTTCGCTCATCGCCGCCGGCCGCATCCAGTGGAAGCAAGGCACGGTGTATTTCGACGAAGCACCACTGCACGTTCCGCTCATCGAGGAAAACGATGCCGCGGCCTGAGCGGTTGTGGGGCGCGGTGCTGATCGCCGCCCTGCTCGCGGCTGGCACGGTGGCGCGGGCCGATCCCGTGGATCTCAAACCCTACAAGGCGACCTACATCCTCGAGTGGAAGGGCCTGACCGCGGGCAATTCGACCCTGGAGCTCAAGAGCCTCGGCGGCGACCGTTACTCGTTCTCCGCCACCAGTGCGGCGCGCGGCATTTTCAGGATGGCCTTCTCGGATTCGGTCACGCAGTCCTCGACCTTCCGCGTCGCCGAGGGACGGGTGATCCCGCTCGCCTTTCACGGCATCGACGAGAAGGAACGGCCGACCGAGCTCACTTTCGACTGGACGCACAAGCGCGTCACCGGCACGGCCAAGGGCCACACCGTGGATCTCGAGTTGCCCGATCGCGCGCAGGACCCGATGTCCCTGCAGATCGCCTCGCTGCGCGACCTCGCGGCGAACACCCTGCAGAACAGGATCTGGCTGGTCGACACCGACAAGCTCAAGGAATACGAGCTGCAGCGCGAAGGCACCGCGCAGGTGGAAACCGCGCTCGGCAAGCTCGACACGGTCATCTACACCAGCAAGCGCGCCGGCGCCGACCGCGTCACGCGCACCTGGGTGGCGCCTTCGCTGGGCTATCTACCCGTGAAGGCCGAACGCGTGCGCGGCAAGAAGGTCGAGTTCACCATGAAGCTCGAGGCCGTCGAACGGTAATGGGGACATTCCTCGTTTCCTAGCAAACGGGGACAGTCCTGGTCAGCGGTAGTGCGATCGATCGGTTCAGGAGGTTCGAGCGCTCGCTGCCACCGTTTGTCGACTGTCCCCGTTTGCTAGGAAACGAGGAATGTCCCCATTAAGTCTTGGGGAGCGTGACGCCCTTCTGGCCCTGGTACTTGCCGCCGCGATCCTTGTACGACGTCGAACAGACTTCGTCCGACTCGAAGAACAGCATCTGCGCCACGCCCTCGTTGGCGTAGATCTTGGCGGGCAGCGGCGTGGTGTTGGAGAACTCGAGCGTGACGTGGCCTTCCCACTCCGGCTCGAGCGGCGTGACGTTCACGATGATGCCGCAGCGCGCGTAGGTCGACTTGCCCAGGCACACCACCAGCGTAGAACGCGGGATGCGGAAGTACTCCACGGTCCGGGCCAGCGCGAAGGAGTTCGGCGGGATGATGCACACGTCGGCGTTCACGTCGACGAAGCTCTTTTCGTCGAAGGCCTTCGGGTCGACGATGGTCGAATTGATGTTGGTGAAGATCTTGAATTCGCGCGAACAGCGCACGTCGTAGCCGTAACTCGAGGTGCCGTAGGAGACGATCTTGTGCCCGTCCATGGTCCGCACCTGGCCGGACTCGAACGGCTCGATCATCTTCTGCTGCTCCGCCATGCGACGGATCCAATTGTCGGATTTGATGCTCATCGTTGTTCTCTAACTTTCTTCGACGACGATTTTCGGGAATACCGTGGAGCGGTCCTTGCCGCGCCTGGCGAGCGCCGCCGCCGTGCGGCGCGCCATCAGGAAATAAGGAGCGGCGTGCGGCGAATCGGGCGCCGCCACGACCGTCGGCCGGCCGCCGTCGGCCTCCTCGCGCACGCGCACATCCAGCGGCAGCTCACCCAGCAATTCGACGCCGTATTGGGCGGCCATGCGCGCTCCGCCGCCGGCGCCGAACAGGTGCTCGACGTGTCCGCAGTGGCTGCACACGTGCACGCTCATGTTCTCGACGATTCCCAGCACCGGCACGTTGACCTTCTCGAACATCTTGAGGCCCTTACGTGCGTCGGCGAGCGCGATGTCCTGCGGCGTGGTGACGATCACCGCTCCGGCCACCGGCACGCGCTGCGCCAGGGTGAGCTGGATGTCGCCCGTGCCGGGCGGCATGTCGATGACCAGGTAGTCGAGGTCACCCCAATCGGTGTCGCTGAGCAGCTGGGTGAGCGCCTGGGTGACCATCGGCCCGCGCCAGGCCATGGGCTGCTCCGGATCGATCAGGACGCCGATCGACATGGCCACGAGCCCATGCGCCTCGAGCGGCTTGATGCGCTTGCCATCGGGCGAGGCCGGCCGCTGTCCCGTGAGGCCGAGCATGATGGGCTGGCTGGGACCGTAGATATCCGCATCGAGAAGGCCCACTTTGGCGCCCTGGCGAGCCCAGGCCAGCGCAAGATTGGCGGCCACCGTGGATTTTCCGACGCCGCCCTTGCCCGAGGCCACGGCCACGATGTTGCGGATGGTGCCCATCGGCGACAGTTGCCGCTGCACCGCATGTGCGGTGATCTTCGAGACTAGTTCGATTCGGACATCAGGCGGTCCGCCGGCCGCGGTGATGTGCGCTTGCAGGGCCCGCGCGAACTCCGGCCCGTAATCGGCGACGGGAAAGCCCAGCGCCACGCGAACGTGAGCCGCGTCACCATTCCGCTCGGCGGCTTCGACGGCTCGCGCGCTTCCGAGGCTCTGACCGAGAAATGGATCAGTATATTTTTCGACCAGTGCGCGAAACTCGGCGGATTGCTCAGGGACCATATGTTTGCGGAGACGTCCGCCGGGGACTTGAAGGGCCGCGATTCTAACGAAAATCGCTCTGGCCAAGGCCCGGATCCGCTGGTGTCGACGGGACATATGGCATAATTTTTGTAATAGGGTTCAGGCTACAAAGGACGGACGCTTGCTTCTTTCCGCGCTCGCACATCGCATCCGTTCGAGGCGTGCCGGTCGCGGTTGATCTGTTCCATGAGTTTTTTCACCAACATCCGGGCCGACCGGTTCATTTTGGAGCTCAAGGAAGCGACCGACGTCGCGGCTCCGAAGACCCAGAAGGCCATCGCCAAACTGCGCGAGCTAGGGCCCGGCGCCATCGAACCCGTGACGGCGGCGCTGGCTGACGCCGACAAGATCGCCACCGTTGCCTATATCGAAGTTCTGACCGGCCTGGTCAATCAGAAGACTTTCCCGAAATTCATCGAATCCATGGTCACGGGCAGCCCGCGCGTGATCGCAGGCGTCGCCTGGGCCCTGTCCAGCAGCCGCGCGTTCCCGCCCACCATGCTGCTGGATGCGCTCAATACCGAGGGCATCGCCAAATCGGCCCTGCTGGACGTGATCACGGCGCATCGCGCCCGCCTGTCGGTGCGCGAGCTGCTGGCTGCCGCCTACAAGCAGGAGGCCAACGAAAAAGCCGCGCTGTTCCGCATCCTGGGTGAGCTGGCCCAGGACAACGACCTGCCCGAACTGGTGGGCCGCCTGAATGGCAAGGATCCGGTCGCCCGCCTGCACATCATCAACATCCTGTCGCGCTTCCCGAAGCCGGAAGTCTCGCGCGCCCTTCAGCAACAGTTGAACGATCCCAACAAGCAGGTCCGCGCCGCCACGCTCGGCGCGCTGGCGCGCATGGACGGCCCGTTCGACATGGAAAAGCTCTGTGCCCTGCTGCGCGATCCGGAAATCGACGTGCAGAACAAGGCCATCGACGCCGTGATCCGCGCCAACGATCCGGACACCATCAAATACCTGATCCCGGTGCTCAAGGACGAGAACGAATACGCGCGCCGCGCCGCCGTCGAAGTGCTCAACGAGGTCGGCGACGCCAAGTCGGTCAAGGAACTGCTGGAAGCCGTCTCCGACGACGACTGGTGGGTGCGCAGCCGCGCCGCGGACGCCCTCGGCAAGATCGGTGGCCCCAAGGTGGTCGAAGCCGTGCTCCAGCTGGTGGGCGACCAGGACGAAGACATCCGCCGCGCCGCCGTCGAAATCCTGAACCAGACCAAGGATGACCGCGCGGTCGGCCACCTCATCGACGCCACCAAGGACAAGGATTGGTGGGTCAGCGAACGCGCCGTCGACGCGCTGGCCGAAATCGGCAGCAAGCGCGCGGTGCCGCGACTTCTGGAAATGCTCGAAACCACCCCCCCGCGCTCGCTGCCGGTGGTGGTACGCGCGCTCGGCCGGCTGGGCGACTACAAGGTCATCGATTCCGTGCTGCCCATGCTGCAGCGGGACGAGAAGGAAATCCGCCTCGAGGCCATCAATTCGCTGGCCAAGCTGGCGGACGAGCGCCGCCTCGAACACATCCGCGTGCAGATCCAGGGACAGACCTCGAATGCCGAGAACACGGTGGCGCAGGCCGCCTTGCGTGCGCTGTCCGATCTCGATTCGCGCTTCTCGGTGAGCGGCAATCGGCTCTCCTCGACGCAGCATCGCCCGGCGTTCACCGGCGGAGCCGCACCGTCGGGTTCGCGTCCCGAAGGCGCCACCCAGGCATCGAGCGGGGGTCACGCCTCGTCGCAGACGCCGCCGCCCCGGCCCCGCACGGAAGCGCCGCCTCCCCCTCCGCCGCCCGCGCAGCAGACCACCGTGGCGAGTCCGACGCGCACCGTGCTCATGTCGGACGGGGAGCTGCAGAAGGCGGTCAAACAGGCCGAGCAGATGGCGGGCCCGCAGAAGCTCGACATCCAGACACTCAAGCCCGGCGACATCATCGAGGGCCGCTACAAGTACGTGGAACGCATCGGCAAGGGTGCGTTCGGCACGGTGCTCCTCATGGAAGACACCGTGGTCGACGAGCGCCTGATCCTCAAGTTCCTGAATCCGAACGTTTCGGAAGACGAAGAGATCATGAAGCGGTTCGTGCATGAGCTGCGTTACTCGCGCAAGATCACGCACCACAACGTCATCCGCATCTACGACTTCCTGTTCATCCAGGGGAACTACGCCATCTCGATGGAGTACTTCCCGTCGCACACGCTCGGCAGCGAAGTGGTGGGCGAAAAGCCCATGCCGTTCGCGCGCGCGCTCGGATTCGGCATCGACATCTGCACCGGCATGGAAGTCGCGCACGCGCAGGGCATCGTGCATCGCGATCTCAAGCCCGCGAACGTGCTGATCAACCACGAAGGCCTGCTCAAGATC
>Ga0315910_10004970_pt1 | contig 10975 bp, 4 predicted proteins | sample EdamamesoilMG_FD_204470 | JGI IMG/M metagenome (GOLD analysis project Ga0315910, IMG submission 204470) | Garden soil microbial communities collected in Santa Monica, California, United States - Edamame soil | ecosystem: Environmental > Terrestrial > Soil > Garden | place: USA: California...
TCGACCTTGATCGCACGCTCCCATTCGCGTCCGCGCGAAGGCGTTCCCCGGCCGTCGATCGCCACGACGATGAAGCCGTGGTCCGCGAACCACTGGTTGAGATGGCGTCCCCGCGCCGCGGCGGTGACCGTCTGCGCGTGGGGCCCGCCGTAGACGCTCACCAGCACCGGGTACTTGCGGCCCTCGACGAAGTTCCGAGGGCGGATGACGAGGGTGTTGAACTCGCGCGAACGACCCACGCGCACGATCTCCGCGTTGACATCGAAGGGCGGCGTCTCCGCGACGGACTGCAGAGTTCCCAGTTCACGCCCGTCCACGGTGCGCACGGTCGTCGATCCCAGGTCGTTCATCCCCGAGTAGGTGTGCAGGTACGCCGAGCCGTCCTTGCAGAAAGATGCCCCGTGCGCGCCGGGTGCGCTGGTCACCTGCTCCGGAGCGCCGGAGCCATCGAGAGGCAGGCGGAACAGGTGCGTCTGCGTCGGGTCGTCTCCCCCCGAGAGCCAGATCGTCCCGCGGCTCTCATCGACCTTCACCACGCCCCGCATGTTGAACGAAAGCGGTGTCAGCGTCCGCACCAGCGACCCGTCGCGGGCACGATGCTCCAGTTGCCACGCGCCGTCGCGCTCGGTCGTCCAGAGGAAGCCCGAACCGTCCTCGAGCCAGCGGGGCATGTCCTGATCCAGATTGATCCACGCGTCGTCGCGCTCGGTGAGCAGCGTTGTCGTCGAACCGGTGGCGTCGTCCACTGCGAGCAGCATCTGCTCTGTCTGCTCGCGGTTCTGCACAAGAATGGTCAGCGGCGCGTTCTCCGGCCACTTCACCGTCGCCAGATATGGGAATCGCTCGCGGTGCCAGTCCACCCACACCGGCTCGCCGCCCGAGACGGGCATCACGCCCAGCCGCACATCGGCGTTCTTCGTGCCGGCGCGGGGGTAAGGCCAAGACTGGGGCTCCTTGCCGGGGTTCGCAGGGTCGGGGATGTAAAACTGCATCATCCCCTCGGTGTCCGTGCGCTGGAACGCGATCCGCGTCGCATCGGGCGACCACCAGTAGCCCTCGTGGCGTGACATCTCCTCCTGGGCCACGAATTCCGCGAGGCCGTAGGTGACGGTCTCCGATTCCTTCGTCGTCAGTCGGCGCTCGGCGCCGCTGCCGAGGTTGGTGATGAAGAGATCACCATCGCGGACCGTCGCGAACATCTCGCCGTCGGGCGAGAAACGCGGATCGATCGGGAACCCCGCATCGCTCTTGAACTCGCGCTGCCCGCCGGAGACTAAGTCCATCACGAAGATTCGCCCCGACAAGGGCACGAGCATCTTCGTACCGTCCTTCGACAGTCCGAAGGACGCGATGCCCCGCGCCGTCGAGCGGGTCCGTTCGCGCCGCGCCAACTCCTCGGCCGTCAGAACCTCTTCCTCACCCGCGAGGATCTGGTCCGCCGTCAGCAGCAGACGCTCCTGCCCCGTGGCGCTGTCGAACTCGTAGAGGTCGCGCACGAACGAGCGCGGGCCGGAGCGCAGGAAATAAACCTTGTCGCCGGTGGGGGACATCGCCGTCGCCGCGGGCCGGCCCAGCGTGAAACCGCGCGTTGCGGCATGCTGTTCGAGATACCCCGACGCCGGCGCGGGCTGCGCTGCCTGCGCGGGGGCACGATCCGCCGTGTTAGAACTCGCGCACGCGCCCGCGAAGGCCAGGAGCGATGCGCCCAAGAGACAACGAATCGATCGAGCGATGTTCATAGCCACCAGCCTACCAACCCGCCGCAGACCGATGTCTCTCGGAGATCACTCTCCCGAGGCGACCTTGAGCGCCGCCTCCAGAACCTCGTCCCGGCCCGCGGCCAAGCCCGCCGCCGTCGGCGCCACCGCCACGTCCGGCTCCACACCCCGGCCGAAGAGGGGGAGCACGCCGTCGAGCGTCGTCCCAGTGCCGGTCCACATGGCCATCAGCGTCCGGCCGTTGTCGGTGAAGTCGTAGAACGACGCCGGGCCCGCGGCTCCGGCGGTCGTCTGGCCCACGATCGTCGCCATTCCCATCCGCTTCGCGAACGCCACGTCCAATTCAGGATCGGAGCGCGTGGCGCTGTCGACGAGGATCACGAGCTTCGCCGCGACATGAGGCGTGTTGGCCACGATCACGGCGGGCACGTTGTTGAAGGCCATGTCCTGCTGGTCCGGCAGTCTGGGAAGCGGAACCAGTCGCGTGATGCCCGGCGCAGGATCCGAAAGGAAGGAGCCCAAATGCCGGTGCAGCCCGCGCGCCCCGAGCGAGCGGTAATCGACGATCACCGCCTTGGCGGAGGCGAGCACGCCGTGCAGCACGGGGATCATTGTGGCGTCGTCGTACGCGGAAGGGTCGAGATAAATCACTCCCGGCTGGAGTTCACGCGGGTTCTGCTCGACGCTCGGGAACGTCCGGCGCGTCACGGTCACGTTCCGCACCGCGTCGCCGTTGCGCTCCGCGACGCCCAGCCCGATCGTCGAACCGGCGGGTCCCAGCAGCGCGAGGGTGAGCGCCACGCGTCGGCGCGTATCCTCGCGTGCGCCCGGGCCACCCTGAACCGCGCTCGCCGCCCATTCCGTCGCCGGCGCGCCGTTGATCTCCACCACCCGATCGCCGACGCTCACGGGCGCCCCCGCGTCGGCGTGGGCGACGAGCAGCGAGCCGTCGATCCACTCGAGGCGCATCGGAGGAAGGGCGTCGTTGGAAGCATCGATGACGAACGCCTGCGCGTCGTTCAGCGCCGCGAGCATCCGGTTGCAGGGGCCGAGCGACGCCTCCCTTTCTGTAAGCGCGAGCGATTCGCCGACCGCTTGCTCAAGCGCGGATATCCAGTCGGGGCGCAGCGTCGGCGGGCTGTCGCGGAACGCCGGCGAGAAGTGCTGCACAGCGTTCCAGACCATCACGACAGGCACATAGGCGTCGAGAAACGCGGGCGGAAGCGCATCGCCGGCGCTCACGGAGGCCGGCGCCGCCTCGGTTGTCGGGAGAGGCATCGTGCGCCCCTTGGTGTCCACCCAGAGCGATGCCGGCATCCGGCACGACACTCCACCGCCAAGCTCATAAGTCGGGAACGCCGTCGGATCGGGCGTGTTGCGCAGCCCGTCGGCGTTCCGCAGCCCGATCAGCATGCGGTCGCGCGCGAACAGACTGTCGCGCCGATGCGGCGTGAACCCGATGTGCCGCCAGAAGATCACGCCCGCGAAAGGTGTCTCGGCGGAGGCGAGCAACGGCGCTGGCGGCGCCGGCGGCGCATCGCTCGGGAAGAACTGCATGGAAGGGGCCAGCGGCGCGAAGAGCGCTTCGAGCGCCGCCGCGAGTTCCGCGGGCGCCTCGGCGCCCGCCACGACGGGCGCGGCGTCGCGGATGAATCGGGGCCAGTCGAGGTCGGCCGCCTGATCGGAGGGGTGAAAGTGCTGCACCAGCCCGCACAGCCGCGCGAGCGCGACGAGATTGCCCTCCGCCGGCGCCTGCTCATCCGCCCGGGCGGGGCGAAACAGAACACACGACGCGATCGCGAGGCACACGAGAAGGGACTTTCGCATACCCGATTGTACGAGCGGGTCCGCCGATCCGTTCCCTTGGACCCTAGGGTTTCAGGGCACGAAGCAGGGGGTGTTGAACGCGCTCAGCACGAGATTGAGGTCGGCGAACCCAACCTGCCCGTCGCCGTTCAGATCGCCCGGCAGACCGGGACCGGTCACGTTGAACTGGCTGAGCACCACGTTCAGGTCGGCGAACCCGACCTGTCCGTCGCCGTTGGTGTCGCCCGGGCAGTAGGTCGATGCACAGACCTCGGAGTACACGAGCACGTCGTCGATCGCCGCCTCGACGACCGAATCCGGCGCCAGGTCTTCCGAGACGAAGCGGATCCGGATCGACGCCGCCGGCGATACAAAGTCCGCGATGCGGAAGTCGTGCCGGCGCCAGCCGCCGACGCTCTCCAGCCCCGTGGGGCCCACCGTCTCCACGTCTACCCAAGGGCCGCCGTCGGCGCTGATCTGCACTCGGAACACGTCCTGCTGTGGGCTCCCGCCGGTGATGTTCGAGAACCACCGCCAGTAGGCCACCCGTGCGCCGGGCGCGTCGGTGATCTGGATCGCCGGCGACGTGAGCGATGTGCGGCCGCCGTCCACATCTCCCGCACTGGGCGATGCTCCGGGCGCGTTCTGCGCTGTGACGAAGCAGCGCACGCCCTCCGGAGTGCGATCGTACTCCGGCTGCGCCCGCGAGCCGTTGGGGTCCGTGCGAGCCCAGACGCCCGCCGTGGCGGTGTCCGAACCGTCGCCGGCCACCCAGCCGGTGTTCGATTCGAAATCATCCTCGAAATGGACCAGAGTCTGGCCCACCTCCGGCGTGTGTGTGAACGCAGGCGCCGGATCGACCGCGAGCCCCACGCTCTGTCCCGTTGCCTCCAGATAGAACTCCGGTGTCCCGAGACAGGGCGAGGGCGCCAACTCGGCGGCCCAAAGGCCTTCACCATCCGGCGTCATCGCCACCGAGAGAAACGCGCCGGGCGAAATTCGATACTTCAAAGCCGGGACGCCGACGAGCGTGTCGCCCACCGCGCGCACACGCGCCCGCAGCGTCGTCGGCGCGCCGGGCTCGATGCTCTCCGGCGCTCCGTTCACCAGTTCGATCGACAGCGCCGTCAGATCGGGCGAGGCGCTGAGCGCGAAGGGCTGCGGTCCCACCGGAACGGCGTATCCGCGCACCTCCACACGCCATCGGCCCGGGGCGGGGTTCGCAATCCGAACTTGCTCCACGTTGTTGAGCCGGTCCGGGCCCGTCCGCTGCGCGGGCTCAGCGGGATCCTCTGGATCGAGCGTCCAAGGGAAATGCTCATCGTTCGTCGGCGAGAACACGCGGAGGTCCAGATCGTTCACAAGCGAGGGCGAGAGCAGCGGGGACCCCGGCGCATCGTCCCACGCCAGCGTCGCCCTCAGTTCCGCAGAGCCCGCCTCGACGTCGATGTACGCCGTCTGCGTGGCGCCATCGACGACCGACTCTTCCAGAAACCGTCCGCTGCGCAGATGATCCACGGCGTCCGCGATCCGCAGCGAACCGTAGCCCGACTGATAGTCCGGACCGGGAGCGCCGAGCTCTTCGGCCGTGTGCAGCAGAATCGACTTGTACGTCGCAGGCGCCGGATCGGGCAGGTGGGTGAACCTCGCGCGGAAATCCTCCAGCAGCAGCGCGATCGCGCCGGCGACAACGGGCGTCGCCATCGACGTGCCCGACGTCGTGTAGTACAGACCGAACACGGTCTGGTTGGTCGAGGTCACGCCGTTGTCGCCGCCGAACTGATGCCCCGGAGCCACCAGGTCCGGCCGCAGCCGGCCGTCGTCCGTAGGGCCCCACGAGCTGAATGGCGCGACCGCTCCGGTGTCGGAGTACACCGCGCCCACCGCGATCACGTTTTTGGCGGTGACCGGCGGGGGAGTCGTGAAGTACGCCGCGCCGCACGCCGCCAGCCCCGTGCGCTCGTTGCCTCCGGCCCACACGACCGGGATCGCACGCCCCAGCGAGCCGCCGACGATGGCGTCGAGGACGACGCTCATCACCGCGTAGTCGCCCTCCAGCACGCAATCGAAGCCGTTTGGCGCCACATTCGTGCTGAGCGAGTTCGATGCGAGGTCCACCCCGTGGACCTGGATCGCCTCGTAATAATCCGCCTCGAGGTCGCCCGGGTCGGTATAGAGGAACAGCGGCGAGCCGTCGGGGTCGATCGATTGTGAGCCGGTCTCGACGCCGTAGGACTCGACGAGCGCGCCCGGCGCCACCCCGCGATACTGCCCCTCGCTCGCGGCGCCGGAGCCCCCGAACGTGCCGATCACGTGTGTCGGGTGCTGTCGCACAATCGTGTCGTCGCGCGCCGTCACGCGCCCGCCGAAGTCCGGGTGCGCCACGTCCGCCACACCGCTGTCGAGGACCATGGCGCGAACACCAGCCCCGGTCAGGCTATAGGGCGGCGATTGCGCAATGTCCGCCTGCGCGAGCAAGCGAGCGCCGTCGTTGGCCTCGGTCAGCGCCGGCGAAACCGGCTCGATCCACACGACATCTTCGCTGAGCGCGAGCGCGCTGATTCCGTCCGAGGTGATCCGCGCGGTGACCGCGTTTGCGCGAGACGAGATCCCCAGCGACTCGCCCCCGGCGCGACGGATCAACTCAAGTCCCTCACCCCAGGCCGCGACATCCGGGGCGAACACCGCCACCACCACGCGCGTCGCGGAGCGCGGAGCGCCTCCAGAGAGCAGCGCGGGGTGGATGCGCGCCATCGTGGGCATCACGGTGACGGAGATGTGGGCCAACCGGAACGCGGCCCGATCCGGGTTCGATCCCGCGCGGACCAGCGCAAAGCCGCCCCCGAGAGGCATGAGGACCTTGCCCAGCGCGGGGTCGAGCCCCGGCGCTCCAGGCCCGGACGGCATGCGGATGACCAAAAGCTCCCCCTGCTCCGGCGCCCGATCGGTCGGCGCCGAGCGTTGGCCAATAGCGCCGTTCCACCGGGGCGCGAGGCTCGCCTCACGCTGACCCCAGGACGTCGCGGCCAAGGCCGCAGCCGCCAAGAGAGCGGCCGCGGCTGGGGGTCGCAACAAACTGACCTTGGTGAATCGGTTCATGGGTCGAAGCAGGGGATCTCGGCAGAACGCTATCGGCGCCGAGGGACACCGTCTGATGCGCCCGGGAAGCCCACCCGGTTTCACCAGTCCTCATAGACCGAGAAACCGCAGCGGCGAGCTCTGCGTACAGCTTGGGGCCACGAAGGATCTCTCGAAGGCGCTGGAGGTTCTGACCGAACCCGAAGCCCCTCCGAGCGACCTGAAGGGGGTTTTTCTGGGCCTCAGGGCCGTGCCGGCGGCCTGATTGGACCCCGGAAAGCCGGGTCGTGTATGTTCTGGGAGTTGGTCCCGAGAGTTTGGCCAGCGGCGTGCCGGCGCAGCGCCCCGCTTGCGTACTGATTTCTGGAGGCCATCCCGTGTCTCATTCCGACAAGCCCCGGTCCCTCGCCCCACCCAAGCCGACCCATCGCGTCCTCGCGCTGCTGGTCGCAGCGGGCGGCGTCGGATCACTCGGATCCACCCCCGCTCTGGGGCTGGCCGAGGCCATCCGCACGATCTGCCCGTCCGGTCTCTCCGGCGTCACCTGCCCGTGGTACGACGGCGGCGGCCCGGTCTTCACGCAGTATCTCGACAACACAGTCTTCACCGGCACGCGCTCGATCGTCGGCGTGATCAGCGGCCTGTTCCCGCTGGCGATCCACGAAGCGCTCGTCGACGACCTGGGCGACACGCGCATCCCGGTTGAAATCTCCGCCAGCACGCTGAACGGCGGCGACGGCGATCCCACGATCCCCGCACACGTCGATCTCCGCACCAATGCGACCGGCATTATGCACGCTGCGATTGGCAACGGCCTGCCCCGCGACCCCGAGCCGCTTGCTCGCGGCGTGGCGTTCACGGCCCGGGGCTACTCCGCCGCGGTCGCGCTATCCGTCTCGCCCACCGGCGACTACACGCCAAACCTGACGGGCCTGGCTTCTGCGCTGCTGACTATGTCCCATGCTCCGACGGCGGCGTCTTTCGGCATCACCGAGACCGCCGACGTCGTCGTCACCGACCTCGCGCTCGTCGGCGACTACGAGTCCGAGGGCTACCTCTCCCGCGTGCACGACGCCATCGCGTACGTGACGGGCGTGACCTTCGTCGCCGGCACGGGCGACGGCGCCGCCGCGGTGTTCCCCCCCGACCAGCAGGACCTTGAATTCCGAACCATCGGCATGCCCGCCGGCGCGTACAACACGCTCGGCGTGGGCGCGTTCGCCACCCCGGAGATGACGGACGACGAGTCGTACGTGCAGGCCGCGCCGTTCTCAGGCCGCGGCACTGTCGACGCCCGCGACTGGCGCTCGTTCAACGCTCAGGAGCCCAGCGGTTTCGACGTTGAAGAGGGCGTGCGCTACGGCGTGGACGTCGGCGCTCCCGGCGCCAAGCTGCGTCTCGCCACCGCCGAGGGTGAAGGCAGTTATTCGCGTGACATCGAGTTCCCGGTGCCGGACGACAATCCGATCCCCGGTCCCGATGAAACCGAGCAAGGCAGCGAGGGCACGCGCTTCGCCGCCGGTCTAGTCGCGGGCAGCGTCGCGCTGCTGCAGGACGGCTACAAGGCCCTGCTCGAGACCGGCGACCCCGCCTTCGACCACTGGATCCAGCCCCGCTTGCCGTTCTACGCGGTCCGCGCGCTCATCGTGAACTCCGCCCAGCGGACCACCCAGTGGACCAACTCAGGCAACCAGGGCACCGGCGGCGGCAACGAGATCGAGGAGATGACGCAGCAGCCGCTCGACACCGTCGAAGGCGGTGGGCAGTTGGCTCTGATCCGGCTCCACGAGGGGTTCCAGGGCCGCTCGGCGCAGTTCGGTATCCCCGGTCAGGAAGCCACCCTGGATGTCCCCTTCACTGACATCGCCGTGCCGATGGTTCGCTTCCCGCCCTCTATCGGCGGTGATCGTGCCGACGACGACGATCCGGATCTGGGCGGCGGGCCGGGCGGCCTCGATCCGCCACTCGGCGGCGGTGGTGGCGGCGGTGGCGGCGGCAATCAGGGACCGTTCATCCCCGATCCGTTCCTGCGCCCCCGCCCGATCGACCCGTCGATCCCTCAGTCCCCCGACACGATCTTCCTGAACGACGCGGTGCCGGTGCGCTCGATCGGCTGGGACCTGGGCAACGTGGGCAACGGCTGGCTGGACTACGCGATCCTGGATCCGCTCAACGCGGAAGGAACGCTCACAGCCACGCTGGTCTGGCCACGCCGCCACATCGTCAACATCCCGAACGTCGCCGCCGGTCAGACGCTGCGCATCCCGCAGGACGAGACCACGCTCGAACTCGAGGATCTCAATCTCCAGGTGTACCTGGGCGACGGCTCGGGCGACGTGCGCATCCTTGTCGCCGAGTCCAACAGCACGTGGAACGTTCTCGAGCACGTCGTGCTGACGAACCCGCCTCTGCAGGGTGAGTACATCATGCGAGTGCAGTGGGAGATCCGTCGATACGACGTCTACAACAACAACTTCGTCGCGGACCAGGAGTTCGCCCTGGCCTGGCGCTTCGACGTGCAGGGCGCCGACGACGCCCCGCCCCTTCTCACCGGCCCCGCCGGCGACCTCAACCTCGACGGCTTCGTCACCATGGAGGATGTGAACCTCGTGCTGCAGGCCTTCGGCTCCACAAACTCCGCTTCGGACGTCAACGGCGACGGCGTCGTGAACTTCTTCGACCTCAACATCGTCCTCAGCGCCGTGCAGAACTCGGGCCCGTCCGAGGGCGGCGACCTCTGATGATCGATGGCTGAAGCCATCGTCTAAGCAGCCCAACAACAAAGGGCCCGCGGCGAGCCGCGGGCCCTTTTCTCTTTTTGTGTCCAAAGCGAACGGGCCGCTCAGCCGATCCGCTCTCGCCCGTTGAGATAGGGCCGCAGCGGCGCGGGGATCGTCACCGAGCCGTCCGCGTTCTGGTGCATCTCCAGAATCGGGATGAGCACGCGAGGGCTCGCGATGACCGTGTTGTTGAGAGAATGGCAGGACGCCGGCTTGCCGCCGGTCGTTTCTCCGCGGCTTCGCATATTGAGTCGGCGGCACTGATAGTCGTAGAGCCGCGAGGCGCTGTGCGTTTCCGACCACGCGCCCATCGGTGCGCCGTCAGGACCCGCGTCGCCACGCCCCGGCATCCACGACTCGATGTCGATCATGTCCGCGTTCTTCGGGCCGAGATCACCCGTGCAGCACTGCAGCAGGCGGTGGGGCAGCCCCAGATCGCGCAGGATCTCCTCGACGAAACCGATCATCGTCTTGTGCCAGGCGCGGCTCTCCTGCTCGTCCGGACGGCAGATCACCACCTGCTCCACCTTGTCGAACTGGTGCACGCGGTACAGGCCCGCTGTGTCCTTGCCCGCGGCGCCCGCCTCGCGCCGGAAGCACGTCGAGACCGTCACGTATTTCCGGGGCAGCGTCGCTTCGTCCAGGATCTCGTCCTGGTGCATCGCCATGAGGCCGACTTCGCCGGTGCCGGCGAGGAACAGGTCATGCCCGCTGCCCCGCTTGCTCTCCTCGATGTGGTACGCCTGCTCGCGTCCCGCCGGGAAGAAGCCCGTCCCGATCATGCACTCCTCGCGGACCACGCACGGCACGCTGACGGCGGTGAAGCCGTGGCGCTGGGTCATGCGGTCCACCGCGAAGCGAAGAACCGCCTGATGGAGCAGCATCCCGTCGCCGAGAAGCATGTAGGACCGGGCGCCGGCGATGCGCACGCCGCGCTCGAAGTCCACCAACCCGTGCATCTTCGCCAGCTCGATGTGATTTCTGGGTTTGAAGCCGCGCTGCTTTTCGAACGAGACGGCGGGATCGAATCCCGGAGGGCTCCAGCGTCGGATCTCGACGTTCTGCTCCGGGCCGTCGCCGACGGGCACATCATGGTCTGGCGGCTGAGGGATCTCCAGAAGCACGGCGTTGAGCCGAGGCTCGATCTCGGCGACCGATTTTTCCAGAGTCTGGATACGGTCCTTCAGCGCCGCGGGCTTGGCCCGGAGGTCGTTGAGTTCGGCGTCGATCGCGGCTTTGCGCTGCGGATCAGCCTTCTTCGCCTCGCCCATGAGAGCGCCGATGCGGACGCCGCCTTCCTTCGACAGCCGATTCTGCTCGGCGCGCAGGGTCTCCATCTCGGTCATCAGCGATCGGCGCTGCTCGTCGAGGGCCAAGGCCGCGTCGATGTCAGCGCGGATGCCCTTGCGCTGGGCGCCGAGTCGGAACCGGGCGGGGTCTTCACGCAGTTGCTTCAGGTCGATCATGGGCCGGGATGGTATCGACCGGCGGGAGGCGCGCGATGCGCAAGAAAAAGCCGCGGTCGCCTGTCGACGGCCGCGGCTTCTGCCACACACTGCCTTTGGGGCTGTGTGCGTTGTTCGGTGGGGGGGG
>Ga0315910_10004971_pt1 | contig 10973 bp, 5 predicted proteins | sample EdamamesoilMG_FD_204470 | JGI IMG/M metagenome (GOLD analysis project Ga0315910, IMG submission 204470) | Garden soil microbial communities collected in Santa Monica, California, United States - Edamame soil | ecosystem: Environmental > Terrestrial > Soil > Garden | place: USA: California...
AGTTTTGCGTTCGAGCTCGCTGGTGTTGAGCGTTCGATGCCTGCTGGTCGCCCTCGCCGGCTGTAGCGCGGGGGCCGGTCCCGACGCTTGGGCGCCGATGAGCCCGGCTCCAACCCAGTCTGAGAACCCGGAGCGTGAGCCTTGTCCTGCGTCTCTGTTCTGCGATCGCTCACCGGCGGGACCGGGTGAGCTTGCGAGCTGCAGGGCTGCAGCGGCCGACCCCGAATGCGGACAGGCTTTCGTGCCCGCGGCCCGCTGCTTGCTTGCCCACCAAACCTGCGGGCCGGAGGGGGAGGTCCTCTGGGATCGGGACTCGTGCACGGCCGAGATCGGCGCATACTGGTCCTGCGTCACGACGACCTGTCCAGCAGAGCCTCGAGTGTCCTGCATCGAGTTCGACTCCCCCTACTACTTCGACCCGACGCAGACTCAACAAGCGGATTGGCTCGGCTGCAGTGACGGTCATCAGCACACGATCGTTTGCGAGCCCGAGGGCCCCGACCAGCTGCGCGTCTGCACCTGTTCAACTGACGGTGTCCAGACCAGTAGCTTCCAGGGCGTACTCGTCCACGGAAGCGCGGAATCCGGCTTAGGTCTTTTCCCGGACTACGTCCCAGAGCTCGTGGACTACGGCTGGCACCGCTTGGGAAGCTGCCAATGCCATTTCGGTTTTTGAGGGGTCCAGGCCGCCCCGGCCGGCAAGGGCTCGCCCGCGTCCGGTGCCGCCACGTGCTGGTCGGCTACAGCCTACAAGCCCGACTCTCGGATCTCGCGTTCGGCTGTCGCCAGGAATTCACGGGTCTCTTTGCACCACTCCAGGGCATCCCCCCGCGCGAAATGCAATTCATCGAGTAGGAGTGTGCGGAGCGAAGGTCGGGCACGCCGGGCAGCGTCAGCGCAAAAGATTCGAGGTTGTCCAGCTTCGTGCGTCGCGCCTTGGCGGCGAGGAACCTCGCCATGCAGCCGTCGGACGCGCCGATGCCGCTTGCATTGATGGTGTGGTCACCGGTCTCCGACGAAGCGACCAGGGCCTTCAGAGCCTTCATGTGCTCCCGCACCCGCGTCACGGAGCCACATCACACGGCGGGCCAATGCGATCTCATCGTGCCGGGCGCTCTACTCCAACGCCGTTTCAGGTACCAGGTTCAGCGGCACCATGCGTGGCCGGAACCCCGCCCACGTCACGAAGCAGCGATTGTCGCCGTTGGTGTTCAACCCGACTCCTCGCGCCGCAATCATGACGCGCTGATCCGAGCGGACGACATACCGTCCGGCGTGAAAACCTGGCGCGTTTGCTTGGACGACCCAGACCGTCTTGCCTGTCGAATCAGAGGCGCCGATGTAGAGATCCGTGCGGCATCCGGTCGGGACCATTGCATCGGTGACTACCAACAGACCTTGATCCAACCGAACGCAAACCCCGGGCTCGTCTGCCACCTCGCAGATGGTCTTTGATGAGTGTCGCTGGGGCGCCACGCTGTCGGTGAACAGCCTCGAAGGATCGATCGGCGCAGCAATGGCGAGTTGAACGTGCTCCATTCGGGCCGAAGAGCGAGGTGCCTTCGGCTCGTCACTGCCGCCGTCCTCGTTGCGCGCAGTCTCGGAGTTCGCCACAGGTTGAGATCCGGCGGTGCCAGGCCGCGCCGGCTGCTGCTGTGGGCTGCCCATTGTCGCGACGGCATCGCCAGCGGCTGGCCGATCTTCGATCTCGCCGGATAGGATCGCAGCAATCTCCGCGCCGTCCTCCCCGGGGATGATGTCCTTGATCGCGTTCGCGAAGGGTCGAATTTCCTGGGGTGAATTCTTTGCCGAGGCCTGCTTCAACCTGATGGTCGCGCGCTCTTTGTCGCCGTCGACGTAGAGGACCACCCCATCCACGAGCTCACCGCATCCTTTCAATCCGTAGCCAGCGCACTTGTCCTCCACTGGTGCCTTGATCAGCGCGGTTCCCGCCGCGCACCCGAAGAGCAAGGCTGCTCCCGCCATGATGGTCCTCATCGGTTGTCCCTTCCCCGAACGCCTCTTGCCGGCCCGGGCGCACAAAGTCCGGGGAGCATGAGACAGGACGGCTGCACCCTCGTCAACGCCGGCGGGACCCCATGATCATGCGGTCGATCGTGGTCGAGAGTGGGCCTGGGAGGGATTGCGCCGCAATCCTCCCCGGCGCGAACGGCTTCGGCGCTACCGCATCGACGTGACGGCGTGCTCGAAGCACGTGCCGAGGAGCGTTTCAATCATTTCCACGGGTTGGGGCTTCGACAGGAAGTAGCCCTGCCCCTGGTCGCACTTCAGCAGGCGGAGCAGGCGAGCCTGCTCCTGCGTCTCCACGCCCTCGGCGATGACCTTGAGATCGAGCGCGTGGGCGAGCGAAATGATCGTGGTCACGATCGATGTGGTTCGCGGGTCCTCCGTCATGCGGATCACGAAGGAGCGGTCGATCTTGAGCGCGTCGATCGGCAGCCGGCCGAGGTACGCGAGCGACGAGTAGCCGGTGCCAAAGTCATCGATCGAGACCTTGAGGCCGGCTGCGCGCGCGGCCTCGAGCTTGCGGGTGCTGCCCGCGAGATCGCCGACGAAGACGCTCTCCGTGATCTCCAGATCGACGCCGGCTCCGGCCGGGTAGTGGCGCAGCACGCGCTCGAGATCTTCGACGAAATCGCGCGCCGCGAGCTGCAGCACCGAGACGTTGACGGCGATGCGCGGCGGCGACCGGCCGGCCCGTTCCCACTCGTGGTGCTGGAGCGCGACGCGCTCGAGGACCCAACGGCCCACGTCGAGGATGAGCCCGGTTTCCTCGAGCACCGGGATGAACCGACCGGGTGGAACGAGCCCGGTGTCGGGATCTTGCCAGCGGATCAGCGCCTCGAGCCCGACCAAGTTTCCCGTCGCCAGGTCGACCTTCGGTTGGTAGTGGAGCAAGAACTCCTCACGTTCCACCGCGCGCCGGAGCTTCGTCTCGAGCGCAAGCTGTTCGGACACGCGGGCGTTCATCGTCGGCGCGTAGAAGAGGTACGTCTGCCCCTCGGCCTTGGCTTTCTTGGAGGCGGCTTCGGCGTTCGCCATCAACACCTCGGCGCTGTCGCCGTCCGCCGGTGCGAGCGCGATGCCGACCCGGACCGAAACGCGTACCTCCGTCTCGCGGATGGTGAACGGCACTCTTAACGCGTCGAGAACCTGATGCTCGACGAACAACGCGACCGAAGCTTCTGTGTCGACCGACGGAATGAGGAACGCGAAGATGTTGCCGTCCACACGCGCGACCGTCCCGCCCTCGTTCGGGAGCTGGGCGAGCCGGCGGGCGACTTGGGCCAGGAGCTCGTCGCCGCCTCGCCGGCCGAACGTTTCGTTGACGTGGCGAAAGCGTCCGATGTCGATCAGGACCAGGGCGACCTTGCGCCCGTCGAGCTTCGCCGCGGGGAGCTTCTGGTTCGTCCGGTCGAGCAAGAGATGGCGGTTCGGAAGGTCCGTCGTTTCGTCGTAGTAGGCGAGGAAATCCAGCCGCTTGCTTCTGCCGAGCGCGTCGAGCGCGAACGAAACGTTGTCCGCCACCTCGGCGAGCAGCTTCACCTCCTCAGCGTCGAAATAGTTCGAGCGACTGGAGATCAGCCAGAACACGGCGTCGATCACACCGAAGCGCGCGATCGGCAGCGCGGCGAGCGAACCCGCGCCGTGGCGGACCATGACGTCCCGGCTGGCGAGCCCGGCTTCGGCGGCGATGTCGTCGACGACGACCGGTGCAGCCGCTTCCACCACCCGTTTCAGGAACGGGCTCGAGATCGGACTCGGGCCGATCTTCGCCATCGCTTCTGCGAGGAGCGGTGACGACGCCGGCGACGCCGTGACCAGCGCCGCCGTCAACGTCTTCATGTCCACGGCGGTGACGCCCGCCAGCGCGAGGTCCCCGGTCTCGGCTGCAATCCGACAGCACTCCTGGAGCAGGGCGTCCGGGTCCGTCGCGCGGAGGATGGCGGCGTTGACTCCGCTCAGTACGCTCCGAACCTTGGTGAGGCGCGCGATGCGGCGCTCCTGGGCTTCGCGCTGGGTCACGTCGCGCGCGATACCGACGATGCCGATGACGGCGCCGTCGGCACCTCGGATCGGCGCCTTGCTCTCCGAGAAATACCGGTCCTCGTCGTCGTCGCGGTGGGCGCGCACCACGTCGGTCACCGGCTCCCCGCTGACGAGGATGCGGCGCTCTTCGAAGGCCGCCGCCTCGGCGTCGAAGCCGTCGGGGGCAAGCTCTCCGAGCGTCTTGCCCACGATGGCACTCGGCTCGGCCCGGAGGCGCGCGGCGTAGGGTTGGTTCGCGCGCAAGAACCGCAGCTCGGCATCCTTGAAGAAGATTCCGTCGGGCGTGCTGGTCAAAAGATCGTTCAGGAGCTGGCGCTCGCTCGCGAGCTCGCGCCCCAGCCGGAAATGATCGGCGGCGAGCTGGATCTTGAGCCGCAGATCACCAGCCTCCCACGGCTTCTCGACATAGGCGAACAGGTGGCCGCTGTTCACCGCGCGAACGACGGCCGTGAGATCAGCAAAGCCGGTGAGCAGGATGCGCGACGCGTTGGTCCGCCGCGCGACCTCGGCGAGAAGGCTGTCCCCGGACACGCTCGGCATGCGCTGGTCGCTGACGACGACAGCGAGATCCTGTTCCTTCTCCACCAACCTGAGTGCGCGCTCACTGGAGTCGCTCGTCAAGACGACGAAGTCCGGGGACAAGAGGTCCTCGAGCGCGACGAGCACCTGTGGCTCGTCGTCGACCAAGAGGATGCGGCTCTTTCCCGCAGCGTTCATCGTCGACCGGGTCCTCGACCGCCCGGGCACTGGTGAGGGGTACGGCTCCGCCTTCGAAGCTGACCTCCGGGCACATCTTGCGCTGGGTTGATAGCTGGCCCCCTCACGTTGCTAATCGATCGCTCGTGCTTGGGGGTTGGTCTCGGCACGCATAGAAGTCGTAAATTGGACCGCCGTCCCCCCGCGCTGTCAACGCTCTCGCACCAAGCTCTTCCGATTTCTCGCGAAGAGCGTCTGTTGGCCACTCCGCACCGTGGCGAATCTGTCCGGAGCGTGTAGGGGCGAGTGGGATGCGAATCGAAAATCGCGCCTCACCCCCCTTGCGCGCGAGCAGGGGGAGCCCGACGCCGTGCCGGTATCGGCGCCGTTTCGGTCCACCGCGTGTGAGCACTACCGGTGAATCCTACAAGATCGAAAGGAAGCTCCGGCTGTCGCAGCCGTCCGTTTCCAAGCACCTGCGCGTGCTGCGCGACGCCGGGTTCGTCGCTCCGTTCGGCGGGATGACGAGATGCGCTCTAGCGGCCGAGGAACGGGAGGCCGATCGTCATGCGGGTGCCCCCTTCGGGCGGGCAGTCCACGTCGAGCGTCCCGCCGTGCTTCTGGACGATGGAATAGGTGATGGACAGGCCGAGCCCGGTGCCGCTGCCGACGGGCTTGGTGGTGAAGAACGGTTCGAAGATACGCGTTCGCGCGGCGAGCGGAATGCCGGCCCCGCTGTCGGCCACCGTGATGAAGTAACGGTCCCGCTCTGCCCGTGATCCGATTTTCACCACACCTTGGCCTTCGATGGCATCGATGGAATTGGCGACCAGATTCATGATCGCCTGGTTCAAGAGGCCCGGATAGCAGTCGATCAGGTCGGTCTCGTCGAGCTCGAGCTCGACCTTGATCCGATCCTCCAACCGATGACCGAGGATGGTGACGACCGATTCGACGCAGGCTCGGACGCTCGCCAGGCCGCGCTCGCCGGCGTCGATGCGTGAGAACGTGCGGAGCCTGACGACCAGGTCCCGGATCCTCGTGAGCCCGGAACCGAGCTCGCCGAGGCGACTCGCGATCTTTTCCCAGTGAGGGCGGGTGGTCTCGCTGGCGTTCGGCTGAAACGCGGCGTCGATGACGTCCAGGCTTCGCCGCACGGTATCGAGGTGGCTCAGCGTGAAGGCGAGGGGGTTGTTGATCTCGTGGGCAATGCCGGCAACGAGTTCGCCGAGAGACGCCATTTTCGCCGACTGGACGAGCTGGACCTGGGTGGCCTGAAGCTCCTGCAGGGTGCGCTCGAGCGCGCGGTTGGCGTCGGCGATCTGCTGCTTTCGGCTGTAGAGTTCGAGAAACACCCGCACCTTGCTGCGCAGGATCGTGGAGTCGATGGGCTTGAACATCACGTCCACGGCGCCGGAGCCGTAGCCCTTGAGCGCGTTGTCCTGGGTGGGGTTCATCGCCGTCAGAAACAGGATCGGCACCTCGCGCGTGCCGGGATGGTCCTGGGCGTGGCGAGCCACTTCGTGGCCGTCCATCTCCGGCATCTGGACGTCGAGCAGCATCAGCGCGAACGGCCTCTTGAGCAGCATGCGAAGGGCGGCGGTGCCCGAGCGGGCCAGCACCAGCTCGCAGTCCAGATCGGCGAGAAGCGCCTGGAGAGCGACCAGGTTCGCCGGGACGTCGTCCACGAGCAGCACCGGCGGTTTCGTCATGCGGCCCGCCTGAAGATCCGTGGTGCCTCCGCGAACGGCCCGAAGGAGTCGCTCACTTCGGTCGGCAGCGTTTCGCTCGCGCCCAGGCACAAGAACCCCCCGCGGCACAGGCTCTCAGCGAACATGTCGATCACTCGCCGGCGCAGCGCACTCTCGAAGTAGAGAAGGACGTTTCGACAGAAGATCACGTTCATTTCGCCGATGGCGTAGTCCTCCGCCAGGTTGTGCTGGAAAAACACCATGTTCCGCTTCAGGCCCTCGCGCATCGCGATGCGGCCGTAGCCGGCGGAGACGTAGTCGTCGAAACGCCCCGTTCCCCCGGCTTGACGGTAGTTCTCGGCGTACTGGGCGGCCCGGTCCTCCGAGTACACCCCGGCCTTGGCACTTTCGAGCGCGCTGGCGCTGAGGTCGGTGGCGTAGATCTGCGCGCGCTCGTAGAGGTTTGCTTCGCTGAGCACGATCGCGCTCGCGTAGACTTCTTCCCCCGACGCGCACCCGGCATGCCAGACCTTGACCTTGGGGTAGGTGCGAAGGATCGGCAGCACCCGCTCGCGGAAGACGCGGTAGAAGGGCGGGTCGCGGAACATTTCGCTCACTTGCACGGTGAGCTGATCGAGCACGCTCGCGAACCACGGGGCGTCGTTCAGCAAGCGATGCTGGAACTCACCGAAGTGGGCTAGGCCCGAGCGAACGAGCGCGGCGCGCAGGCGACGTTCGATGGTCTCCGGCACGTACTCGCGGAGATCGTAGCCGTATTTCCGGTGAATCGCGTCGAGCACCAGGCCGATTTCAATGGCGTCGGTGTCGTCGCTGGCGGTCATTGCGCGCGCGTTCCCTCCAAGCATCGCTTCAACGATTGCAGTAGTCGGCCCGGATCCACGGGTTTGGCAAGGTATTCTGTTGCCCCGGCGGCGAGGCAGCGTTCGCCCTCGTCCTTCATGGCCTTGGCCGTGAGCGCGATGGCCGGGAGCTTTTTGAACCTAGGGTCGGCCCGCATCAGGCGCAGGGCTTCGTAGCCGTCGAGCTCGGGCATCATGATGTCCATCAACACGACGCCCACGTCGGGATTCAGGGCAAGGAGGTCGAGCGCCTCGCGCCCCGTCTCGGCGACCACGATCTCGGCGCCGCGGCCGCGGAGCAAGGCAGAGAGAGCGTAGACGGTGCGAATATCGTCGTCGGCGAGCAGGATCCGAATGCCCTCGAGCGACACGTTCGGCAAGAGCTCGCCGGGTTCCGCGCGCAAGACCCGCGCCGGCGCTTCGTCCTTCACGTGTTGGAGGAAGAGGCGGACCTCGTCGAGCAAGCGTTCGGCCGAGTTGCCGTCCTTCAAGACGACGGCCTCGGCGTATGCTTCGATGCGGCGGCTCTCTTCTCGCGTGAGCGAGCGCCCGGTGTGCACGACGACCGGGGGGATCACGAGGTCCGGGCGCATGCGCAGGGTTTCGAGCAACCCGAGCCCGTCCATGTCCGGCAGCCCGAGATCGAGGATGACGCAGCCGAAGCCTCCCGCGGCGAGCGCTTCCACGGCATCCGCCGCGCTCGTCACGTGGCGTGCCTCGAAGCCTGCCGACCGGACCAGCGCGACCACCGAACCGCCTTCCGAAAGGTTGTCCTCGACGACGAGGACCTCAGAGCCGCGTTTTGCCAGCGGGCGGCTCAGTGTGCGCACCACGCGCGCGAGCTCGTCGCGGGTTGCGGGTTTCGTCAGGTAGCCCACCGCGCCGAGCGCCAGGGCGCGCTCCGGCGCATCGATGCTCGAGATGAAGTGGACGGGGATGGCGCGTGTGACCGGATCGTGTCGCAGCCGTTCCATCACGGTCCAGCCGTCGATGTCGGGCAGCTTCACGTCCAGGATGATCCCGCGCGGCGGCCGCCTCCGGGCCAGTGCGAGCGCTGTCGCGCCAGTCGTGGCAACGATCGCCTCCAAGCGGCTGGTGTGGATCAGTTCGACCAGCTGCCCGGCGAAGATCTGATCGTCCTCGACCACGAGCAAGTAGGGATCGGAGAGAGCGATGCCCGTGCGATCGCCCGCCGCGTGCTCCTGCTTCGCCACTGGCGCCGCGCGGTCCGCTTCGCGACCCACGCGCGGTCGTTCCGGGACGAAGCAGGTGAACGTGCTTCCCTCGCCTTGACGGCTCTCGAGCAAGAGGTCGCCGCCCAGGAGCTGCGCCGACTCCCGTGCGATGGCGAGCCCGAGGCCGGTGCCGCTGTAGCGTCGATCGGCACGCGCATCGGCCTGCTCGAACGGCGCAAAGATGCGCTCCTGTGCGTCGGGGGCGATGCCAATCCCGCTGTCGGAGACGGCGAAGGCCAGAGCCGAATCGGGTCGGAGCGTGCCGGCCTTGACCTCCACCGCGCTCTTCGGTCGAAAGACGCGAAGCGCCACCTCGCCGCGCTCGGTGAACTTGAGCGCGTTGCCGAGCAGGTTCACCAGGATGCGCTCGAGGCGCTGCCGGTCGGTGGTGAGCCACTCGGGAAGACCGCGCTCGAGCTCGACGCGGAAGGTGAGGCCCTTCTCTTGGGCCGTGGCTCCGAACAGGCGGCGTACGTTCGTCGCGAGCTCGTCGATGCGCATGTCCTCGAGAACGACGTCTTGTCGCCCCGCCTCGATCTTCGCCAGGTCGAGGACCTGGTTGATGAGACCGAGCAGATCCTTGCCGGCGCCGTGGATGGTCTTCGCGTACTCGACCTGCTTCTCGTTCAGGTTCTGCCCCTCGTTCTCGGACAAGAGGTGCGACAGGAGCAGCATGCTGTTCAGCGGTGTCCTGAGCTCGTGCGACATGTTGGCGAGGAACTGCGACTTGTAGATGCTCACCTGCGCGAGCTCCGCTGCCTTCTCCGTCAGCCGCCCGCGCGCCGATTCGAGCTCGGCGTTCTGTTCGCTCAACACGCGGCGCTGCAGTTCGAGCTCGCCGTTGGCGCGGCGGAGTTCCTCCTGCTGCTCGGAAAGCTCGCGATTGCTGGCCCGGAGCTCCTCCTCCTGCGAAGCGAGCTGCTCGGTTTGGCGCTGGCTTTCCTCGAGGAGCCCCTGGAGAGCCGCACGCGAGGCCGCCATCTCGACGGCGATGGCCAGCGTCTCGCTGGCCGCGTTCAAGAATTCCTCGATCGCGTCGGTGCTCCGTGCGAAGAGCGCGAACTCCACCACGCCGACGTTCTTTTTTCCGCGCGTGAGCGACAGCAGAAGGAGCGTGCTCGCCTTGGCCTCGCCGAGCCCCGAGCGCACACGCAGGTAGTCCTCCGGCAGATCGTCGACGACCATCAGCCCTTCGCAGAGCGCTGCTTCCCCCGGCAATCCCTGGCCGGTGGCGAACGCACGCGGGGCTGCGCTCGGGCTCCCGTCGCCGGCGTACGTGGCGACTGGTGTGAGCGCTCCGTCTTCACCCGCCCGATAAAAGGTACCGGCCACTGCGCCGATGCGGCCAGACAAGAAGGTCACCGCGCGCCTCGCCACGTCCTCCGGCTGAGGTGCCGCGCGCAGCTCGACGGCGAGGTCCGCCAATCCCTCCTTGAGCCAGGCGCTCTCGTCGAGCGTCTTGGCCATCTGATTGACCTCGCGTGCGACTTGCCCGATCTCGTCGTCGGTCGTGATCGGAATCGGCTGCCGGAAGTCCCCGGTCGCATAGCGGGAAACGCCGGTCGACATGTCTCCGAGCGTCGTGAAAACGCTGCGCCCGGCCCAGACCGAGAGCACGAGCACCAACACCAGGCTGATGACACCGATCGCGATGCCGTAATTCGTGGCCGACGAGACGGCGTTCCGGATCACGGAGAACCCCCCGGCGAGCTCCCGCCGATCGAGGCGAGTGGCGCGCTTCAGAGCGTCTTCGGTCGCCCGCTGCTGCGCCTGCATCGCGGCCAGCGCGTCGACCATCGCCTCCCCGCTCTCGCCGCGCAGCATGCGCCTCGACGCGCTGAAGGCCGCCTCGTGGTAAGCGGTGACGGCGTGGCGGAGGAGCGCCGCGTCGGAGGCCGAGATGGCGGCTCCCGCGTTCGAGATGCTGGCGATGAGCTCGTTCCGCTGGCGGAGCGTATCCTCCAGCGCGGCCGCGTCCTGAGCGGCGACCGCGTCCTGCATGCCCTTCCGGAGATGTTCGAACTGTGACTCCAGGCGAGGACCTGCCTCGAGCTTCGGAATCAGGCGGCTTTCGAGGTGATCCAGGTTTCGCGTCTGGCTGTCCCCGAGCCAGATCCGCACGCCCAGCGTCGTCGCGAGCGCGAGCATCGTCGCAAGGACGATCGACATCAGCTTGGCGCGAAAGGAGATTTGCACTGGGCCCTTCAGGGGTTCACGGTGATGACCTTGGTCTTGTCGAGCGCCGCGGTGCCGCCGACGTAGCCGACGGCGCCCTCGTGCTTCGCGACGTAGTCGACCACGGCCTGATCCGAGTCGAGGGCGGGTGGCGGCACCCCGCGGCCGGAGAAAATGCGTTGCTGCCAGTGGGCCTTCACGGCCTGAACCGAGCGCTTGAGCACGGAGTCGCTGAACTCCTTCCT
>Ga0315910_10004973_pt1 | contig 10970 bp, 7 predicted proteins | sample EdamamesoilMG_FD_204470 | JGI IMG/M metagenome (GOLD analysis project Ga0315910, IMG submission 204470) | Garden soil microbial communities collected in Santa Monica, California, United States - Edamame soil | ecosystem: Environmental > Terrestrial > Soil > Garden | place: USA: California...
TGAGCCGCTCGAGCGCCTGTGCCTCGCGGCGCGCCAGCCGGCGTGCGAGCCAGCGGCAACCGGCGCGCGCCGCGCCGAGCTCGCGGACGGCAACGGGGCGGCCTTCCTGGTCGCGCCGCACCAGGTCGCCGAGAGAGCTCCGTTTCAGGGTGTCCGCCATAGCCATCGGTGGATGGAGGGAATTAGACTGCCTGGCTCCCATCGTAAACCTTCAGGGCGCGACGCTGGCCGGCAAAGCAACACAAGCAGCGGATTTCTTCATGATCGGCGGACCGGTGCCGGCCGACCGCGCCTGCTACGTTCGCCGCGAGGCCGACGAGGCGCTGATCGAGGCCGTCTCCGCGCAACGCTTCGCCTATGTGCTCGCGCCGCGCGCCATGGGGAAATCGAGCCTTATGGGCCGGACGATCAGGCGGCTCCGCGCCGACGGACAGCTCGCGGCCGTCGTCGACCTGAGCCAGATCGGCTCGCGTGGCGAGTCCATCGACGCCGCGCGCTGGCACTACAGCATCGCTTACCGGATCAGCCGCGAGCTCAGGATCCGCGTCGATCTGCAGGTCTGGTGGCAGGACCGGGCGCTCTTGTCGAACGAGCAACGGCTCATCGAGTTCTTCCAGGATGTCGTGCTCGCGCATTCCGAGGTTCCGGTCACCGTCTTTTTCGACGAAGTCGAGCGTGCCGTCGATCTGCCGTTTTCGCACGAGCTCTATGTTGCGCTGTATGGCAGCCTGGCGCGCCGCGCTTCCGAGCCGGACTTCGCGCGGCTCAACTTCGTCGTGCTCGGCGCGGCGACGCCGGAGCAGCTTTGCCCGGACTCCGCGGTCTCGCCTTTCGTGTCGGGCGCGGGCATTGCGCTAGACGACTTCTCGCCGCAAGACATGTCGGTCTTCGCTCCAGGCCTTGGGCGATCGGGGGCGACCGCGGAGCTGCTGCTGTCGCGGATTCACGCATGGACGCGCGGACAGCCTTACCTGACGCAGAAGCTCGCGCGCGCCGTTGCCCGTCGCGGCAGCCGGCCCGAGGACGTCGACAGCGCGCTGCACGAGCTCTACTTCGCGCAGGGCATCGCGCGCGAGGAGCCCTTGCTCAATCACATGCGCCGCCTGTTGACCGCCAATTCGGTCCGGGCCCGACAGGCGGTCGCGATTCTCGGCCGGCTTTGCCGTGCCCAGGAGGTCATCCAGGATTCGGCCGCGCCTGCGCAACAACTGCTGCAGCTCGCTGGCCTGATCGGCAGCGACGAGAACGGCATGCTGCGCTATCGCAATCCGATCGTGGAGCAGGTCTTCGGCGCCGGGTTCGTTCGCGAGCTTCAGCCCCGGAGCTGGCGCCGATCCGCCGCGATCGGCGCGGCCGCGGCGGCCGCAATTCTGCTGTTGCCTTACTGGTATGTGCGCATCCTGCCGGCCGGCGATCTCGAGACGCTGCGCGAGAGCACCGATTACGCCCTCGCGGAAAGCGCGCATGCGCGCCTGCAGCGGCTGCCGGGCTTTGGCGACCTGGCCGACCGGCTGCTCGCCCTGGCGATGCAGCGGCGCGGCGCCGCCGCCAGTTCGGTGGCCGAGATCCGTGCCGCGGAAGCCGTGTTGCGCAGCCTGCCCGGCCGCGAGGCCGAGGCCGATGCCGTGCTCGCGGCGTTCTGGCTCCGCCAGGCGGAGGCGGCCGCCGGCAACGGGGAGCGCGACAGCGCGCTCATGTTTGCCATCGAGGCTGTGTCCAGTGGTTCTGTGGCGGCCGCGGGATTGGCGGAGAACCTCATCGACGGCGACTATCGCAGGCTCCTGGGAAGCCTGAGGCTCGCCGCCCGGCCACTCGATCTCGCCGTCGACTGGGAGCGCAACGAGGCCGTCGTCGTCGACGCGACGCATCGCGTGCACAGGCTGCCGCTCGAGTCGGCGGCGCCGGGCGAGCCGTTTCTCGCGAATCCCACGACAGAGATACTGCCGGCGCGACTCAGCGCGCTGCAGCACGTCGCTGTCTCGCGGACGCTCTTCGTCGACACGCAGACGGGCGGCACGGAATTCAATCTCGAATTGACGTTCGATCATGCGCGCGCCGCCGATCTCAGGCTGCGTCTCGCGGGGCCCGATGGCTCGTCGGCACTGCTCGACGTGCCGGCCGCCGGCAGCGGACGACTCGTCATCGCCGCCTCGGAGGAGAACGGGCTCAAGCGACTCGCCGCCCCATCCGTCACCGGCCAGTGGGAGCTCACACTGTTCGACCGCGAGCCCGGCGAGACCGGAAGTCTCACGAGCTGGGGCCTCGTTTTCGCCGGAGAGCGCCGGCCGTTCATCGATACGCCCGTCGAGCCCCTGCCGCTGCCGGATCCACAGCGCACCGAGCAGGTCGATGTCGTTCTGGACGACGACGGGCGGATTGCGGTCGCGATTCCGTCGCGGGCCGAGCTCCGGGCATCGGCCTCGATCTGGGACCTGGCCTCGGGCGAGCTGATCGCCGATGTGCCGCTGCTGCTTGCGGAGCCCCGCGTCGACCTGATCGCGACCGGACGCCTGCTCATCACAGGCCGCGATGGGGTTGTGCTCTGGGACATTCCGGGCGCGGCGCCGCTCGCGCGACTGGAGATCGCCGCCAGTCTCGCGGCGCCCCCGGCGGTCAGCGGCGACGGACGCTTCGTCGCCGTGGCCGACACGGAAGCGGCTGCCGATGCCGCGCGCTTGCGGCTGATTGCCGTCGCGGACGGCGCGACGCTTGGCGAATCGTCGACCGGTCCGTTCTCCGGTTGGGCGCTCGGGCCGGACGCCGGGTGGCTCGCCGTCATCGACGGTTCGCGCCGCGGCCGCGTGCTCGACCCGCGGACGGGCGCAACGCTCGTTGAGTTCTTCCATGAAGACCCGCTCAGGCGCGTGCTCGCGAGCGGCCGCAACCGCGTCGTCGCGGTCGACGACGCCGGCGCGATCATTTCCTGGGAGCTCGCCACGGGGAACGGCGCGCTCGGGCCGCAGGATAGCCAGCCTCTCGGCACTACCGTCGCACCCGCGAGCGTCGCGCTGGCTGCCTCGGGCAATGCGCTCGCTTTCCTCGATGCCGACGGTTTCGTCGTCGTGCTCGATCCCGCGACCGGCCTGCACTGGAATTCGCTCGGTCACGGCGATGGCGCGGATCTGCGCGCCAAGCTGAGTCCCGCCGGCAATCGGCTCGTGAGCCTCAACGATTCGTCGTTGCGCTACTGGGATCTCGGCGATCTGGTCCCGGCCGGTCCCGATTTCGGCTCGGTGTCGGCGGTGGCGCTCGATGCCCGCGGTGGACTCGGGATGCTCGGGCTTCGCAGCGGGCAGGTCGGCGTTCTGCCAGGGCTGCCGGCCGCGGCGACCTCGGGTCGCACGAGCCAGGCGATCCTGGGGCACCGGGGCAGCGTCACCCGGCTCGCATTCGCGGGCAACGGCGAATCCGCCGCGAGCGGCGGCAGCGACGGCGTCGTGCGCGTCTGGAACATGCGCACCGGCGCGCGCAGTCCCTACGTCTTGCGTCACCCCTCGGGTCCGATCGATGCCCTGGCATTCAGCGCCGATGCGCGCTGGCTCGTGAGCGCGGCCGGCGGCACGGCGCGCATTTTCGAGCTCGGCACGGGCGAGCAGAGGCGGGAGATCGAAACCGAGGGCGGGCCGCTCGCGATTGCGGTGGCGCCGGACGGCCTGCTCGTTGCGCTCGGTGACCGCGCGGGCAACATCCATCTGGCGACGCCGGACAGCAGCAGCGGTGTGCAAACCATCCGCAGCGGCTCGCCGATCACGGCGCTCGCTTTCGGCCCGACGCGCGAGGAGCTCGTCAGCGGCAATGCCGACGGCGATCTCATCGTCTGGAATACGGTCACGGCAACGGCGGTGGACACGGGCCGTCGCTTTTCTGGCCCGATCCGCTGGATCGAAGTCGATGGCGACGGCCGGACGATGTCGCTGCAGAGCGGCGCCTGGCTGCATCGGCTCGACCGCGGCGCGGAGCCACCCGCCGTCATCGCATCGCGCCTGCTGCCCGAGCTCCTGCGCCCCGCGCCCGCGCTCGGTCACGTCGATGGGACGGCGGTCCGGGGCCTCGCGAATCGCGGCGGCGGGCGGCTCGCGCTCGCCGACATCGCGCTCGGGCCCGCGCCAGCTCTCAACTATCTTCCGGCCATCGACTTCGGCCGGGTCCTCGGCCTGACGCTGGATCCCGTCACCGGGGCTATCGGGAGGCGCGTTCCCTAGGCCGGATTCTTCGCAAACTGTGAACCCGTGACAGCGCCGACCTCCTGGCCCGCGCTAGGCTTTGGACCATGCAGAGAAATGCCAGGCAGCAGCCGTCGTTTCCGCGCCGGACCACCGGCGCCGTGCTCGGCCTCTGCCTGCTGCTCGCGGCCTGCGAACGTCCGGAGCCGCGGAGTTTTGCGGTTTTCATGGAAGACTCGATTGCCAGGGATGGCACTCTCGCCCGCTGCAACCAGGATCCGGAAGGCACGAGCGACGACATCGAATGCGCGCATGCACGGCGCGCCGCGATCTCGATCGCGCTCAGCCATGAGCGCGAGCGTCGCGAGATGCTCGAGCTCGAGTCGCAGCGCAAGATCGACGAGCTGAAGCTCGAAATGGTCGAGCGCGAACGCATCGCCAGGGAAGCGGCGCTGGCGGCGGCGCGCGCCGAACGCGAAGCCTACGAAGCCATGTGGCGCGAGCGCGGCGCCGTGCCGGACGAAGTTTTCGGACCCGAATCCGCGGGCGACGCATCCGCGCAAGCGCTCGCCGCAATCAGCAGCCAGTAATCCGCCTCGAAGTTCTGTCGTTCCCGCTATTCCGGGAGCGGAAACGTGCGCGTTTCCGCGGGGCCCTCGGCGGGCGCGGACGGGTGTCCGGGATGCGGCGCCGCAAGCACGGATTCCTCGAGTGCCAGCAGGAAGCGTCGGGCGGATTCGGGCGTCGATGCCGTCTGGGCGCTGAGCGGCGCTGCGTCGGTGCTCCCGCCATAGAACGCCGCGGCAAGCTCTTCGTCGACGTCGAGTCGGGCGCCCTGGAAGGCGGCGCCGGCATAGAGGCCCCGGCTTCTGACATAGCCGTAGACTTCGGCGCGGAAGGTCATGGTGCTCGACGCCTGCTTGCGCAGGGGCCCCGCGACCGCGGCCGCCTCGCCGCCCAGCGTGAATTTCCCCGTCGAGATGTTCTTGATCGCATTGTCGTTGGCGAAGACCAGGACGACATCCGTCGACTCCGCGCCGATCTGCCAGCCGATACTGCCGCCCGTCAACGTGACGAAAGCCGGATTGCTCCAGCTGCCGTCGGCCATGCGCACGCTGAGCACGCCGCTGCCGCGCCGCGCGCCGAGAATGAAGCCGCCGCGGAAGACGCCCGGAACGATTGCAATGCCGCGGGCGCGCGCGAGGAGCTCCGCGGGTATCGATTCGGGGCCGTTGTCCGTAAAGCTGCGGATCAGCGCGGCTGCGTCATCGAGCTCGCGGTCGGCCGTGTCGGCCGAGGCCGTCATTGTCGTCGAGGCGAAAACCGCGAGGAGGATCGCGATCCAGCCAGAGCGGCCACGGATGCGGCGTGTCATGCCAGTCGGAGGCCCTGCGTGAAGGTGAGAAGGGATCTTAGCCGATTACGGCGGCCGGCGGGACGGGGCAGCCCAGCACGGCGGCGATCGTGCGGAAGATCTCGGCTTCCGCGACACCGGCGCGGCCGTCGTGGCGCATCGTGACCGCGAGCGCCGTGAGGACTGTCCGGCGCTCGCGCAACGGTGCGGACTGCAGGCGCGAGAGCGCGAGATCGAACTCCCGGAAATCGCCATCGCCGGAGGGGTCCAGCGTCGACGGGGCGGCCGGGTCGGCCTTGAGCACCGCGACCCCGGCGGCGTAGGCCGCGGCCTGCGCGCCCGGGTCCGGATGTCCCGCGATGGCGAGAGTGGCGAGCAGGCGCCGTGCCGCCGCCATGCGCTCGGCCGCCGACGCCGAAACACCGCCGCCGACGTCGAAATGGGCCTTGAGCATTCGCGACAGCAGGTACTCCGGCAGGGTGCGTTGTCCGTCGGCGTCCGCGAGCTTGGCGAGCAGGTCGAACAGGAAGTCGAGCTGCTTCGGCGGGCGTGACTTCAACGCCGGGACGGTGAGCTCGAAGAGCGGCAGTCGCAGCCCCGGCTCGAGTGTGTCGAGCAGGCGGCGCAGCTCCTCGCAGCGTTGGGCTCGTTCGGGGCCGATCTGGGTTTCGAGCAGGCGTCGCTCGGCCGCCGTGCCGCCGCCGAACTCGAGCCCGAGCGCCAGCACGAGCAGCCAGGCCGAATGGCTGCTGTGCGCCGCATCGAGGATGTCGGCCGGCAGCGCCGCGCGCAGCGCCTGGCCGACCTCGGGATTGATCTGGCCGGCGGATTCGACCGTGACCGCGACCGGCGCACCGCCGCTTGCGCTCGACCTGCCGCCCGTGCCGACTGCGCCGACTGCGCCGACTGCGCCGACCGCGAGCGCGTCGCCCAGTCGACTGACGCCGGCCGTTTCGCCCTGCCGGCTGGACGCGCGGTCGGTGGCCCCGGCGGCCCCGGCGGTCCCGAGGGTAGCGGCGGTCTCGGCCGTCACCGGCGCGGGCACGCCGGGCTCGATGTAGTCGCCGGCCCTGAAGCCCGGATCGAGCGCGCGGATGCGTTCGTCGAGAGGCGGGTGCGTCGCGAAGAGGCCCGTGAAGCTCCGTCCGGGCCGCCCGAACATCATGTGCGAAACCTCTTCGGCCTCGACGGTCTCGATGTAAGGCGTAAAGCCGCCGATCTTCTTGAGCGCGCCCGCGAGCGCCATCGGCTCGCGCGTGAACTGCACGGCCGAGGCGTCGGCCAGCACCTCGCGCTGCCGCGAGACCGCGGCCTTGATGATCCGGCTGAACAGCACACCGATCCAGCCGATGACCGTCAGCGCGAGACCGATCACGAGCGCCGGACTGCCCTTGTTGCGGCCGCTCACGCGGATGCGATACGAGTTCCTGAGCAGCCAGCGGCCCACGAGCGAGAGCACGAGGATGCCGTAGGAGAACCCCATGAGCTTGAGGTTGAGCCGCATGTCGCCATTGAGGATGTGACTGAACTCGTGCGCCACGACGCCCTGGAGCTCCGCGCGGCTCAGCTGCTCGAGGCTGCCGCGCGTCACCGCGATCGCGGCGTCGGCGGGCGTCTTGCCGGCGGCAAAGGCGTTGATGCCGCGCTCGCCTTCGAGCACGTAGATCTCGGGTACGGGCAGGCCACTCGCGATCGCCATCTCTTCGACGACGTTGACGAGCCGGCGATGCGTGGGGTCCGGGTCCTCTCCCGCGATCTGCCTGCCGCCGAGCATGCGCGCGACGTGTCCGCCGCCTTGCGAGAGCGTTGCGGCGCGCGTGAGGCTCGCGACGATCATGATCCCGCAGACGACGGCGATGATGCCGAGCAGGGTGTCGAGGTTCCCGAGCAGCAGGCCGCCGAAGTCGCCGGACGTGGCCACCGTCGCCGAGCCGTTCGTCGCGAATCCCATGAAGAGGAGCAGGACCAGGCCCGTGACGATGCCGACGGCGAGGAAGGCCAGGCCGAAGAGGACCACGAGCCAGCGCGTCGCCCGCTGCGACGCCTCCTGGCGGTCGAAGAAGTCAGCGCCGGACACGGACGGTCACTGGAGCTTTGGGCGCCTGATCAGCCGAAGGCGACTTTGGGCGCCTCGCGCTTCTCGGGCTCGTCGATCTCGAGGAACTCGGCCTGCTTGAAGCCGAAGCTGTTCGCGATGAAATTCGTCGGCACGCTCTCGCAGGCGGTGTTGTAGATCATGACCGAATCGTTGAAGGCCTGGCGCGCGAACGCCACCTTGTTCTCGGTCGAGCTCAGCTCCTCCTGGAACTTGAGCATGTTCTCGTTGGCCTTGAGATCGGGGTAGGACTCGGCGAGCGCAAACAGCCTGCCGAGAGTGCCGCCGAGCGTGGTTTCGGCCGCCGCCAGCGCCTGGATGGCCGCGGGATTGGTCGGGTCGGCCGAGGCGGACTTGAGCCCCGCGACGGCGGAGTTGCGCGCCTGGATCACCGCTTCCAGGGTATTGCGCTCGTGCGCCATATAGCCCTTGACGGACTCGACCAGGTTCGGGATCAGGTCGTACCGCCGGGTGAGCTGCACGTCGATCTGCGAGAAAGCGTTACGTACCCGATTGCGCAGGCTGACCAGCCTGTTGTACATCTGGAAGACCCAGAACACGAGCACGACAAGGATGACGAGGACGACGATCAGTGTCATGGCCAGTCTCCCGGCAGTCGGCGACGGGCGGAGAATACGCTCGTTGGCCACGCGCAATCAATTGCCGCCGGGAAAATTCGTGACGCGCGCAACTTTCGCGATCGCCGCTCTCTCTGCCTTGCTGCTCGTGCCGGCTTCCTCGGCTCGCGCCGAATGGTATTCGCGCGCGATCGATCTCATGGGCACGCGCGTTTCGGTCGAGCTCTGGCACGAGGACGCGGCGGTTGCCGAAGAGCTCATCGAGCGCGTGCTCGACGAGTACCGGCGCATCGACCGCAACATGAGCACCTACCGCCCCGACAGCGAGATCTCGCGCGTCAATGCCGAGGCTTCCGCGCACGCGGTGCCGGTCAGCGCGGAGCTGCTCGAGCTCGTCGCGACCTCGCTCGGGATCTCCGAGGCGAGCGGCGGTGCCTTCGACCTGAGTTACGAGAGCGTCGGCTACCTCTACGACTTTCGCGCAGAGCGGCGTCCCGATGCGGCGGCGATCGCGGCCAACCTCGACGCCATCGACTATCGCCAGATACTGCTCGATCGCGACGCCGGCACCATCCGTTTCGGCAAGCCCGGCATGCGCATCAATCTCGGCGGCATCGGCAAGGGCTATGCGGTCGAGCAGGGCGCGCGGATCCTGCGCGCGGCGGGCATCGAGCACGCCCTGCTCAATGCCGGTGGGGACACCCGGGTCATCGGCGACCGTCGAGGCGCGCCCTGGATCGTCGGCATTCGCCATCCGCGGGCGGAAGGGGAGTTTGCGACCCGCTTGCCGCTCGTTGACGAGGCCATCTCGACCTCGGGCGACTACGAGCGCTTCTTCGAGGAAAACGGCCGCCGCTATCACCACATCCTCGATCCCGCGACCGGCGAGTCGACCTCGACGCTGTTGAGCTGCTCGATCATCGGGCCGGACGCGACGATGACGGACGGCCTGACGAAGATTCCCTTCGTGCTCGGCGCCGAAGCCGGCATCGCGCTGATCGAGGAGCAATATCCCGGCTACGAGGCAATCGTCGTCGACCTCGAGGGACGGATTCACTATTCGCGAGGGCTCGTCGAGCCCGGCAATTGAGCCAGGGGCTCGCTGCGCGAGCCGGCGGTCAGTGCTCGCTCGGGTCGCGGCCCGCGCGGAGCTTCTCGAGCGGCGCGACGCGTCGCGGCGATTCCTCGGCGAAGAACTTGCGCATCTGGATCGCGCGCTTCAGTTTCGCGCTGCGCACATAACGCTGCTGCAGCATGTCCTTGACGATCTCGATGAGCACCGCGGCCTGGTCGGCGCCGATGTCGGGCTCGGGTCCGCTGCCGAAGAGCACCTGGCGCAATGCCTCGCGCGTCGCCAGGTCAATCTCGCCGAGCGTGGCGGCGTCATCGAATCTCTGTGCGAGGGACATCGGGCCGGGGCGTGAGTCCAGGGCGGCGGCGACCGTGACGGTGCGCCGGCAGAGGATCGCAAAGGCCAGGAAGAGATCGGCCGTGTAGCAGCCGAAAGTCTCGCGAATCAGCCGCTGCAGCTTCTCGGGCAGATAGTTGTAGGGGAAATGCTCCTTGCTGCGCTCGATCTCGACGAGATTCGCGGAGAGCACGATGCGATCCTTGTCGAAACTCCGGATCGCTGTGCGTGCAAAGCGAGGCTCGTTACAGGCGGCGCAACGAAACGCCACGCCAGCATGCTGCGGCCGCGCGGCCGAGAGCTCGGCGAATCCAGGCGTCGCAATCGGCACGAGCGGCGCCTGCGCCCCACAGTGCGGGCACTCCCGAACAATCGGCTCCGACTGCTCGAAGTCGTTGTTCTGTTTGACATAAATCGCCACTGCGCACCTCTACCGCGAGTCTACCCGGAATTTGGTGCCAGGCACCTAAAGATTCGGCGTGCCCCGAATCTTTTGGTGCCTGGCACCAAATTGTCAGGCGAGGCGCTTGTAGCGGATGCGGTGGGGCTGATCGGCGTCGTCGCCCTTGCGGCGCCTGAGGTCGGCGGCGTAGTCGGCGTAATTGCCTTCGAACCAGACGACTTCGCTGTTGCCCTCGAAGGCGAGGATGTGGGTAGCGATGCGATCGAGGAACCAGCGGTCGTGCGAGATCACGACGGCGCAGCCGGGGAAACCGAGCAACGCCTCCTCGAGCGCGCGCAGGGTTTCGACGTCGAGGTCGTTCGTCGGCTCGTCGAGGAAGAGCACGTTGCCGCCCGATTTGAGCACCTTCGCGAGATGCACGCGATTGCGCTCGCCGCCCGACAGCAGGCCGACCTTCTTCTGCTGGTCGGCGCCGCGGAAATTGAAGCGCCCGAGATAGCCGCGCGACGGCGTCTCGTAGGTGCCGACCCGCAGGATGTCGAGGCCGTCGCTGACTTCCTGCCAGACCGACTTCTCGTCATCGAGCTTGTCCCGCGACTGGTCGACATAGGCGAGCTGCACCGAGTCACCGCGGCGGATCGTGCCGGCATCGGGTTCGACCTGCCCGATCAGCATGCGGAAGAGCGTCGTCTTGCCGGCGCCGTTCGGCCCGATGACCCCGACGATGCCGCCCGGCGGCAGCCGGAACGACAGATTCTCGAAGAGCAGGTTGTCGCCGAAGGCCTTCTTCAGACCCTCGGCCTCGATCACGAGCTCGCCAAGCCGCGGACCGGGCGGAATGTAGATCTCGTTCGTCTCGTTGCGCGCCTGGACTTCCTTCGAGTTCAGGTCGTCGAAGCGTTGCAGTCGCGCCTTCGACTTCGCCTGCCGCGCCTTCGGGTTGCTGCGGACCCATTCGAGCTCGGTCTT
>Ga0315910_10004976_pt1 | contig 10968 bp, 11 predicted proteins | sample EdamamesoilMG_FD_204470 | JGI IMG/M metagenome (GOLD analysis project Ga0315910, IMG submission 204470) | Garden soil microbial communities collected in Santa Monica, California, United States - Edamame soil | ecosystem: Environmental > Terrestrial > Soil > Garden | place: USA: California...
GGGCAAGCGCAGGCCGCCCCCGGTCGACTCCGCTGCCGAAGTCTGGTGCACCACCCGCGTCGCGTGTTGCGGATCGCTGCGCAGGATCAGGCCGCTGCACCGGGTCCGACCGCTGCTGCGCCACTGGTCGCTGCTCACGCTGCGCGCGATCCTGCGACCGCGCCGCCTCCTCGCGGACACCGCCTGCCGACGGCGTTTCACGAGTGGGCCGTGCTCCGGCATAGGCACCCTGCACCTTCGGTGCCACGGGTTTGCCATCCACCCTGGGCGTATCGCGCGCCGCCGGCCGGTTCGACTGCGTCAGCTTCGAATTTGCGGCCTGCCGGTCGAGCGACTGGCGGACCTTCGGGTCAGTGCCGGCATAACCACTGCGCCCCTTCCAGGCCTCCGATGCGTCCGGCGCATGGCGCTCCGGACCGCGCTCGGCCCGGGCTTTTGCCTGCTGAAGCTCGGGGCGATCTGCCCGTGCCGCACTGATCGGGCTGCGGGGAGACTCGCGCGTACGAGCAACGTTGGCCGGACTGTTGTACCGGTTGAAGTAGTCATTGTTGTTGATCACGACGGTATTGCCACCGCGGACATAGTTGTTCGGCCGCGCATAGCCATGCGCGGGATAGAACCCCGGACCATATGCCGGCCGGTATGGATAAGGCGGGTAGTAAGGCATCGGCCCGCGCCACATCGGTCCGTAGTAGCTGGATCCGTACCAGTCGTCGTCATCGTCGAATATCTCGTTGACGAGCATGCCGGCGCCGAATGCCAGCAGTCCCGTCGCGACGAGCGAACCCGTGCTGTGACCGGCGTCCGTCTGGGTGCTCGTTTCCGTGGTCGTGGTAGTGCTGACCGTCGTGGCCGGTGGGGGTGCATACACCACCTGCGGGTTGTACTGGGGCACGTAGATCACCTGCGATGCGGGAGGCGTGATGCTGATCACCTCAGGCTCGCCCGCCGCAGGCTTGCTGCTCTTCACCTGCATCTGCGGCGAACTCTTCAGGTTGCCGACGTCCCGGGCCTGGGCGCGCAGGCGCTGCACGGCGTCCATCACGCCCTGCTGGTCATTGACGTACGCCTGTCCCAGCTCCTCGGTCCAGGGCATGTTCAGGCAGAGCTGGTCGACTACCTCGGGGAACTGCATCACCGCGCGCATCGGCAGGGTGAATCCCGCGTTCTTCGCTGCATCCTCCTGCGCCTTGCCGGTCACGTCGGGATTGGCGATCAGCCAGTTGCCCGCATCGAGCACTTCCTGGGGATTGGTCACGGCGATCAGCAGCTGCATCAGCACCGGATCCGGGTAAAGCGCCACCGGTGCAAGCAGGTCTTCGAGAGCCTCGGGAGACCAGCTTGTTGCGTTGGCCTGCAGCGTCTCTGAAGCCTCGTCCGTGGCAGCCGAAAGGTCCGCAGGAGGCGCCTGTACGGTCGAGGAAGCGGCCTGCGTTGCCACTGCCGGGGTTGGCGTGGAAGTCGCGGTTGCCGGGGTCGCTGCGCCGTCAGTGGCGGACGGCGAACCGCCGCCACAGGCAGCCAGCACTGTCAGTGCCATCCAGCCTGCGTGCCGGGCCGGACGCATGAAAGCAGCCAGGGAATGACTCATGGCGATGGCTCCTGCCGTTGCCGGCCGGTGCCCGGAAATCCCGTACCGGCACCGCTGCTGAAGTCTAGGTGCCGCCTGTCGCGCGTTGAAATGAGACCTTGGTACCCGCCAGCGGCTCGCGGAAACCCTGCCGCGACGCGGCCTTCAGATATAATCAATCAACGATGACTTCAACGCGCAAGCGGCCCAAGGCCCGCGGCCCTGGCCGTCCCCGTTCCGATGCGTCGCGCAGCGCCATCCTCAAGGCTGCCTACGAAATCCTTCGTGAATGCGGCTTCGCAGGCTTCACCGTCGAAGGCGTGGCCGCCCGCGCCGGTGCCGGCAAGGCCACCATCTACCGCTGGTGGAGCACCAAGGGCACGCTGGCGGTAGAAGCCTTCCTGGTGGCCCTGTCGCCCAAACTGGAAACCGCGCCGGCCTCCGGCAGCGCGCTGGCCGACCTGCGCGCACATGTCCATCGCGCCGCAACCATATACCGGGGCCGTGCCGGACAGTTGCTGCGGGAGCTCATCGCCCTCGGCCAGGAAGACCAGGAGACCAGCCGCCTGCTTCGTACGGAATTCGTGGCCCCGCGCTACAGCGAAGCCATCCGGCTGCTGCGACGCGCCCAGGAGTCCGGCGAACTGCAGGCTGATGTGGACATCGAGGTGCTGTCCGACGCCCTGTGGGGACCGATCTTCCACCGGGTGCTGCTCAGCCACATGCCCATCGATCGCCGCTACATCGACAAGCTGCTCGACCTGGTATTGCGCGGCGTGGTCGTACGGGCCGCAGCGCGCTGAATACGGCGCCTCAGGGCGCCGCGTACTCCTCGGCAAAGGCCGGATCGCAGTCGTAGGCGCGCACATGGTCGCCCGCCACCTTGCGCCATCCGATGTAGCGCACGCCGCGATTCTCGAGCACTTCGGGATCCTCGTACTCCTGCGCGACGATCAGCGTATTCCCGCCATCACGCAGGCGATAGCGCTCGGTCACGCGCATGGCCTCGCTGTGATCGAGGCCGTTGTTGGTGATGGTGGCTTCCTTCAGGTTGGTGGTGACCACCACCAGCTCGTCGCCCTCCCAGTGGGCACGGGAATAGCCCGTCTTGGTGTGGGGCGCGTCCTTCTCGCTCATGAAGCGGTCGTCGAGGAAGAACACGCGCGCCATGTCGAAGTACTCCATGCGCATCACGATCAGGTCGCGTCCCTGGAAGATCTCGATGGGGAAAGGTCCCTGCAACGCATAGACGATGGAAGGCACGCGGCAGGCATTGGACACCGTCATGTCCTGGCGGGGATCCCAGGCGCGCGCCTTTGCCAGTGCTTCGGGCTTCAGCTTCAGGCCGCCGAACTCCATCAGCCCGAACTCCGCGGGCCCCGTGTCGCGCATCACCACCGCATCCGGGGCGACCTTCTTCGCCAGCACCGGATCGGGATCGGGGATACCCGGCAGCGGCATCCAGAATCCGGAGAGGTCCGGCAGCGGCGCCGCAGCGAAGCCCGGAACCGATACCGCTGCGAGCAGCACCAGCCATGCGCGTTTCACTTCTGTTCCCCCGCGGTCTCGGCGCCGGGCGCAGTACCCACCGGCTTGCCGTCGGCACGCAGCGCCGAGCGCATTCGCAGGTAGTTGGAACCATCGCGCGCCGGCCAGCCTTCCACCGTGATGGTCTCGCCGGCCTTGATGGTGTCGCGCTTCCAGCCGCGCCGCTCGAGGATGGAGGGCGAGTTGGTCTCGGCCTTCCATACCTGCTGGCTGCCATCATCGCCCTTCACTTCCAGGCGGATGAGTCCGTGCGGATTGCGGAACTGGAATTCCTGCACCACTCCGGTGACGCGCACGGTGCGCGTGTCATCGAAAAACACGGCGAAAGAATGGTGTGCCAGCGCCGGCACCACCGCGCCCAGCAGCAGCGCGGCCAGCGCCGCTGCACCCCTGTTACTGCCTGAAGTTCCCATGGGATGTCGCCTCACCTGCATTTAGGCCCTATACTGACATTGAACGACAAGAAATCGGAGTGCGTGCCCGTCGATCGCGGTGCACGTGACCGGTACCGGGGTAGCCGACGCATGGGATTGCAGCAATTCAGCGACTGGCTGGCGTCCACCGCCTTCAGCCAGGCCATTCAGTTGACACAGTGGGCCATTCCGGCCATCCAGACCGTGCACATCCTGGCGCTGGCGCTGCTCTTCACGGCCGCGCTCATCGTCGCGCTGCGGTTCTCGGGCCGCGGACTGGCCGTGGAATCCCTGCACATGCTGGCGCGGCGCTTCATCCGCGTGATCTGGATCGCGCTGGTGGTGCTGGCGGGCAGCGGAATACTGCTCATCGTCGCCGAACCGCATCGCACGATCTCCAATCCCGTCTTCTACACGAAGATGGTGCTGCTCGCGATCGCCACCCTGACCACGCTCTGGCTTTCCGCGGTGGCGCGGCACCAGCACGAACGGGTCTCCGGGCTGCACCGCGCAGGCGCGGCGCTCACCATGCTGCTGTGGATAGGCATCATGTTCGCCGGCCGTTTCATCGCCTACTACGACGCATACTGAAATGAACTTCCTCGAATGGCTGCAGGCCACTGCGCTGGCCGTATCGGTGGGCGAGACCTGGTTTCCGTGGGTGGAGGCCGCGCACGTGGTGTTCCTCGCCGCGGTGGCCGGCACGATCTTCATGGTGGATGCGCGCCTCATGGGATTCGCCTCACGCAACCTGCGGGTCAGCTATCTCGCGCAGCACATGCTGCCGTGGACCTGGGTCGCCTTCAGCGGTGCCGTGATCACGGGCACGCTGATGTTCATGGCCAATGCCGCGAGCTACGCCACCAAGGCGCCATTCCTGATCAAGATGGGCCTGCTGCTGGGAGCCGGCCTCAACATGCTCTATTTCCACCTCGTGACCTATCGCGGCGTCGCCGGATGGGACGTGGGCAAGCCCCCCGGAGCGGCGCGGACCGCCGGTGCCATCTCCATGTTGTGCTGGATAGGCGTGATCGCCTTCGGCCGCTGGATAGGTTTCGTCTAGGCTCCGGCAGCCTATTCTTTCGCCGCCACCAGCACCGGAATCGCGTACACCGCTTCGGCGCCCGGTCCTGCCACCAGACGCACCCTCAGGTCGAACAGCCCCGCCTCGGGTGCCGTGAGGGTCAGTTCGTGATTCACGGGCGTGCTGGCCTCGGCCAATGCCACCGTCGCGCGTTCGGGCGTGATCTTCAGGCCTTCCGATCCCGCCGTGACCTCCAGGGTGGGCTGGGGCTGGGCTGATGACAGCTGCAGATTCAGGGTGAAGGGCTGACCCGCCACCGGGCGCTCCGCCACTTCGAACCACAGCGCCGCCACGGCAGGACCGGTTGACTCCAGCACGCCCGCCACTGCGCCATCGCCGCTTCGTGTCTGTGCGGGCACCTGGGCGCTGGCCGCGCCCGTCGCTGCGGAAGGTTCAGCGCCCGGTTCCTGCCGGTCGCCACAGGCGCACAGGCCAAGCGTGATGCCTGCCATCACCAGCACACGGATCTTCATGTGTTCTTCTTCTCCCAGGCGAGGCGATCAGCCTCGCAACAGAGGCGGATCATCCAATGCCGCAAGCTGTTCCCGCAACTCATCCACATGCCGCTCCCAGTAGCGCGGCTCCCCGAACCACGGGAACGCCAGCGGGAATGCCGGATCATCCCAGCGCCGGGCTATCCATGCCGCGTGGTTGAGCATGCGCGTGGCACGCAGCGCCTCGATCAGGTACGGCTCGCCGGGGTCCAGGTGCGCGAACTGTTCGTAGCCATCCAGCAGCAGGCTCCACTCGCGTCGCATCTGGTCGGGGCTGCCGGAGATGAACATCCAGAGGTCCTGCACGGCAGGACCATTGAAGCTGTCATCGAAGTCCACGAAGAGCGGGCCGGTGTGCTGCCACAATATGTTGCCGGCGTGGCAGTCGCCGTGCAGCCGCAGCATGCGCGTGACGCCGGCCGCGGCATGGCAGGCGGCAATGGCGTCCACCAGCTGCGCCGAGACCTCGGCATAGCGTGCATCCAGGGGCGCAGGAACGATGTCCAGCTCCAGCACGTGCTCGCGGGCGCGCGCGCCGTGGCGCCAGTGCGCCAGCGACTCGCGATGCCGGAAGGGTCGGCGCGCGCCCAGCGCGTGCATGCGGCCCAGCGTGCGACCCAGCAGTTCCCGCGCCCCGGGCGGATCCAGTTCGGGCGAGCCTCCGGGCCGGCACTCGAAGAGCGCATACCGGAATCCCGCATGACGATGCAGCGTCGCCCCATCGATGCGAAGCGGAGCCGCCACAGGCAGTTCTGCCGCAGCCAGTTCCAGCGCAAAGTCGTGTTCTTCGATGATCTGGGCGTCACTCCAGCGGGCCGCACGGTAGAACTTCGCGACCACCTGGCCAGGAATCGCTCCCGCAGCCGGATCAGTCAGGGGCTCTTCGAGTCCGACCCGATATACACGGTTCTCGTAGCTGTTGAGTGCCAGCAGGCGTCCGTCGGAAACGAGTCCGGCGGCTTCGGTGGCATCGAGCACCACATCAGGCTTCAGGCCGGCATAATGATGTGCTTGCTGTGGTTGCGGAGAAGGACACAAGGTGAGTGACGCGATTCTGGTGGCGGGCGGCGCCGGCTATATCGGCAGCCACACGGTACAGCAGCTGCTGGCGCGCGGCGAGCCGGTCGTGGTGCTCGACAACCTCTCCACGGGCTTCCGCCAGGCAGTGCCCGGCGCCACCTTCATCGAAGGCGACGTGGGCGACCAGAAGCTGGTCAGCATGCTGCTGAAGGAACACGGCATCCGCACGGTGATCCATTTCGCGGCGCATACCATCGTGCCCGAGTCGGTGGCCGATCCGCTCAAGTACTACGGCAACAACACCTGCCAGACGCGCAGCCTGCTGGCGGCCTGCTCCGCCCACGGCGTGCAGAACTTCGTCTTCTCCTCGACCGCCGCGGTCTATGGCATTCCCGAGACCGGCATCGCCGCCGAGGACTCGCGGCTGTCGCCCATCAATCCCTATGGCACTTCCAAGCTGATGTCCGAGTGGATGCTGCGCGATCTCGCGCTGGCCAGCGGCATGCGCTATGTGGTGCTGCGATACTTCAATGTCGCCGGCTCCGACCCGGAGGGGCGCATCGGGCAGTCCACCCGCAAGGCCACCCTGCTGGTGAAAGTGGCCTGCGAGGCCAGTGTCGGCCGGCGCGAGTCGGTCAGTGTATTCGGCACCGACTATCCCACCCCCGATGGCACCGGCGTCCGGGACTACATCCATGTGGTGGACCTCGCCGCAGCACATCTGCTTGCAGTGGACTACCTGCGGGCGGGTGGGACGAGTGAGACGCTCAACTGTGGCTACGGCCACGGCTACAGCGTGCGTGAGGTCCTGCAGAGCGTCGAGCGCGTGAGCGGCGCGCCGCTGAAGATCGTGGAGATGCCCCGCCGGGCCGGCGACCCCCCTACCCTGGTGGCCCGCTCCGAGCGCATCAGGGATGTGCTGGGCTGGGTGCCCCGGCTGGATGATCTGGATGGCATCGTTGCCAGTTCCCTGCAATGGGAGCGCCTCCAGCTCCGCAACCCCTGGTAACAGGCCTCCCGGGGCCGACCGCCGGGGTATGGGCCGGCGGTTTAGCCTAGAATCGGCCGGATGAAGCTGACGCCTCCCAGCTCGCTGAGCTCGCTGGTGCTGCTGGCGCTGGCCGTCATCGCACTGCCCATGACGGCGGGGCTGGTGATCGCCGGCCTGCAGTTGCGCCAGCTCAGTGCCGCCACCGACCGGATTGCCGAGGAAGGCGTGGGCGCCGTCCGGAAGACCCAGGAGCTGTTCGCGCAGTCCGAGGTGGTGCTGCGACTGGCCATCCAGCGCCTGGTGATCGGAACCGCGACCTCGCTGGAGAACTACGCTGCCCAGGACGCGCGCCTGGCCAACATCGAACGCGAACTTGCCGGCTACCGCTACATGCGCAATGCCGACGCGGACAGGGCGCTGCGGCAGTTCTCGGCGCTGCGGGAGCAGGCACGCACGCAGATCCACGACGGCAGTGCCGTGCAGCTGGAGATCGAGTCCGACTTCAAGCGCATGCGGGAACTGGCGGAAGTGGTGGCGCTGCGCATCAACGAGCAGATCGATGACGCGACCGCCGAGCTGCGCAAGAGCACGCGGCGCACGCAGGAACTGATGTTCTGGGGCTTCGTGCTGCTGATCCCGCTGGCCGGCGCGGCACTGCTGCTGTTCTCGTTCAAGGTGGTGCGGCCCCTGCGGCAGGTGGACCGGGCCATCAACGAGCTCGGCAGCGGCGCTCTGCACCGGAGCATCCACGTGGATGGTCCGCAGGACATCGAAAAGCTGGGCCGCCAGCTCGAATGGCTGAGGCTCAGGCTGCTGGAGCTGGCGCAGGAGCGCAACCGCTTCCTGCGCCACATGTCGCACGAGCTGAAGACACCGCTGGCGAACATCCGCGAAGGCACCGAGCTGCTGATGGATGGCGCCGTGGGAGAACTGCATGGCGGCCAGCGCGAGGTCACCGGCATCCTGCGCGAGAACGGCCTGAGGCTGCAGCGCATGATCGAGAACCTGCTGTCGTTCTCGGCCTGGCAGACCAGCAGCGTGGGACTCGAGATCACCGAGTTCAAGCTGCGGCCGCTGATCAAGCAGATCATCGAGAACCAGCAGCTCACGCTGCTGTCGCAGCGCGTGCGGCTGGATGTGATCGTGGAGGACCTGACCATCACGGCCGATCGCGGCAAAATGCGCCTGATCCTCGAGAACCTGCTGTCCAACGCCATCAAGTACACGCCCCGCAGTGGCACGATCCACATCCGGGGCCGCGCCGACAACGGCGATCTGGTACTGGAGGTGGCCGACAGCGGTCCGGGCATACCTGCCGAAGAACGCCAGCAGGTGTTCGAAGCCTTCTATACTGGCAAGGCGCCTTCCGGACACATCAAGGGCACGGGGATCGGACTCTCGGTCGTGCTGGAATTCGTCAATGCACATGGAGGCCGTATCGAAATCGTGGACGGACAATGGCCGGGCGCGCATTTCCGCATCCGCATGCCACTGCGCGCCGCCATCGAACCTCTAGCCAGTGCGCCGCGTGCGCCGGGATCCAGGGCGCATGCGGCGTGATCTGCTGACTGCAGCCCTGCTCTGCCTGCTGGCCGGATGCGGCACGATGTCGGGCCGGACCGATGGCGCTGCGGATCCCTCACCGGGCACCGAGGCGGTGATCCAGGCCGAACAGCTGCTGAGCATCGTCAACGCGCTCAACATGGTCGTTGGCGGAACCCCGACCGAGCAGGCCGAAGTGCTCAGCGCCGCCGCGAGCGACTACAATGACGCGCGCACCGGCCCGGGCGCCCTGAAGTACGGCTTGCTGCTGGCTGCCCCGGGGCACCCGGGCCGCAATCCTGCACAGGCGCAACTGGTGCTGCGCGAGGCCCTGGCCTATCCCGCCATGTTGAGTCCGCCTCTGCGTGCCCTCGGCAACGTGGAGCTGGAACGGGTGGCGACCGAACTGAGCCTCACCACCGAGAACCAGCGCCTGGTCACCGAAATGCAGCAGGACCGCGACCGGCCGCGCAATGGACCGGCCAATGGCGTTGTCACGCGACAGCAGTGGCAGGCCGCACAGGAACAGATCGCGACCTTGCGCAAGGAGCGCGATGACGCGCTTGCCAAACTCAATGCCATCGCCGAGTTCGAACGCCGTCAGGCGGACCGGCCCCCAGCCAGTGAGAGAACCAATCCGTGAGTCCCACAACTGCCCGCAAGGCCCGCATCCTGGTCGTCGATGACGATCCGGGACTGCTGCGCCTGCTGACCATCCGCCTGCGGGCGGAGAACTATGACGTCGAAGCCGTGGAAAGCGCCGCCCAGGCGCTGGCCGCTGCCACCCGTTTCCGTCCCGACCTCGTCATCTCCGACCTGCGCATGGAGCCCGTGGATGGCATCGGCCTGCTCAAGGAACTGCAGAACCGCTGGCCGGGCCTGAAGGTGATCCTGCTCACCGCGCACGGCACCATTCCCGATGCCGTGCAGGCCACGCAGATGGGCGCCTTCGGCTTCCTCACCAAGCCCGTGGACAAGCAGGAGCTGCTCGAGCAGATCCAGCGCGCGCTGAAGATCTCCGGCTTCAGTGGCCACGCCGAAGAATGGCGCGCCGACATCATCACCCGCAGCGCGATCATGGAAGAACGCCTGGCGCAGGCACACATGGTGGCCGGCACCGACGCGCGGGTGCTGATCATCGGCGAGAGCGGCACGGGCAAGGAACTGCTGGCGCGGGCCATGCACAAGGCCAGCCCGCGCCGCGCACGCCCCTTCCTGGTGATCCACTGCACCGGCATGTCCGAAGAGCAGCTGGATGCGGAGCTGTTCGGAGCGGTGGACGACGGGCGCGACCGCAAGGGTGCGCTCGAGCAGGCCGACGGCGGCACGGTGCTGCTGGATGAGATCGGCGAACTGCCGCTGCGGCTGCAGCAGAAGCTGCTGCGTGCGCTGCAGGAGGATGCCGTCCGCCCGGCCGGCGCGGACACGCCCCGTCCGGTGAATACCCGCGTGCTCTCCACCACCAGCGTCGACCTGCAGCACCTGGCGGCCGCAGGACAGTTCCGCGAGGACCTGTACTACCGGCTCAACGTGGTACAGATCGAGATGCCGCCTCTGGCGCGCCGGCGCGAGGACATTCCGCTGCTGATCGCACATTTCCTGGCACAGATCGCCGCCGACACCGGCCAGCGCAGCATCTTTCCGCCCGAGGCGCTGGAACTGCTGGCCACGGCCGACTGGCCGGGCAATGTGCGCCAGCTGCAGAACCTGGTGCGCCAGGCCGTGGCGATGTCGCAGACTCCCATCGTGCCCGTGGAACTGGTGCAGCAGTCGCTCGGCGGTGCGCCGGGCCGCCTGCCCTCCTTCGATGAGGCGCGCGACGAATTCACGCGCGGATACCTTTCCCAGATCCTGCAGATCACCGGCGGCAATGTCAGCCAGGCCGCACGTCTGGCCAAGCGCAACCGCACCGATTTCTACAAGCTTCTGGGCCGGCACCAGCTGGTCCCCGAGGACTTCAAGCAGCGCTGAAGCGGACCTCAGGCCATGCTGAGGCGATGCGCGCGCCACAGCAGCCAGGCTGCGGCCACGCCGAGCAGCACGGCCGGCAGCCAGGCGAACAATGGATCGAGCGTGAAAGCGAAAGTGCCGCTTTCCACGATGCGCTGGGCAATGAAATAGAGCAGGCCCAGCACCAGTCCGAGCGTGGCACGCGCGCCCGTACCGGCCGTGCGCAGCAACCCCAGCAGCATCGGCACCGCCAGCAGCATCGCCAGCGGCACCGCAGCCAGGCGCGCGATGGACGACCAGAACGCGAAGCGCTCGCGCCTTGCGTCCTGGCCGCGAACCTCGCGAACCGAGATGTT
>Ga0315910_10004977_pt1 | contig 10968 bp, 7 predicted proteins | sample EdamamesoilMG_FD_204470 | JGI IMG/M metagenome (GOLD analysis project Ga0315910, IMG submission 204470) | Garden soil microbial communities collected in Santa Monica, California, United States - Edamame soil | ecosystem: Environmental > Terrestrial > Soil > Garden | place: USA: California...
GCATGAAGCCATCATGGGCAGGCACGGCGCCCGCCCCCGGCATCCTGAGCTCGGGCGGCCACCGGAATTCGAACCAGTCGCCGGAGGCGAGACCGATCAGCAGCAGGATGACGGGCAGCAGCACGATTAGGTTGAGCAGCGTGCCGGACAGGATGCTGGCGGCGAGCGTCCAGCCCGACAAGCCCTTGCCCGTGATGAGATAGCGGCCATGGGCGCGCAGCCAGTCCAGCACCGTGCCCGTGCCGTCGGCGAGCGGAACGTCGCCGAGGTGTTGGGACGAGCTCGCGGGAACATGCGCGCGCAGCCAGGTGAGGCAGGAGGCGATGTAGCCGCCACCCGAGACCGACGACAGGTAGTCGGTTCGCGCGAGCAACCCGCTGCGTGCCAAGGCCTGGAGAACGCCCATGTTGAATGCGGCGGAACGGATACCGCCGCCCGACAGCGCCACGCCGACGAGCGGTGCATCCGCTGGAACCGACCCCGTGGCGGCGCGGCGTTCGAGTATCCAAGCGGCCTCCGCCGTTTCCACCGCGGCGAAGTCCGGTGAGTAGTCGGGATGCGCCGCCCCCGGCGCATGGCTCACAACAATGCCCCGTTCAGCTTGCAGTCGGGCGGTAGATAGTTGGGCGGGGTTTCCGGCAGATCGCGGTGGACCTTGAGGTACTCGATGATGTCGAACCGCTGTTCGTCGGTGAACTCGGGTCCAATGACACCCTGCGGCAACGGATTCGACTTCGGATCCCGGACGTGTTTTTCCCACGTGGCGGCATCGGCCGAGAACGCGTGGCCGGTGTTGTGGTTGCCAGGAATGCTCGTGTCGAGCCAGAAGCCGTCGTCGTCACCGTCGTCGTCCGGCACGGTGACGAAACCCACGTGCACAGGGTCGTATTCGCGGCGGCCGACGAAGAACTTCGTGTCCCGCTTCGCAGGCGGCAGCAGCATCTGGTACAGCGTGGGCACGGACCCGTTGTGCAGGAACGGAGCGGTAGCCCACGCGCCTTCCAACGGCCGCGGCTTGTAGCCCGCGATCTGCTGCGGCAGATCGAGCGTGCCAAAGCCTTCGATGCACTGCTGCGTGGCGTAGTCGATGCCGTTGTCGGCGTAGTAGCGATTCTTGATCAGAATGCCGACGAGATTGAGCGCGATGCCTTCGGTGAGATTCTTTACGTCCAGCGACGCGAGGATGCGATCGATATTCTTGCCGCCCTCGCGAATGTCCCATAACAGGTTGGTGACGTGACACTCGAGCGCGCAGCCCAGCGGATCGGCGGGCCGCCATTCCGAATCCGGTAATTTCGCAGGCAGCGGCAGCGGCGCCACCACGGCGGCATCGATGCGCGCGAAGAGTTCCGCGGGAATCGCGGGAATCGAGGCGGCATCCGGATCTGGATAGTCACGCGCCAGTTCGCTGAGCGTCACCAGTTCTTTGGGAATGGCGGCTATCATGCCCCCCGTGTCTATCGGGCTGAGCCGCACGATCTCGCGCATCCGGAAGCGCACGTCGCGCAGCAGCTGACGCGTGAACAGCGGCCGCAGCGCCGCATCGATTTCGGCGTTGGTGATGCCCGTCGCCGAAAGGTCATAGCGCCGGTTCATGAAGCCGTTCGCCGCGTTGGGATCCGTGCCGATGTGATCGAGCGGAATCACTTCCATGCGCCACTCCAATTCATGCGATGGCTTGAGCGGCGCGTTCGCCTTCTGGCGATTCTCCTCGGCGACATGAGGTCCGTGACATTCCTGGCAGCGTTGTTTGAACAGCGCCTCGCCACGCGCGACCCTGGCCTGGTCGACGGGGCCGAAGATTTCTGCCGGCCATTTCGGCGGACGCAGCTGTTGCAGTGTGTGTTCGATGCGCAGCAGGCCCGGGATGTCCACCGAGCTGCGATAACGCTCGGATGCCGGAATAGGCCCGCGCACCGCGGAGATCAGTGGCGTGACGGCGCCGACACCCAGTGCTTCACCGACGTTGCGCGCCAGCGGTTGTGACACCGAACCGTTGTACTGCACCCAGTCGAACTTCCAGATGTTCCAGAGATAGGGATAGCTGACGGGCGCGTCGCCCCTCTGGTAGTTGACCTTGGACAGGTGGTCACCGAAAGCGGTGTTGCCGATGCGCCCCAGCGCGTCGGTGCGCCCGAATCCTTCCTTCACGGGATACAGCTTGCGGAACGGATTGTTCTGGCCGCTACCGAGCATCGCCCAGATGGTCGAGCGCATCGCCGCCCGGAGCTGGGGTTTGGCATCCGGATAACCCGAGCCCAGCACCTTTTTCGCGAAGCGATCGAACTTCCACGGGATGTTGGCGGTATCGATGATCGAGGCGAGCAATTCGGGCGCGAAGTTGCCGCGCTTCATGTCCGTGAACGCATGCATCGCCGGACCGCCATCGATGCGCATGGCGCGCGTCTTGCCGTCCTTCGTGTAGTGGATTTCGCCCGTGTGGCAAGCCGCGCAGGTGATGTCGAGCACGTACTCGCCGATGTGCGGGTCGAAATGGCGCGTGAACCCCACCGGCAACTGATGCGGATTGGCTTCGCTCGGAGCGGGGTCGACGATGAAGCGATACCGGCGCATGTGTTCCGGCGATGCGAACCGTTCCGTCGTCAGCGGCAGTTCGAGGTTCACGAACCAGTCGTAGCGCAAAGCCGCGGACGAAGCTCCCTGCGGCATCGAAGTGCCTTGCGCGGTGTAGTAGTAGCGCTGTCGCAGCGCAGCGTTCTGCCCGGCGCCCCATCCCTGGTCGAGCCAGACGTATTCGTCGACGGGTTCGAGAGCGGGAATGCTGTTCGCGGGCATCAACACGAACCAGGCGAACAGTGCCGCGACCGCGACCACACCCACCACCAGCAGCCGGACTAGCCACTTGAGAAATCGCCTCATCTCGTTACTCCCTTGACGATCTGACGCATACTACAAACAAAGTTCCTTGCCGCAGGAAGTGATTGTGAACCGGTCCGGAAGTGTTTCAAGTGCCCGCGCGACGTTGGCGTCGCTGTTCATCCTGTTAGTTAGCTGTCTACCAATCCCGGTTCTCGGGGAATCTCCGGGCGTCGTCACGCTGAATCCCGGCGCTCCCGTGCACGTCGAAAAGCTCGCCGACTCGCTCGATCTGCTGGAGGATCGCGTCGGCGACCTCGATGTCGTCGCAGTGAGCACCGCGCCCGTCGACGCGCGCTTCATTTCCGCGAAACTGCAGTCGACCAATATCGGCTTCTCGACGGCTGCGTGGTGGGTTCGGGTCAGGATCAACAACCCTGGCGAGTCGAGCCGTCTCGTCTACCTGCGCCAGGACTATCCGCTCATTGATTCGGTGGACTTTTACGAGCCCGAGGCGAATGGGGGGTGGCGCGTGCACGCCACCGGAGATCGCAAGCCCTTCAGCTCCCGCGACGTGAAGCACAAGGACTTCCTGTTCCCGGTCAGGTTGCCGGCCCGCAGCGAAGCCACTTTCTACCTGCGTTTCGCCTCACAGGGTCCCATCGACATCAACCTGTCGCTGCTCGACTCCACGACGCTCGTCGGCGAACTGAGCAGTGAGCAGCTTGCGTATGGGGTCTATTTCGGATGCGTGATCATGCTGCTCGTCTGGAGCGGCCTCGTGTTCCTGGCGGTCCGCGATGGCGCGTTCCTCGCCTATTTCGCCTATGTGTCGACGTTCGGGCTATACATGCTCGTCAACACGGGCTTCGCTTTCGAGTACCTCTGGCCCGACAGCCCGCGCTGGGCGAATGCCGCCCTCATCGTGCTGCTGAATGTCGCGGTCATCACGGCGCTTCAGTTCTCGCTGACCATCCTGCGCGCGCGCGATTACACACCCAGGCTCTTCATCGTTGCACGAGCCCTGCAGGCACTGGCGCTGGTCGCGATCGCGCTCGTCCCGATCTTCACGTACGCCACGGTAGTCAGGCCCGTTACCGCACTCATCATGGTGTCCGTCTGCTTCATGATCGCGTTGGGCGTCATCAGCATGCTGCTGGGGTCACGTCCCGCGCGCTTCTACGTCATGGCCTGGGGCGCCTTTCTCTGCTTCTCGGTTGTGTTCCTGCTGAAGAACTACGGAGTGGTGCCGCACACCTTCTTCACGCAGCACAGCTGGCAGGTGGGGGCGCTGCTCGAAATGATCCTGCTGTCGATGACACTCTCGGGCCGCATGAGCGAGCTCCAGCACCAGAGCCGGACGGATCCGCTGACGCTGCTGGGCAATCGCAGGCAGTTCGACGTCACGCTGTCCGCGGAATTCGAGCGCGCCGGCAGGAGTGGGCAGCCGCTGTCGCTGCTCGTCATCGACATCGACCAGTTCAAGCTCTACAACGACCTGCACGGACACGCGCAGGGCGACGAAGCGGTGAAAGTCGTGGCCGCGGCGCTTCGCAAACACGCGCGAAAGCCGTACATCGCCTGCCGCTATGGTGGCGATGAGTTCTGCGCGATTCTCCCGGGCACTTCGGAAGCTTCAGCCGGTGTGCTGGCCGAGCGGTTGCGCGCGGCCGTTCAGCACACACTGAGCGGCGAAGAGACTGTCACGGTGAGCATCGGCTACGCCTGCAGTGCCAGCGGCCGGTTCGAAAGCGCGGTGAAGCTGTTCGAAGCGGCCGACGCCGCGCTGTATTCCGCGAAGGAACAGGGCCGCAACTCCATTGCCGCCTTCCAGGGCCGCCGCAGCGACGATCCGGTCGACGTTCCCGCCGCGGGGTAAGAATCTTCGACGATTGCGTGAAGTCGCTCTTGCGCTTCCTACTACAGCTGTCATAGAGTCGACCGCAGTTGTAGTGGTGGAGGCCTTGTGACCGAACCGAAGCTGAGCGCACTCGAGCTGCGCATCATGGGCGAATTCTGGACCCGCGGTCCCTGTTCGATCCGCGAGATCCACGAGGCCGTGGCCAAGCGCGACAAGCCCGCCTACACCACGGTGCAGACCATGGTGTACCGGCTCGAAGTCAAAGGCGCCGTGCGCCGCACCAAGAAGATAGGCAACGCGCACGTGTTCGAAGCCACCACGTCGCGCGCGTCCGTGCAGACCCGTCTGCTCAAGGAACTGCTGGGGCTGTTCGGCGGCAATGCGCGCCCGGTCATGGCGCATCTCGTCGAGATGGGCAAGATTTCGAGCGAGGACATCGACGAGGCGCAGAAGCTGCTGCGTGCCCACACCGCAAAGGACAAGGCGAAGTGATCTCCGGCCTGGTCAACCATCTCTGGCAGTCGACGCTGTTCTGCGGCGGCGCCTGGTTGATCACGCTGGCGCTGCGCTCCAATAGCGCATCGCTGCGCCACTGGGTCTGGCTGCTGGCCTCACTCAAGTTCCTCGTGCCGTTCTCGCTCCTGTTCTACGTGGGGTCGTTCATCGGACTGCCCGTGGCGCGCACCGCCGACATCCAGCCTTTGATGCTGGGAGACGCTCTGCAAAGCGTGTCCCTGCTCGTCTCTCCGACGGACGCGCTGCGGGCAACTTCTTCCGGTGCAGTATCGGTCGCACTCGTCGTGCTGCTCACGGCCTGGATCGCTGGCGCACTGGTCGTCGGCGTCCGCTGGTTCCTGGCGTGGTACGCCGCAGATTCACTGGTAAGGGCAGCGCGGCCGGCGCCGGGCGCATTGCCGGATGCACGCATCACGGATGCCGACATTGAACCGGCCGTGGCGCGCGTTTTTCATCCGGTCGTGTTGCTGCCGTCCGCGCTGCTCGGGCAACTCACGCAACCGGAGATCAACGCGGTGCTCGCGCACGAGCACGAGCACATCGCGCGCAACGACAACCTCAAGGACGCCCTGCACCGGCTCACCGAAACGCTGTTCTGGTTTCATCCCGCCGTCTGGTGGATAGGCCGGCAGATGATCGAGGAGCGCGAGCGCGCCTGCGACGAGGCCGTGCTGGAGCGCGGTCACGATGGCGGTGAATATGCGTCGGGCATCCTGGCGGTGTGCCGGCATTGCAGCACGTCCGCGATGGCCACGGCCACCGCGACATCGGGCAATCTCACGCAGCGGGTCCGTTACATCCTGGGCGACGGGCGCCCGGCGGCGCTCGGCGCGTTGAAGGCGTGTGGGCTCATGATCGCGACCATCGCAGCCACCACGCTTCCCATGATTGCCGGGGCCTTCGATGGCACCGCGCGCCGGCTCGAACTGCTCGCGGCGAATTCCCGTGTGCTCGGAACCGCGGAATACTTTGTCTTGCCGGCCGCAGCGAGCGCCGACCGGCGACAGGACATCATCGCCGGCCCCGAAGGGGTGCTCATCCGCAACACGTCGCTGCGCGACCTGATCGCGCTGGCGTACGACGTGGAGCGATGGCAGGTGCGCGGCAACTGGCAGTGGCTCGATTCACCACGCTACGACATCCGCGCGGTGACGCGCGACCCGGTGAGCGAACCCGATGAACTCGATCCCTACGCGCTGCGCGACCTGACCGCCAAACTACTCGCCTCGCGATTCGACCTGGAGATCCACGTCAACCGCCAATGCCAGACCCCTTGCGGGCGGCACACGCTGACGGCGGCAAATCCCACGCAATAGCCCATATGCTCCAGGGGCTGGTCGATCATCTGTGGCAATCGTGCTGCTGCTGTGGAGTCGCGTGGATGTTTTCCGTGATGACCCGTGGCGACACCGCAATCGTGCGCCTGTGGTTGTGGCGAATCGCCGCGGCGAAGCTGCTGCTGCCCTTCTCGCTGCTGTTCGCGCTCGGCGGATGGCTGGGGTTCCCGTCGCCACACAGCGCGGATCCGGTGCCGCCGGATCTCGTACGCATCGTCGGCATGCTCGAACCTCTCACCTCGCCTGCCCGCGCACTCGGGTGGAGCGGTTGGGCGCTGGCGCTGGCCACACTGGGGGCATTGGCCGGTGCCGCCGGTTGCGCCTACGCGTTGCGCGGGCGTTTTCTCGCCGAAAGCGCACAAGTCCTGGTGGAATCCGCGCGACGCGAGCGTGATATCGAGGATGTCCAACCACGGCCCGGCTTCGTGTCGTCGGCAGTGATGTCTGCGTTCGTGCTCTGCGCCGTCTCCATGCCGATGATGGCTGGCGCGGTTCACGACCGTCAGCAACGCCTCGAGTGGTTAGTGGAGAACTCGCTCGCGCTGCGCGACGCGCCGCTGGTCATGGTGCCGGCCGGCAGCGGCATGGGGAATCGGTATAGAGTGGATGCCGACGCAAACGGCGTCTCCGTGCGCAACGCCAACATCCACGATCTCGTCGCGATCGCCTATGGCGTCAAGCGGCACGCGGTCATCACGCCACAAATGTATTCGGGCCTCGATTCCGCTGGCCGGTCCTGGCTGCACTGGCCTCGCTATGACATCCGCATCCAGGCGCGCGTACCCGCACCACGTGACTTCGATCCGTACGCACTGCGGCAGAACCTGACGAAGGCGCTCTCGGAGCAGTTCGGTCTCGAGATCTACCTGAACGGCGACTGCCAGCCGCCTTGCGGCAACTATCACCTCGCCCTTGCGGACGAGCCTCTCTAGCCCGGGGTAGCTTCAGTTCGCGTCGCGACCACCGATCAGATCGAGCTGGCCGCGGCGCGCGACGCGACGATCGAACAGCCCCCACGCGCCTTCGCGGCCGTGCCATGCACCACCGGTCGCCGCCTTGGCGTACTCGGTCGCACGAGTCTCGAAGAAGTTCGCGTGCTCCACGCCGTTCAGCATGGCGGTGAGCCAGGGCAGCGGGTGCTCTTTCACGCCGTAGACCTGCGGCAGGCCTAACTGCTTGAGCCGCCAGTCGGCGATGTAGCGGATGTAGGCCTTCACCTCGGCGGCTGAAAGACCCTCCACGGGGCCCATCTCGAAGGCAAGATCGACGAAGCGGTCTTCGAGTTTCACCACGGTACGTGCGCAGTCGACGATGTCGTCCTTGACTGCCTGGGACAACGCGCCCGTCTCCTGTGCGAATGTATGGAACAGGCGGATGATTCCTTCGCAGTGCAATGTTTCATCGCGGACCGACCAGCTCACCACCTGCCCCATGCCGCGCATCTTGTTGTGGCGCGGGAAGTTGAGCAGGATCGCGAAGCTGGCGAAGAGCTGCAGCCCTTCGGTGAAGCCTCCGAACATCGCGAGCGTGCGCAGCGTGTCGGCGTCGGTGTCGACGCCGAAGCCCTGTAGATAGTCGTGCTTGTCGCGCATGGCGGCGTAGTCCATGAACGCCGTGAACTCGCTGTCGGGCATGCCGAGAGTTTCGAGCAACAACGCGTAGGCCGCGATGTGCACCGTCTCCATGTTGGCGAACGCCGCCAGCATCATCTTGATCTCGGTGGGACGGAACACGCGCGCGTAGCGCTCCATGTAGTTGTCCTGCACCTCCACGTCCGACTGCGTGAAGAATCGGAACACCTGCGTCAGCAGGTTGCGTTCCGCGTCGGTGATGCGGCTGTTCCAGTCCTTGCAGTCTTCGCCGAGCGGGATCTCTTCCGGCATCCAGTGGATCTGCTGCTGGCGTCGCCAGTATTCGATGGCCCAGGGGTAACGAAACGGTTTGTAGCTGCGCGAGGGCGTGAGCAGGCCGGGCTTGCTTATGAGTTCGATTTGCATGGTGGTAGGTAGGTGCCGGGTGGGGAAATTGGGGAGTCGGCGCACGTGAGGCGAATCTGGAGAGCGCGTCGTTCGCCGACTCCCCACTTTCCCCACCCGGCACCATGGGCTACTGGCACGACAGGCACTCGTCGTATTTGGCTTCGTCGGTCTGCAACGCCTTGACGGGCAGCGCGCGGGTGTTGTCGGCTTCCACTCCGGCAAACCCCGCGCGCTGCACGCTCTTCGAACGGCAGTAATACAGCGACTTGACGCCTCGCTCCCATGCAGTCCAGTGCAGCATGAGCAGGTCCCACTTGTGGATGTCGCTGCGTAGATAAAGATTGAGTGACTGGCCCTGGCAGATGAGCGGCGCGCGATCGGCCGCCAGTTCGACGACCCAACGCTGGTCGATCTCGAACGCCGTGCGGAACACGGCCTTCTCGTCGTCGCTCAGTCCTTCGAGGTGCTGCACCGATCCCTCGTGCGCAAGGATGGACTGCCAGGTCTCCTCGGTGTTCAGTCCTTTCTCCGTCATCAGCTTCTGCAACGCGGGATTGCGCACACTGAATGATCCGGACAACGTCTTGTGCGTGTAGATGTTCGCCGGGATCGGCTCGATGCACGCGCTGGTGCCGCCACAGATCACGGAGATGCTGGCGGTGGGTGCAATCGCGAGCTTGTGCGAGAAGCGCTCCATCGCGCCCCGCTCGGCGGCGTCGGGGCAGGCGCCGCGTTCTTCGGCGAGCACCTGCGAGGCCTCGTCGGCCGCGCGCCTCAGATGTTTGAACATGCGCAGGTTCGCAGCGCGCGCGAGCGCGCTTTCGAACGGAATGCCGTTGTTCTGAAGCCAGGAGTGGAAGCCCATCGCGCCGAGGCCCACCGAGCGCTCGCGCATGGCCGAGTACTTCGCGGTGTCCATCGACGCGGGCGCCTGGTCGATGAACTCCTGCAGCACGTTGTCTAGCATGCGAAGCACGTCTTCGATGAATCGCGGCTCGCCGCTCCACTGTTCCCAGGTCTCGAAGTTGACCGACGACAGGCAGCACACCGCCGTGCGTGCGCGGCCGAGATGGTCCACTCCCGTGGGCAACAGGATCTCACTGCAGAGGTTCGACTGCCGCACCTTGAGCCCGAGATCGCGCTGGTGCGGGCTCAACTGATTGTTGGCGGTGTCGCTGAACAGCAGGTACGGCTCACCCGTCTGAAGGCGCGTCTCGAGAATCTTCTGCCACAGATGACGGGCCGACAGCGTACGCAGCGCTTCTCCATTCTTCGGGCTGCGGAGTGCGAACGGCCGGTCCTCGCGCACGGCCTGCATGAATTCGTCGGTGATGCAGATGCCGTGGTGCAGGTTGAGGCTCTTGCGATTGAAGTCACCCGAGGGTTTGCGGATCTCGATGAACTCCTCGATCTCCGGGTGATGCACGTCGAGATACACGGCCGCCGAGCCACGCCGCAGAGATCCCTGGGAAATCGCGAGCGTCAGCGAATCCATCACGCGCACGAATGGAATGATTCCCGACGTCTGGCCGCAGCCCTTCACGGTCTCGCCGATGGAGCGCACACCACCCCAATACGTGCCGATACCGCCGCCGTTCGACGCCAGCCACACGTTTTCCGTCCACGTGCTCACGATGCCGTCGAGATTGTCTTCAACGGCATTCAGGAAGCAGGAGATAGGCAGTCCACGCGATGTACCGCCGTTCGACAGGATGGGCGTCGCCGGCATGAACCAGAGCTGCGACATGTAGTCGTACAGGCGCTGCGCATGCGCGGCATCGTCGGCGTAGGCGCGTGCGACGCGGGCAAAGAGATCCTGCGGAGTTTCGCCCGGCAGCAGGTATCGATCCACGAGCGTGGCGCGACCGAAGTTCGTGAGCAACGCGTCACGGGTAGCATCGATGTCGACGCGAATGGCGGCGCGTGCGGCCTTGGGACTATCGGCGCCCGCGCCCAACGGTTGTCGGGTCTTCTTCGCGCTCTTGCGAGACGCGAGCCTGCTGCGGATTGCGGGAGCTGATTCGCCTGCCATCTCTACTCTCCATGGCGAGGCAATGGCGGCGTGAAATCTGCCGACGGCAGATCAGACGCTGCGCGGCACACCCCGGCCGTTCAGTGAAATCGTGTGCATGGCAGGTCTCCTGGCTCACCGCTCGATCGCGAATCGTTCGGCCTTCCCAGAGCGAGCTCCAGTGGCCGGTAAAAAGTCACAATTCGCTTGCGGTTTACAGTTGCGGGGGCAGCTGCGGCATAGGGGCTTTGTAAAATTCCCTCACCGCATTCCCTTTTCATCGCGCTTGCGCGCGAACCGATGCACGACTGGATGTTGTGATTTTCGTCTTGGGATTGTCAACATCTTGTGGAGCTGCCTCGTGAAAAAGTTCTTGAAGTGGACGGGATTCGTCGTTGCCGCGATTGCCGGCGTCGTATTGATCGGCATCGGGTTCGTGTATTTCGC
>Ga0315910_10004978_pt1 | contig 10967 bp, 9 predicted proteins | sample EdamamesoilMG_FD_204470 | JGI IMG/M metagenome (GOLD analysis project Ga0315910, IMG submission 204470) | Garden soil microbial communities collected in Santa Monica, California, United States - Edamame soil | ecosystem: Environmental > Terrestrial > Soil > Garden | place: USA: California...
TGTCGGGGTGGCGGGGGAGCCGGGGGTGGGAAAGAGCAGCATCCTCCAGCTCTTGAGGGAGAGGCTCCCGGCTTCCTTCCACAAGGTCGTCATCGGCGTTCCCTTGGACGACGCTTCTTACTTCCTCTGCGAGCTCCTGCGGGAGATGCTGGTGGTCATCCCCAAGGCCCCCGGCTTCGACCTGAAGGAGGTCTCCCGTCGTCTGGAAAGGGGGGAACTCTCCAAGAACGCTGTCTTCTCCGTCATCCGTTCCATCGTGACCCGGTTGAAGAAGCCCCTCGTGGTGTTCGTGGACGACCTGGAGAAGATCAAGGGGGACCTGGTCCATCACCTGACCCGCTCCGAGCGCACCCTCCAGCTCCTCGAGGAGCTCAAGGCCCTCCTGGAGCTCCCCAACGCGTCCTTCGTAGTGGCCCTGCAGGAGGAGTTCCACGCCAAGGTGGCCTCCGTGGTGAAGGAAGGGGCCGAGCCAACGGTCCTGGGGCTCTTCAAGCACATGGTCCTCGTGGAAAAGTTCGGCCAGGAGGAACTGCGGCAGGTGTTGGCGTCCCGCTTGAGGAAGGCCGGCTCCAAGAGCGCGGCCGAGGATTTCCTGGAACCGGAGGCCCTGACCCTCGCCCTCGCCTTGGCCGGGGGGAATTGCCGCCGCTTCCTTTATTTGCTCTCGGAAGGCATGTACCAAGGCTTCGCCCGCAAGGCGGCCCGTGTGGAGTTCCAGGACCTCTTCGAGGCGGTCAACGAGCACCTGAAACTGGACCTGGTCTGCAAGAAGCTCCTTTATTTCCTCGCCAAGTCGGGTCGGGCCGTGGCCTCCAACGAGGACCTTCAGTCCTTCATGGGACTGGACATGATCTCCATCGCCAGGCGCTTGGAGATCCTCTCCAAGAACCGGTTGGCCGAGATGGTGGACGTGGCCGACGGGGCCAAGGTCTACGCCCTTCCCGGGAGCCGGGAGGCCAGGCCAAAGGGGGACCTGCCCCAGGGAAGCGTCACCCAGACCGCCACGGGGGAGAAGCTCTATCGGCTCCCGGAGGGACCGGGTCCGGGGGGCCTCAATTGAGGCCGATCCTGGTGCTGATCACGACCCCCGGCCGCCGCGTGAGCGAGAGGCTCTCCAAAGGTCTCGTTGAGGGCAAGCTCGCGGCTTGCGTGAACATCGTCCCGGGCCTTCGGTCCCGTTACCGTTGGAAGGGGAAGGTGGAGACGGCCAAGGAGGAGCTCCTGCTCGTCAAGACCACCGGGGGGAAGCTCGGGAAGCTCACCGAATGGGTGCGCAAGAACCATCCCTATAGCGTCTGTGAGGTCATCGCTCTCCCCATCACGACCGGCAACGGGCCTTACCTGAAGTGGATCGAACAGTCCCTCCGCTAGGACCACCCCTTCTATCCTTGAGGTGTCCATGTCCATTGAGACCGAATCCCAAGCTCTCCGGGACCTGCTCCGTGTGAGAGCCGTTTGTTTGGTCCTGATGATGGCCCTGCTTTACCTGGTGGAGGACGTCTCCATCCCGGTCGTGGCGGTGGGTTGGCAATTGCTTTGTGCGGGCCTCCTCTTAGGGCTCCTGTTCTGGGTCCTGTCCAAGGCGAAAAGGATCGCGGGTCTGCTGTTGCCCTCGGTCATCCTGCTGGACGCCTTGCTCCTGGGGACCTGGGTGGCCTTCTCCGGGGGGGCCGTCAGCTTCTACCTTCCTTTCTTCCTGCTCCTTTTGGTCAGCGCCACCCTCGTGCTCACGCCCCGTAAGGCGGCCTTCGTGATCGCCTCCATCCTGGCGACCTTCCTGGCGGCCCTTTACCTCGGCCTCAACGGGGACCTCCCGGACCTGGGGGCCGCCCGGATGAACTTCGTGATGACGGTCCTGGAGAGGACCCCCGACCCCATCCGCCGCGCCCTTGTCTCCCAACAGGCCCTTCGATGGACCTTCTTCATGGCCTTGACCGTGGTGCTTTGCGCCTTCCTCATGCGGCAGGTCTGGTCCAGGGAGGAGCGCTTGAGGGCCCGCGAGAAGGCCTTGGAACAGAAACGGCACCTCATCCAGATGGGCGAACTCACGGGACGCCTGGCCCACGGGGTGAACACGCCCCTCGGTCTCATCTCCGGGAACCTGGAGCTCCTATTGGCCGACACGCCCAAGAAGGGGAAAGACCGCAAAAGGCTCCTTCAGATCGAGCAGTACGCCCAGAGGGCCATCGCGACCGTCAGGGACATCCTGGCCTTCGGCCGGCAGAGCATGTCGGAGGTCAGGCCGGTCAAACTGCCGGAGGTCGTCCAGGCGGTGGCGGCGGCCGTCCAGACCAAACTGGCCAGGACCGGGGGACAGCTCGTCCTGGACCTGGAAAAGGACCTGCCCCCCGTCCTGGCCTATCCGGAGGGGATCTTCCAGGCCCTCCTTAACCTAGTGGAGAACGCCTTGGATTCCATCCGGCCGGGGGGGCTGGTCACCCTTTCGGCCCGGTTCCTCTATCGGTCCCTGCGTTTGAGCGCGGAGGACCGCCGGGGGGAGGTCCGGCTCGTGGTCCGGGATACCGGCCGGGGCATCCCCGCTAGGGAACTCAAGCGGATCTTCGAACCCTTCTATTCCACCAAGGGCTTCGGGAAGGGGACGGGATTGGGTCTCTCCATCGTCAAAAGGATCGTGGAGGAGCACCGGGGGAGTATCGCGGTGGAATCCAAGGAGGGGGAATGGACCCAATTCACCCTGACCCTTCCCACCGATGGACCGGCGGAGGAAGGTTATAATGTCGTTGCGGAAGGGTCGAACTAGGCCGGCGCCATTTCTTCATATCCTGGTTCATTTAGGAGGGAATGACCGCTCCTGCGGTCATTCGGTCCGAACGAAGTTCGAAATTTGTCGACGCAGGAGAGGCGGGGTCCATGGCGAAGGTGAAAAAACGGAAAAAGACCGGCTCGAGGAAGCCCGCCCGGAAGGGGGCCCCCAAGGCCCGTATCCTGGTCGTGGATGACGAGGCGGATTTCGCGCGCATGATCCAGACGAGCCTGTCCCAGGCCGGTTACCGGGTGGACGCGGCCGTCTCGGCCTCCCAAGCCATCGCCCTCCAGCGCCGTTCCCACTACGACCTGGCGCTGGTGGATATGAGGATGCCGGAGATGACGGGCCTGGAGCTCCTGCAGGTCCTTAAGGTCAGGGACAAGGGGATCTTCGTGATGGTCATGACGGCCTACGGGTCCTTCACCATCGGGATCGAGTCCCTCCGCCGTGGGGCCTGTGATTACCTGGCCAAGCCTTTCCGGTTGGGCGCCCTCAAGACCAAGGTGGCGGAGGCCCTGCACCGCCGCGCCCAGTACCTCGAGGAGCAGAGGTTCCATCCGCAACCGGCGGCGGAGGATGAGTTGTGAGCGGGGGATCCCGATGACCAAGAAGAACGTTGGTCCTTCCAAGGCCAGGGCCATCCCTGAGCCGACGATCGCGAGATTGCCGCGTTACCTCCGTTCTTTCGCGCAGCTGGCGGCCGCGGGCAAGGATGTCCTTTCCTCGAAGGAATTGGCGGCGGCCTCCGGCATCAACCCCGCCCAGGTCCGCAAGGACCTGGCCTACTTCGGTCAGTTCGGCCAAAGGGGCATCGGCTATGAGGTCAAGACCCTGGACGCGAAGATGCGGGGGATCCTCGGGCTCGACAAAGCCTGGCGCATCGGCCTCGTGGGCGCCGGCAACCTGGGTACGGCGCTCCTCCAATACGGCGGGTTCGCCAAGGCCGGGTTCAGGATCGAGGCGGCCTTCGACGTGGACCCCTCCAAGGTGGGATGGGAGCTGGAAGGAGTTCGCATCTGGGGCACTCCGGCCATCCGCCAGGTGGTACGGGAGAGGAAGATCGAGATCGGCATCCTGGCGGTGCCGGCCAGCCAGGCCCAAAGGGTCTGTGACGACCTGGTGGACGCCGGCGTGAGGGCGATCGTGAATTTCGCCCCCTGCGTCCTGTCCGTCCCGAAGTCCGTGCTCGTCCGGGGCGTGGACCTGGCCTCGGAGTTGGAGCATTTGACGTATTTTTTGGGGAAGTCGGCACAGAAATAGGGGGGGCGCCCCGGCCGGGGTTGTCCTGAAAAGGGTTCAAGTTGGAAGGGGAGTATGCTAATCTCCCCCGCCCCGGATCCTCAATAACATCAAGGTCGAACGATGCAGGACACTCCCCAATCGACGGTCGCTCCCCATAAGCCCTTCCAGGGTTATCGGAAGTTCTATCACGTCCTGGCTTCCTCGCTTTTTCCCCTCTTCTACCTGCGGCCGCCCCTCCCAGAGGGAGAGGCGAGGTTCCTCTTACTCTGGGCCACGGGGGCCTGTTTCGCCCTTTCCTTCCTATTGGACCTGCTCCGGTTACGGGATCGCCAGTTCAATTCCAGGTTCATGCGCACCTTCTCCTTCTTGATCCGCCAAAGTGAACAGGACCGTTTCAACGGCTCCACCTTCCTTTGTCTGGCTTTCTTCATCGTGATCCTCCTCTTCCCGAGGACCGTGGCCATCACCGCCATGCTGTTCCTCTCCCTTGGGGACGCGGCGGCGGAATTGGGGGGGAAGCATTTCGGGAGGCTCAAGATCTTCGGCCGATCGCTCGAAGGGACCCTGGCTTTCTTCTTGGTGGCCTTCGCGGTGGCCTATTCCCTCCTGGACGATTGGCGGGTCGCTCTTTTGGGGGCCTTGGCAGGGGCCTTGGTGGAACTGCTCTCTTTTGAAGTGGACGATAATCTGACGGTCCCCATCGGTTCCGCTTTGGCCCTTTGGTTAGCCCTTTCCTTGTTCCATTTCGAGCCAGCCTTCCCTTCTTTTTAACCTTCCATAAAGGCCTTTGTAGGCCGTACCAAAGCCGGTTTAACGTTTAAAACCAGACGAATTTGGCAGATTTGTGTCTGGTTAAACGTGAAATGTCCTTATTTTTTTAACATTTCCTTGGAACTAAAAAGCGGTTGAATGCGTCTATAGGTCAAGGAAAGGGAAGATCCAGCCAAAACCAAGGGTTTTTGAAGGACCCTTCAGGGTTGGCACAGATGATGCCCTTTCCTAGGTCGAAGTTAGATGCTCGCTGGCCAGCGACACCTTGGACCGTAAGAAGCCAAGAAGTTGCACGACGCCTCTCCTTATTGAAGTGATAAGGAATGCTCCACTCCCGGTCCCCGGGTCGGTGGGGCAGGGACGCCAGAAAGCGAGGAAGGTCATGGACGAGAACTGCACGAGGATCAAGAGGCTTTTGGAGCTCTATCGGGAAGGAAGGTTGGGCGAGGAGCAGAAGGCGGAGGTGGAATACCACCTTCTCTACTGCCCCGAGTGCATCTTCCTGTTGACCCTGGTCCCCTCCTTGAGCCTTGAATAAGGTCCTTTTAAAAACCGACTTGTCATGAGCCCGCCCTGCCCGGCGGGCTTTTTTTGTGCCAGCCTTTCGTTGACTTTCCCCCCTTGGACCGGCAATATCCCACCGACGATCAAAGCGTTTTACCGGGTTCTTGACCGCGCTGAAGCGGTTGGGAGCCCTTCTTGCGTTTACGGGGGTTCCCTTGACGGTCCCGATATCCAAGATCCCGACGGTCCCCCTCGATCTGGGGGTCCTCCAGTGGTCCGCCGCCGAGAAGGCCGCCCAGGTCCTGCGGCAAAAAAGCCCCCGCGCCTTGGTCCATGGGGTGCCTGGGTCCGCGAAGGGATTCCTCCTGGCTTGGCTTTACCGGAAGCTTTCCGAGAAGAAGCCTTGGCTCCTCGTGACCCCTTCCCGGGAGGAGGCCTTGACCCTCCAGGATGACCTCGCCACTTGGCTTCCCGATGTGCCGGTCCTCCTGTGTCCCTCCTGGGAGACCCTTCCCCAGGACATGGAGACCCCGGACCCGGAATTGATCGGGGAACGCCAGAAGGCCTTCCATCATCTTCTCCAGGGAAAGGCGGGGGTGGTGGTCTCTCCCCTGATGGGCGCCCTCCAGGGCACCCTTCCCCCGGAGGAGTGGTTGGACGAGGTCCTCATCCTGCGCAAGGGAGCGGAAGCTCCGATGGACCTGAAGGAACGATTGGTGGCCTTGGGTTATGAGCGTCTCCCCCAAGTGCTCCGGTCGGGCCAATTCGCGGCTCGAGGGGGCATCCTGGACCTGGCCTCGCCGGGTTCCCCCTCGGGTCCCGTGCGGTTGGAGTTCTTCGGGGACACCTTGGAATCCATCCGTTCCCTGGACATCCTCAACCAACGCTCCAGCGGGGACCTTTCGGAGGTCCTGGTCTTTCCCGCCCACGAGGTCGTTCTCAAGCAGAGGACCAAGGCCGCCTTGAAGGAAGCCCTCCGGGAAAAGGTCCGGGAAGGTGAGGGCGGGGCCGGCGCGCGCTGGGCCAAGGACGCCCTGGACCTCTTCCAGCAGGCCTCCCAGTTCCCGGGATGGGAATGGCGGGCGCTGGGAGCCTTGGAGCGGAGAGCCTGCCTTCTTGACCACCTTCCCGATGGGGCGAGGGTCCTCTTGGTGGAGCCCTTGGCCCTCGCCCGGAAGTGGGAGGAACTCCAAGCGACCCTGCAAGGATGCGCAAAGCAAGCGCAAGAGGACGGCACCGACCTCTTCGACCCCCAGGACCTCTTTTCGGACCTCACGCCCCTGACGAAGGCCCTCGCGGAGGGTTCCGCTTGCGGTTTCTCGCAATTGGCCCAAGGTCTCCTGGGTGAGGACCCTGAGTGCTCCTGTGAGGTCCCGGGGCAGGGACTCCCTCCCTATCACGGCAAGTTCGCCGCCTTCGCTTCCGACCTCAAGAAGTGGTCCCGGGAAGGCCGTCAGGTCCTGCTCTGGTGCCACAACAAAGGCGAGAAGGAAAGGCTCTCGGAACTGCTGCGCAAGGAAGGCCTCGCTCCCGAGGGGATCCCGACCCTTTCCCTCCCGATCGGGGAAGTGGAGCAAGGGTTCGCCTTCGAGGACCCGGCCTTGGCGGTCGTTCCCGACCACGGGGTCTTCCGACGCTATCGCGGGGGACGGCGCCAGAGGGCGAGGGCGGTCCCCGGAGGGAAGCCCCTGGCCTCCTTGACGGAGATCTCCATCGGGGATTGGACGGTCCATGTGGACTGTGGGATCTGCCTTTACCGGGGGCTCACGCCCCTGACCGTGGACGGGGTCACGCGCGAGTACATCCAGCTCGAGTTCGCCGAGAGCGAGAGGATCTACCTTCCCACCGACCAGATCGGCCTCATCCAGCGCTACATCGGTAGCGAGGGATCCCCGGTCCTCTCCAAATTGGGTGGAGAGCAATGGACCAAGGCCAAGGCCAAGGTGAAGAAGGAACTGGAGGCCGTGGCCCGGGAGCTCATGGCCCTCTATTCCACCCGGCAGGTGCTACGCAAAAGGCCCTTCTCGGGGGACACCCCTTGGCAGATGGAGTTCGAGGACTCTTTCCCCTATGAGCTCACCCCGGGCCAGCACACCTCGGTCAGGGACCTGAAAAGGGATATGGAGTCCGAAAGGGTCATGGACCGTTTGGTGTGCGGGGACGTGGGTTATGGCAAGACCGAGGTGGCCATGAGGGCCGCCTTCAAGGCCGTGCAGGACAAGCGGCAAGTGGCCGTGCTGGTGCCCACCACCGTGCTGGCCCAACAGCATTACAACACCTTCCAGGAGCGCATGGCGGAATACCCCGTGGAGGTGAGGATGCTCTCTCGCTTCAGGACCCCGGGGGAAGTGAAGGAGGCGCTCGAGGACCTGCGCTCGGGCAAGGTGGACATCCTCATCGGGACCCACCGGCTGCTGGGCAAGGACGTGAAGTTCAAGGCCCTGGGGCTCCTCATCATCGACGAGGAGCACCGCTTCGGGGTGGCCCAGAAGGAGAAGATGAAGTCCCTCAAGCATGACGTGGACGTGCTCACCTTGACCGCCACGCCCATCCCCCGGACCCTGCACATGTCCCTCTCCGGCATCCGGGAGATCTCGGTCATCGACACGCCCCCACGGAACCGCCGGTCGGTCCTGACCCAGGTATCCCCCCTGGACGATCGTTTGGTGGCGGAGGCCATCCGTCGCGAGATGAACCGGGAGGGGCAGGTCTTCTACGTGCACAATCATGTGAGGGACATCGAAAGGGTGGCCGACCGGTTGCATAAGTTGGTCCCGGAGGCCAAGTTGGCGGTGGCCCATGGGCAACTGACGGAGCACGAGCTGGAATCCGTCATGATGGACTTCGTGGACAAGGAGTACCACGTGCTGGTGTGCACCTCCATCATCGAGTCGGGGCTGGATATGCCCAATGTGAACACCCTCGTCGTGGAGAGGTCGGACTCCTTCGGCTTGGCCCAGCTCTACCAGTTGAAGGGTCGGGTGGGCCGCACGGACCGCCAGGCCTACGCTTATTTCTTCTACCCCAAGCACGTGACCTTGAGGGAACTGGCCCAGAAGCGCTTGGAGGTGCTCCAGGAATTCTCGACCCTGGGTTCGGGCATGCATATCGCCATGAAGGACATGGAGATCCGGGGAGCGGGGAACGTCCTTGGCACGCGCCAACACGGGAACATGGACGCCATCGGGTTCGATCTTTACAGCCGCATGCTGGCTTCCGAGGTTTCCCAGTTGAAGGGCGAGGCGACGGGGGAGGATTTCACGCCCCTCTTGTCCCTGGGCGTCACGGCCTTCTTCCCCAAGGATTACATCCCCGAGGAGGCCGTCAAGATCGAGTTCTATCGCCGTTTGGCGGAGACCGACGAGGAAGAGGCCATGGCCTCGATCGGGGAGGAACTTCGGGACCGTTTCGGGGAGCTTCCCTCGGAGGCGGTCATGTTGCTCAAGGTGGCTTCCTTAAGGCCGCGGGTGAAGAAGTTGGGGATCCAGCGACTGGAGGCCCAGGGAGGGTGGGTCGCCCTGTCTTGGCATCCTTCGCATGCGCCTGACGCGGAAAGGGTGGCGCGTTGGATGAAGGACTGGCCCCCGGCTCGGATCCGATTCTCCTCGCAGGATCCCAACACGGTCTCCTTCCGGGTGCGCAAAGGGGACGAGGGTCCTGAAAAGGGGCTCGAGGCGGTTTCCGGCCTTTTGGAGAGGTTGGGGAAGGAAAGCTGACCCGGAGGGGGTTTGAACAGCTCTTTCTATAAAGGGAGGTGGAGGAAAGGTTTTGAACACCGAAAGTTGGATTTATGGCAAAAACGACCCGACAAATAAAATGAAGACCTTGTTTTAACATTAAAAAAAAGCGCTTTTCTGGTATGAATTATGCCCCTTAGAAGTGGCCAAAGGCTCATAATTCAAGCCTGTTCCAAGGCTGAAAGCCCTTTCAGCTCATGAAGGTGTCCATGGATAGGATCCAAACTAAAATCGTTCCGAAGTTCCTTCGGGACCTTTCCTCTTCCAGCCCGCTTCGGGCCAGGGTTTTGTCCTTCCTCGCGACCTTCTTCTTCGTCACCTCGCTCCAGGCGCAGATCACTACCTGTACTTCCAGCAATCCCGCCCCGCCCGATCCTTATTCCCAGACCCAGTTCGCCGCTTTCTCGGGTCCCGGGCTCGATTACGTCATGGTCGGTGGTGAGTGCGGACAGTGCGCCGCCATGAACCTTCCGCCTGGCGCGGCTCCCGTCACGGGCTTCCTCTACGTCTCCGCCTCAGGGGGAGCGAACTTGGGGAACATCACCGCCACCGCCAACCTGAACGGGTCCTTGGGCAATATCACCGTTCGTGGCGCCCCATCCTCCTTCAACAACTATCAGACCTGGCATGGGGGTCGTTGGAGCTTCAACCCGACCTTCATCAACCCGGGCCAGAACAACCTTTGCCCTACCTTCAGCATCGGGGCCGGGTACAGCTGCGGCGGCACCTCAGGGTCCTGGACCGCGTTGGTCCTTTATCGCGACCCGACCCAATCCACCACGAATGTCATCCCCGTCGCCGATGGGTACAACTCTTGGCACACCGATCCCTCCAGCTCCGGCGTCAACTACGGCCGTCGGCCCACGGATGTGAGGCTGGATTGGTCCTGCGCGGGAGTGGTCTGCGCCTCCAACCCTCAGGTCCGCTTCTCCGCGGCGGGTGGCACCAACAATTGCAACCAAGCCCCTCACTCCGACCAGATCAAGAACGGCGGTTCGCCGATCTTCACCGGTCCTCCCAACATCCTGGATTGCTACACGGGCATCAACCGGACCGCCAAGATCCGGGATTACTATCCGGGAGGGGACTATTCCTCCTCCCTCTTCCCGCCGGGCGCCAATGCCATGACCTGGGGCATGAGCGCCAACAATAATAACGGTTACAAGATCACCTTCTGGCAACAGGTGGTGGTCGCCCAGGCCGCCTGCCAGCCCACCACCCAATGCGCTGTCACCGTCAACCACGGGTCCGGGAACTTCAGCACGACCCCGCCTGGATGGATCACGGGCCAACAGCCCGTGACGCAGCCCGCCAATTGGGTGCAGTCGGGCGGTTTCATCAAGCGCCAGCAAGGTTGCTGGGGCGACTCGAACCTTGGTTCCCAGCTCCTGAACGATACCGTGCGCAGCGCTCCCGGCACCCTGGACGTGAGGATGTCGGCCTCCTCCCAGACGAACGAGGGCATCCTCCTGAACTACAACCGCGGCACCGGTGTCGGGGACGCCATCCGCCTCCAGGACCCCTGCAATGGGACGGGCGGGCGCCTCAGTTTTGGGCGCAGGTCCGCGACGGGCTTCACCCAGACGGCCACGGGGCCCCAGAACACCGTCATCACCTGCAACACGAGCAGTCCCTTCTGGCTGAGGATCGTCCAGACGGCCAGCTGCCAGATCATCGTGACCGTGAGCACGAGCCAGGGCGGGGCCGGGACGCCCGTGACCTTCGCGGGGAACTATTGCTCCCAAGGCGGATACCTCGGCTACGACGGGGGCCATTGCGGTTCCTACCAGTTCTATAACTTCCAGTTCACGCCGGCTTCCTGCGTCCCGCCACCCACACCCACCCCGACCCGGACGAACACGGCGGTGGCCACCGCGACCTCCACCGTGACCCGCACCTCCACGACGACCTCTACCACGACGGCGACGGCCACGACGACGGCCACG
>Ga0315910_10004979_pt1 | contig 10966 bp, 6 predicted proteins | sample EdamamesoilMG_FD_204470 | JGI IMG/M metagenome (GOLD analysis project Ga0315910, IMG submission 204470) | Garden soil microbial communities collected in Santa Monica, California, United States - Edamame soil | ecosystem: Environmental > Terrestrial > Soil > Garden | place: USA: California...
GGGCGACCTGGCCGTCATGGACGAGCAGGGCTACTTCCAGATCGTCGGGCGCAAGAAGGACATGATCAACGCCAGCGGCATGAAGGTGTTCCCCGACGAGGTGGACGCCGTGCTCGTGTCGCACGCGACCGTGCTCGAGGCGGCGACGATCGGCGTGCCGCACCCGACCAAGGGCGAGATCGTGAAGTCCTTCGTCGTGCCCAAGCCCGGCACGGCGCCGACGGCCGAGGAGCTGGTGGCCTTCTGCCGCGAGCACCTGGCGCCCTACAAGGTGCCGCGCGAGCTCGAGTTCCTGGCCGAGCTGCCCAAGAGCACGGTCATGAAGGTCCTGCGCCGCGAGCTGCGCGAGCGCGAGATCGCGCGCCGTTCCGGGGCCTGACGCTCCGCGTCGGCCCCGGGAGCGGCGCGCGTCCGTGTGTCGGCCCTCGCCCCCCCGAAACGACCGGGGCCGGGAAGGCTCGCGCCTTCCCGGCCCCTGTGTCGCAGCTCTTACCCGACTACGGGCAGAAGCAGATGTTGTCGACGCCGCCAGGGCCGCCGAACGAGAGCGTCATGGAGACCACGTCGTCCGCGTCGAAGCTGCCCACTTCGGCCGCGGTGGCCGAAACGAGGAAGCCCGGCTGCGGCAGCAGCGTGGTCAGGTCGAGACGGCGGAAGGCCGGCGGACCGTCGTTGAGCAGGTCCTCCGTGAAGCCGCCCGGAACCGTGTAGGTGCGCGTGTCGCCGCCCGAGTCGGTGAGGATGATCTGGATGCCATCCACGTCCTCCTCGTCGAAGTCGATCACGTCGATGTAGTGCGCCTCGACGGCGCCCGGGAACGTCAGCACGATCGTGCCGCCGTCCTGGTCGTCGTTGGGCGTGTCGAAGATGCCCGACACGGTCTGCGTGGCGGCCGTCGTGTTCTGGAGGATCAGGATGTTCCCCAGACCCACGAGCAGGTCGCGGTCCGGACCCGGATCGTTCGGGCCACCCGGCGTGGAGTCGAACAGCGCCGAACCCAGGTTGGGCCCTGCGCTCGCGATGGCGGTCTCGACGCCGAACTCCGGAGGCGTGGACAGGTCCTGGCCGTCCACGAGCGGCGTGCCGACGTTGTCCGGATCGCCGTCGTCCTCGTTCTCGAAGGTGAGCTCGACGCAGGGCACGCTGGCCACGAAGTTGTCGAGGGCGCCCGAGCCACCGAGCTCGACCGTCATGGTCGACACGCCGTTGCCGTTGTAGCCCGGGTCCTCGACCGCCGTGGCCACCGAGGCGAAGCCCGGTTGCGCGGCGAGCGTGGTGAGGTCGAGCGTGCCGACGCCCGGCTCGGAGTTGGTGAGGTCACCCGTCCAGTTGGTCGGCACCGTGTAGGTGCGCGTGCGGCCGGCGAAGTCCGTCAGCGTGATGATGATGCCTTCGTTCGGGAAGGCGTCCACGTCGATCAGGTCGATCGAGATCGGCTGCAGCGGCCGGTCGAAGGCGAACGTGTGCACGCCGCCGTCGGCGTCGTCGTTCGGGAAGTCGTAGATGCCCGACGTGGTCTGCAGGTTCGAGTTCACCCCCGTGTTGTTCTGGAGGATGAGCACGTTGCCCTGGTTGACCAGCAGGTCGAGGTCCTGCGAGGGGTTGTTGGGACCGGGGTTCGACGAGTCGAAGATGGCCGAGCCGTTGTTCGGGCCCGAGCCGTTGATGGTCAGGTGGTCGCCGTACTCGGTCGGGCTGGAGATGTCCTGCCCGTCCACGAAGGGCGTCCCGTCCTCGTCGGCTTCGAAGTCGACCAGGATGTCTTCCTTGCACACGCCGCTACCGAACGCGACGTTGATGTCGTCGAGCACGAGCACGGCGACGTTGCCCACGCCCTGGCCGTGGTAGCTGAAGCGCTGGCGCTCGACCACGGTCGTGGCCTTGGGCCGCATGCCGAGGCGCGCGACCTTGACGCCATTGACCCAGGCCTCGAGCCGGTTCGTCTCCAGGCTGGCGGACATGCGCACCTGGATCCACTGGCCCACCTCGGCACCCGAGCCGAAGGTGAACAGCGGCGCCGTGTCGGGCGTGCCCCAGATGTTCGTGACGAACAGGTTGGCGCCCGTCTCGGTCAGCTGGATGCCCCAGGCGTCCTGGTAGCCGGAGGACGTGTCGTGTTGCACGCCGAGCACGGGGTAGGAACCCGGGGTGGGCGGCGCGTCGACGCGGAGCTGGAAGCTCCAGGAGTAGTCCCACGGATCGGGCGAGGTGATCGGCGGCGTGCGGAAGCCGTCGCCGGCCATGGCGCCCTGGTCGTCGACCTGCACCCAGCGGCGCGAGCGCGACGAGAAGGACGGGGTGGAGCTCGACGCCGCGGCGATCGTGGCCGAGACCGAGCCGGTGCCCGTGATCTCCCAGCCAGGGACCATCGTGATCGGGTCGCCAGCCTTCATGTACTCGAACTTCTGCGTCCCGTAGGGGAAGCGCAGCATGTTCTGCGGGGTGACCACGACGCCCTTGATCGTCGGCCCGGTCGGAGGCGTAGAGCTCGGACCGTGCGCGCTTCTCTGGGCGGTGGCGAAACTGGTGAGGATGAGGGATGCGGTGATCGCCAGGGGAACGTTGTGCCCCCTGACGAGCTTCGAGGTGGTCGTCGTCATGTCTCCTCCAACAAGAGCCTGGCTGCAACCTGGACTGGTGCAGTTCCCGGGTGGGATGGCGCCGATTCTACGCCTCGTGTTCCGGCTTTTGAAAGGCTCATAGCCGGCGTTCGTCGAGTTGATTCGCAGCCGGGGACGCTCGGCGACGGGGCCCGCGCCGCCCAGGTTCGGTCGAATGGCCAACTTCATGCACGTCCGGCGCGGGCATGAAGGCGGGATGAAGGGCAGCGCACGCGTGCCCGTGCTATAGCTGACGCAGCCTTGCCCCCGCCCGGGCCCCCCGGGCATCCCCCCCATCCGGTTTCTCGATGGACCTCGCCCTCGCGCTCGCCTTGCTCGTCCTCGTCACCGGAAGCCTGATCCTGCCGGCCTTCTCCCAGGAGGAGCCGCACGGGCGTCCGACCCTGCCCGGACCGGCCGAGCTCGCCCGGCTGCCCGCCGACGGCGGCCCGGAGTTCAACCGCCTGGTGTTCGAGAAGAGCCCCTACCTGCTCCAGCACGCCCGCAATCCGGTGGACTGGTACCCCTGGGGCGAGGCCGCCTTCGCGCGGGCGCGCGACGAAGGCAAGCCCGTCTTCCTCTCGATCGGCTACTCGACCTGCCACTGGTGCCACGTGATGGAGCACGAGTCCTTCGAGGACTCCGAGGTGGCGCGCCTCCTGAACGAGTCCTTCGTGTGCGTCAAGGTCGACCGCGAGGAGCGCCCCGACCTGGACGGGGTCTACATGCAGGTCACCCAGGCCATGACCGGCTCGGGCGGCTGGCCCATGACGGTCGTGCTCACGCCCGAGAAGCAGCCCTTCTTCGCGGGCACGTACTTCCCCAAGAGCTCGCGTTACGGGCGCAAGGGCATGCTGCAGCTCGTGCCCGAGATCGCGGCCGTGTGGAGCGAGCGCCGTGCCGATGTGGAGAAGAGCGCGGCCCAGATCACCGGCGTCGTGCGCGACTCGCTGGAGCACGAGGCGACCGAGCTCACGCCGGCCACCCTCGAGCTCGGCAAGAGCCAGCTGGCCCAGCGCTACGACCCGGAGCTGGGCGGCTTCGGCGACGCCCCAAAGTTCCCCGTCCCGCACCAGCTCCTGTTCCTGCTGCAGTCCCACCAGCGCACGGGCGACGCGCTCACGCTGGCCATGGTCGAGCGCACGCTCGAGCACATGCGCCGCGGCGGCATCTACGACCAGATCGGCTTCGGCTTCCACCGCTACTCGACCGACCGCGAGTGGCTCGTGCCGCACTTCGAGAAGATGCTCTACGACCAGGCCCTGCACGTCCTGGCCTACACGGCCGCCTACCAGGTGACGGGGAGGCCCGAGTACCGCGCCACGGCCGAGGAGGTGCTCGAGTACTGCCGGCGCGACCTCCTGGACGAGCGCGGCGGCTTCCGCTCGGCCGAGGACGCCGACAGCGAGGGCGAGGAGGGCCGCTTCTACCTCTGGACGCGGGCCGAGGTGCGCGCGGCGCTCGGGGACGAGCTGGGCGAGCTCTTCGCGCGCGTGTACGAGATCACCGAGGAGGGCAACTACCGCGAGGAGGCCACGGGCAAGGCCACCGGGCGCTCGATCCCGCACCTCGAGCGCCCGCTCGCCTCGTGGGCGGCCGAGCTCTCCATGGAGGAAGGCGCTCTCCGGGCGCGGCTCGAGGAGGGGCGCGTGAAGCTGCTCGCCCTGCGCGCGCGGCGCGTGCGGCCGCTGCTCGACGACAAGATCCTGACCGACTGGAACGGTCTCGCCATCGCGGCCTGCGCGCGCGCGGCGGCCGCCTTCGACGAGCCGCGCTACCTCGCCCTCGCGCGCCGCGCGGCCGACTTCTGCCTCTCCGAGCTCCGCGACGGGAACGGGCGCCTGAGGAAGCGCTGGCGCCAGGGCGAGGCCGCCTTCGCGGGCACGCTGGAGGACCACGCCTTCCTGTGCTGGGGCCTGCTCGAGCTGTACGAGGCCGGCTTCGAGGTGCGTTACCTCGCGGCCGCCCTCGAGCTCGCCAGGACGATGATCGCGCACTTCGGCGACGACGAGCAGGGCGGCTTCTTCAGCTCGGCCGACGACTCCGAGGCCCTGCTCTTCCGCCACAAGGACGTGTACGACGGCGCCCTGCCCTCGGGCAACTCGGTGGCGGCCTGGGTGCTCCTGCGCCTGGCGCGCATCACGGGCGAGCCCGAGCTCGAGGAGCGCGCTGAGCGCACCCTGCGCGCCTTCGGCGGGGCCGCGCGCTCGCCGGCCGCGCACACGCTCTACCTCCTGGCCCTGGACTTCGCCCTCGGGCCCTCGTTCGAGATCGTCGTGGCCGGCGACCCGGCCGCGGCCGACACGCGCGCGCTGCTGGCCGCCTTCGCGCACCGCTACCGGCCGCACACGGTGCTGCTCGTGCGCCCCGAGGGCGAGGCGCCCCCCATCGCGGCGCTGGCGCCCTACACGCTCGACCAGACGAGCCGCGCCGGGCGCGCCACGGCCTACGTGTGCAAGGCCTTCGCCTGCAAGGCCCCCACCTCCGACCCGGCCGAGGCCGTGCGCTACCTGGACGCGAAGAGCTGGGAGTGAGCCTTGGCGCGCCGCGGGGGCGACGGCATACTCTCCGCCCTTCGAACGGGAAGGGCCGCGTAGCTCAGCTGGTAGAGCAGGTGACTCTTAATCATCAGGTCGTAGGTTCGATCCCTACCGCGGTCACCACCTTCTCCCCCGTGCACGACTCGGGGCCCGCCGCGGGGCCCGCCGCCGGCGGCCAGGCGCGATAGCCCGGGCCCGCGGGCTCGCGCAGCGAGTCGAAGAGCGTCTTCCAGGGGTCGTCGGCGCCGTCGAAGCGCTCGCCCGGGAGCCCGTTCTCGAGGCGCAGCACGCCGCGCGGACAGACGGCCGCGCACACGCCGCAGCCGACGCAGGCGGCGCGCACGATGTTCTCGCCGCGCTGCGCGTAGGCGCGCACGTCGATGCCCATCTCGCAATAGGTCGAGCAGTTGCCGCAGCTCATGCACTGCCCGCCGTTGGTCGTGATGCGGAAGCGCGAGAACACGCGCTGCACGAGGCCGAGGATGGCCGCCTGCGGGCAGCCGAAGCGGCACCACACGCGCCCGCCCAGCAAGGGATAGAAGCCCACGCCGATCACACCGCTGAAGAGCGCGCCCACCCAGAAGCCGTAGGCCTTGGCGAAGCCGTTCGAGTACTGGCCGAGCCACGCGCCCGCGCGCGCCGAGTTGATCCACAGCACGGCCGTGACGGCCACGACGAACACGAGCACGCCGTGGACGAGCCAGCGCTCGAGCCTCCAGGTCGTGCGCGACTTCGAGGACAGCTGGCGCCAGGGATCGCCCAGCGTTTCGGCCAGTCCGCCGCAGCCGCACACCCACGAGCAGTACCAGCGCTTGCCGACCAAGTACGTGAGCACGGGCACGCCCACCAGCGCCAGGGACACCGCCCAGAACACGGCGAACTGCCCGAAGCGGCCGCTGCTCCACAGCGCGTGCAGGTCCTCGGGGAACAGGTACTCGCGCTTCAGCGGCCAGAAGTAGCTGAAGTAGAAGCCCGGGCGCTGGTAGAGCTCGAGCAGGCTCGGCAGCACGAAGGCCAGCACGAGCTGGCACAGGACGACCGAGGCCGTGCGCGCGAGCTGGTAGCGCTCGTGGCGGTAGCGCCAGGCCATGCGCAGGCCGAAGACGAGCACGGCCGCGCTGTAGAGGAAGCCGTACAGGAACCAGCGGTCGGCGGCGCGCCCGAGCAGGAGCTCGGCCAGCGGATCGACGAGGCGCGTCGGGCGCTCGAGCACGCCCGGGAAGCCGTGCGCCGTCAGGTCGCCGTAGAAGTACAGCACCACGTAGAAGCCCGTGAACGCGAGACCCAGCGCCCAGGCCGAGAGCGCGCGCCGCTGCAGGCCGCGGAAGAACGTGTCGTCGTGGCGGATGCCGGCCGGCGTGCCCGCGTAGCCGGCCTGGAACCACAGCGCGGCCGCCAGAGCGGCGAGGCCGAAGGTGGAGAAGAGCGCCGTCCAGCCGCCGCCGAGCTCGAGGCCACAGCAGAAGAGCACGAAGGCGAGCCCCGCCAGCGCCAGCAGCGCCGCGGCCACGCGCGCGAGCGCCCCGCGCCGGCGTGGCACGGCGCGCGGCGGCGGGCCGAAGCCCAGGCGCTCCTCGTCGAAGTCGTCGCCGACTTCGTCGGCCGGGGCGTGCGTCCCGTTCATGCCGCCCCCGTGTGCGCGCCAGGGCGCGCGCCCTCGCCCGCGAGCTGGCGCGCGAAGGCATCCGCCAGGGCGCGCTCGTGCCGGCGGTGGAGCTCCGGATCGAAGTGCGCCTCGGAGAGGTGCGCGAGCACGTGCGCGAGCGGGCGCCCCTCGGCGATCCAGCGCTCGGCCACGGCGTGGCGCCAGCGCAGGCCGAGCGCGTTGAAGCCGGTCACGCGCCCGCCCACGTGCGCGATGCGCAGTGCGTGCCGGCCGCCCTCGTCCTGCCAGTACAGGCTGTTCCCGGGTCCGGCCGTGGCGGGCACGTCGCCATAGGTCTGGAACTCGAGGTCGAAGAACTTGGCCGAGTTGTAGGCGAGGCCCGGCTCGTAGGCGCGCTCGTCGCCGGCCATCACGTCGGCCACGTGCTCGCCCTGGAGCTTGCCCGTGTACCAGAGCTGCTGCACGAGCGTCGTGCCGTCGGGCCGCTCGAGCTCGGCGCAGTCGCCGGCCGCGAACACGTCGGGCACGCTGGTGCGCAGCATGCGGTCGACGAGGACGCCGCGCCCGACGCGCACCGGGGTGCCGGCCACGAGCGCCACGTTCGGGCGCACGCCGGCGGTCAGGCCCACGAGCTCGCAGGCGATGCGCTCGCCACGCGTGGTCTCGACGCCGGCGCAGCGCCCGGCGCCGTCGTCGAGCACGCGCGCGAGCTCGGTCGCGGGGCGGAGCTCCACCCCGTGGGCGCGGATGGCGCGCTCGACGAGCTCGGACTCCTCGGCCGGCAGCGCGTTGCGCCAGTACGAGGCCTCGCGCACGAGCACGGTCACCGCGAGAGCGCGCGAGCGCAGCATCTCGGCCAGCTCCACGCCGATCAGCCCGCCGCCCACGATCACGGCCGCGCGCGCGCGTGCGCAGGTCTCGTGCAGCGCGCGCAAGTCGGCGAGGCCGTACAGGCCCTGCACGCCCGCGAGCTCCTCTCCCGGCCAGCCGAAGCGGTTGGAGCGGGCGCCGGTCGCGAGCAGCAGCTTGTCCCAGTGCAGCGGCGGCTGGCCGGCGAGCTCCAGGCGCCGAGACCCGAGGTCGATGCGCGTCACCCAGCCGCGCAGGAGCTCGAGGCGCTGCTCGCCCCAGAACGAGTCCGGGAAGGGCTTGGTGTCGGCGTAGCGCATGTGGCCCATGAACACGTACATCAGGGCCGGGCGCGACCAGTGATGGGTCGATTCCCCCGACAGGAGCGTGATGCGCCAGTCCGGCCGGCGCGCGCGCAGGCGCAGCGCGGCGCTCACCCCGGTCACCCCGTTGCCGACTATGGCGACGTGCACGGCCTGCTCCGGGCTAGCGCTCTTCCTCGGGCGCGAGCGGGGCGGGCGCGGCCCCGCCGGCCGTCGGGGGCTGCCCGGCGTCCGCGGGCGGCGCCAGGAACACGGCCGGGGGCGGGTAGAACTCGGCGAAGAAGCCGCGCGCGTGCAGCTCGTCGCGGTAGTGCAGCACGCGGTGCACGTAGGCGAGGAGCGGCGAGTCGCCGGCGCGCTCGCGCTCGGCGCGCCAGGCCTCCCAGCCGCCGGCCGCGTCGGTCAGCTCCTTCAGGCGCCGCGCGCCGGTGTTGTAGGCGCACAGCGCGCGCTCGACGTCGTCGTCGTAGGTCGCGAGCAACCAGGCCAGGTTGTCCGCGCCCAGGCGCGCGTTGAGCTGGGCGTCGGAGAGCAGCTGCGCCTCGCTCGGCTCGGGCAGGCCCAGGAGCTCGGCGCGCCAGCGCGCGCTGACGAGCGTGAGCTGGAACAGGCCCAGGGCGCCCACCTTGGAGCGCGCGTCCACGCGCCCGCTCGACTCCACCATCATCAGCGCCGCCAGCAGGCACGGATCGACGCCCGACTCCCTGGCCGCGACGCGCAGCACGGCCTCGTGCTGCGACACGCGCCGGTAGGCCAGGTAGTCGCGCACGGCCGCGCGCACGGGCTCGCGGTACTCGCGCCAGGCCAGGGTCCCGAACAGGGACAGCACGGCCACGACCATCGCGACGCGCAGCGCCAGGCGCAGCGAGCGCACCCACAGGTGCCGGCCGCGCTCGCTCATCGATTCCCGGAGGCCCCCAGGCGCGCCTCGACGGCCGCCGTGGCCTCGGCGTGCCAGGCGTCGAAATCCGCGCCGCTCGAGGGGCGCCCGAGATCGAGCCCGACCCGGCGCTCGAGCTCGCGCGCGGCGCGCTCGGCCAGGTGCGGCGCGCTCGCGCGCAAGAGTCCGAGCAGGAAGCGCGCCGCCTCCTCCTCGAGCGGCTGGGCCACGAGCGTGGCGCGCGCGGGCGCGGGGTGTCCGGAGCGCTCGGCCGCGGCCACGAGCCACACCAGCGCGTCGTCGTGCACGACCAGGTCCCACCACTCGCGCCAGGCCCGGGCCGGCGACTCCTGGTCGCGCAGGTCGATGCCGCTCAGCACGGCGAGCTCCCAGCCCAGGCGCTCGTCGTGCTCGTCGGCCGACAGGAGCTCGAGCAGGATCGGCGCCGCCTCGGGCCGGCCGAGCTCGGAGAGCAGGACGGCCGCCTCGCGCCGCGAGCGATCGCTGGTCGAGCGCGACAGGCGCAGGCACTCCTCCACGCCCGGCGCGCCCAGGCGCTTCAGGCCCCTGCGCGCCGCGGCGTACAGGGGCGAGGACGAGCCGCGCACGAGCAGCGAGGCCATCAGCGACGCGCTGCGCGGATCGGCGGCCGCGGCCATGGCCTCCACGCTGGCGAGCTGCAGGTCGACGTCGGTCTCGGCCAGGCCGCGCAGGGCGAGATCGAGCACGTCCGTGCCGCCGCCGGCGCCCAGGGCGCGCAGGGCTGCGGCGCGCACGCTCGGCTCGCCCGCGCGCGCGCGCTCCATCAGCGTGACGCGCAGCTCGGCGTGCGGCGATTCGGCCAGGGCGCGCAGCGTGGCGAGCTGCACCGCGATGTCGGGATCGGAGAGCAACGCCAGCAGCACGGCCTCGTCGGCCGGGTCGGCCGAGCGCGCCAGGCCCGAGGGCGCCAGGGCGCGCGCGGCGGGGCGCACGTCGGCCGCGAGCCGGCGCAGGGCCTCGGGCTCGAGATCGCGCGCCAGGCGCGTCAGCACGGGCGCCGCCACCAGGCAGAAGTGCGTCAGGCCGAGCTCGAGCAGGCGCTCCTGGGCGTCGCTGCCCGCGCCCTCCTCGTCGTGCTGCGCCAGGCCGGCCGCCACGCGCGCGAGCTCGAGCAGCTGCGCCGCGCGCGGGCCCTCGGTGTCGGCCTCGGCGAGCAGCCTCAACCAGGCGTCGAGGTCGCGCGCCTCGGCCACGCCGATCTCCTGGTAGAGGCGCACGAGCTCGTCCAGCGCGCGATCGCGCAGCGCGTCGGCCGGGCGCACGGCCTCGGCCAGGAGCATGTCCTTGAAGGCGCGCTGGCGCTCGAGCGCGGGGCGCGTGGCGGCGAACCGCTCGCGCTGGGAGAGCCACCACTCGCGCTGCGTCGCGCGCACCGGATCGTGGAACAGCTGCCAGCGGTTGTCGTCCACGTACTCGGCCAGCTTGGCCAGCAGGCCCGAGTACCACTGCGGCTCGGCGCCCGCCGCGTAGGCGAAGAACTTCTCCTGATCGCCGAGCTGGACGCGCAGGAAGCGCTGCTCGCCGCCGCGCCGCGGCGTGGCCGCGCGCTGGATCTCGAACACGTGCTCGTCGACCAGGAAGGCGAGCAGGCGCTGGGACGAGGCCTCGTCCAGGTACAGGCGCGGGCCGGCCACGGGCGGGAGCTCGGAGGCGAGCGTCCAGCGCCCGTTGCGGCCGTCGTCGAACTCGACCGCGAGCTGGGCGGCCGCATCGGGCGGGAGCTCGATCACGCCGTGCCGCGCCCGGAAGCCCTTGGCGTGGTCGGCCCACCAGCGCCGCGCCGCCTCGCCGTCGTCGCCGAAGGCCTGCCCCGAGAGCAGCGCGAAGGCGCGCAACGCCGGCCGCTGCAGCGCGCTGAAGTCGGAATAGAAGACGGCGCCCGTGCCGTAGCGCACGAGCCAGTGCGGCACCTCGCGGTCGAGCCACGTTCCCGCGACGCGCGGTGGCGCGCGGAAGCCGATGCGCGCCAGGGCCACGGCCGTGGCGCCGGCGGCCAGGGCCACCTCGCTCTGCAGGCCGGGCAGGAGAGCCTGCACGTCGTCCGGGCCGAGCAGCACGCTGCCCGTCGCGTCCTCGCGCTGCACCAGCGCCAGGAGCGCGAAGGCGCGCGCGCGGTCCCAGTGGTC
>Ga0315910_10004981_pt1 | contig 10966 bp, 6 predicted proteins | sample EdamamesoilMG_FD_204470 | JGI IMG/M metagenome (GOLD analysis project Ga0315910, IMG submission 204470) | Garden soil microbial communities collected in Santa Monica, California, United States - Edamame soil | ecosystem: Environmental > Terrestrial > Soil > Garden | place: USA: California...
AATCTGGCGAAAATGGCAGCATGAACTGATTCCTAATTTTTTCTTCACCTAAAATTACCAATACATATCTCCCAAAAAACAAAAAAAGGCCGTCTCGACTTTTGAGACAGCCTCTTCCAAACCAAATACTAACTAACTCCAAATTCTAATCAAACTGTCTTCGCCTAGTTAGTGGACGTACAATAGTTTTTACCGGCATCCCACCAGATTTTAGTATTCACCAAATCTGTTCCACCAAGAAGCGCAACCCCCTTATTGTATTCAACCTCGTTACCTTGAACTTCATTGTTTGGATATTGAACCCGTTTAATGAAGTTAGAAGGATTCTTGAAGTCAGTGCTTGGGGTTGGCCAAATTGCTGTATATCGATCCATTGCAACATCAGTACGAGGTAAGTTCAGTCTTCGCTTATCATTCCAAGCCTCCTGTGACATGTCAGGGAACAATGCTAAATACTTTTGGGTAATAATTTTTTCAAGCTTCGTATTACCAGAACCAACGCCTGCATCAGACAAGTTTCCTGTGTTATCATCAAAGTTGGCACTTGTTCCTGCCCCATTGGTTTCTGTTGACGCCAGGTACGCATCGGCCTGACTACCTACTCCCCATGTTGCAAAGGATGCTCTAACCCCCGCTTCATACAAAGCCTTTGCATCACCTGTTGTATATCCGCGAAGGACTGCTTCAGCTTGTAAGAATAGTACCTCTTCGTACAAGAACAAATCATAAGGACGGTTCTTATATGGGGCTCCAGCACTGTACATATACCCTATCTCAGAAAAATCTACAGATTCAAAGTTAGCGGGAGTTAGCTCAGGATGATTAGTAATGTTCAAGCCATCCGGACGCCCTTTCCAATCTCCGGTTTGAAAAGCAGGATCAAACATAACCGGTCCGCGGGGATCAACTTTGTCTGGATGGTTACCTGACAAAGCAACATTACTGCGTTTGTTCTTTATACCGCTGCTTGGAAAATCGATACCACCAATTCCTGTCAACAACTTCTCCAAGCTTGTGGTTAAGTTCAAGGGGCCACCCCAAGTAATCTGGAACATAGTATAATTGTAATCCTGACCCCATCCGCCATTTGCCGTTGGCAACTTGGCATTGTTCGATGAACTTTCCATCACACCAGCAGCTATCGCGGCTGCTGCTTCCTCACTTGCTGTTGTGGCATCAATTTCAGACAAGCGCATCGCTAAGCGTAAATGCAGTGAGTTACTGAACCTGCGCCATTTTTCTTTATCATTCTGGAATATGATATCGTATTTGGAGTTTCTGAAAATCGGGTTGGTATTTCCAGAAGACAATAAAATATTAGCTTCTTCCAATTCTTCAAAAAATTCAGCATAGATTTCTTCAACTGAACGGTATGGAGGGTTTTCAACTACCTCGCCTTCATAACTGGCAAAAGGAATCGGCCCAAACCAATCTACACCTACGGCTGCTACCCAGACACGCCAGATCATCGCTACTGCTTTTGCATTAGCAACAGACTCCGGATCACTCTCGGCCAATCCCCGTAAAACCAAATTCATATTGGCTACACCATTTTGAACTCTGCGAAACATACGCGCGCTCCAATCATCGTTCATCTGATAATAGCGTGTGGCGAAACCTCCACCATCCAACATTTGCGAATAGAAATCCACCATGAGTGACTTAACACGTTGCTCGTCATCTCCTTCGATGGCTGGCACACTTGTTCTGAAAATTGAGCCGAGGGCTGCCTCCTGAAAGTTGTAGTTAACACTACCATCAGGAGAATTAGGATTTTTGTTCAAGTCTCCAAAGTCATCGCAGGCAAATGGAACACCTGTTAGAATGAGACCTGCAAGTAGTATTCTTATATTTTTCATGTTTAACTAGATTAAAGGTGATACTTAGAATCCGACCTTAACATTGAATCCGATACTGCGCATAGTCGGCATGGACGCATATTCTGCACCAACCGCACTGCTTGCGCTACTGTATCCAGCTTCAGGATCGAATCCCTCTGTTGTGCTGTAAATCATAAACAGGTTACGGGCTGCTATACCTGCCTTTACTGACTTCAGCGGAGTTTTAGACAACAATGATTTTGGCAGGTTGTAGCTCAAGGTCAATTCGCGGAAACGAATATTGGTTGCATCGTAAACAAACGCTTCGTTAATTCCGGAAATACCTTTCCAATATTGTTCTGAAGTTACTTCCACATCGTTGATCGAACCATCAGCTTGCGAAACACCATCCACAACAAGTCCACCTTCACGATGACCTTCTGTAAGTGCCAGCGTACCGTTCGATGTTCCCATATTGATTGATCCCATAAAGATGCTTCCTCCGTAGGTCATGTCAATTAAGAAACCCAACGACAAGCTCTTATAGTTTAATGAGTTCGACCAACCAAGCATACCTTTTGGCATGGCATTGCCTAATTTCTTTCTATCAGGCGCAACAACTGGGATACCATTGACATCAATGATTTTGTTTCCATCCTCATCACGTAAGTAGGCGGTTCCATAAATATCACCATACGATCCACCTACTTGTGCAACAATACTGATAGGAAGTGCACCCAAGCTCAAATCCTGACGTGTCAATCCTTCTCGTAGTTCAATCACTTTGTTTTTGTTCATCGACCAATTGATGGAAGATTCCCACGTAAAATCACCTGCTTTCACTGGAACTGTATTTAGCGCAAGCTCCACCCCTGAATTTTGAATATTACCAGCATTGATCAGGTCAAAACTATAACCGGTAGCAGGAGGTATAGAAATTCTAAGAATCTGGTCAAAGGCATTTGTTTTATACCAGGCTATGTCAACGCCAATGCGATCGCCAAAAAGAAGTTCCAAACCAGTTTCAATAGATTGAATGGTTTCGTTTTTCAAATTAGGATTAGCGCGCCAGTTGTCGCGGGTAACACCCATTGTTCCGTCTTTGATATTATAATTCAGGCTATAGGTATTCACCAGGCGATATGGATCTGTGTCGTTACCCACTTGCGCCCAAGAGGCACGAAGTTTTCCGAATGAAACTGGACCAAGATCTTTAAGCGTTTCGGTAAAGACCCAGCTTGCTCCTACCGATGGATAGAAGTATGAATTATTTGCTTCTGGCAGTGTGGATGACCAGTCGTTACGGCCAGTTACATCCAGGTACAATTGCCCAGCATATGAGAGTGAAATCGCACCATAAAGTGAGTTAATTTCTTTGCCTGACCGATAGAAATCAGCGCGGTGTTCTTTACCGGCAGAGATGGAATAGAAATCAGGAATTTCCAACTCACCAGAGAATTCGTTGTTCAAAGAAGCCGACTGCTTCATCCTGTTTCCACCTACCGTAGCCGTAACGCCAATCTTGTTAAATGCTTTTTTTGCTGTTAACAAGAAATCTGAGTTGGATTCTTTGTATCGTTCGGTTTGTACGCGATATGACCCGCCAGCTTCCCAGTAAGGATTGCCGGTTGCACGAATCAAATCTGAAATGGTAGTGTAATTATCCATACCCGAACGCAACTTCAGGCTTAACCAATCTGTGATTGTAAAATCTACCGCTAGAAAACCAATGTAACGATCTCTTTCGTCAGAGTTTTGATTGCGATAAGCTGACCAATAAACATTGTCTGGTGCTGCATTGTGATCAGTAACATAGGCCGCAGGTTTACCATCCGCACGCTTCCAATCATTCGCTTTAAATGCATCATAATCAGAAAACGCTACGCTGCGAGGACGATAGAGATTGTCCATAAAAATATTGTTAGGATCGCGAGCGATCGAAATGCGATTTTTCGCTTCTTGATTGATGTAGTTTATCTTACCATCAACCGATACCCATTTATTTATTTTTGCTGTGGCACGTAGATTTACTGAAGTTCTTTCCAAACCGCTATTCGGTACAACGGCTTTGTTATCCAGGCGTGTAACGCCCGCCAGCAGGGTAAGTTCTTCAGTACTTTTTGTAAACTCTACACTATTTGTCCAGGTTGTTCCTGTACGTAAAAAATCCTTATACAAATCATTATCCCGTGCTGAGTAAGGAAGATTACCCAATGCCATAGCTTGCGTACTACCATCCATTTCTGGTCCCCAACTGCCCACTACGTTATTGTTAAATGTTCCGGCTACACCTTGTCCGTACTTGTTCTGAAACTTGGGCGTCATCATCGGGTTGTCAAACGTGAAGTTTGAACTAAAGCTCAAGCCACCTCCATTTTTTCCTGTTTTTGTAGTAACGAGAATAACACCATTGGCTGCCCGGCTACCATACAATGCTGATGCCGCAGGGCCCTTCAGTACTGAAATGTTTGCAACATCATCAGGAGAGATGTCACCCAATCCAGAACCTTTGTCAATCTGACTGTTTCCCCAATAATCGTCAGGAGAGCTCGCAAAGTTGCTCATCGGAACGCCATCAACAACAATTAACGGCTGGTTACTGCCAGCAATCGTATTGTTACCGCGAATAGTAATACGTGTAGATCCGCCTACACCTGTTCCGTTCTGTTTAATCTGAACACCCGCTACTTTACCTGCCAGTGCATTGGCTACGTTAACATCACGTGCTTCTGTTAATTTATCGCCTTGTACATTCTGTACAGAATAGCCTAGTTCCTTCTTGTCGCGTGTGATACCCAGTGCTGTTACCACAACTTCATCCAATTGAGAAACATCTTCCTGAAGTACGACATCAATCGAAGTTCTGCCTTGTAGCGCTACCTCTTGCGTAGCAAAACCAATAAAGGAAATTACCAACACAGAGTTTGCCGGATCTGAAACCGCCAAGGTGAAGCCCCCATCTGCATCAGTAGCCGTGCCTGTAGTGGTACCCTTAATCAATACGGAGACACCCGGTACTGCACCTCCATCTGCTGCCGAGGTGACTGTTCCAGTCACCGTCTGCGCGTAAGCTGTACCGCTTGCCAATAAGAGCAGGAGCACCAGCTTGAGTAAACGTTTTTTCATGAGTTTTTAGGTTTGGGATAAAACAATATTTCGAACTCAACTCAGTCCGCAGAATAATCTGCAGGTGAATTCGAGGGTTAAAGTATGGGGAAGAAGAAATAAAAGCAAGAAAATTTTCAAAATGTGTACGCACACATTTAATTTGTGTGCGAAAACATAATATTCAATCGAAATTGCCAACGTTTTCGATTACCAACAAAATTTTATTCTTTTGGAATATGGAACTAAGTAAGAACATCAGAATCAAGGATATCGCTAAGCTGGCCGGTGTGTCTGTAGGCACAGTGGATCGTGTGTTGCACAATCGGGGAAGGGTATCAGAAGATGCCCTCAAGAAGGTGACCACGGTAATGGAACAGATCGACTATAAACCAAACCTTATCGCCCGGACTCTCGGATCCAATAAGAATTACCGAATAGTGGCTTTGTTACCCGACTCATCTACCGATGCGTATTGGGCACAGTCAAACCTTGGAATAATTCAGGCACAGTTGGAGTGGGCTCAATATGGCATTACGGTTGAACCTTTCGCCTTCGATTTGCTGGACAAAGACTCGCTGCAGAAAACAGCCAGCAACGTGCTGGAAGAAAAACCAGATGGTATTCTGATCGCCCCCATATTTTATCACGAGGCACTTCCTCTCTTTAAACAATTCCGCGAAAGCGAAATACCCTTTGTCCTTTTCAACACCAATATTCCAGAATCCCAACCGCTTTGTTTCATCGGGCAAGATCTCTATCAAAGCGGAAGGGTTGGAGCCGAACTGATGCACCTCGGACAACACGAAGGCGGAACCTTAGCCGTACTGCACATTGACGAAGACATCCAGGACTCTGTCCACTTGTTGGAAAAAGAAAAAGGCTTCCGCGAATTCTTTAAAGAGAAAAGCAAATTGAAGTTTTCTATTATCGACTTCAACCTTAATGTTAAAGAGCCAACCTTCAACAGTCAGTTGACAAGTCTGCTGGAGGATCCTTCACTTCGCGGAATCTTCGTCAGTACTTCAAAAGGTACTTCGGTGGCTGCTTCTTTTCTGGAACGCCACGGAAAAAATGGCATCCGTTTGATTGGTTACGATATGCTGGAAGATAACCTCAACTACCTGCGCTCGGGCGTTATCGACTTCCTTATCAATCAAAATCCAAAACGTCAGGCTTCGTTAGGTATAAGTCACCTGGTTAATTACCTGATGTTCAAAAAACATGCACCAGGCACCGACCTTTTCCCGTTGGAAGTAATCACCCAACAAAACCTTGATTCGTATTTAGGCTCCGGAATACATTAACAACCGGCAGGAGTAGTTACTGCCGTACCGTTACCGCTGCACTATTTATCTTATTTTTGCAGCGCAATTGGATTCCATGAAATTTCAACTCTCGGCAACTGACTCTCAATCGAAAGCCCGTGCAGGTGTACTGCACACCGGGCATGGCGAAATTCACACGCCTATCTTTATGCCGGTGGGCACGGCTGGTTCTGTAAAGGCAGTTCATCAGCGTGAACTCGAGCAAGACATCAACGCAGAAATTATTCTGGGCAATACCTATCATCTTTATCTAAGACCCGGAATTGAATTACTGGAGAAGGCCGGAGGCTTGCATCATTTCAACGGATGGAAACGCCCCATACTAACCGATAGTGGCGGCTACCAGGTTTATTCGCTGGGCGCCAACCGAAAGATTACGGAAGAAGGGGTGATCTTCAAGTCGCATATCGATGGATCGAAACACACCTTTACACCTGAAAATGTGATGGACATTCAGCGAACGATTGGGGCCGACATCATCATGGCTTTCGATGAGTGCACCCCGTATCCATGCGAATACAAGTATGCGAAAGATTCCATGAAGATGACGCACCGGTGGCTTGAGCGCTGTGTGAAGCGTGTGAACGAGACGGAACCAAAGTATGGTTATGAGCAGGCCTTGTTTCCCATTGTTCAAGGAAGTGTGTATAAAGATTTACGGGAACAATCTGCCGAATTCATTGCATCCCAACAACAATGGGGTAATGCTATTGGCGGCCTTTCGGTTGGCGAGCCACACGAAGACATGTATGCCATGACAAGTCTGGTTTGCGGCATCCTTCCGGCTGACAAACCGCGCTACCTCATGGGTGTGGGTACACCTGAAAATATTCTGGAGTGCATCGCCTTGGGCATTGATATGTTTGATTGCGTAATGCCAACACGCAATGCGCGTAACGGCATGTTGTTTACTTCCCAAGGGATCATCAACATACGCAATGAAAAATGGAAAGATGACCTCACTCCTATCGATACTGCTGTTGGCGGGTATGCCAGTACGTTTTATTCAAAGGCTTATCTTCGTCACCTGGTAATCAATAAAGAAATTTTGGGCGCACAAATTGCTTCTATTCACAACCTGACCTTCTACCTTTGGTTAGTGCGGGAGGCCCGTAAACAGATTATGGAAGGTACTTTTGCCGAATGGAAGAATAAGATGGTTAAAACTGTATCGCAAAGACTTTAAGCGTCAATGGTCCACAGTCGGCTGTCCACCGTAAATGCCGTGGACCGTGGACTGTGAACTGCAGACCAACACCATGAAACTACTCGATCAATACATTCTTAAACGCTTTCTCAGCACGTTCTTCTTCGTGGTGTTGATCTTGCTGGCGGTGATCACTGTAATCGATCTCACCGAAAAAATGGAGAAGTATGCAAAAGCACAACTTACGGCCTCTCAGATTTTTGGTTACTACCTCGACTTCATTCCGTGGATCGGAAATTTTGTAACACCCATCACCATCTTTATTGCTACCGTGTATGTCTGTGCACGCATGGCCGGGCATACCGAGGTAATTGCCATCCTGAGCAGTGGCGTAAGCTTTCGCAGAATTCTGTTTCCGTTTTTTCTGGGCGCGTTCCTGATCGCTTCGGTAAGCTTTATTCTAAATGGATGGGTAATCCCTAACTCAAATAAATCGCGCCTGGCATTTGAAGTTCAATACCTCAAAAATAAATACTACTTCGATAAACAAAACATTCATATACAGGTAGCCAAAAATACGTACCTCTACATGAAGAGCTATAACAACAGTAACCAGACCGGCTACCAGTTTACCCTGGAAAAATTTGATAACAACAAGCTCATCGAGAAACTGTCGGCCAAGCGAATTGAGTGGGACACGGCCAAGCAAAAATGGAAATTACGCGATTGGAAACTTAAAAAGATAGAAGGTATTTTCCAGGAATCATCAAAACCTGAATCGGTTGGATTTGAAGCAACCAGCACTCGGGTCTCTACCGAAATAACTTCATCGGGCACCTCACTGGACACCGCGCTAATAATCCATCCAAAAGAATTTGAAAGTGACTATCGCAAGTACGATGGCATGACAATCACCGAATTATCCACCTACATTAAAACACTGCGGGCGCGTGGCTCCACCGGTATCGAAGTGTATGAGGTAGAAAAATACACACGCTACTCGGCTCCGTTCACCATCTTCATTCTGGTGTTTATGGGTGTTATTGTCTCTTCGCGCAAAAGCCGCGGAGGCACAGGTGTTCAGATTGCCCTTGGCTTTTTACTTTCCTTTATCTTCATTTTGTTCTTTACCTTATTCCGAACGTTTGCCGAAAACGGATCCGCACCTCCTGAAATTTCTGTGTGGATTCCCAACCTCGTATTCGGCATTATTTCATTGGTCATGTACAAATACGTTCCGCGATAAATGGCATCACGTAACGATTACCTCAAACTTCACTTCATTGTTTTCCTTTGGAGTTTTACGGCAATCCTGGGCATGCTCATTACCATTCCTTCTGTTGAGATGGTTTTCTATCGTGCTACGCTAGCCTTCATTGGAATGGGAATTGTAATTTACTTTGTCCAGGGAAGTTTTCGTGTGTCCTCCAGCGACCTCATCAAGCTTTTACTCATCGGGTTCCTGGTTGCCTTTCATTGGATCGCTTTCTTTGGTGCCGGAAAAATCTCGAATGTATCGATAAGCCTCGTGGGGTTTGCCACTAATTCACTTTGGGCTGCCTTGCTCGAACCCTGGTTTAACCGAACGCGTGTGAAGAAATTTGAACTGGTGCTCGGGATGCTTGTGATCGCTGGACTTTACATCATATTCTCATTTGATTTTCATTACCGGTTAGGTTTACTCATGGGTATTGTAGCCGGTTTTACAGCCGCGCTGTTTTCGGTATTCAATTCCAAAATGGTAAGACGCGTTCCTGCCTTTACCATTACATTTTACGAAATGATTGGTGCCGCGCTGGGTATCGCGTTGTTCTTTCCCCTATACAAAGTAACCTGGGCGCAAGATCACCAATTGCAGTTGGTACCCACAGCCCTAGATTGGCTTTACATTGCTATCCTTGCCATTGTTTGCTCGGTGTATGCCTACTCCGTTGCCGTAGATTTGATGAAACGCATCAGTGTTTTTTTGCTTCAACTTGCCCTCAACCTAGAGCCTGTTTACGGAATTATTATGGCGGTACTCATCTTCAAAGAGAAAGAAAAAATGGGCCCCAACTTTTACATTGGTACGCTAGTGATTCTGGGGGCGGTGAGTGCTTATCCTATTTTAAAAAAGCGAATTGAGCGACATCGGGAGAAGTTGTGAGCTTAATAAAACTAAAGAGGAGGAAATACACATTCCCTCCTCTTGCTTTATTGTTAATGTCTATCTTAGGTCTAGTAGTCTTCGTTCTGCTGACCCGCTAATGCTGGATTAGCATCCATCTCGCGTTGTGGAATAGGCATAACCAATAACGGAGAATTCCAGGGAATTGGTCCGAATTGATCGATGGTTGCCTCACGTCTTTTAATGTCATGCAAAAAGTGACCTTCAAAACCGAGTTCTAGTTTTCTTTCCAGCATGATATCATCAATTGTTGGAGACCCCGGGGCATCAGGTGCTTTAGCCCTGTCACGCAAAAGTTGAAGATCTTGTCCAACTGTATTCGGACCTACCTGATCGCCTTCAATCAAATTTCCTTCAGCTCTTATCAAGTACATTTCGGCCAAACGTATTATAGAAATGTTGGCAAATTGATCCTGATACTTACCGCTCAAGTAGCGACCACCTCCATCGTAGTATATTAATCTAACGTAGCGATCATCAGAAACATCAAACAAGTCCAGATACTCAGGCCGAATGCGTATGTCTCTTCTTCCATTCAGATTTCTTGACGCATAAAAAGTATGAAGGTCATTTACACCGTCCTGATTAGTTACCTGTATGGCAAAGACATCTTCGTTGGAATTTGTTGCCAGGTTAAAACATCTATCTACTCTGTCTGCCAACTCAAAGTATCCGCTTTCGATTACTTCGTTCGCTTTCACTCTTGCTTCATCATACTCTCTGCGTTGCAAGTGAACCCTGGCCAGCATAGCTTTTGCAGCCCATGTAGTGGCAAAGAAACCATTCTCTTCAGGCAAATTAGTTTCAGCATCCTGAAGATCCGAAATAACTTGATCATAAACCTCCTCGACTGTATTTCGGGAAATGAAATTAGAATTTGGGTCATAGACCAGATTAGTGGCGTTCAATTTAAGAGGCACTCCATAATTTTCTGATGGATCACCATCATTCCAATCCTTTCCATAGAGTCTTACGAGTTCAAAGTAAAGCACACCACGAATAAACTTTGCTTCCGCTTCAATGACCGGATCATTATCCGCCACTTCTAAATTATCCAGCACGGTGTTAACTGCATTGATGGCCTCATAGGCTTCTGTCCAGGTCAACTCGGTTTGACCATTCAGGGCAGTCACTTCTTTTCGCCAAAGATCGCGTGGATCAAAAAAGGTACCCCCCCACGACAAGTCATAATTGGTCCCAACCAGGTCGCTGGTCATTTGAATCCAGCCTCCGTACAGGTCGTTGTCACTCAGTTTGTCATAGGCTCCAACCAAGAGTGCCTGCACAGACGCTGCATCGGTAATAGCATCACCTGGCACTACACTATCCACTGGCTTTATATCCAAATCGCACGATGTAAATACCATCGTCAGGATAAGCACTGCTAAAATTTTATTTT
>Ga0315910_10004982_pt1 | contig 10966 bp, 12 predicted proteins | sample EdamamesoilMG_FD_204470 | JGI IMG/M metagenome (GOLD analysis project Ga0315910, IMG submission 204470) | Garden soil microbial communities collected in Santa Monica, California, United States - Edamame soil | ecosystem: Environmental > Terrestrial > Soil > Garden | place: USA: California...
CGCGCCGTATTCTCGAAGCTGCGTTTTGTCGCTGAATAATGGGGACATTCCTCGTTTCCTAGCAAACGGGGACAGTCATTGGCGGCCGCCCTGTCGAGACTGTCCCCGTTTGCTAGGAAACGAGGACTGTCCCCATTTCAGGATGGATTGGCTCTCCAACCGCGCGGTTTTAGATTGAACGCGACCTCCACCTGGAAGCTCCTTCCCTGGCATTTCGAGCAGCGCAGTCGGGTGCAGGCCTGCTTGAGCGTGACGTTCCAGCCCAGGATGTTGGCCAGCGCGCGCGGCTCCATCTCGCGCTCGTGCCGGCATTTGCGGCAGGTCACGCAGATCACGTAGGCACCGGAGTGATCGGAAAGTTTGTCGATGGCGCTGGCGGGCAGGGGCATGGGCCGCATTGTTTTCCCGTCATCGGCAGGCGTCCATCCAGCAGCCCGCCCACCCGGACACTGTATGCACCTCGATATCCCCTGATACGCTCGCCGCCATGTCTTCGAAAACCTTCATCGAACGCTGCAGCTCGCTCGATCAACCCGGCTGGCTCGACCTGCGCCTCGCACTGTGGTCGGACGCGACGGCCGACGAGCATCGCGGCTACATGGCGATCGCGCTGGCCCAGCCCGAGCGCTTCCTGCAGCTCATGATCTACGACGAGAAACGGCAGCCGGTGGGCTTCATCGAAGGCTCGCTGCGCAGCGACTATGTCAACGGCACCGAGAGTTCGCCCGTGGGCTTCGTCGAAGGCGTGTACGTGGTGCCGTCGTGGCGGCGCAAGGGCATAGCCCGACAGTTGTTCGCGGCCATCGGCGACTGGGCCAAGGCGCGCGGATGTCGCGAACTCGCCTCCGACGCGCTGATCGACAACGAGGCCAGCCAGCGCGCGCACCGCGCCCTGGGATTCCGCGAAACCGAGCGCGTGGTGTACTTCACCAGGCTTCTCTGAGGGACACGTTACCGGGCCGTTACCGCGCGAGGTTCACCCTCGGTCACCAATGACATCGTTCAACGTCGTTGGTATCGGTGCAATCGGAATCGCTTCGTGTATCGCCTTGCTCTTCGTTGCGAACCAGGTCTCGGTGCGGTGGCAACGCCTCGTCATCGTGCTGGTCGCGCTTCTGGGCCTGACGAGCCAGGCGCTCTTCTGGGGGCACATCACGCGCACCCTGAAGGGCTTCGACGTCGGTGGCAGCTACTTCTGGCTGTACGCTGCGCTGGTCGCAAGCGTGGCCGGCATGGTCTGGGCGGTGGTGCTGCTGAGCACCACCTTCTTCAGCCGCCGGTCCACCGACTGACAACCCTGGCGCGCTGGTATTCTCCGGAGCCATGCCGTGTTCATCGAGTCCACGCTGATGACGCCACTCAACGATCCGGTGCAGATCGGCGACTGGCTGGTCGACCCGCGTGACGATTCGATCACGCGGGGCGCGGAGCGCATAAAGCTCGAGCCGCGGACCATGCGCCTGCTGATGACGCTGGCGCAGGCGCCGGGGGAAGTCGTCAGCCAGGAGCAACTGCTCGAGACTGTCTGGTCGGGCGTGGTCGTCGGGCCGGCGTCCGTCTATCAATCGGTTTCGCAGCTGCGCAAAGTGCTCGGGGACAGCGACGATCCGCCGCGCTACATCGCGACGGTGGCGCGCAAGGGTTATCGCCTGCTGGCACTGGTTTCGCCGGCATCCCTGGACAGGATCAGGCAGGTCCGCGGAATTCCGGAAGCGGGAACTTCGCCTTCCGAGGGTCAGGGAGTCGTGCCTGTCGATGTCGCGTCGCCCCCTCCGCCGAGGCGATGGCGCTGGATCGCCGTGGCGTGCCTGGCAGTGCTGGTGATCACCGCCGCCGTGTGGCGTTTTGGAACCAACGATGAATTCGCGCCAATCTCCATCGCGGTGCTGCCCTTCAAGGACCTGACTATCGACCAGTCCGAGCGCCCCTTCTGCGACGGGCTGACGGAAGAAACCGCCAGCTGGCTGGCGCAAGTTCCCACCCTGCGAGTCGTCGCGCGCACTTCGACGTTTTCGTACCGGGATCGCGACGCCGATGTTCGAACCATCGGCCGCGAACTCGCGACCAGCCACATCATCTCGGGCTCCCTGCGTCGCTCGGGAGACAAGCTGCGCATCACCGTGCAGCTCATCGACACGAACACCGGGTTCGAGCTCTGGTCGGAATCCTACGACGCGGAAGCGGGCAATGAACTGAGCGTGCAGGAGCGTGTCGCGCGATCGGTGGTGGGAAATCTCGAATTGCGTATTACCGCCGACACCGAACGCCGGTTCGCCGAGCGCCGCACTCGCAGCGCGGACGCGCAGGCGCTGTACCTGATGGCCAAGAGTCATGCCGCGAAGCTGGATTCGCAATCCAACGATCAGGCAATCCTGCTCTTTCGCAAGGCTATCGTCGCCGATCCCGATTTCGCGCTCGCAAAGATCTGGCTGGCCCGCGCAATCGCCAATCGCCGATACCTTGAAACACTTCCGATAGAGAAGCTGGCGCCGGAAATAGAACCGCTGCTCAAGGAGGCCGCGAAGCAGGCGCCGGATCTCTCCGACCTGTACGTTGTGCGCGGTGGATTCGAATTGCAGATGCGCCGCCGGGAAACGGCGTTGGCCGACCTGCGTCGCGCGCTCGAGCTCAGCCCCAGTTCGAACGATGCGGCAATTGCACTCGGTTACTACTACCTCACCGCGGCCGAGCCGCGCGACGCGTTGATCTACTACACGCTCGCCTCGGGGCTGGATCCGAGAAACTTCCACAGCCATGCGTATCGCTGCATGGTGCTCGCGGACATGGCGCAATTCGAGATCGCGGAAGACGCTTGTGATCGCGCGCGGTCGCTCGCATCGGACTCGGCGTGGGTGTACAGCGTCTCGAGCCAGCTGGAGGCCGCGCGGGGACGATTCGAGGAAGCTTTCAAGTGGAATGGCATGGCGTTGGAAAGGGGCGCGGATCTCGCGGAGATCAACGCGGAGCGCGCCAGCTGGCTGGTGCAGCTTGGAATGCTGTCAGAGGCTGGTCACGCATATGCAAGGTCGCTGGCGGCGAATCCTGACGCGACCCGACGCAATGTATCCATCGCCAATGCGGGGACCGTTGCCGCATTCGCGGCGGGCGGTACACAGGGACTGCGGGGATTCGTGCGGGCCAACGGGCTGGCGGATTCCGACGATCCCCTGATGATGCTGGAGCTGGCCAATGCGGAATTGCTCGCGGAGGACGTTCGCCAGGCGCGGGTGTACGTCGACCGGGCCCTGGCTTCTCCCGCCTTGCTGCCGGAAGACCTTTCGAGTCCCTTTGCGGCGCGCGTCGGGTTCTCCTATCTACCTATGGTGGCGACGGTATTGCGCGGCACCGGTGATGAGGCAGGCGCCCGGAAGCAGCTCGACGAATTGGCCAAGGTGCTGGATCAGCTGACGGCTGCCGGCGTCGATACGTACGGATTGCATGCGCTCAAGGCGCAGCTTTCGGCCCTGCGAGGGAAGTCGGACGAAGCCATGAACTCATTGAGGCGCGCCGCGTCGCTGGGTTGGGCGGATGCCTGGCTCGCCGAGCGACAGCCGTACTTCCAGTCGTTGCGTTCGCGAGTTGATTTCCGTGAACTCCTCGCCACCGTGCGCGCGCGAAATGCGGTGACGGCGGCGAGGCTGGCTCCACGACTTTCAGTCCTTTCCCGGCTTTTCGGGCGGCCAGGTCGGGCGGCCGCCTGATTCGCCGAACAGGCTGTACGCCTGCATGAGGATGTTCATCGCACAGGCGACTTCATAACGACGGAACTGGTCTTCGTCCGCGGCGTTCCACGGCGCCGGGACCGGGACCTTGCCGTCGATGTCTTCCGCCCAGCCAGTCTGAGTGATCAGGCTCGCCATCAGCTGCGTCGCCGAGGTTGGGGTGCCCGGCAACGGAGGAGCCGGCGGAGTGCTCTCGTGCACCTGAAACAGCGATCGAAAGCAGTCGGCGAGATCTTCCTTGATCAACACCTTGCGTTGAACCGGATCACCAGTGGCAAAGCCGACACTCCAGAGCTGCGTCGCATCCGTACCCTTGAGAAACGTGTTTCTCAGTTTCCTGATGAAACTCGAATTGAGCATTCCGAACTTCAGGAGCGCTTCTCTCTGGAGGACAGCGGCACTCTTCTTCTTTTTCTTCTTCTTTTTCACTGCTTTGGCCATGACAACACCTCGCTTTCTTTGGTTGTTTGATTGTATGGACGCGCCCGTGTTCAGTGGTTAGTCTGCGCCGATCCTGACACGGATAGTAGCGATGCATCGGGTCCTGCGATGCGGCAAACGGGGAGTGACACCATGAAATGGTCGCGATTCCTTCTCCTGGCCTGCGCATTTGCGGTGCACGCCGAGACCCACGTCATCGATGACCTCGGTGTGGAGGCGCAGAAGCGCTCGCAGTGGTGCTGGGCCTCCGTATCGACAATGAGCATTCGCTCCTTCGATGAGGAGGGGGACTTTCACCACCTGAGTCAGGTCCAGGTAGTGGCGCGTCGCAGGGCGGGCGCAAACAACCTGGTGGAGGCGGCCGTACCCGCGATCGCGGAAAAAATCGGGAAACTCGAAACCAAGTGTGCCAAGCCTGGCAAGTGCAACCGGGCGGAAGTGCCGCTGCTGTTCGACATCGAAAGCGATTCGCCGGCGACAGGCGAGGCGCTTTCGATGGCGGCCATCGCGCACGATATCAAGGAAATGGAACACCCCATCATCATCCGCTGGGTCTACAGCGAGGACGCAGACGCCCATCCGGATGCCGGTGAACAGCGCCCGCAATCGAACGAGACCCGCAACCGGGCAGGCGCACATGCGCTGCTGATCACCGGCTATGACGATGAAACCATGGAGATCCGCGTCTTCGATCCGTTGCCGATGGGTTCGACCGCTATCGCCAAGCACCAGAAATGGATTTCCTTCGACCACTACCTCAACCCGGAAGACCTCGAAGGAATCCGTGTCGAGGCGTTTCATGTCGCCGATCAATACCGGATGCGACGCACGGGTGTCACCCCGGCAGGGATGAACCACTATCCGAAGGTTGCTGCGACTCCCCAGTCGAGTCCGCCGCCGGCGCCGGGGGGATTCGAGCCGTTGCGCAACCTCGATCCGGCCATCAGGAAATACATGGGTTCGCGCGTGTTCCGCCAATCCAGCGGGGAGTCGCGAACCGGCTCGATCTCGTTTGGCAAGCCCTTTCCGATTGTCGCGTTGCGCTCCGCGGACCTGATGCGCGCCAAGGGGCAGCCCGATACGTTGTTGGCGCCCCGCACGGCGACCTATGTCGTTCCGGTGCTCGAAAATGGCACGGTGGTGGACTCCTTCCTGCTCCTCAAGAAGGGCCACCAATGGGTACCTGGTGGCTACTCCAATAACCAGATCGCCAGCCTCGTCGAGCAAATTCGTGCGGAGCGTGGCAACGGAAGGATGAAGCCGGAGGCGTTCTACCTTGTATCGATTCCGGAACTTTCGGCTTTCTACGCCGCGCATGGTTTCAATGCCCAGGCCAAGCTGATTTCGCTGGATAACGACGGTCGTGGCGAGTTCGTCGCGGCAAAGCAGGTACTCGGTGAACTCATCTCGGTGGCGGAGAGGGATGCCGAGGAAGCCATCAAGGGCGATGACGACGTCGATCCCAAGCCACGCCCCATTTCGCCTCGCTGAAATCCCCGTTTCACGCCGCCGGAGTCTGTGCGCCCGTTGGTTACGAATCGCGTACGGTTGACTTATGGCTGGCTAACCTGTTGATCCCGCACAGGTCACGAAACCAATAGAACTCCTTGAGCCTTGCTTGAGGACTCCCCACCCGCCCGCTCGGTACACAGCAGGCTCCAAACTACAGGAGCCTTTCCCATGTGCCCCGACGGACTTCTTCCCCATGCCAATCATTCCCGGGTGGTCATCTACGCACTCGGCCGCTTCGAAGTGCTGATCAATGGTGCACCGCTTCGTTTCAAGGGACGCGCACCCTTGCGCGCGCTCGAGCTGCTGTCCGCACTGGTGGCCGCCGGTGATGGTGGCGCTCATGCCGGTCGACTGGCGGACCAGCTCTGGCCCGATGCCGACGGCTTCGACGCGTATCGCGCCTTCACCACGACGCTGCATCGCCTGCGACGGCTGCTGGGATGCATCGAGGCGGTCAGCTTGAGCGCCGGCCGGCTCACGCTCAATCCGCGGCTGTGCACCGTCGATGCGTGGGAGTTCGAGCGCGCCCTGCGCGGTGCGGCGGACGCCGACGCGGTTGCCGCGGTGCTGGACGCCTGCGATGGACCCTTGCTGGGTGACGATCCCAGTCCGTGGGCGATTGCCGCGCGCGAGCGCCTCGAGCACCTGGTCGCCCGCAAGAACGGCCGCCTGGCGACCGCGCCTAGGCGGACGGTTTTCGGAAACGGCTTTGAGCCTGCGCTCGCGACTTGAGCCGGCGCTGCGTGGCCGGGGTCGCGAGCTGGCGCAGCGCGTCCTTGCCGATCCAGCGTGGCGCGGCCGCGCTGTCGGCGGCGAGTTTGCGCGCGAGCGCGACGGCGGCGCGATTCAGCGCGGCATTACGCGTGCCGATGCCGCGCAGCGCCCAGTTGACGGCCTTCTTCACGAAGTTGCGTTCGTCGGCCGCGGCCTTCTCGATGATTTCGAGGCCATGGACGAATTCTTCGTCGGGCGCCTCGCGATCCTTGAGCGCGCAACACGCGAGCAGCGCGTACGCGGCGCGTTTCACGAATTCCTTGCGGTGGCCGGACCAGCGGCGGATGCGGCCGTAGGCGTGCGGCGTGCGTACCCACAACGCGAAGCACAGGGTGTCGCACACCGCCCAGTTGTCGAAGGCGCGCGCCTGCCGGTCCATCTGCGCCGGGGTCACCTTTTCGGGCTCATCGATGTAGGCGCACAACATCCGCGCCTCGTAGACGCCGGTGTCCCACATCGCGAGCGCGAGCGCATGGTCGCGCCCGAGTAGTTTGGCGAGTTTCTGGATGTCGCCCATGCGCACGCCGAGCGCGTGGGTGTCGGGGATGGCGTAACGCGCCATGCCGGCGCGCACGGATTTCGAGGAATGCTTCTTCAGCCAGGCGAGGGTTTTGGCGACGCGTGGATCATGTGGCATCGCGGGATTCTATAGGTCGCGGCATGCCGGGCACGCCGCGACGCGCGGCTCAGGATTTCGTGAGCTTCAGCAGCCGGCCACCGCTGCCGCTGCGCTCGTCTTCCAGCAGCCAGATGGCGCCGTCCGGGCCCTGTTCGACTTCGCGTATGCGCCGTCCCATGTCGAAGCGCTGCGCCTCGCGCGCCGTGCCGTCGCCGAATTCCACGCGCACCAGGGACTTCGACGACAGTCCGCCGATGAATCCGTCTCCTGTCCACTCGGGGAACATGCTGCCGGAGTAGATGATGAATCCCGCGGGCGAGATTACCGGCGTCCAGGACACCAAGGGCGCGGCGAACTCCGGGCGCGTCGCGTGGTCGGGGATGTCGCGGCCGTCGTAGTGGTCGCCGTTGGACACGATGGGATAGCCGTAGTTGGCGCCCTTCCGGATGAGGTTGAGCTCGTCGCCGCCGCTCGGACCCATCTCGTGTTGATACAACCGGCCAGAGGCATCGAATGCAAGGCCGAGCAGGTTGCGATGACCCAGCGACCAGATCTGCGCGGTAACGCCGCCCTGCGCGTGGAACGGGTTGTCGGCCGGCACCGAGCCGTCGTCGTTGAGGCGCACGATCTTGCCGAGATTCGACTTCATGTCCTGCGCCGGCGTGAATTGCTGGCGCTCGCTCGAGGTGATCCACAACTTGCCGTCGGGACCGAATGCCATGCGATGGCCCCAGTGTCCGCCACTCACGACCTTGGGCACCTGTCGCCAGATCACCGAAAGGTCCTCGAGTTTTCCGCCGCCCCGCGCGTCGAGCGAAAGGCGGGCGCGCGCCACGGCGGCGCCACTGCTGCCACCTTCGCCCGGTTCGGCGAAGCTCACGTAGACGAGCTGATTCTGCGCGAACCCGGGATGCAGGATGACGTCGCCGAATCCGCCCTGGCCGCCGTACGCCACGACGGGCACGCCACCGATGTTCTCGGCGCGGCGCGTATTCACGTCGAGCAACCGCAGCGTGCCGCGTTTCTCCGTGACCAGCAGGCGACCGTCGGGCAGGAAAGTCATGGCCCAGGGCTCGTGGAAAGTCGCGATCGGCGTGACCACGAAAACCCTGTCCGGCGCATCGGCGGCAGGGGCGTGCGCGCCGCAGGCCGCGATGCCGATTCCCGCGAGTGCGAGGACGAGCGCGCGCATCAGAAGCGCATCGAGAACTGGACGCCCATGATTCGCAGGTCTTGGGAGTCCACGCCGTTATCGCCGATGTCGTTGATCACTTCGTACTCGGCCCGCAACGAGTAGACCTTGTTGAGGTTCCAGGTGAGGCCGACGCCGTACGCGGGCTTTTGCAAGTCGGAGCGCGCGCTGCCGCTGAGGGTCTGGCCATTGACGCGCGATGTGAAGGTGCGCTTGAAGCTCGCGAGAACCAACCCGACGCGCCCGTATACCTCGAAGCGTTCGTTGATCGGCAGGATACCGATCGCGGAAAAGACGGGTCCGCCCGTGTCGAAGGCGAGCTCCAGTTCGGAGGGCACGAAGCCCGCATCATCCTGGGGATAGTCCACGTCGGCGCTCGCGTTGGTGGTGAGCTCGCCGAACTGCGTGAAGGCCATCTCCGCGGCGAAGTAACGCGAGAACCGGTAACCGACGCCGACCTGGTAGCCGATGTCGGTATCGTCGGTGGTCGACACGAGATTTTCGAATGGCAGGTCGTTGGCGGTCAGGATATCGCGCATCAACTGTTCCTGTTCTTCGTGGCTGCCGGAATAGGTGGTCATGCCGGCCATGCCAAACAGGTACGGGCCGACGCGATTCTGGCCGGCGGTGCGTTTCTTCGGCGCGGCCTCGGCCAGCGAACCGCACGCCATGCCGACAACCACGAGCGCGATCACCGGAAACATCTTCATCCCGTTTTCTCCGCAGCTGAATCGAGGATCACGCTAGCACGCAGCGCGACCAAAAACCTTCACTTGAGTATCTCGGCGAGGAATTCCTCGAGCGCATGCCAGGAACGCCGGTCGGCGGCTTCGTCGTATTGCATGCCGTTCGCGCGATTGTTCGCCGTCGGATTGGTGAAGGCATGCACGGTCTGGCCGTAGGCGTGCAGCTGCCAGTCCGCGCCGGCAACCGTGAATTCCTTCGCCACCGCGAGCACGTCCTCGGGAGGCGCCATGGGATCGTCGTACCCATGAAGCATGAGTACCTTGGCGCGGATCTTCGGTTCCGTGAGTCCCGAGGGTTTCAACAGGCCGTGAAAACTCACCGCGCCGCGGATCTCGGCATCGGCGCGCGCCAGGTCGAGCGCGCACAGCCCGCCGAAGCAGAAGCCGATGGCCGCGATGCGGCGCGCATCGACGATGGGCAGGTTGCCCACGGTCGCGAGGCCGGCCCGCAGCCGCTTGAGCAGCTTCGCGCGGTCCTTCATGAACGGCGTCATCAGCGCGCTGCATTCCTCCGGATTCGTGCCGCGTTTTCCCTTGCCGAAATTGTCCATCGCGAAGCAGGCGTAGCCCTGCCAGGCGAGGCGCCGCGCCTTGCGCTCCACGAATTCATCGCGCCCGCCCCAGGCGTGGTTGATGAGCACCGCGGGCCGCGGCCCGGGAAGCGATTCGTCGTAGCAGAGGAAGCCTTCCAGCAGTGCATCCCCGTCGCGGTATTCGATGTATTGCTCGCGCATGTGTCTTCCCGGTGAGCCGGCTCCGCATTACATAATCGATTCTTAATATATGCATTCGGGCCGCCGGGCGGAATCAGCGGACGCCCCAACGCAAAGCGGCGGCCGTTCGCACGCCGCCGCTTCGTCATCTAACAAACAAGTTGGTCTTCAGCGCGGTGGCTCCGCGCCGGGCTGGGCATCTTCCATCGGGAGGTTGCTGCTGCCCGCCGGCGCCGCGGACGCCGGATCCTGCATGCCCGGCGCGGGTGCCGGACTGGGTGGGGGCTGCGAGCTGCCCGGCTTGCTTTGCGCGGTGGCCGCCGGGGGAACATGACCCGCGGTGCTCGCCAGGATGGCGCGCTCGAATCGCTTGGCCGCATCGGCGTCGGTCGTGATCTTGCGCGAGATGATGTCCTTGGCCGGTGCGCTCTGGCCGTAGAGGCCCTTGTTGGACTTGGTGTCGATCGCGAGGATGCTGCCGTCGAGCGCCACGCCGGCGAACAGGCCGCGGCTGCGCGAGTACGAATACACCTCGGCGGTGAAGTTCTGGTCGGTCGCGGCGGATGCCTGCCGGCCCACCGGGCCTGCCGCCACCGAGGCGTCGGCGCCCAGCGTGAGCTTGCCGTCGGTGATGCCTTCGATGCCCTTCGCGGTGGTGAACACCAGCACGATGTCGCTCGACTGCACGCCGATCTGCCAGCCGACGTTGCCGCCGGTCAGCGAGACCATGATGGGATCGGTGAACTTGCCGTTGGCGTCGCGGACCACGAGCGCGCCGCTGCCACGCCGGCCGCCGACCACCGCGGCCACCTTCACCACGTTGGGAATCACGGCGATGCCGTAGGCCCGCGCCATGAGTCGTTCGGGAATCGCGGTATCGCGTTGCGCGAACAGTTCTTCGAGCACGCCGGAAGCTTCGATCAGCCGGGCCTCTTCACGGGCGCTGGCGAATGCGGGCGCGGTCGATGTCAACGCCGCCGCGCCGAGTATGAGCAACAGTGTCTTCATCGTTGCGATCCTCTTTCCGAAAAGGCCTGGTTGCAATGGTGGCGGAGCTTAACGCATGGCGCCCGTGGCATGACGCATAATCGCCGCATGAAAGGCGCCCTGGAAAACTCCTCTCGCATGTTCGACCCGCTGCGCAAATTCGGGTTCCGCCTGCTGTTGCTGGCAGCCTGCATTCCCGCGGCCCACGCCGACTGGATTACGCGCAGCGAAGCCATCATGGGCACGCGTTGCGCGGTGGA
>Ga0315910_10004983_pt1 | contig 10965 bp, 11 predicted proteins | sample EdamamesoilMG_FD_204470 | JGI IMG/M metagenome (GOLD analysis project Ga0315910, IMG submission 204470) | Garden soil microbial communities collected in Santa Monica, California, United States - Edamame soil | ecosystem: Environmental > Terrestrial > Soil > Garden | place: USA: California...
AGATGCAGATCGGTCCGGCATATGCCGCAGGCCGCGACTTCAATCAGCAACTGGTGTTCCCGCAGCGCGGGCAGCTCGCAGGTCTCCAACTGCAGCGGCATCCCGACGCCGCGTAGCCGCATGGCGCTCGTCTTCACTCGGGCACGGTGGGCTGATGTAGCAGGCACATGGGATCGAGCATCAGCGTGTCCCCGGCCGGCCGCGATGCGCAGCAGCGCCTAGAAACATACGCAATACCCCGCAGGCGCTCCGATATGTGCCGGACTACGCTGACGGCAGACACGAGCTGGAGAAACGGCATGGAAAACATTCACCGCATCGTCTTCGCCATCCGCAATCCGACGGCCGCGCGCCAGCCGGGCCTGTCCAAGGCCATCCAGGTGGCGCGCGCCTGCGGCGCATCGCTCGAATTGTTTCACGCGCTGACCGACACGCTGTTCATCGAGCTCGGTCGATCCGATGACGGCGGCCTCGACCGGCTGCGCGAGCGCCTCGAGGGCGAAGTGCGCATTCCGCTGGTGCGGATGTGCGCGGTAGCGCGCAAGCACGGCGTGACCGCGACCCATGCGGTGGAATGGGACTATCCGCCGCACGAAGCGATCGTGCGGCGCGCGGAAAAGACCGGCGCCGGCCTCATCATCGCCGAGTGCCACAAGGGCGCGCGCACGCGCCCCTGGCTCATGCACCTGACCGACTGGGAGCTGCTGCGGCTCAGTCCCGTGCCGGTCTTGTTGATCCGGAACGGCAAGCCCTATCGGCGCCCGCTCACGCTCGCGGCCGTCGACCCGGCGCATGCACACGCCAAGCCCTCGCGGCTGGATTGGCGCATCCTCGAGACCGGCACGGTCTTGAGCAAAGGTCTGCGCGGCACCTTGCACATGGTGCACGCAAACTACCCTTCGATCGTCGGGCTCGGGCCCGCGGTCAATCGTACCTGGTCGACCCTGAGCTTCGAGGAGCTCAAGGAACAGGAGCGGCAGGCCTTCGAGGCGTTTCGCGCAGAGGTGGGCATCCGCCGCACGCGGGCGCACCTGGTCGAAGGCAATCCGAGCCGCGAAATCCCGCGCACCGCGGACAAGCTCGGCGCCGCCATCGTGGTCATGGGAGCGCTGTCGCGCTCGGGCCTGGCGCGCGTGTTCATCGGCAACACCGCCGAACGTGTGCTCGGCGCGCTGCATTGCGACGTGCTGGTGGTCAAACCGGAAGTAGCCGCGTCGCACACGGCGCGCCAGCCGCGCGGCATCCGGGTGATGGCGCCGGCCGCCACGCTGGTCTCGTAACGCCGGCTATCTTTTCCGGGTCGAGCTCAAATCGGGGCTGACGCGGGAAAGATAGTCGGCCACGCCGCGCAATTGATCCGCGGGCACGCCTTGCAGCATGTCGACGTGCGCGCGGCCCATGCCAGGACGGCGATTGGCAGCGGTGTCCTCGAGCTGACGCAGCAGGTAGCGGTAATGCTGCCCGGCGAGCCGTGGACGATTGCGCAACAGGTCGCCCTGCCCCACCGGCCCGTGACAGCGCTCGCACTTCCGGAAGTACAGGCTCGCACCTTCATCGAGGTCGCGGCCATCGCCGATGCCATTCGCCGAGGGCGGGAATCGCGGCAGGGACGCGATGTACGCGGCCACGTCGGTCAGATCCTGGGCACCGGGCAGGTGATGCCGGTCGGTGAAATTCTGCATGCGCTCGTTCCAGCGCTGGTCGTGGCGAAAGTCGGTGAGCTGCTTGAGCAGCACGCTGCCGTGCTGGCCCGCGATGGCCGGTATTTCACCGTCATCCGTGCCGCGTCCGTCCTGTCCATGGCAGGCCGCGCAGGTCTGGAACAGCTCGGCGCCATGTTTGAGGTCGGGTTCGAGCCACGCGCCCTCGGTGAATTCCCGATCGCGCGCGATGCGGGGCGCGACGGATTGCGCCGCGGCAGAGATCGCGTTCACCGCCAGGATGACGGCCAGCAAACCATTCAGCGTGCGCATGCCGGCAAGTTAGCAGCGCCCGGTGCAGCGCGGATCGAGAGTACTACGTATGGACCTACGCGCCGCCGCGAATCGCGCCGTCGCGCGTGCGGTTCTAGCCTGACACGTGATCACAGGAGAAATCGCATGTCACCCATCCGCCGCATCCTGTTCGCCGTACGGAATCCGGAGGCCGCGAGACAGCCCGGCATCCTGAAAGCCATCCGTATCGCGAAGTCCTTTGGCGCCAGCCTCGAGCTATTCCATGCGCTGTCGTCGCCGGTGTTCGTTTCGCTGCAACCGCTGACGGGCGAGTCCATCGATGCGTTGCGCATCAAGGCGGTCGATCGTTCGCGCGACCGGCTGGCCAGGTTCGCCGCCGTGGCGCGCAAGCAGCAAGTCGACCTGGAGTGTTCGGTGAGCTGGGATTATCCGCCCCATGAAGCCGTCGTGCGGCGCGCGGAAAAGATCCGCGCCGATCTCATCGTGGCCGAATGCCACCGAGGCCGTCGCTCGCAGCCTTGGTTGATCCACCTGACGGACTGGGAGCTGCTGCGCACCAGCGCCGTGCCCGTGCTGCTGCTCAAGAATGCGCGAATCTACCAGCGCCCCGTGGTGCTGGCCGCCGTCGATCCTTCGCACGCGCACGCCAAGCCCGCGCGACTGGACGCAGACATTCTGTCGGCGGGGGCGCAGTTCAGTGTCGCCCTGCACGGCAAGCTGCACGTGATGCACGCGAACAATCCGCCGCTCGGCCTGATGGCACTGGGCGACCCGGCGATCAATGCAAGCATGCTCGCGATGACCTACGAGGCGCTCGTACGCCAGGGTCGCGAAGCCTTCGCGAAACTCATGGGCGCGATGGACATCGCACCTGCACGCCAGCACCTGGTCGACAGCCCGCCGGTCAGGGCGATCCCGGCGCTGGCCCGCAGTACCGGCGCGGCGCTGGTGGTCATGGGCGCGGTGTCCCGCTCGGGCCTCAAGCGCGTATTCATCGGAAACACGGCCGAGCGCGTGCTCGATCGCCTGCCCTGCGACGTGCTGGTGCTCAAGCCGCGCGGCACGAAGTCGCGCGTCGCCGGCAAGGAACGCGGCATGCGGGTGGTCCCCCAGCCGGCGACTCCGCTGGTCGCCTGACGCACCAGGCCAGCGGTCTCGCGACGCCGGTGGAGACCGTCTTCCATGCCGTGGACCTCACCAAGGACTACCGGGTCGGTGAGGTTACGGTGCATGCGCTGCGCGGCGTCAGCTTCGAGATCGCCGCCGGCGAATTCGTCGTGCTGCTGGGGCCGTCGGGCAGCGGCAAGTCGACGCTGCTGAACATTCTCGGCGGGCTCGACGTGCCCACCTCCGGAACGGTGCGCTGGCGGGATCACGACCTGTCGCACGCCGATGAGAAGGCCCTGACCCGCTACCGTCGCGAACACGTCGGGTTCGTGTTTCAGTTCTACAACCTGATCCCGAGCCTCACGGCGCGCGAAAACGTCGAGCTGGTGACCGACATCGTCGCGGCGCCCATGCGGGCCGCCGAAGCTCTCACCCGGGTGGGACTGGCGGAACGCCAGGATCATTTTCCGGCGCAGCTCTCGGGCGGGGAGCAGCAACGTGTCGCCATCGCGCGCGCGCTCGCCAAACGACCCGAGTGCCTGCTGTGCGACGAGCCGACGGGCGCGCTCGACATCGAGACCGGCCGCGTGGTGCTCGCGGCGCTGGCGCGTGCCAATCGCGAGCTTGGCACCACCACCGTGGTCATCACCCACAACGCCACCATCGCCGGCATGGCGGACCGCGTGCTGCGACTGGCCGACGGACGGATCGCCGCCGCCGAAGTCAATTCGCGGCGCCTGTCGCCCGCAGAGTTGCACTGGTGAGGGCGCTGGATCGAAAACTGCTGCGCGACCTGTGGCGCCTGCGCTCGCAGGTGATCACCATCGCGTTGGTGGTGGCGAGCGGCGTGGGCGGCTACATCGGCTCGCTGTGCGCGCACGCCTCGCTGGCCGGCATGCGCGACGACTACTATGAATCCGCGCGTTTCGCGCACGTGTTCGCGCCGGTGCGCCGCGCGCCGCGCACCCTGCTCGACCGTCTGCGCAATGTTCCGGGCGTGCTTGATCTCGACATGAGCATCGTCGGGGCCGTCAACATCACGGTGCCCGGCAGCGCCGACCTCCTGACCGGCCAGGTGGTCTCGATGCCGGAGAACCCCGCCGCCGGCATGAACCGCGTGGTGCTCGAGCGCGGCCGCTGGGTGGAGCCGGACGATGCGCGAGGCGTGCTGGTCAGCAAGTCGTTCGCGCGGGCGCGCGGCATCGTGCCGGGAGATCAGCTCGCCATCCTGATGAACGGCCGTTACCAGCTGGTGCGCGTCAACGGCATCGCGCTCTCTCCCGCCTACGTGTTTGCCGCCTCGCGAGGCGGCTTCGCCGACGACACGCGCTTCGGCGTGTTGTGGATGCCGGAGGAACGGCTCGAGGCGGCCTACGATCTTCGCGGCGCATTCAACCTGCTGTCGGCGAGGCTCGCGGCCGGAGCCGACGAAGCCGCCGTGATCGATGCCTTCGACCGGCTGCTCGCGCCATACGGCGCGGGCGGCGCCTATGCACGCAAGGATCAGCTCTCCCACAAGATGCTGACGCAGGAGATCAACGAGCAGCGCGTGTTCGGCACAGTGTTGCCGGCGGTGTTCCTGGCGGTGGCCATCTTCCTGCTCAACGTGCTCATCGGCCGGCACATCGCCACCGAGCGCACTCAGATCGCCGCGCTCAAGGCGATGGGTTATGGCGACAACGCAATCGGCGCGCATTACGTGCTGTTCACCGCCGCCACGGTGGTGCTCGGCGTGGTCCTGGGCGTGGCCGTGGGCGCCGCTTTCGGCCGCTGGATGAGCGGCCTCTACGCACGCGTGTTCTCGTTCCCGGATTTTCATTTTTCGCTGGTGCCGTGGGTGGTGGGCTCCGCGGTGTTGCTCGCCGTGCTGGCGGGAGTGGCCGCGCCCTTCGGCGCGGTGCGCGCGGTCATGCGCCTGCCACCGGCCGAAGCCATGCGGCCGCCTTCGCCGACGCGCTTCCGTCGCACGCCGCTCGAGCGCGTGCTGTTCCGTTTCTGGCGCGCTCCGCCGGTGCGCATGGTGGTGCGCGAGCTCGAACGCCGGCCGCTGCGCGCCGTGTTGACCACGCTCGGCATCGCCAGCTCGGTGGCCATCATCATCGCCGGCACCTGGTGGGGCGATGCATTCGATCACCTGGTCGACACCGAGCTGTTCCGCCGCGACCGCGCCGACGTGCTGCTGGCGCTGCAGGAGCCGACCGAAATCGCCGGGCTGGCCGCAATCCGCAGGATGCCCGGCGTGCTGGTGGCCGAAGCATCGCGCACGGTACCCGTTCGTCTCAGGCATGGCGCGCGCGAATACCGCACCGTGCTGATGGGCGTCGATCCGGACGCGCGCCTGCGGCGGCTCGAAGATCCGCACGGCGTGACACTGCCGCTCGCCGACGGCACGCTGCTGCTCACCGACCGCCTGGCGCGCAAGCTCGGCGTGCGCGCCGGCGACGATGTGCAGATCGAACCGCTGGAGGGCGGGCGCGTTGCGCGGCGCATGCGTGTCGCGGCGGAGTCCGGCGATCTCATGGGCATGTACGGCTACCTCACGCGGCGCGACGCGGCGCGCCTGGCGGGTGAAGGCGACACGTTCAACCTGTCGCGCGTGCGGCTCGACGCCGCGCAGGACACCGCGTTCTTCGACGCTGTGCGCAATACGCCGCGCATCGCCGCCGCAGGCGACAAGCGTCGCATGGTGGCGCACTTCCGCGCCACCTCGCAGCACAACCTGCTGATGTTCGCCGCCATCCTGTCGGCGTTCGCCATGTGCATCGCCGTCGGCGTGGTCTACAACAGCGCCCGCATCACTCTCGCCGAACAAGCCTGGGAGCTTGCCACCCTGCGCGTCATGGGATTCACGCGCGCCGAGGTCTCCTGGACCCTGTTGGGACAGCTTGGCGCGCAGATGGCCATCGCGCTGCCCATCGGCTGGTTCGCCGGCACGGCGCTCGCCGCCTTCATCCTCGACCGGATCAGCTCGGAGGAATTCCGCATACCGCTGGTCATCGACTCCGGCACGTACACACTCGCCAGCCTGGTGATGCTCGGAGCAGGCCTCGCGACCGCCTTCATCGTGCGCAGGCGGGTCGACCGGCTGGATCTCATCGGCGTGCTCAAGACGCGGGACTGAACATGACACGCAAACGCTGGATCTACACTATCTTCGCCACCGCGCTGGCCGCTGCTGGCCTCGTATGGCTCGCCCTGCCCTCGCCGGTCCCGGCCGAGGCTGCGCGCGTGCAGCGCGGCGTGCTCGAACTGCGCGTCGAAGAGGATGGCGTCACGCGGGTGCGCGACCGCTATGTCGTGGCGGCCCCCGTGGCCGGCCTGCTGATGCGTCCCGGCCTGCGCGTGGGCGATGCCGTGAGCCGCGGAGACGTGGTGGCGGTCATCGCGCCCAATGCCGCGCAGATGCTGGATGCGCGGACGCGCGCCGAGCTCGGAGCCCGGGTCGAAGCCGCCGCGGCGCAGGCGTCGCGCGCACGCGCGCTGCTCCGGCAGGCGGAGGCGGCAGTGATCCAGGCCGAGAACGACCGACGCCGGCTCGAGGAACTCGGCCGGCAGGGCTTCGCCTCGCAGACCGAACTCGAACGGTCCGCGGTGACGCTCGAATTGCGCCGCAAGGATGTGGAGGCCGCGCGCTTCGAGGCGGACGCGGTGGAACACGACCTCGCGCAGGCGCGCGCGGCGGCGCGCGAAGGCGTGTCCCTGCGCGAGGGCGGACGGACCTCCGCCACGTGGCCGATGCGCGCGCCCATCGGCGGCGTGGTGCTGCGCGTCTTCCAGGAAAGCGAAGTCGCGCTCGGCGTCGGCGCACCGGTGCTCGAGATCGGCGACCTGGCGCGTCTCGAGGCGCGAATCGATGTGCTGTCGACCGAGGCGACCCGCATCCGTCCGCAGGCCTACGTCGACCTGGATGCCGGCGGTGTGCGGCTCGCGGGGCGCGTGCGGCGCATCGAGCCGTACGGCTACACCAAGGTATCCGCGCTCGGCATCGAGGAACAGCGCGTCGACGTGCTGGTGGACCTGCTGCCCAACCCGACGGCACTCGAGCGCGTCGCGGATGGTTATCGCGTCGATGCGTCCATCGAAGTGTCACGCGACGAAGATGTGCTGCTCGTTCCGCTGTCCGCTTTGTTCCGCCTGGGCGACGACTGGGCGACGTTCCGGGTTGTCGATGGGCGCGCCCGCCTCACCACCCTGCGGCTCGGCAAACGCGGCGAGGAGTTCGCCAGCGTGCTGACGGGGATCGAGGCCGGCGCCACGGTGATCGTCTATCCCAGCGATGCGGTGCATGACGGCGTACGCGTGCGCCTGCACTAGCCACGCATCCGTAGTTTCCCGCATGTGCGGCGCAATTCTCCCGATGGCGCGGCTGCGTGCCTTCCAGACAATAACCGCCAGACCGGATCAACGGACGAGGGAGCGAAGCAATGAAGGCATCGAGCACCCCGATTCAAGAAAAGTGGCAGCTCACTGCGATCCACGCGGCGAGGTCGGCGGCGCCGACCATGGGTCACGCCGGCCCGCATATGGAACACCGCTGGGGTCACCGCAAGCCCTGCCGCGCACGCGTATGTGTTTCCGCGGGTGCCGGTGTCGCCGGCACCGCGCGCATCCGGGACGTGAGCATCAGCGGAGCTTTCCTGGAGACTTCCCTGCCTTTGCCACTGTTCTCGCAGATCGCGGTCGCGGTACTGCGCGGTGACGGTTCGGCGCACCCGATCGAATTCACCGCCGCCGTCGTCCGCACGGCAGCCGACGGGGTCGGCATCGAATGGTGCGAACCGGTCGCCGGCTCGATCTGTCGCCTGCTGGGCTGCGAACTGCGGTGCGCCTCCGCGGAGACTTCCGCCGGGGAGGACTGACCGGGAGATCGCCATTGACGTTTGTGAACGACGGCATCATGTCGCTCACGAGCGAGATCTTCTCAGGGCCGCAGGGCAGTCTCGATTCGCTGCTCGTTGCGGATTGCGCCCGAGAGATTCTGCAATTCACCCGCCAGGGCATCCAGCACGTCGTCGAGCGACAGGACGCCGAGCAACTCTCCCAGCTCACCGGTCACCGGCATGCGCCGCACGCCCGCGCGGCGCATTTCCGCGACCGCGGCGACGACCGAATCGAACCGGTCGAGCACCAGCGGCTTCTCGGTCATGACGTCGCCCACCAGGAGCGTGCGCGGGTCGCGCTCCCTGGCGACCACGGAAACCACGATGTCGCGATCCGTGAGCACGCCGATCGGGCGCAGGGTCGAGCCGGCGAAATCCGGTTCCACCACCACCAGGTATCCGACGTGACGTTCGCGCATGAGCCGCGCGGCGGTCATCAGTTCGTCGGTTTTGCGCACGCTGACGACATTTCGACTGCAAAGCTGGGCAACGTTCATGGCTGTTCCTCCTCGAAACTGTGCGGCGTCCAATGAGCCGCCATCGCAAATGCTAGCGAGGCGATGCGAGTGGCGCGTCCGTAATCCTGCGCATGCGCGGCAGATCGACCTGGCAGCTTCAGCGCGTACTGAGCAACGCGTCCACCCGCGCCTCGATTTCCGCCGCCCGCGCGGGAACGTCGGCCATGACCGAGGCGGACGAGATCGCGTCGATTCCGTCCAACCTGAAGTCGCCGGCGCCGGAGGTGGTCAGCACGACCAGCTTGCCGGAGTCGCGCGTGCGAGCCACGAAGTTCTTCACCTCTGCGGGAGGCTTGCCAATCTCCCAGGTGTGCAGGATGACGATGGCCTGCCATTCGCCGGGTTCGACGCCGGGCAGTGCGGAGATGTCGACGACGCGCACGTATGCCTCGCGCGCCTCCAGATGCGCAACCAGTTCGACGACGAGCGCGTCCTTGAACTCGCTGCCCTGAGTTGCGATGAGCACGCGTTGCGCCGCGCGCGGATCGTTCACTTCGAATGCCCTGGCGACGCCCATCGAGTAGCGAATCCGGTACCAGCCGGCAAAGGCGATTGACGCGAGCACCAGCGTCGCGATCGCCAACCACACTTTTTGCCACCTGCCGCGAAACATCGGTGCCATCGCCTCCGGTTGCGATTGAAGCGCGTCGTGCGCGGCGCGGAATCAGTAGTGCTACGCATCTGCGGCGAAACGAGTGTAATCGCCGTTCCCGGGCGATACCCTCTGACCCATGCGACCCATGACGTTATTGCTGGTGCTGCTGAACGCGGGGGTGTACCTGTTGCAGGGCATGCTCGGCGATGACGTCATCGCGCGGTTTGCGCTCTGGCCGGTCGGACGATTCACGGTGCCGGAACTCCACTACGTCGTTGGATTCCACGTGTGGCAGCTCGTGACCTCCGCGTTTCTGCATGCAAACCTCGCCCACCTGTTCCTCAACATGTTCGCGTTGCACATGTTCGGCCGGGAAGTCGAGCGCGAGCTGGGATCCGCGCGATTCCTGGGTCTGTACGTGGCGGCAGTGCTGACCGCCGCGCTGGTGCAGTTGCTCGTGGTGTCCGCAAACGCGAGCGACCCACCCTATCCCACGGTGGGCGCATCGGGCGGCGTCTTCGGTGTGCTTCTGGCCTTCGGCATGCTGTTCCCGCGACGCACGGTCGTGCTGCTGATCCCGCCGATTCCCATGCCCGCGTGGCTGCTGGTGGCGGCATACGCGCTGATCGAGCTGGCCAATGGCGTGCTCGGCACGTCCGCGGGCGTGGCGCATTTCGCGCATCTCGGCGGCATGCTGGGTGCCTGGCTGGTGGTGCGGAGCTGCTCGCGCAGCGTCGCGAGCTCGTCGCGGTAGGAGTCGGCATCGCCGTACTCGAAGAAGTTCCGGTAGCGGGCATGCGCGTCGCGCAGGTACTTCGCGTGCTTGATCGGACACCAGTACTGCTCGGTGCGGCTGGCGATCTCGCGCACATACGCGATGAGCCCATTCGCGTAGGAGCAATAGGCACAGTTGAGCCGCTCGAACAGATTCAGGTAGCCGAGCTGCGCGCGATCCTGGATCAGGAAGTCGCGACGCGCGACTTTTTCGATGCCATACACGGGGAAGCATGCCGCCTGGTAGACCGTGATGGCGAGATCGAGCAGCAGAAGCGGCACGACCACCAGGTAGATGATGGGCGCCGTCAGCAGCACCAGTGCCCGCGCGCCGAGGATGTATCGATGCAGCCGGGTCCTGAGCTGCAGGTGCCTTGCGCGCAGACCCTGGTCGTACACGAGGGTTCCGTCAGGCTTGTGTTGCAGGAACGAGGGCGCTTGAGCCAATCGCGTCTCGATTTCCTTCTCGAGTTCACGCACCTTGTGCAGCAGGTCGATGACTTCAGCTTTCATGTGCGACCTCGATTCTCACGCGCCGCACGTCGCAGCCATCCATTACTTGTACCGGCCCCGGAAGCGGGGCGCGTCAGGTCAACCACGTACGCCCGCTAGAGCTGGAAGGCCACCGTGAGCATCAGCCCTTCGGCCACGTCACGCAGCAGCGAAGGCGCGCGCGGCGCGAAAGGCTCGCCGCGCTGCGCGAGGTCGCCTATCCACTGCGCCAGCCAGCGGATCTCGCGTTCGCCGTAGAACAGGAACTCCGATTCGTAGTTCAGCAGCAGGCTGCGCGAGTCGAGGTTGACCGAGCCGCACAGCGCCAGCGATTCGTCGATCACCACTGCCTTGGCGTGGACCATATCCTTCACCAGCCGGATATCCGCGCCGGCGGTCGCCAGCGATCGCAGCGCCCGCGTCCGCACGAAGTCCGCGAGGCGGTGATTGGATTCGCGCGGCAATACCAGAGTCATCCGCACGCCGCGCAACACGGCGAGCCGCATGACGGACAGCAGACTTTCGTCGGGGACGAAATACGGCGTCACCGCCAGCAGCGAATGTTCGGCGCGCGCGCAGGCTGAGATGAGCACGGCATGCACGGTGTCTTCGGCCTGGTCCGGACCGCTGGGCAGGTACTGCGC
>Ga0315910_10004985_pt1 | contig 10961 bp, 16 predicted proteins | sample EdamamesoilMG_FD_204470 | JGI IMG/M metagenome (GOLD analysis project Ga0315910, IMG submission 204470) | Garden soil microbial communities collected in Santa Monica, California, United States - Edamame soil | ecosystem: Environmental > Terrestrial > Soil > Garden | place: USA: California...
CGAATCGAGGATCACGCGGATTCCGCGCAACACCAGGATGCGATCCGAAATGCGTTCAAGCGTGCCCATACGAAGCCCCGGGCTGTTCGATACGGTCAAGAGGGCTCGCTACGCCGCGCCCGCCCTTGTTGAGCACGTGCGTATAGACCATGGTGGTGCTGACGTCGCTGTGGCCAAGCAGTTCCTGCACCGTGCGGATTTCATAGCCGCCCTCCAGCAGGTGTGTGGCGAACGAATGGCGCAGCGTGTGGCAGCTGACGTGCTTGGCAAGGCCGGACGCGCGCGCCGCTTCCTTGACGCCGCGCACCAGGTAGTCTTCGTAGACATGGTGGCGGCGGATCACGCCGGTGCGTGGATCGGTGGAAAGCTTGTGCGACGGGAACACGAACTTCCATGCCCACTCGTAAGGCGCGCGCGGATACTTGCGCGCGAGGGCATCGGGAAGCTCGACATCGCCATGACCTGACGCGATATCGCGCTCATGCAGGGCCCTGACGTGCTCCAGGTGGTGTTTCAGCGGCTCGACCACGGATTGCGGCAACATCGTGACGCGGTCCTTTCCGCCCTTGCCATCTCGAACCAGGATCTGCAGGTAGCCGAAGTCAATGTCCTTGACCCGGAGCTTGAGGCACTCGCGCAGCCGTAACCCCGCCCCGTAGAGTAGGCTCGCCATCAGCCAGCGAGCGCCTTGAAGATTCGCGAGGAGCCGCCGCGCTTCCGTGCGCGTCAGTACTGTCGGCAGGCGCGCGGGCCGCTTGGCGCGATCCAGATTCTGAAGCCACGGCAGCGGCTCTTCCAGCACCTCTTTGTACAGAAAGAGGAGAGCGGACAACGCCTGGTTTTGCGTCGCGGCGGCAACGTCCCTTTCTCCCGAGAGATAGTTCAGGAACGCTGTGACCTCGGCTGCCCCCAGTTCCTTCGGGTGACGCTTGTTGGAAAAATAGATAAATCGCTTGATCCAGTGGACGTACGCCTGCTCGGTCCGGTAGCTGTAGTGCTTTCGGCGGATTGCATCCCGAACCTGATCGAGCAAGCGCGGCGGGTTCGCGGCAGGCGGTGTTGCTTTTGGTTGATTCCCCTCCATACACCGCGTAACGTATTGAACACGGAGGAGGATGACATGACTCGGTTACATATAGGCGGTTCGCATTCCGCCTGTTTTCACACCTAATTCACGTTAGGCGCTTCTAGATGCGCATGCTAATTGCCGCTTGTTGCGTTCTCACCGCAGGCTGCCAGGGCGAACAGCCCGAGCAACGCGTGATGCCCGTTCATTCGCGTGGCCCAGAAATATCGCCGACCGAACGAACTGAGCTTGAGCGCAAGGCCGCTAACGGCAGTGCGGAAGCAGCATGGCGCCTATACACCTACCACAGTCTTACGCACCACGTCGCGGGCAATGCCACACCATGGCTGAATCGAGCGGTTGAACTAGAACACCCGCAAGCGCAAAGGCGGTTGGCGAGTCTCATAAAGACCAATAAGGCCCTTCCCGAGGGCTATGGATCTACCGTGCCCGCCGCTGTGGAAAATCTTCTTGAGCGATCCTCTCGAACGGATGGCGATGCCTGCTGCGAGTTGGCTTCGCTTTACGCGGAGGGCTATTTTGGTGCCGTCGACCACGAAAAGGCGCGCCTCTACTTCGCGCGTGGCGCGGCATTCGCTAACCCAATGTGCTGGACGAAGCTCTCCCGCTATTACCGCCTCGGGCTCGGCGGCCCTCGTAACGACGCGGAGGCTTACTACTGGATTTCTCTAGATGCCAACTGCGTTGATCCGCGTTCCGTGAGCGGTCAGCAGACTTCTGCAGTGCGAGACGAGATCGCGGGACATTTGCCACTGCTAGATCTCGAACGCACGTGGAAAAAGGTAGACGACTTCATGGCCCAGGTTGCCGCCAGAAAAATTATAGTGGGGCCTGGCGGCCTCTTCTGCGTGTTCAGTCGGGATCGCGAAGCAGAAAGTCGCCGCGTAATTAAACAGAATGAAGATGAACATCGCAAAAAGTGGAAAGCCAAGACCGCCTAACCCGTAGCTGGTGCGGACCGGCTACCAGCATCATGCCACATTTACGGCCAGTGTTGGCCGGCCGCACAGCACCACGTTAGGGCGCATGCACTACTGCCGGTGGATCTCATGTGCATTGCTGGTTTGTGTTTGTGCCGGCTGCGGTGCGCCGCCGGGCGGGCATTGGCAGTGCTATAGCGAGCGCGACACCTATTTCACGAGCGTTGATCTCCATCAGAACCGCGACTCATGCACTATTTACTTAAGCCCTATCAAGGCCGGGAAGGATTGCCGCTATTCTCGAAGCTTCGGCAAGGTTTCCATCACACACATTCGGGACACCGACCCTAAAGCGCCTTGGCAGGAAATCCCGCAGCCATTGGTCGTCACGTATCAATACTGGTCTCCTAAAACCGTACTTATGCACGCCCATCCCATGCTAGGGCGCGGAGAAAAGTCAGTGCGACTCGGTCGGCTTAGATCAGACATTGCCCACGGGAAGTGTGAACTCTAGTGGCATGAGAGCGGCGCTCTACGCGTTAGTCTTTGTCGGCGTCGGGGTGCCGGCGGTCGTTATGGCGTTGGACTACGCGACGTACACCGCAGCGCGCGTTTCCGTGAAAGCGCTATTTCCACAGGTCGGCTTCTTCAACCTGTCTCCTTCGCACGGGCTCGGGACACCCGCCGACTATGTCCAGTTCGGGTTTTCGCTAGCGCTTGGAGCGCTCGCCATTCGTAGACTGGTTTTCATGCTTCGGACAGGAAACTTCACGCCGGAACATTTCCGCGGCGCGAGTTACATAGCTGCGTGGATAGGGCTTCTATGCGGCTTGCTTGCCTGCGTAGTGTATGCCTTAACGGAGGGATCGCTGCTGCTCACGCTAATCGTATTCACGCCAGCATCCTGGGCGTTCTGGCTCGCATTCGTGATCACAGAAGTCACTAGCATCACGAGAACGGGTGCACCAATGCGCCCTAACACCACAGTTGAAACCGACGCGCGCGAAGACAGCGCGCGCGGTTCACTGTGAACGTTAGAAGGCGTCATGAAAGCCCGTTTCTATTTGACCGTTGTGATCGCAATTTCGCTGGCGGTGGCTGTCTCGCTCATGAGTGCGGCAATTGCAGAGTGGATGGTTCCCTCGGGCGCGTCTTCTAGCCAGAAGGAGCGTCTTACCACCTACTATCGAATGGGAGTTCTCGGTCCGATAGGTTCCCCTGCGCAACCAATTCCGGCCGCATTGCGAAGTTACTCGCCATCGTTGCTATTCCCGGTCCTGTTCTGGATTCAGGTGGCATTCTTGGTTCGGAGGGGATACGCCTTTATTGCGGCGCGAAAAATTGTCGCCCCTTCCAGCTTGAACGGTTATTGGATCGCATGCCTTGCAGTAGGCCTACTTCCGTGGTTGGTCAGCACTATTGCAGTTGTGGGGCCAAGGGTCGCGTCAGCAATCCTTAGCAAAGAGCTAGCCTTCGCATCCGCAATTGCAAATGCGTTTGTCATTCCATATCTCTGGCTTATCGCAAGCAATGTTTTGGGTTCTGCGTTCTTCCTAGTGGAAGCGCTTTCACTATGGAGAGAAGGGCTCTTACCGCCTTCTAACCCTTCATCGCAGCTGACGCCCGTAAGCGGGCGCAGCTGAATGACACGTTAGACCTTGCCTTTGGGATAGTACCTATATAGCGTATATGCTATAGTCCATCCGTAAGCTGGCGGGTCACTTTCTATAGTTCTGAGCTCCAGAACGAGATACTGCGGCTGCCGGCTGGCTTCGTTGCACGCTTTCTGCGATATGCCGAACGTATGGAGATCTACGGCCCCAACCTGGGCATGCCCCACACCCGCGCGATGGGTGAGGGTCTATTCGAGCTTCGGCTCAAGGCCGCCGAAGGCATTGCGCGGGTGTTCTACTGCACTTTGATTGGGCAACGAATCGTAATGCTTCACCAGTTCATCAAGAAGTCGGAGAAAACACCCCGAAAAGAGCTTGAGATCGCCCTACGGCGAATGAAGGAAACGAAAGATGCGCAAAGATCTTAGGCAGTTCAAGTCCCGAGCGCTGGCACGCCCGGAGGTCAGACGCGAATACGACAAGCTTGCCGAGGAATTCGAGTTTCTCGACGAGATTCTCAAGGCGCGTGCTTCCGTTGGCCTTAGCCAGGCCGACGTGGCGGCCCGTATCGGTACAACTCAATCCGCAGTTGCACGTCTTGAGTCATCGGTTGGAAAGCATTCGCCTTCAATCGCTACATTGCAGCGGTATGCATCTGCGCTAGGCTACCGATTGCAGGTCCGACTCGTGAAAGGGCAAGGTCTAACCCGGCGCTCAGCACGGACGCGCGCAAAAGCAGCGCGCGCCGGCTAGCTCCACGTTAGAGAGCACAGAACCTGCCGTTGGGTCACCATACGAAGGTATGGCTGGATGGCCATACCAGTGATAAGATCCGACTATGGCGAAGGCACGGTTCGATTGGGATCCGAAAAAGGACCAGCAGAACCAGGAAAAGCACGGGGTAGCCTTCGCGATGGCGCAAATCGCCTTCGCTGACAAACAGCGCGTCATCGCGGAAGACAAAACCCACAGCTCAGGCGAACTACGGCACTACTGTTTCGGCTTGGTCGACGGTGGAGTTCTTACCGTGCGGTTCACCTACCGGAACGATGTCATCCGAATCTTCGGGGCCGGCTACTGGCGGAAAGGAAAGCGAATCTATGAGCGAGAGAATCAGGTACACGGACGAACCTCTCGGAGACCCAAAGGTCGTTCCTGACTTCCTACCAAATCCGGAAGACCTGGTTTTCCGGGATGAAGGGGTCAAGGTGACGATCGCGCTGAGCAAGCGCAGCGTGGAGTTTTTCAAGAGCGAGGCGCAGAAGCACAACACGCAGTACCAGCGCATGATTCGCCGGTTGCTGGACGCCTATGCGGAGCATCATGCCCGTCGCTCTCTAACCGCGCGTTCAAGCCGAACGCGCGCGAAGACGGCGCGCGCCGCCTAACGCGGACGTTAGGCCTCTTGTTGCGTGATGCGCAACACGGTATACTTGCCTGGTGATTCAGTCGTTCCGACACAAAGGATTGAGGAAGTTCTTTGAGTCTGGAAGCGCGGCGGGCATTCAACCCCACCATGGCAAGAGGCTTCGAATGCTGTTGGCGGCCTTGGACACGGCCAAGTCAGTAGAGGACATGGATATTCCGGGATTTCGCTTACATCCCTTGAAGGGCGAAGAACGGGGTCGTTGGTCAGTGTGGGTAAATGGCAACTGGCGCGTGACTTTTGAATTTAAGGACGGACACGCCTACGTCCTGGACTATGAGGACTATCACTAATGGCCATGCACAATCCGCCTCATCCAGGCGAGTTCATTACAGAGGTGTACCTTGAGCCCAACAGTCTCAGCGGTCGCGAGCTCGCTGCGAAGTTGGGTGTGGCGGCCTCAACCCTGAATCGTATTCTCACTGGTGCCAACGGCATCAGCCCTGAGATGGCGCTACGTCTTTCCAAGGCGCTGGGCCGCTCGCCGGAGAGCTGGCTTGCGATGCAGTACAACTACGATCTTTGGCAGACAAAGCAGCATGTGAGGCTTGGCAATGTCAGCAGAGTCAAGCTCACGGCGGCCTAACCAGCGCTTGCAGGCGACGCGTGCGCGCGCCCGAAGCGCGACGTTAGAACGCACTATCCGATCGTAGACGTTCTGGCTATAATCTGGCCAGAATGCGGTTCGAGATACTCCTGGCCCCTGAGGCCGTCGAGGACCTGCGAAAGTTGAAGGCCATCGAGCGGGCAGCGGTAAAGGAGGCCCTCGAAATCCATCTAAGGCATGAACCGACCAAGACCAGCCGCAGCCGGATCAAGCGCTTGCGCGGCATGGCAAGACCGCAGTTCCGGCTCCAGGTCGAGGAGGTCCGTGTGTTCTACGATGTCTCGGGTTCGAGCGTCGAAGTATTGGCGATCGTTCCCAAACCGGAGGCAGAGCCATGGCTGACTCGGTACGGAAGTCCAAAGTGAAGGAAGTGCCTCTTTCCGAGGTCAAGGACGACTTGTCTCGCTTTCTTCGGGAAGCCGAAACACAGGACGTGGTTATCACGCGCCACGGCAAACCGGCCGGCGTGCTGATCGGGTTCAAGTCGGAGGACGATTGGTTTGAATATCGACTTGAAAACGACCCTCGGTTCCTGCAACGCGTCGAGCAGGCTCGTGCAAGCTTTCGCGCAGGTCGCGGCGTCAAGCTCGAGGATATCAAGTAACGTGCGTTCTAACCGCCGGTTCTTGGCCGACGCGTTCCGCGCGGCAAAACGCGGACGTTGGATTGCATCCCGCGAACCATGACTAGTTCACGTCCGAAAGCGAGCAGCAGGTTATTGCAGGAGAACGAACGCGTCATCGTCACGGAATGGCGGTTCGCGCCGGGCGCCGAAACGGGATGGCACCGTCACGCGCACGACTACGTTGTCGTGTGCCTTACTGCCGGAAAGCTGATGGCGGAAACGTCGGCGGGAAACGTCGAAACCGAGCTGCAGTTCGGCCAGGCGTACGCGCGGCCGGTAGGCGTGGAGCACAACATCGTCAACGCCGGAGCCGACGAGTTTGCGTTCGTCGAGGTTGAAATCAAACATTGAGAAATGAAAGCGAGCCCCGCAACGGACAGGACATGAACGGCTGGGTGCGCTGGCTGCCGGGCCTGCAGGTCCTGCGGCGGTATGAGGCCGCCTGGCTGCCGCAGGATCTGGTTGCCGGCCTCGTGCTCACCACGATGCTGGTGCCGGTCGGAATCGCCTATGCGGTCGCCTCCGGCGTTCCCGGCATCTACGGCCTGTACGCCACCATCTTTCCTCTGCTCGCCTACGCGCTGTTCGGTCCGAGCCGCATTCTTGTCCTGGGCCCGGATTCCTCGCTCGCTGCGATCATTCTCGCCGTGGTGATACCGCTCTCGGGCGGCGATCCGGCCCGGGCACTGGCCATCGCCAGCATGATGGCCGTGGTCTCGGGGCTGGTGTGCATCCTGGTCGGGCTTGCGCGGCTGGGCTTCGTGACCGAGCTCCTGTCGAAGCCGATCCGTTACGGCTACATGAACGGCATCGCGCTCACGGTCCTCATCAGCCAGCTTCCCAAGCTGTTCGGCTTCTCGATCGAGAGCACGGGGCCGCTGCGCGATGTCGCGCGCATCGCCGAAGGCGTGCTGGGCGGCGAGGTCAACTGGGTGACGTTCGCGATCGGCGCCGGGACGCTTGCCGTCATCTTCGCGCTCAGGCCGTTCGAGCGGGTTCCTGGCATCCTGATCGCGGTGGTCGGCGCGACGCTCGCGGTGGGCGCGCTCGGACTCGACCAGACCGCGGGCGTCAAGGTGCTCGGTCAGCTGCCGCAAGGCCTGCCGTCGTTCACGGTGCCATGGATCGGCCTCGCCGACCTCGGCCAGGTGGTGATCGGCGGCTGCGCCGTGGCCATGGTGTCGTTCGCCGACACCAGCGTTCTGTCGCGCACCTACGCGGCGCGCACGCGCTCGAAAGTCGATCCGAACCAGGAGATGGTGGGCCTGGGCGCCGCCAACCTGGCGGCCGGGCTGTTCCAGGGGTTTCCGATCAGCAGCAGCTCCTCGCGCACCCCGGTCGCGGAGGCCGCGGGCTCGAAGACGCAGCTCACGGGCGTGGTCGGCGCGGCGGCCGTGGCGCTGCTGCTGCTGTTTGCGCCCAATCTTCTCAGCGACCTCCCGACCAGCGCGCTCGCGGCGGTCGTGATCGCCGCGGCCGTCGGCCTGTTCGAATTCGGCGACCTGCGGCGCATTTTCCGCATCCAGCGCTGGGAATTCTGGTTGTCGATGGGCTGCTTTGCCGGCGTCGCCGTGCTCGGGGTGATACCCGGCATCGGCCTGGCGATTCTGCTCGCGGTGATCGAGTTTCTGTGGGACGGCTGGCGGCCGCACTACGCGGTGCTCGGCCGCGTCGACGGCGTCCGCGGGTATCACGACATCAAGCGCTACCCGCAGGCGCGGCGCGTGCCGGGGCTGGTGCTGTTCCGCTGGGACGCGCCCCTTTTCTTCGCCAACGCGGAATTGTTCCAGCAGCGCGTGCTGGAAGCGGTCGAGAGCTCGCCCGGGCCCGTGAAGCGGATCGTCGTGACCGCCGAACCGGTGACCAGCGTAGACGTGACGTCAGCCGACATGCTCGTGGAACTCGAGCAGGCGCTGCGCGCGTCGGGAATCGAATTGCGCTTCGCCGAAATGAAGGATCCGGTCAAGGACAAGCTGAGGCGCTTCGAAGTGCTCGAGGTTTTCGGCGGCGCGAATTTCTTTCCCACCGTGGGCGCCGCCGTCGACGCCTACCTCGAGGAGCACGCGGTGGACTGGAAGCCCTGAGGCCGGCGGCCTGCGGCGGCGGCAGGGTTGCCCGGGCCGGGACGAAGGGGTAACTTTCCGGGCACGCCCATGGGGGAAATCGTGGCCATTGCTGCGGCATTCCTGCTGGCCTTCGCGCTGAAGGCGGCCGGAATGCACCTGGTGCTCGCCTGGCTCGCCGCCTGCTGCGTGGTGCCGGGGTTCCTGTTCATCGCGGCGCAGCTGCCCGGCAGCGCCCGGGCCACGATGTGGCCGTTCACGATGTTCGTCTGGGCCGTCTATGGCGCGGCCGCGGGCGGCGTGGGCGCGCTGTTCGCCGCGCTGGTGTGGAAGAAGGGCGACGAGACGAAAAAAATGCCCGAGGGCTGAGGCCCGGCGCTAGAAGGCGAGGACGACGCGCCCCAGGACCTTGCCGGCCTTGAGGTTCTCCAGGATCTCGGTCACCTCGGCGGCGGGACGCACGCTCACCGGCATCGCTTTCAGCTTCTTCTTTTTCGCCAGCGCGACGACTTCCTTCAGTTCCTGCAGGTTGCCGACGTAGGAACCGACGAGGCCGATCGCGCGCTGCGCGAACGGCGGCAGCGGATGCACGAGCTCGCCGCCGAAGAGGCCGCACAGCACGAAGCGCCCGCCCTTCCTGAGCGCGGCCAGGCCCAGCGCCGCGGTCGCCGGCATGCCGACCAGGTCGATGGCGCCGGCGAGCTGGCCCATCGCAAGCGCCTGCAGCTTCTGCGGGGCGTCGGGCGAGCGCGTATCCAGCGTGAGCTTCGCGCCGAGCTTCTTCGCCGCGGCCAGCTTGGCCTCGTCGATGTCGCAGGCGATGATGTTCTTCACGCCCTTGGCGCGCAGCACCGACACGCAGACCAGGCCGAGGCCGCCGCAGCCGATCACCGCGACCCAGTCCCTGGGCCCCAGTTCGGGCAGCTTGGCGGTGGCGCTGTAGGTGGTCAGGCCCGAGCAGGCCAGCGTGGCGGCGAAGGCATCGTCGATGCCGCTCGAATCCACCAGGTATTTCGGATGCGGCACCAGCACGTGGCTCGCGTAGGCGCCGGCGCGGTTGACGCCGAGGAAGCGCGATCCCGACACGCAGTAATTGTCCTGGCCGGAAGCGCAGATCGCGCACTTGCCGCAGCCGATCCAGGGGAAGACGATTTTCTTTTGTCCCCGTTTCAGTTTTTTATCGAGGCGGGACACCGCGGATCCGAAATCCTCCACGACCCCGAAAGGCTCGTGTCCGAGCGTGAAGGGCGGCACGCAGCCGCGTTCCTTCACGTAGAAGCGCTTGCCGCCGCCCCAGTCGAAGTAACCGTCCCAGATGTGCAGGTCGGAATGGCACACGCCGGAGCGCGTGATGCGAACGAGCACCTCGGTGCCGGCGGGCTTGGGCGTGTCGTGCAGGACTTTCTGCAGCGGCTTGCCGTGTTCCAGGAACTGGTAGCTGATCATGCTTTCCCCGATTGAGTTGAGTCGGCGCGGTCAGGCCCGCGCCGATGCTGCCAAGGCTTGATCGATGTCCCAGAGGATATCGTCGAGCGATTCGATGCCCACCGACATGCGGACCATGTCGGGCGTGACGCCGGCCTTCAACTGGTCTTCGTCGCTCATCTGCCGGTGCGTGGTGGAGGCCGGGTGGATGATGAGCGTCTTCGCGTCGCCGATGTTGGCGAGGTGGCTCATGAATTCGGCGGCCTCGATGAACTTTTCCCCGGCGCGCGCGCTGCCTGAGGGGGTTGATCCCTTTATCCCGAAGTTGAGCAGCCCGGACGCGCCCTTGGGGAGGTACTTCTTCGCCAATGCATGGTATTTGCTGTCCGGCAATCCCGGGTAATTCACCCAGGCCACGCGCGGATGGTCCTTGAGGTATTTGGCGATCGCGAGCGCGTTCGCGCAGTGCCGGTCCATGCGCACCGGCAGCGATTCCAGGCCCTGCAGCAGCAGCCAGGCGTTCATCGGCGAGAGCGCCGGGCCGAAGGTGCGCATGATCTCCATGCGCGCCTTCATCGTGAAGCCGAAATCGCCGAAGGTCTCGTGGAAGATGACGCCGTGGTAGCCGGGCGAGGGCGCGGTGAACTCGGGAAACTTGCCGTTGGCCCCGCCTTTCCCCCAGTCAAACCTGCCCGACTCGACGATCACCCCGCCCATGGTGGTGCCGTGCCCGCCGATGTACTTGGTCGCCGAGTGCACCACGATGTCCGCGCCCCAGTCGAACGGCCGGCACAGGTAGGGCGAAGGCACGGTGTTGTCCACCACCAGAGGAATGTCCGCCTCGTGCGCGATCTTCGCCAGCGCCTCGATGTCGACGATGTTGATGAGCGGGTTGCCCAGCGTCTCTGCATAGAGAAGCTTGGTATTCGCCTTGATGCTTCTTTTGAATGCGTTCAAATCATCCGGGTCGACAAACGTGGTCTCGATCCCCAGTTTCTTCAGGTTCACCCCGAGCAGCGTGTGCGTGCCGCCGTACAGCGTGGAGGCGGAGACGATGTGGTCGCCGCCCTTGCATAGCGTCAGGAGCGCGGTGGCTTCGGCGGCCTGGCCGGTGGCGCAGGCGAGCGCGGCGCGGCCGTTCTCGAGCGCCGCCACGCGCTCCTCGAACACCGCCACCGTGGGGTTGGAGATGCGC
>Ga0315910_10004986_pt1 | contig 10956 bp, 12 predicted proteins | sample EdamamesoilMG_FD_204470 | JGI IMG/M metagenome (GOLD analysis project Ga0315910, IMG submission 204470) | Garden soil microbial communities collected in Santa Monica, California, United States - Edamame soil | ecosystem: Environmental > Terrestrial > Soil > Garden | place: USA: California...
CCGGCGGCAACGTTTCGGTCGCGCAGGAGGTCGAGACGCTCAAGCTGTACCTCGACATCGAGCGCATGCGGTTCGAGGAGCGGCTGCGCACGGTGTTCAAGGTCGAAGCCGCCGCGGCGGGTGCCGCGATCCCCTCGCTGCTGCTGCAGCCGCTGGTCGAGAACGCGATCAAGTACGCGGTCTCGCCGCAGGAGGAAGGGGCCAGGATCAGCCTGACCGCGCAAGTGATCGGCAACCGCCTGCGTGTGACGGTCGCCGACACCGGCCCCGGGCTGCAGGGCCGCCCGCTCGTGCAGCGGCGCTACGACAACCGCACGGCCGCCCATACCGTCTCGACCGGCGTCGGCCTGGCCAACATCCGCGATCGGCTCGCGCAGACCTATGGCGAGGACCACCGGTTCGAGATCGTCACGCCGCCCGAGGGCGGATTCACCGTGGTGATCGAGATTCCGCACGAGATCCACCGCGAGCCCGAAGCGGCAAACGACGCGCCGGCGAAACCACCTGCGGCACCGGCCGTTACCAACCTGCCCGACCAGCGGGCGATGGGAACCCAAGCATGACCATTCGTACCCTTCTTGTGGATGACGAGAAGCTCGCCATCCAGGGCCTGCAGCTGCGGCTCGAGCCTTACGCCGACGTCGAGATCATCGGCACCTGCGCCAACGGCCGCGAGGCGATCCGCGCGATCAAGACCGAGAAGCCCGACCTCGTGTTCCTCGACATCCAGATGCCCGGGTTCGACGGCTTCTCGGTGGTCGGCGGGGTGATGGAGATCGAGCCGCCGCTGTTCGTGTTCGTCACCGCCTACGAGGAGCACGCGATCCGCGCGTTCGAAGCCAACGCGGTCAACTACCTGATGAAGCCGGTGGACGAGGATAAACTTGCCGATACACTTGACCGTGTGCGCACGCGGCTGGCCGAGAAGCGCTCGGCCGAGGAAGCCAAGAAGCTGCAGGACGTGCTCGCCGAGATCGCGCCCGAGGCGATCGAGAACCTGCCCAGCGACGACGAGTACGCCGGGCGCTACGAGAAGATGATCAACATCAAGGACCGCGGGCAGATCTTCCGCGTCGACGTCGGCTCGATCGAGCACATCGAGGCCGCGGGCGACTACATGTGCATCTACACCGGCGACAACTCGCTGATCCTGCGCGAGACGATGAAGGACCTCGAGCGCCGGCTCGACCCGCGCGTGTTCCAGCGCGTGCACCGCTCGACGATCGTCAACCTCGATCAGGTCCGCCAGGTCAAGCCGCACACCAACGGCGAGTGCTTCCTGGTGCTCGATTCGGGCGCCGAGGTGAAAGTCAGCCGCTCGTACCGCGACGTCGTGGCGCGCTTCGTGCACTAATTTGCCTTCCGCACGCCCATCCGGGCGCGCGGTCCTCGCCGCTGTTCCTTCCGCTTCGCTTCAGGGCGGCTGCGGGCGGCCGTTCGGCCTTGCGGTCCGCTGGCCGCGGACCGAAATTGCGCTACAGGGCCAGCCATGAATGGACTTCTCCCCGGCTTCGACCTCGACGCATTCGTGCACGCCACGCTCGACGAGGACCTTGGCGTGGGCCTGCCCGGCGGCGGGCACGACGTCACCGCCGAGAGCGTGATCCCGGCCGACGCGCGCTTCTCCGGCGTGATGGACAGCCGCGACGCGATCGTGGTCGCGGGCCTGCCGATCGCGGCGGCGTTCTTCCGCGCGCTCGACCCGCAGATGGCGATCGAGCTGCTGGTCGAGGAAGGTCAGGCCGTCACGCCCGGCAGCGACCTCATGCGCCTCTCGGGCAACGCGCGCGCGATGCTCACCGCCGAGCGTAGCGCGCTCAACACCGTGCAACACCTCTCGGGGATCGCCACGCTGACCCAGCGCTACGTCGAGGCGATGGGCGACACGCGTTGCGTGCTGCTCGACACGCGCAAGACGATCCCGGGCCTGCGCGTGCTCGAGAAGTACGCCACCCGGCTCGGCGGCGCGCAGAACCACCGCATGGGGCTGTGGGACGCGGCGATGATCAAGGACAACCACATTCTCGTCGCCGGCGGCGGGGCCGAGGCCGTGCGTCGCGCGCGCGAGGCTGGGGTCGCGCGGATCATCTGCGAGGTCGACCGGCTCGACCAGATCGCGCCCGCGCTCGAGGCGGGTGCCGACCACCTGCTGCTCGACAACATGAGCCCCGACACCTTGCGCGAGGCGGTCGCGCTCGTCGCCGGCCGCGCGGTGACCGAAGCTTCGGGCGGGGTGCGGCTCGAGACGATCGCGGCGATCGCCGCAAGCGGAGTCGATCACGTCTCGGTCGGCCGCCTGACCCAGAGCGCCCCCGCCGCGGATATCGGACTCGACTTCACCCCCGCCTAGATGTCGTCCGCCGTTGCGCCGCGGGCCACGCTGGCGCAGGATGGTCCGGCAATCAGGGGGTGATGAGCGAATGCGTCCGAAATCCATCGTCATGTTCGAACGGCTGTTCCTCGCCTCGCTCGCGATGGGACTCTTCGTGCTGGCCCTCGGCTACGAAGACATGATGGCGGCGCTGGCCAACGAGCCGACCTTCCAGAAGGCGGGCGTCGGCGCCGGGTTCGTCATCGGTCTGCTGGCGGTGGTCTACGCGGTCTACCTGCTGCTGTGGTACCTGACCGCGCGCCAGGGCGTGAACGCCGCGAAATGGATCGTGGTCGTTCTCACGGTGCTCGACGCGCTCGCGGCGCTGCGTGCGCTCGCGGGCCCGTGGGACGCGATGCTGCTGCTGAGCCTTGCAGCCCGCGCGCTCGCGGTCGCCGCGGTGGTCTACCTGTTCCAGCCCGACGCGGTGGCCTGGCTGACCCGCGCAAAGCAGGGCGACGAGGCGGCCGACCCGGCAACCTCCGACTGACCATGCGCGGACCGGTCGTCGTCGCCGCAGCGCTGGCGATGGCGCCCGGCGCGGCGCTGGCCCAGGCATACCAGTGCCGCGTTCCCGAGCGGCCGCCCGCGATACCCGCGGTCGAGCGCGACGGGCCGGTCCGGCAGGCGCCGATCACCGGCTATACGCTCGCGCTAAGCTGGTCGCCCGAGTACTGCCGCGGCCGCGCGGCACAGGCCGGCGCGCGGTTCCAGTGCTCGGGGCAAGGCGGCCGGTTCGGCTTCGTCGTGCACGGCCTGTGGCCCGAGGGGCGCGGCGGGAACTGGCCGCAGTGGTGCCCGGCACGACAACCGCTGACCGCGCGCGAGCTCGCGCGAAACATGTGCATGACGCCGTCGGCCGCGCTGATCGCGCACGAATGGGCCAAGCACGGCGCGTGCATGACGCGCCGCCCCGAAGCCTACTTCAAGGCGGCGCGGATCCTGTGGAACAGCCTGCGCTGGCCCGACTTCGACCGCATCGCGCGCGACGAGGACCTCACCGCGGGCGAGGTTCGCCAGGCCTTCGCCGAGGCCAACCGCCGGTGGGAGCCCGCGCATGTCGGCCTCGTGCTCAACGAGCGCGGCTGGCTGCAGCAGATGCGGCTCTGCTACGGCACGGACTTCCTGCCGGCCGCCTGCGACGCGCGCCGCTTCGGCCCGGCCGATTCGGCGCCGGTGAAGATCTGGCGCGGGCTTTAGCGCCGCCCATCATCGTCTTTGGGCGAAGAATTGCCGCAGCAGCCCGGCGGCCGGCTCCTCGCCGATTCCGGCATAGACTTCGGGCCGGTGCAGGCACTGGGCCTGCTCGAACACCCGAGCGCCATGCTCGACCGCGCCGCCCTTCGGATCGGATGCGCCGTAGTAGAGCCGGGCGATTCGCGCGTGGGCGATCGCGCCCGCACACATCGCGCAGGGCTCGAGCGTGACCCACAACTCGCAACCCTCGAGCCGGTCGTTGCCGAGCGCCTCGGCCGCGCGGCGCAGCGCCAGGATCTCGGCATGCGCGGTCGGATCGGCCAGCGCGCGCGGGGCATTGTGCCCTTCGCCGAGAATCACCCCGTCCTTGACCACCACCGCGCCGATCGGCACTTCGCCGGCAAGCTCGGCGTCGCGCGCGAGCTCGAGCGCGCGCGTCATCGGCGGGGGCAGCGGCCAGCGGGTCATGTCGCGGCGCTATTCCCCAAGATTGGTTGACGCAAGCAGCCCTCGCCGCTATGCGCGCCGCTTTCCGGGACACCCCCGACCAGATTTTTCGAGAGACGAACCATGTCGCGCATCTGCGAACTGACCGGCAAGGGCCGCCAGATCGGCCACAACGTGAGCCACGCCAACAACAAGACCAAGCGCGTCTTCCTGCCCAACCTGCAGAACGTGACGCTGCTGAGCGAGAAGCTCGACAAGAGCTTCAAGTTCCGCGTCTCGACCCACGGCCTGCGCTCGGTCGAGCACAACGGCGGCCTCGACAACTGGCTGCTCAAGACGTCGGACGACAAGCTCAGCCCGGCGGCGCTCAAGGTCAAGCGCGAGCTCAAGAAGGCCGCTGCGGCCGCCTGATTCGCCGCGTCAGGCGAAACCGAATCACCGAGGCGCGCGGCTAATCCCCGCGCGCCTTTTCGTTTGCGCGCCACACCAGCCTCAGCAGCAGCGTGCGCTGGAACGCCGAGCCGTTGTCGTCCGAGATCAGCCACAGCACCGCGCCGCCGCGGCCGTCCGGCTCGATCGCGAGGCCCTCGTAGTTGTCCGACGGCAACGGCGGGGCGAGCACCGCGAGCGGCTTCGTCTGCCACGGCTTGCCCTGTTCGATGTCCGCCGGGTCGGCGAGCACGAGCCGCCCTGAGAACCCCGGCGGCAGACCCCACGCGATCTGGCGCAGCAGGATCACCACGCGCCCGTCGGGCAGCGGCGCCATGTCCACCGGGCGGAAGCCGTCGGGCGGGCGGAAGCGGAACGCAAGCGGCTCCGCGCCCGCCACCGGGTCGCCAGGGAACAGCAGCCCAGGCATCTCCGGGTCGGACCAGTCCCGCCCCCCTTCGGCGAGCACCACGAAGCGCCCGTCGGCGAGACGCGCCATCGCTTCCGGGCCCGCATTCGCCGACCAGCCGGCCATCGCCTCCGGCCACACGCGTGCGGTGCGCGCGAAGCGCGCGTCGTAGCGCTCGATCCGGTTGGTCATCTCGAACGCCGCCCAGATCGTGCCGGTCGCGGGGTCGCGCGCGAGCGCCTCGATATCCAGGTAGCGCTTGGGCCGGCCGGCACTGCCGGTGAAATCGCCGATCCGCACGCGCGCCGGCCCCTCTCCGGGCGCCGAGAAGGCCATCATGGTGCCGCGGTCGCTGGCGGCGAGCAACTCGCCCGGGGCCAGCACGGCAAGGCCCGAATAGCTGCCGAAGTCGCGATGCGGGCTGTCGAGCACCCACGCGCCGGCGAGCTCGAGCGGGCCGAGGTCGGTGCGCGGGACATCGAGCGGCGTGACCCTCAGCTGTTGGCGCCGGTCGTCCGGCGACGGCGGCGACCGCCACCAGGTCCCGGGCGCCAGCCCGAGCGCCACGACCAACAGGACGAACAGCCTCCGCATCCTCCACCGGCCTCGCAAGCGCGGCCCCGGGGGTCAAGCGGTCAGGGCATCGGCCCGACGAACAGCAACGGATCGAGCCGCAGGCCGCGCCACATCAGGCTCCAGTGCAGGTGCGGCCCGGTCGCGCGGCCGGTCGCGCCGATTTTGCCAATCGGCTGCCCCTGCCGGACCGTCTCGCCCTCGCGCACGAGCAGCTCGGAGCTGTGCAGGAACGCGCTGTTGAGGCCCATGCCGTGATCGATGATCAGCAGGTGGCCTTCGAGCGTGAACGGCTCGGCGGCGGCGAGCACGACGACCCCATCGGCGGGGGCGACGTAGGTCGTGCCGCCACCGCCGGCGATGTCGAGCCCCGAATGGTAGCTGCCGGGCTTGCCGCGATAGACGCGCTGCGAGCCGAACCGCCCCGAGATGCGCCCGGTCGCGGGCCAGGCGAAGCTCTGCCGCCAGCCCTCGCTGCCGGTCTCGATCGCGCGCGCCGCGACGATGCGCGCGAGCTCGGGCTCGCGCCGGCGGGTGTACTCTGCGTCGGGCACCCCGGCGCGGAAATCGGCGTCGATATGCTCGATCTGCCACGCGCGCGGCGCGATCGTGAGCGGGGCCTCGATCGTGCGTCCGTCGCGCAGCACGGCCGCCAGCGTTGCCGTCGGACCCGAATCGCGGTCGAATGCGGCGAAGAATCGTCCTTCGGGATCGAGCGCGAGCGCCTGCTCGCCGAGTCGTGCGCTGGCAGTGCCTGCGGGCGCCTGGCCGCGGATCCAGCCGCCTTGCGTGAGCTCGCCGGCGTAGACGAAGCTGGCCGGTCCGCTCGGTGGCGGCGGAGGGGCCGGAGCGGGTGGCGGCGCGGGCGCTGCGACGACCGGCGTCTCGACCGTCCGGTCGTCGCTGGCCGGCGCGACGCACGCCGCGCTGGCGAAAAGCGAGACGATCGCGGCGAACCGCCTCACGCTTCGCCGAGCAGCCTGCGGGTGGCGATCTCGGGTGTGGCGTAGGCTTCCTGTCGGTCGACGCTCCAGTAGCGCAGCTCGTCGAGCGCGATCGGCTCGCCGGTCACCGCGCAGGTGACGAAGCGGCCGGGCTTGATCACGCGGAAGCCGTTGGGGCCGTAGATCAGGGTGGCGGCGTTCTCGCCCGAGGACATCAGCATGGCGGCTGGCTTACCAAGCGGGTGCGCTCAAAGCAATTTCGGCTGCTCGCCCGATGAACCCCGAGGCGGCGGGGCGGGTTTCGGACGCGACGGAGCGCGCGCGCCCGCCGGGCCGACCTCGAGCACGCCGTCGGCGAACTCGAGCGTGAGCCGGTCCTGCGCCTCGGCGACCGCGCGGCTCGACACCACCGGGTGCCCGGGAGCGGAGATCAGCGCATAGCCGCGAGCGAGCGGGGCCTTGGGATCGAGCTGCTGCAGCAGGCGCTCGAGCCCCTTGAGCCGCTGCATCCGGTCGGACTGCGGCCGCGTGAGCAGTTGCGGACCGAACCGCACGGCTTCGAGCGCCTGTGCGGCTGCGCGCAGCCGCGAGCGCAGCAGCGGCGCGGACAGTTGCATCGAATCGGCATAGAGCCGCTCGCGCGCCTTCGCCGCGCGGTCGGCGAGGCCGCGGCGCAGGCGCTCGCCGAGCTCGTCGAGGCGCTGCGCAGGCTGCGCCGCGAGCGCTTCGGGCTTCGGCAGCCGTGCGACGCGCGCGGCGAGCCGCTCGCGCCCGAGCTCGACCGGGCGCGAGGCGCACTTGCGCTGGCGCAAGCCCAGCTCGGCCAGCAGCGCGGCAAGCTCGCGCCGCACGGGCACCGCCATCTCGGCCGCCGCGGTCGGAGTCGGTGCGCGGCGGTCGGCGGCGAAATCGGCCAGCGTGGTGTCGGTCTCGTGCCCGACCGCGCTGATCGTCGGGATCGGCGAGGCCGCGATCGCGCGCACGACGACTTCCTCGTTGAACGCCCACAGGTCCTCGATCGAGCCGCCGCCGCGCGCGACGATCAGCAGGTCGGGCCGCGGCACCGGTCCGCCGGGCTCGATCGCGCCGAACCCGCGCACCGCCGCGGCGACCTGCTCGGCCGCGCCCTGGCCCTGGACCAGCACCGGCCAGACCAGCACCCGGCTCGGGAAACGGTCCGCCAGCCGGTGCAGGATGTCGCGGATCACCGCTCCGGTAGGCGACGTCACCACGCCGATGACGCCGGGCAGGAACGGCAGCGGGCGCTTGCGCTCGCTCGCGAACAGCCCTTCGGCCTCGAGCCGCCGGCGCGTCTTCTCGAGCAGCGCGAGCAGCGCGCCCTCGCCGGCGATCTCCATCGACTCGATCACGATCTGGTATTTCGAGCGCCCCGGGAAGGTGGTCAGCTTGCCGCTGGCGACGACCTCGATCCCGTCCTCGGGCAGGAAGCCGAGCCGCTGCGCCCCGCCGCGCCACATCACCCCGTCGATCACCGCGCCTTCGTCCTTGAGACAGCAGTAGAGGTGGCCCGAGGCGGCGCGCTTGACCCCCGACAGCTCGCCGCGCAGCCGCACGAAGCCGAACCGGTCCTCGACCGTGCGCTTGAGCAGGGTGGAAATCTCGGTGATCGTCAGCGGCGCGGCGTTGTCCCCCGGCGCGCCCTTGGCTACCAGCCCGCCAACGGCTTCGTCGTCGTCATCAAAAGAAGGGCCGGGCATGAATATCCTGCTGCTGGGATCGGGCGGACGCGAGCATGCGCTGGCGTGGAAGCTCGCGCAATCCCGCCTGATCGCGGAGCAGGGCGGCACGCTCTACGCCGCGCCGGGCAACCCGGGCATCGCCGCGCACGCCGAGCTCGTCGCGCTCGACGTCACGCGCCACGCCGACGTCGTGGCGTTCTGCAGCGACAAAGGCATCGGCCTCGTGGTGATCGGCCCCGAGGCGCCGCTGGTCGACGGCCTCGGCGATTCGCTGCGTGCCGCGGGCATCGCGGTGTTCGGGCCGTCGCGCGCCGCGGCGCAGCTCGAAGGGAGCAAGGCCTTCACCAAGGCGCTGTGCGATCGTGCCGGGATTCCGACCGCCGGCTACGCCCACGCAACCTCGCTCGAGCAGGCGCTCGCCGCGCTCGACCGGTTCGCCGCGCCCTACGTGCTCAAGGCCGACGGGCTCGCCGCGGGCAAGGGCGTGGTCATCGCCGAAACGCGCGCGGATGCCGAAGCCGCACTGGCCGACATGTTCGGTGGCGCGCTCGGTCAGGCCGGGGCCGAGGTGGTGATCGAGGAATTCATGGACGGCGAGGAAGTGAGCTTCTTCGCGATCACCGACGGCGCGATCATCCTCCCCTTTGGCAGCGCGCAGGACCACAAGCGCGTCGGCGATGGCGACACCGGGCCGAACACCGGCGGCATGGGCGCCTACAGCCCCGCGCGCGTGCTCACGCCGGCGCTGCGCGCGCAGGTCATGCAACGGATCGTCGCGCCCACCGTGAAGACCCTCGCAGAGGAAGGCACGCCGTACTCGGGCGTGCTCTACGCCGGGCTGATGCTCACGGCCGAAGGGCCCAAGCTGGTCGAGTACAACTGCCGCTTCGGCGACCCCGAGTGCCAGGTGCTGATGATGCGGCTCGAAAGCGACCTCGGCGAATACCTGCTCGCCTGCGCCGATTGCAGCCTCGGCGCGCTGCAGCCGCCGAAGTTCTCGGATGAGAGCGCGCTGACCGTGGTCATGGCCGCGAACGGCTATCCGGGCACGCCCGCGAAGGGCGGCGCGATCGACGCGATCGCGCCGGCCGAGAGCACGGGAGCCAAGGTGTTCCACGCCGGCACCACGCTCGCCGAAGGGCAGCTCGTGGCCAACGGCGGCCGGGTGCTCAACGTGACCGCGCGCGGCCGCAGCGTGGCCGACGCGCAGCGCGCCGCCTATGCAGCGGTCGACGCGCTCGATTTCCCGACCGGCTTCTGCCGCCGCGACATCGGCTGGCGCGAGATCGAGCGCGAGCGGCGCGGCTAGGCGTCGACGATGCAGCTCGCCAGCTTCGATGCCGACACGTTCCTGCGCGATTGCTGGCAGAAGCAGCCGCTGCTGATTCGCGGCGCGTGGGCCGAATGGTCGAATCCGCTCGATCCCGATGACCTGGCAGGGCTCGCGTGCGAGGAAGGCGTCGAATCGCGGCTGGCGGAGCGGGCCGGCGACGCCTGGAGCGTCGCGCATGGGCCGTTTCCGGAACAACGGCTCGAGGCGTTGGGCGAGTCGAACTGGACGCTGCTGGTCCAGGCGGTCGACCAGTTCGTGCCCGCAGTCGCCGCGCTGATCGAGCCGTTTCGCTTCGTGCCCGACTGGCGGATCGACGACGTCATGGTCAGCCTCGCCGCCAAGGGCGGCGGCGTCGGGCCGCACTTCGACCAGTACGACGTGTTCCTCGTCCAGGGATCGGGCCGGCGGCGCTGGCGGATCGGCCCGCCGTGCGACGCGAACAGCGCCCTCCTGCCGCATGACGAGCTGCGCCTGCTGGCCGGTCTCGAGGTCGTCGAGGAGCACGTCCTCGAACCGGGCGACATCCTCTACGTTCCGCCCGGGATCGCGCACGACGGCATCGCCGAGAGCGACGACTGCATGACCTATTCGATCGGCTTTCGCGCCCCGTCGCGCAGCGAGCTCGTGTCGCATTTCTGCGACCACGCGGTGGACGCGCTCGCCGACGACGATCGCTACGCGGATCCGGACCTGCGCCGGCAGGCGAACCCCGGCGAGATCGAACCCGCCGCGCTGGCCCGGCTCCACGGCATGATTACCGAGACGCTGGCAGACCGCGAGGCGTTCGCGCGCTGGTTCGGCGCTTACGTCACCACCCCGAAGTATCCGGAGCTGGACTGGGCGCCCGACGAGCCGATCGGGCAGGAGGAGCTGCATCGCCGGCTGGCCGCAGGCGAGCCGCTGCGCCGCAATCCGGCCAGCCGCTTCTCCTTCATCCGTGCGACCGGTCAGGTGCTGCTGTTCGTCGACGGCCGGTGCCATGCCTGCGCGGGCGAGGCGGCGCGGTTCGCCGAGGCGCTCTGCGCGCGAGACTGCCTGGTGGTCGATGCCGCCATGCTGGGATCGCCTGAAGTCACCGCGTTGATCGGCGGGCTGGCGGCCGAAGGCAGCCTCGGTTTCGACTGACCGCCGGTCAGCTGGGCTCGATGTCGCGCCATTCTCCGGGCGCGAGCCCGTCGAGCGTCCACGCGCCGATCGCCCAGCGCACCAGCCGCAGCGTCGGATGGCCCACCACCGCGGTCATCCGGCGCACCTGGCGGTTGCGCCCCTCGCGCAGGGTAATCCTGAGCCAGCTGTCGGGCACGCTCTTGCGATACCGGACCGGCGGGTCGCGCGGCCAGAGCGCAGGCTCGGCGATCCGTTCGGCCTCGGCCGGCCGGGTCGGGCCGTCGTTGAGCATGACGCCCTGCCGCAGGCGCGCGAGCGCGGCTTCGTCGGGCTCGCCTTCCACCTGCACGAGGTAGCGCTTCGGCGCCTTGAAGCGCGGATCGGCGATCCGCGCCTGCAGGCGCCCGTCGTCGGTCAGCAGCAGCAGGCCCTCGCTGTCGCGATCG
>Ga0315910_10004987_pt1 | contig 10955 bp, 3 predicted proteins | sample EdamamesoilMG_FD_204470 | JGI IMG/M metagenome (GOLD analysis project Ga0315910, IMG submission 204470) | Garden soil microbial communities collected in Santa Monica, California, United States - Edamame soil | ecosystem: Environmental > Terrestrial > Soil > Garden | place: USA: California...
GTTCCGCTAAACCGTCCTCTGCTTGCGAAGGCAATAGTTGCGCACCGGTCTTGATGTCATCGAAGAATGATGCGCCCTGCGTTTGCAAGAACTCCAGCATCGCTTGCGCCGGATGCGACAGCTGCAGCTGCGTTTGGCCTTGAGCAGCCAGCGCACTCCACAGTGCATTGTGTTTGCGAGTTAGCAATGCGATCGGCGTACTGCGAACAGGTCCGCCCGTCGTTGCCTTGGGCGAAGTCAGCCGGGTCCACAGCGCTCGCCCGGAAAGGCATGCGCTGTCGAGCCAATTGGGATCGTATTCGTGTAAACGCGCAGGCAGCACGTCGGTTTCCCACGCCGACGCCGGAACCTCGCAACCTTCAAGCTGCTCGACGATGGCAACCAGAGATTGAATCCCCTGGCCTTTAGGTTCTCTAGTGATGCCTTGCCACTCCAGCAAGAAGCGCATGCAATCGGCGGTACTGACCGGTTCGATCTCGGCACGTAACGATTGCAGCGTATAGCGATGGATGCGTGCGAGGAGGCGCCGTTCGCACCATTCGGTCTGACTCCCTCTCCCTTGAGGGGAGAGGGATGGGGTGAGGGTGGGGCGGTTGGCAAGATCTGCGGAATCAAACCCGTCTCCCCGTCCCTCTCCCACAAGGGGAGAGGGGGTGAAGGTCAGCGTGAAATGCCCGCGTAACACGAAGCCTTGTACTTCGAGTGCGAGTAGCGCCGATTCGATTCGCGCTGGCTGTTGTCGCAATGTGGCAGCGAGCGAGTCGACGGTTGTTGGACCAATGGCTTGCAAGCGGCCGCGAACGATTTCGATCAATGCTGTGTCTGCGTGCCATTCGCGCGACGCGTAATCTTGCGGCACCGTCAGATCGGCATCGACCTGTGCTTGTGGATACGCGGCGCGGATCATCGGGAGGCATTCGGCAGCGACCCAAAAGCGTGTGTCGTCCACGACCGCAAGGCATGCCCGTCGCGCAGTCTGTAGGTGCTCGAATAACAACGGCCAACGGCTCCGAATGCCTTCGTCCGCGGGCAACAGACCCATCGTCATCAATGCGTCATGTAATTCGTCGGCGGTATCAGCCTGCGGCCACGCTTCTTCGCGTACGGTCGCAATCGCCTGCGGATTGAGCTGTCCGAATTCCGCCGCGCTCTTTGGATCCAGCCAGCGCCGTGCCGCAACCGCTTGCGTGCGACGTTCTTCGAGCGGCGCATCGTCCAGAAATGCGTAGGGGCGTGCACTCAAGATTTCTTGTGCCAGCGGCGATGGCTGCGGCAGATCGCGCGCGATCACTTCGATTGCATTGTTTTCGATGCCTTTGAGTAGTCGCTCCAGCCCGTCAATGTCCATCGCTTCGTGCAGACAATCGCGCAGTGTTTGGTTGACCAGAGGATGATCGGGCACTTCGCGGTCGCCCTGGATGTTTTCCTGGCAAGCCAATTGATCGGGGAATACAACCGCAATCAAATCTTCCGCGGCGATGCGTTGCAGCGGCGCCGGTGTTCGTTTCCCAGCGCGTCGGCGTTGCACTGCAAGCGCGGTGCTAGCGTTCCAACGCCAACGCGTGCCGAACATCGGTGCATCCAGCACGGCCTGAACTAATACCTCTCTAACACTGTTGCTGTTTAAGTAGCGCGCCACGTCTTCGAGGACAAAGCTGTGCGTCTCCCCTAACGACAAGATGATGGCATCTTCCGTTGCGGCCGCCTGCAGCTCGAAATTGAAACTGCGGCAGAAGCGTTTGCGCAGGGCCAACCCGAAAGCTCGATTGACGCGGCCGCCGAACGGCGCGTGAATCACCAGTTGCATACCGCCTGTCTCGTCGAAGAATCGCTCGAACACCAACGTATCTTGAGTCGGTAATCGGCCGAGCATGGCTTTGGCGGCGCCCAGATATTCGATCAACTGTTCGGCAGCCGCGTGCGGCAGCCCATGCGTGCTCTCGATTTGGCGAGTAGCTGCAGCCAACGTTGCCGGTTCGTAGTCGGGCAATAGCGATTCCACCTCGCGGCGTAATTGCGCGACCGCCGCCGACAACTCATGCGTGCGCGCGGGTGCTTCGCCAAGCCAAAAGGGAATAGTAGGCGGCTGGCCTTTGGCGTCTTCGACTCGCACTCGGCCGGCTTCGACGCGAAGAATACGGTACGAGGCATTGCCTAATTGAAAGATATCGCCGGCGTTGCTCTCGATGGCGAAGTCTTCGTGCAATGTTCCCACCATCGTGCCGGTGGGTTCCAAGATGACCTGATAATCGGCATTGTCGGGGATGGCGCCGCCGCAGGTGATGGCGGTGAGTCGCGCGCCGCGGCGTGCGCGCAATTGATTGTTGACGGCGTCGCGATGCAAGTAGGCGCTTTGGCGTCCGCGCCGCGTGGCAAAGCCGTCGGATAGCATGCGGATCACCGTATCGAACTCCGCGCGCGACAAGTCGCGATACAGCCAAGCGCGATGCATTAACTCGAATAGCTCGTCCTCGCCGCAATCGCGCGAAGCGACTTCGGCCACGATTTGCTGTGCGAGTACATCGAGCGGCTGCGACTGAAAGATCAATTTGTCCAATTCGCCGCTGCGCACCGCCGCCAGCAGGGCAGTACATTCGACCAGTTCGTCGCGGCTCAAGGGGAATATGCGGCCTTTCGGCACACCGCTCACCGAATGATTGGCGCGACCGACGCGCTGCAAGAAGGTTGCGATAGAGCGCGCCGAGCCCAACTGGCAGACGAGTTCCACGTCGCCGATGTCGATGCCGAGTTCGAGCGATGCCGTTGCAACCAAGACGCGCAGTTTGCCGAATTTAAGACGCTGTTCCGCATCGAGCCGCTGTTCCTTGGCAAGACTACCGTGATGTGCGGCGACGTTGGTCTCTCCGAGACGCTCGCTTAAGTGCCGCGTTACCCGTTCCACCATGCGGCGTGTGTTGGCAAAGATCAGCGTGGTGCGATGACCGTTGGCCAGCAATGCCAGTTGATCGTATATGTTCTCCCAAATATCGCCGGACATCACCGCCTGCAGTGGCGCTGCAGGCAGCATTAGCCCGAGATCACGGGCGCGTGTGTGGCCGCTGTCGACGATAGTGCATGTGTCGAGCTTTGCGCCGCCCAGCAGAAAGCTGGCAACGTCAGCAATCGGTTTCTGCGTGGCCGAAAGTCCGATGCGCTGCAATTTTCCGCCACAGAGTGCGTCCAGCCGTTCCAACGACAGCGCCAGATGCGCGCCGCGCTTGGTTGCGGCGACGGCGTGAATTTCATCGACGATGACGCTGCGAGTGCTCGATAGCAATTGGCGGCCGGATTCCGACGTGAGCAGCAAGTACAGCGACTCCGGCGTGGTCACCAAAATATGCGGCGGATGTTTACGCATCGCGGCGCGCTCGCTGGGAGGCGTATCGCCGGTACGGACTTGTGCGCGAATTTCGATTTGCGGCAGATTCAATGCGCGCAGTTCGTCGGCGATGCCGGCCAGCGGTGCTTCCAAGTTCCGTTGTACATCGTTCGATAACGCCTTAAGCGGCGAGACATAGACGACATAGGTTGCGTCGCGCAGCTCGCCGATGAGCGCTTGTCGCACTAGCGAGTCGATTGCGGACAAGAAAGCCGCCAGCGTTTTTCCGGAACCGGTCGGTGCGGCAATGAGCGCATGCCTGCCGCTATGAATGGCGGGCCACGCTTGCAATTGCGGTGGCGTCGGCGTGCTAAAGGAGCGCGCAAACCAACCGGCGACGGCGGGATGAAAATCGGCGAGCGACATGCGCGTATCTTACGCGCATGACTGTGTTTTTAACCAGTCTGCTGCGAGCGGAATTGGACTACCAGGCGTGCAAAATGGGCTTGGTCGCCGTTGGATTGAGCGTAGTTGACGCACAGCGCCTTACGGTCCGCGCTCACCACCTGTTCGTAGGGCTTGTCAACGAAGCGCGCACCGTCACTGTCTTGATCGAATCCTACGCGATGCATGTTCCAATCCGGCGATGCGGCCTCGCTGCGAGAAAACACCTGCACATCTTGAATGATGGCGTCGCTGGGAATGGACGCGCATAACGAAACTCGCTGTGCCGTTGTGCTGTCGCAAGTAGGCGTATCGCTTGCGTCGGTTGAGCCGCGGCACGCGGGTAAATGTACGACCGATTCGACTTGTTGGAGTGGCGTCGTAGTCGCGGCAAGTTGTACCGTCGGCATCGCAGAAGCCTGCACTCGCGTAGTTTGCAAGGTCTCGAGGCGCGCCGTCGAAGAGGCAACGGCTTTCAGTTGCGCGCCAAATTCATCGCGCATTGCCTGCAAGTCGCGGCGCGTATTGTCGGCACGCAGCTCAGCATAAAAATAGCCGCCGACGGCGGACGCCGCCATGAGTGCGACAATGGATAGAGAGGTGCGGAGCAAATTGCGACTGCTGCGTGATTCCGCTTTGCTGCGCGCTGCGGAAAAGAGAGCGGTGGCAAAGGTGGCCGACGCGCCGATCATTGCGGCAAGAACAGTTTCCGACATACCCATGGATTTCCCCGGGGACCTGCAAAGGCGAAAGCGGTGACCATAAGAACTTATGTCGCCGGACACTGCTACGGAGTTGGCAGTTTTTGAGAATTGCGTCGCACTCGCAACGTATTGCCGGGCGAAACACGCAGTACTTTTGCCAAATAGGGGCGAAATGCTGCGACTGCAAAAATTAATGTCCGCAGGACGCATGCCCTGGTAACGTAGTTTGGATGCACCACTTTAGCTTTGCGCCATGAACGGCAGCCGCTTACTCATTCTCATCATCGGCAATTTTCTGGTCGCCACCAGCTTTATGAGTGTGAGCGGCCTTTTGAATGAGATCGCCGCATCGCTGCAAGTGTCTACCGCGCAAGCCGGCATGCTGCTGGCTGTGTTCGGGTTAACCGCGGGTATCTGCGCGCCGCTGCTGGCCACTGTCGGCTCCAGCATCGACCGACGCAAATTGCTTACCGTAGCGATGGCTTGCTGTGCCGTCGCGAATGTGGTCGGGGCGTTCAGCCAAACCTTTCCGCAATTGATGTGGGCCCGAGTTTTGGCCGCGGTGACTTCGGCCGTGTTTACTCCGCAGGCGGCCGCTACCGTGAGCATGTTGGTACCGGAGCAAGCGCGTGCAGCGACGCTCGCCAAATTGATGATGGGTTGGGCAGTAGGCTCGGTGCTCGGCAATCCATTGATCGTCTGGTTGGGTTCGGTATCGGATTGGCGCGTCTCGTTTGTAGCGATCGGCATCGCCAGCGGAGTCGTTTCGATTTTGGTTTGGCGCTCCGTGCCGATCGGCGTGAAAGTACCGACGCTCAACATGAGCAGTTGGATAAAGATTTTTCGCTCACCCGCGCTGCTGTGGCTGACGGCTGCGACAACGCTAACCGCTGTCGGCAGCATGATCATGTTCAGCTACATCGCGCCGATCATGAAAGAAGTTTTGAATGTGACGGGACAAATGCTGGCAGTGCTGTTGTTTGTGGCCGGCATCGGGAGCTTGGCCGGTAATCTGCTTAGCGTGCACATGCTTAAGAGGTTGAGTGCCGCGAATGTTGCCTATAAATGCAACGTGATCTCGGCCGGCGTGTTGTTGCTGTGGCCACTGTGTGCGGATTGGGTGTGGGCGATTTTTGTACTGCAGTTTTTTTACGCCGCGGGTGGTGCCGGGTTTCCCGCCGTACAGCAATCGCGTCTGGTAGCGGTTGCGCCGATGCTGGCGTCGGCCACAATCGCGTTGAATTCGTCGGTCACCTATCTCGGCGGCGCACTCGGTTCACTACTCGGGGCGGGCGCTATCAATGTCACTGGTCCCCGTTACATGGCATGGGTCGCCGTAATGTTTGTATTGGCGGCATTAGCGTGTTCGGTGATTGCGGACAGGGTATCCAAGTATACGGACGTCAATTAGTCGCTCGTCGCCAGGGCAGTAGTCGATCCGCCAAATAAAAACGCCGCCGGATGTTGCCATCCGGCGGCGTCAAGTTACGACGACGTTTGCTTTAGAAGCGCACGCTCGCTCCGAGCTTAACTGTACGGCCCAGTGGGCTGCCGTAAGCAGTGTTGTAAGGAACGATGCCGCGGAAGAACGAAGGATCCCGATCCAACAGGTTGTTGATCGTGAGCGTCAACGCAGTGTTGGCGGGAAGTTCGGCACGATAAATCAAATCGAGGTTGTACCACGCCGCCACTTCTTTGCCCGCTAGAGGTTGCGTATTCTGAGCCGCGCAAAGACCGCGAGTGGCACCTACAGCTCCGCCCGTGGTAGAAGCCCATTGGCCCGAGCCCGCGCCGGCTGGAACGTTGCCGAGGTTCGCGCTCAGTGAGCCGCTCGCGCAACCTGTCGCAGGAACGATTCCGGCCGCATTGCCGATGTTGGCGTTTCTGCCCGTATTGGCGTTGTAGTTGGAAGTATCTTCATTGATGATCGAAGGGACGTATTGAGCTTGCAGATTTACAGTGTGTCCTTCGATGCGATAAACGACCCCGAAGTTACCTCTCCAGCTCGCAACGGATACCTGTGTGCGTCCGGAAGATAGGTTGACGTACCCAAGACCGTCATACCCGTCCGCCAGTTTTGCACCGCCGACGATGAAGTCGTCTAAGCGCCACTTCAAAATCTTCGAAAGGTCGAAGGACGGTGTCAGCGATCCGCCAAAGACATCCTCGAAGCGATAGCTTGCCGACAGGTCAAGCCCGCTCGTGCGCAACGTACCTGAGTTGGTTTCCGCATTCGCACCGAAGATATTGACGTTGGCGCCAGCCATGTTGGCCAGCGTCGTGGTGCCTTGCACGCAAGGCGACGAGAGCGTCATGAGCGGGCGACCGTTCATAGCAGACACCGGGTTGCTGAAAACGGGGCTGTTGCAGTTAATGAATGTGCTGGCAGCCGCCCCGGCCACCGGATTTACAACTGCAGCGTCAAGCACGTTGGTCGCCGTCATCGTACGGGTGTATTCGTCGATGGTGATGCTGTAGAAATCGAGATTAGAGGTGAAGTTACCCGCACGGACCAGGAAACCGACCGTGAAGTATTCACCGCGCTCGGATTCCACTTCGCCGTTCGCGAAGTTGTTGGAGTTGTATGACGCAATGCCACTGTACTTCGCATTGGTCGTGACGACTGTTGAAATCAAATCGCGCGGTCGTGGCGGATTGACTTGCGAGAATGTTTTGCCCCAGCTCGTGCGAATGCCGAGCCAGTCTTGCGGATCCCATTTGAGGCTGGCGGCCGGCACGAACACCGAATTATCCTTATCCGTTACGTCCGAGAAGAACTTCTCGTAACGACCCGCGACATTGACGTTCAAGTTATCCAACAAAGGCAATCCGAACTCGGTGAATACCGCAGCTGCCGGATAGTTGCGACGTTCCGGACGGTAGTTGGAGGCTGCCGCGCCGAAGATATTGCCAGCACGGTTGTAGACCATGGAGCCGGTTCGCGATGTTGGAATTGCGCCCGATGCTTCTTGGCAATCCATAACACCTAAAGTGGGACAAGGATTGATGCCACGATTGGAGTAGTTGTCCATCAACACTTGTTCGTCTTGCTTACGGAACTGACCACCAAACGCCATCTGAATCGTTCCACCGGGCAACCCGATGCCGGTATCGCCGCGAATGATCGGATCGACGACGATGTTGCGATAGATGCGCTCGAATTCGACCGGCACATACATCCAAGCAATCAGATTGGGGTCGTTGGCCAAACCAGGAACGTAGCCGGGATTAACCGCTCCAGTGAAGTAGTTGCTCGGGATCGCCGAAGACATTGGATTGAACCATTGACAGGTGGAGCCACCCAGATCGGCGCGGATGCCGTTGCAGTTTGAGCCGCCAAACCCGTTCAGAGCGGCTTGGAGACGATCGACCAGCATGTCTTGCGCTTGCTTGAGGTCGCGGATCTTGCTGCCGGTTACGCCAATTTCCCACTCAAGGCTGGTTCCCAAGAATTCAGGCAAGTCGCCGCTGAGCACTTCCGATACACGCCACATCGTCAAGTGGCCTTCTTGCAAATCGTAGGGACCGGTTAATGGTGAGCCGCCATTGCCGAACGGCTTCCAGAGGGTGTTCAACAGAGCTACGCGTCCGGTATCCCGGATCGCCGCGGCATCCGTTCCCAGTGGGAACACTGGTGTGCCATCCGAGTTATTCAAACGTCCCAGCGTATTGTTGTTGTTCAAACCCAACAATTGCATTACACCTGGGTTATGGCCATCGACAAAGTAAGCGGTGGTCGCCGTGGGTCCGAATACCACATTTTGTTGCTGGCGGTTTGGGTCTCCCGGATTGCCGGCAAGCGGCCAGGCGGCTGGGTTGCTCACGAAGGTGGAAGCCAGCGCAATTTCAGGAATATCTTGACGGTACAACAACAGTTCCGAATGCAGTCGCAAGCTATCCAAGAAATTGATGTTGTGTTCGATATAGAGATTGTATGAGTTTTGCTCCGAAACCAAATCTTCCATTTCCGCCGTGTCGGTATAACAAGCCGGAGATCCTGTAGGAGACCAGCCGCGGAAGCCTCCCAGTTCGGCGCAATTTAGATCGCGCACGACGCCGCTCGGTCCCATTTGAATATTGCTGTTCGGCGTCGACGCGGGGATAAATGAGGATTGGGCGCCGCTTACTGTGCGCTGGAATACCAGGCCACCCGGATTCGACGTCGGGAATGTCGCAAATTGATAGCTGGCCGGATTTTCTAGGTATTGATACTTGGTCCAATCGCGATCGCGAGTGTGCAGCGCGCTGCGATGTTGATAGCTCAACGAGATCATCAGGTTGCTGTTGTCCCACTTTTTGCCGAAGAGCATGTCGGCGTTGTAGTCGCCGTCGCTGTCTTCGATATAACGGTAGTCGGCATTGAGTTCGAGACCGTCGAAATCCTTACGCGTGATGTAGTTGACGACACCCGCGACTGCATCCGCGCCGTACGTCGTACCACCGCCTGCTTTCAATGTCTCGACGCCACCGAGTGCGGCGTTGGGAATCCAAGCGATGTTGTTGAATCGTCCGGTATTGACCGAATATTGCTCTGGGAAGCGACGGCCGTTGAACACGACAGTCGTGAAGCGCGGGCCCAAGCTGCGCAAGTTCACCGTCACGGCGCCGATCGGATAAAAGTTAACGCGATTGTTTTCGCCCGCGACGCCGCCCGATTCCGACATCGTTTTTACGAGGTCTAAGTTGGAGGGGCGTCCTAAATCTTGCAGCTCTTCGAAAGTAATGACCTCTACCGGCATGGCGGAGTCTTCGGCCGTGCCTTTGAGGAAGGACCCGGTCACGACGACTTCATCCAGCGCCATCGAGTCTGGCGTGCTGGGTTGCGCTGGACCTGGTGCAGCCGTTTGCGCAAACGCATGACTGCCTCCTAAGCCCAGTGCACATGCACAGGCATAAGAAAGCAATTGCGAACGATGGTACTTCGCCATGATTCCCCCTTAACCGAAACTAATAATTAATAAAGTAGTGAGTTGCTTATATGTCGATCAACTCTGCCGTTGATATTAGTGAACGTTGCGCGCACTCCACAATAGCGTCCGGCAAAAAGTTCAATGTTTTAGTGGTTTCGCTATACGGAAGACTCGTTTTCCCAGCCGAATTTTGCGATTGGGGTCTCGTTTTGGAAAACCCATTTAAGTTCTAAGGAATTCCCTGCGGTAGGGCCACGCGGCTCTGGCTTTTTTGCATGATTTAGACGAGTGCGTGCTGCGAGGGGATCGCGGCGGTACCGCTGCGCGGTACGAGCTAATAACAATTATTTACATTGAAGGGGACAGTTCCTTCGGTTCAGTGGACGCCCTGAGCTAACGCTTCAGGAGTGTCAAAGATGCCGAAGCCAGGACGCCAGAACAACGTTCAAGTACGGCGATCGATTCAAAGCAACAGCAGTACCATTGAGTCGCGTACGCGGAGTAGCCATATAGGACGTTGCGGATTCGCTTACATTCATCCCTTCATGTTGTCTCGTTGGCGTAAGTACGCGCGAGTTTGATTATTGGTTTTTGAACTGCACGCGAACCGTCATGCGTTGCGTTGTATCGGCGTCGTTGATGTTGCGCGATTCGAATTTATATTGCCGAATAGCTGCCACAGCCGCGCGTTCGAATTGTGCGGCATAGGGACCGGGCGGGCTGCTGCCGACGGCTTCGGCATCGGTGACATCGCCGCTGGCCGTGATACGAAAGCTCACATCGGCCCAACCGGTAACTCCTGCCTGGCTGGCCTCGTCGGGATAACGCGGCGCCACGGTCTTGATCGCTTTTGGCGCGGCCGATAGCGGCTTGACGGTGCTCGGAGCGGGTGCGCGTGCCGCGCGTAATTTGGCCTCGGCGTTGCCGAGTTCCACGCCCTGGAAGCCAAGTTGCCGCGCTTCGTTCAGTAAGCGCACCGCTGAGTTGAATTGCTGTTGCGATATCGCTTGGTTGGCATTGTCGATTAGCCGCAAGCCAACGGCGCGCACTGCCTGTTCGGTTTCCGCTGCGCTCGGGTCCATACGTTGTAACTGGAGCAGGTAGTATTTGGCGCTGTCGCGATCCGGCTCCAACAGTTGATTATCGCGCGCGCGTTGCAGAGTCAGCCGCAAATAATGAGTGCGCGAATTGGCGTTTGTAGCGGATTCAAGCTCGCGTTGCAGCCGCGCGAGCGCCGCGGCATCGGCGCCGAATCGCGCTGATTCAGTCATGCGCTGCCGTGCAGTGTCCAGTTGTTGTCTTGACAGCGCCGCTTGCGCATCAGCGAGCAACCGGTTGCCGATCTCGCGCAGCAGTTGTTGCACGGTTGCGTTGTCTGGATCGGCGCGCTCAACCTGGCGCAAATAAAACTCGGCGCTGTCGCTCTCCGGGCGAATCAACTGCCCCTGCGCCATGCGCTGCCGAGCGGTTGCAAGCCAGCGACCGATAGCTTGCTGACGCTGCGCTTCGTTGCTGATGGGCGCGTAAGCGGCTTTCTCTTGCGCCTCTTTGGAGGCGCCGGCCGGCTGCGGACCGCGC
>Ga0315910_10004988_pt1 | contig 10954 bp, 6 predicted proteins | sample EdamamesoilMG_FD_204470 | JGI IMG/M metagenome (GOLD analysis project Ga0315910, IMG submission 204470) | Garden soil microbial communities collected in Santa Monica, California, United States - Edamame soil | ecosystem: Environmental > Terrestrial > Soil > Garden | place: USA: California...
CGACATCGACGACGATGAGCTCGTTCGCCGGAACATGCACCGTGGTCACGAGATACTGCTCGACGAGGCCGTCGCGCTCGCGGTGGGGTATGACTTCCATCGCGAACCACGGGTAGTAGTCGGTGAGGGCGGCATCGATGGCATCGTTCGCTTCCACGAAGCTGAGCACGTCGGCCTGCTCGTCCAGGTTCGCCCACTCGATGCGTTCGTGGCGCTCGGTCAGACGCAGATAAGCTCCGGGCGCGGCTGCTGCCAATGCAACTGCGAGTGCGATCACGGAGGGCTGGATGCGTCGCGGGCGATCGCGGCCGAAATACATCGCCGTGAAGATCGCCAACGGGATCGTTATCGCACACGCCGGGACTGCGAAAATCAGCAGCCACGGCACCGCCGCGATTCCGTCCGAGGGTGCGCCGCGAAGAGAGAGGGCGATCATCAACGCGACCAGCGCCGTGATCGGGAGCGCCGAAACATAGACGAAATAGAGCACCTGCCCGACGATTCGTGCTGCTTTGTGTGACAGCAGCGCAAGCGCCCACACCAGCACGACGCACGCAACCGCGGGTGCCGCCAACAGCATCGCGATTTCTGCGTAATCTCGCATAGGGACGTACGTGTTACCCGCGACGGGTACAGAGCATGCCTCAGTGTGCGAGCCGTTAGTGTGACGCAGGCCGCGCCACGGCGGTCACCGTCCAGCACGCCGCCGTGAAGCGGACTTCTGCGCCGTGCACGTACGGATCGAACGCGGACCGGACCGCTGCGATGATCTGCGCGCGCTTCTGCGCGTCCACCTGTTGCAGCACGCGGCCCAGCGGCCCGAGCCGCGAGATGTAGTCGTCGAGCTCGTGCTCCGGCAGCGTGCACGCGACGTCGAGCGGCTGGATGTCGATCTCGGACCAGCCGCTTTTCTCGAGGATCGAGTAGACGCGGTCGCGGTCCGCGAACGCGAATTGCCCCGGCTCGTCGGGCCGGCGCGCAGGGATTTCCGGCACGAACGGCGCCGCGGCGCGCTCGGCCGCCGTCATGAACGGATTGTCCTCGGTGGCGCGCCACACGATCGTGTGCAGCGTGGCGTTCGGCATCGCGGCGCGCCGCAGGTTCGCGAACGCATGCACGGGGTCGTCGAAGAACATGGTGCCGAAACGCGAGACGAGCATGTCGAAGCTCGCGGGCTCGAATTCGTACGTCTGGGCGTCGGCGCAAATGAAGCGCGGCGGCGTGCTCACTAGCTCGGCGCGACGTTTCGCGAGCGCGATCATCGGCTCCGAGATGTCGAGGCCGACGGCGGTGCCGTTGCTCTTCGCGAGCAGCTGCGCGACGGCCAGCGTCGTGCTGCCCGTGCCGCAGCCGATGTCGAGCACGCGTTGCGCGTTACGCGCGGCGACGGCCGCGACGAGCAAGTTTTCGAACGGCTCGAACAGCCGATCGAGCGACTGCTGCGCTTCGACCCAGCCGCGCCCGGCGCAGCCGTTCCACATTGCGATCTGTTGTGCATTGGCTTGGTGAGTGGTGTCCATGCTGATTCTCCTGTTGGTTGAATGTTGGAACCCGTGGAGGCACTCTGCCAACTCAAGTCGACTTGAGGTCAAGGGGTGTATGCGAAATCTGGACATCGCCGAAGTCGCGAAGCACACCGGGCTGCCCGCGTCGGCGCTGCGGTACTACGAAGAGAAGAAGCTGATCCGGTCGATCGGGCGGCGTGGATTGCGGCGCGTTTACGCGGCTGAAGTAGTCGAGCGGTTGGCGTTGATCGCGTTGGGGCGCTCGGCGGGGTTCTCCCTCGATGAGATCGCGCAGATGTTCGCGCCGGATGGCCGATTACGCGTCGATCGGCAGAAGTTGGCAGCGAAGGCGAAGGAGCTCGACGCGACGATTCGGCGGCTCACCACGATGCGGGATGGGCTGAAGCACGCGGCCGTCTGCAAGGCGCCGAGCCACATGGAGTGTCCGAGGTTTCGGCGGATCGTGCAGGGTGCCGCAGCCGGCATGCGACGCGAGCGAATTGCCGCCCGCGCTCGCTAGCTCGCGAGGAGCCGCTCGCACTCGCGCGCACTCTGCTCGATGCGGGCCGCAAGCGCAGCTGCGCGCGATCGGTGCGCGGAATCGCCGCTGAGTTTCGCGAGCGCTTCGATCGCGTCCTTCGCGATGCGCACGCGGCCGATTTTCTCGGCCGTTGCCGCCGCGACCGTCAGATCCCCGACGGCCGCGTCGCGCTCACCGAGTGCCGCCAGCGCCTCGCCGCGCCAGCGATGGCCGCGCGCCGCCAGCTCTTTCATTCCGGCGCCACCGGCCAGCGTCAGCATCTCTTCGGCATACGACCTGCAAGCGTCGAGCTCGCCGCGCCGCAGCGCGAGCTCGGCCAGGCCCTCGAGGCACGTGACCATCTGGCTGCGCTCGTCGTTCTCGCGCGCCCAGCGCAGCGTCGCATTGAGCGCGGGTCCCACGTCGAGATCGCCGAGTCGCATGCGCGCGATGGAGTGCGTGGCCTCGCGGCGCACGCGCCAGAAATTGATTCCCGCGGAATCGCCGAGCGCGCGCCCGTGCTCGGACACCTCGAGCGCCTGCCGGTTCAGGTTCACCTCGAGCAGTAACGACGCGAGCATCTCGTAAGCCATGAGCTGGTAGCGCGGCAGCTTCGATCGTTCGAGTGCGCGGATCGTATCTCGCACGTCCTTGACGGCGCTGGCGTGGTCGCCGAGGTGCCCGCGCACGCACGCGAGCCCGAGACGCGTCGGGGGAATGTGCCACTGGAGGTCCGCGCGCTCCGCAATCTCGAGAGCAGCCTCCATGCTCGCACGCGCCTGCGCATAGTCGCCGAGACCGAGATAGCCGGACGCGGCGTGCCCGACCATCATCAAGTTCTCGGACTCGTAGCTCTTGTCGCCGATGCGGCGGGCGATCTCGTTCGAGCGCTGAAAACAACGAATCGCGTCGGAGGGCTCGAGGTTCATGAAGTGCGTCTCGCCGCGCCCGTGATAGGCCTGCACGGCCACGAGGCAATTGAGCTCGAGACGCTCGCAGATCTCGACGGCCTCTGCGTGATACACGCTCGCGGCGCGATTGCGGCCGTCGCTCCAGAAGACGGTGCCCAAGTGATACAGCGTGTCCGCGGCTTGGCGCTCGTCGCCCATCGCGCGGCACTCGTCGAGCGCCTGGGTTAGGCACTCGACCGCTGCCGGATAGTTGTCGCCGCGCCGATACGTCATGCCGAGCTGAATCAGCGCGTCGCGCGCTTTGGCGCGATCGCCGCGAGCGCGTGCCGTGTCGATCACGACGCGAATATCCGCGACGGCGCCCTCGGTCTGCCCGGCCTGAGCGCGCGCGCGTCCGCGCTGCTCGTGCACGTCGGCGAGCGCCTGCTCCGTGAGCGCGCCGCGATGCGCGGCTGCAAGCTGGATCGCGCGATCGAACCAGCCGAGCGCCTCGCGCACGGCGAACACGTTCAGCGAGCGCTGTGCCGCGAGCCCCATGTGGTGCACGGCTTTGCCCCACACGTGGCCGCGCTCGTAGTGCTCCGCGAGCCGCGCGTCGCGCTCGTGCGCCTCGCCCTCGTCCTGCTGCTCGAGCGTTTCGGCGACGGCCTTGTGCAGCAACCTGCGGCGCGCACCGCCGATCTCGAGATAGGCCACCTCGCGAACCTTGTCGTGGCTGAAGTCGTAAGTGCCCGCGGATTCCTCGCGCAGCAGGCGCCGCCCGACGAGCGTCTCTACGGCACTCAGCAGTTCCTCCTCCGAGGTCTTCATCACGGTGAACAGACTCTCGAAGTCGAAGCGCCGGCCGAGCACGGCCGCGACGTCGAGCGTCGGGCGCGCGTGCTCGGGAACGTGCGCGAGCCGTGCGCGCACCGAGGCGCGCAGCGCGTCGGGCAGCGGCAGCTCGCCGGCCGCGTCGCCCGCGATCTCGCCTTCGCGCAGCGCGTGCAGCATGGACACCAGGAAGAACGCATTGCCGTCGGTTTCGCGCTGCAGCCGCGTCGCGAGCTCCGCGCCGCCGTGCCCCGCGAGTAGCTCCCTCGTGTCGGCGAGCCGCAGCCGAGAGAGCGCCATGTGTCGCGCGTGCGGCTCGCGGCGCAAGCTTGCGACGAGATCCGCCAGGTCCGCGCGGCTGTCGAGCTCCTCGTCGCGATAGGCGTACAGCGCGAGCACGGGCGAGCTCGCCGTTTGGCGCGCGAGGTAGTGCAGGAACTGCGCGCTCGCATCGTCGGCCCACTGCAAGTCGTCGACGATCACGAGCAGTTGCCGCGTGGCCGCGAGCACCTCGATGAGCTGCGCGATCGCTCGGAACAATCGCGCCTGGCGCGCCTCGGGTAAGTCGGCCGACAGCACGGGCACGGTCACGCGCAGCGCAACGCCGGGCACGAGTGCCGCGATCTCCGCGAGCGAAACCGGGGGCAGCTTCTGCAGCACCGGGTTAGGCATGAGCTCGAGCGCCTGCGTGACGAGGTCGATCACGGGCTGGTACGGCATTGCGGACTCGATCTCGTAACAGTTCGTCGCGAGCGTCGCGAACCCGCGTGCGCGCGCCTGGCGGGCGAGCTCGCGCGTGAGACGACTCTTGCCGACGCCGGGCTCGCCCTCGATCAGCGCTACGTGGCCGGCGCCTTTGCCGAGCGCGGCGAGCAGGCCCACGAGCAGGTCGCTCTCTTTGCCGCGGCCCACGAACGGGCTCGCTTCCGCGAGCTCCACGCGGCTCGGCGCCAGCGGCGCCTTGTCCACGACCATGCGATCGACGGGGCGCAACGCACGCGCGGTCTCGAGGAACGCATCGCGCTCATGCGGCGGGATCCCGAGCCGCTCTGCCAGCCGCTCGGCCAGCCGGCGCGACGGGCGGCGCTCGTCGGCCTCGATCTTGCGAATCGCGAAATGCGAGCAGGCGACGCCCTGGGCGAGTTGCTCCTGCGTGAGGTCGAGCGCCTTCCGGCGCCGCTTCAACCAGTAGCCGAACGATGTCGTCCGATCATCCAAAGGGTTCGTTGGGTGTAGGGGCGTTCTTCTTGGGGCCCCTTTGTGCCGATTCTGGCGTCTTTTTGTCCCGCTGTCTGTCCCGGTCAGCGAGACCGGGCGAGGGGGCGGCCGGGTTTGAATGACACCGTCAGCAACAGGCGGCGGTAACCCGCTCGCCGAAACACGATGAACACAAACGGGAGGAGGGTTTTATGCAATCTTCTGTAAATAGATTCCAAGGTCGAGCACTGCTCTGGTGCATCGGTGCGATCGCGCTCACGGCCGGCGCTCAGGCGGACGTGATCACGGATTGGAACGCGACCGCTCAGGCCGTGCTCGTGGCCAAGAGCCACCAAGGCCCACCGGGTTACGCGTTCGTGCACGTGCCGATGTACGACGCCGTGAACGCAATCGACGGCGGCTATCAGGTATTCGCGGTACGTCCGACGACGAACCCGCGCGGCGCTTCGAAGGAGGCTGCGGCCGCGGCGGCTGCCTATTTCACGTTGCTCGGCGAGTATCCGGATCAGTCCGCGATGCTCCTCACGGCGTATAACGCGTCGCTCTCCGCGATCCCGGACGGCCCGGCCAAGACGAAGGGCATTGCGGTCGGTCAGGAAGTTGCCACTGCGTGGCTGGCGCTCCGCATAAACGACGGCCGCGAGGCTGTTGTGCCGTATACGTTCGGGCCGGCAGAGGTGGGCGTGTACCAGCGCACCACTCCGGGCGCGAACGCGGTTGCGCCGTGGCTCGCGGTGATGCAGCCGTTCGCGATGACGCGCGTGTCGCAGTTCCGCGCGCCGGGACCCCCCGACACCACGAGCGACCTGTACGCGAAGGACCTCAAGTTCACGCAGGCCATGGGCTCGGTGAACAGCACCGTGCGCACTGCGGAGGAGACCGAGATCGCGCGGTTCTACACGGAGAGCCCGACGACCTACTTCTCGAACAACCTGCGCCAGTTTGCGGCGACGAAGAACCTGGGCGTGTCCGGCAATGCGCGCCTGTTCGCGCAGGTGTTCGTGACGGCGGCCGACAGCATGATCGCGTGCTGGGACTCGAAGTATTACTACAACTTCTGGCGCCCCTCGACCGCGATCCAGACGACGCTCGACGACGGCAATCCCGAGACCACGTCGGAGCCCGGCTGGCTGCCGGTCGTGCCGACGCCGGGGCATCCCGAGTACCCGGCCGGTCACGGCTGCGTGTCGACGGGTTGGGCCGAGGCGCTGCGACACTACTTCGGCACGTCGCACGTGAAGGTCACGCTCACGAGCACGGTCGCGAACACGGTGCCGCATGTGTTCAAGGACACGAACGAGATGGTCGACGAGGTCATCGTCGCCCGCATCGCAGGCGGCATGCACTTCCAGAACTCGTTGCACGACGGCGTGACGATCGGCCGGAAGGTCGCTCGCCTGGTCGCGCGTAATCACTTCTACCCGGTCGGGAAGAAGTAACGCACGACGCGCTTCCCCCCAGGGTCGACCGGCGGTCAAACGTCGGTCGACCTTTTTTATCGTCCCGGCACCTTCTGCTTGAGCTCTTCGGTCCAGTTCTGCACGACGACGATGCTCGTGGCGGTATTCGTACCAGAGCCGCCAGGCGCGTCGATCATCAGGAAGCGGCCGTCCGGCGCGACGTCGTAGGACATCGCCGTGGGCTGCTGCATCACTACGTACGGGCCGCTGAACAGCCGTTCGGGCGCGGAAAACGTAAGCTCGCTTCCTGTGGTATCCACGGGGACCGCCATGATCGTGTTCTGTTGGATGTAGTAGATCTCTCGCCCGTTATCGGCCCAGCGCGGCTCGAAGCCCCCGTTGCTCGAAACTCGCACAGGAGGGGCGCCGTCGGGATACCCCTGCACCCACACCTCGTTGCGCCCGGTGCGGGCCGACGTGTACGCGAGCCAGCGGCCATCGGGCGACACGGCGGGATCGAACTCGGCGTATTCGGTGACGACGACGTCACGCACCGGGCCATCGCCGTTCACTTGTGTTGCGACGATGCTCGCGTTCGGGAACGGCCCTCTCACCAGCAACAACTCACCGGATGGCGTCCAGTCTCGGGTGCCGCCCGTGACGGATCCCTCACGCAGTGGCCGGGGAAGCAGTGTGCTGCCGTCCGCAAGCACGAAATGGACGACAGGCACAGAGCCCGAAATGATCGTCAACGCGACGTCCCGGCCGTCGGGGCTCCAGATGCCCAACCGAGCGTCGCCCGTAGCGGCAAGTCGGATCGGCGGCCGCCCACGCAGATCGTAGCTCCACAAGTCGCTGTCGCCATCCGAGCCGGTGGCCAGCAGCAGGCGCGTGCCATCGGGTGAAACCGCAGGATCGCGCGGGTTGTTGACGGTCTCACCGATTGCCGGTCCGATCCTATTACCCGCCCGATCGACCCAGGCTACCGTCGTGCGCGCGTCTAGCGGGTCCGCCGCAATGTAGACGAGCGTCCCGGTCGCGGAGAGCTGGTAGTCGGCGGCAGTCAATGCGGCTGGATGGCGCACGTTCTCGATCATCGCGACGGCGTTGCCGGTGACTTCGAGCTCGGATGCGTCGAACGGCGCGGCCATGAGCGTCGTGCCGCGCGCGAAGACTATGTGGCCGGTGTCCGAGTAGAACGCGTTCTGAGCGTTCTCGACCACGATCTTCTCTTCGCGCCGATCGAGGTCGAACACGGCCACGCGTTCGGTGCCGTCAGCCACGACGCCGTACATGATCGCGCGTCCTCCGGGCAGGACGATCGGGCTCGCGACGAACGCCCCCGGCTTTTCGTCCGTCAATCGTTCAGGCGTGCCGCCGCCGCTCGCGGACACGCGGTGCACCGATCGACCGGCCGAGTACACGATGGAATCGTCGGGGGTCCACGTTGCGCCGAGGAATGCCGGCGCCGGCGCGTCGACGATATCGACTTGAGGTCCTCCACTGAGCGAGACCCGAACTACGCCTCGCGTTGGCGAAAGAAAGCCGATCGACTGGCTGTCCGCGGAGAAGAACGGATTCATGTTGCCGGTGCCGGGACCGCCGTTTTGGTTGCCGACGTCCGTTCCCGGCACGAGCCGCGCCTCGAGGCCGTCGAGCTCGCGAACGTACAGCGCGGAGCTGCCGTCGGCGGGATCGAGGCCGAAGTACGCCAGCCGTTTGCCGTCCGGAGAGATCATCACGTCGTAGCCGCCGAGATTCGCGAGCGGCCTGCTCGGGTCCGGCGTGATCGTGAACCGCGTGACCGGCAGCGAGACCTGCTGCACCGGCTCGGAGGGCTCGGGCGAGCGCACGAAGATCGCGACGATCGCACCCGCGACCACCGCGCTACCGACGACGGCAGCCACGAGCGGCAGCGCGCGTTGCAACAACGGCTGGCTCGCTTGCTGCGTGGCGCCGACGAGATTGCCTTCGAGCGCCAGGCGCACGTCGCCGCTGTCGCGCAGGCGTTTCTTCGGATCCTTCTGCAAGCAAAGGTCGAGCGTACCGCGCACGGTCGACGGCAGTCCGGCCGGCAGCTTGCGCATGTCGACGTCGCGCTCGAGCACTTTCGCGAGCGTGGTCGTGACGTCGTCGCCTTGGAACGCGGCTTCGCCGGTCAACATTTCGTACAGCACGCAGCCGAACGCCCAGATGTCCGTGCGGCGGTCCACGGGTTTGCCGCGCGCTTGCTCCGGGCTCATGTACGCGGCCGTGCCGAGCACGAAGCCGGCTTCGGTCATGGCGGGATTCGTGAGCGCGGCTTGTTGCGAGCCGCCCGTCTGTGCGCGAGCGTCCAGCGCCTTCGCGATGCCGAAGTCGAGCACGCGCACCGTGCCGTCGGGCTTGAGCTTGATGTTCGCGGGCTTCAGGTCGCGATGCACGATGCCGCGCTCGTGCGCGGCTTCGAGCGCGGCTGCGATCTGGTGTGCGATGTGCAGCGCCTCGGTCGGCGGCAGCCTACCTTCCGCGATGCGCTCGGCGAGCGTTTGGCCTTCGATGAGCTCCATCACGAGCGCGGTGTGGCCGCCGCTGCGTTCGAGCCCGTAGATCTGCGCGACGTTCGGGTGATTGAGCGCAGCGAGCATTTCCGCTTCGCGTTGCAGACGGGCGACGCGCGTCGGATCCGTGAGGAACGAATCCGGCAACACCTTGAGCGCGACATCGCGTTTCAGGTTCGTGTCGGTGGCGCGATAGACCTCGCCCATGCCGCCGACGCCGATCAGCGCGGCGATTTCATAGGGACCGAAGCGCGTTCCCTTGAGCGACATGCGAGCCTAGCCTCCGAAGGAGCGCTGACCCCGGGTTCTACCGTTGTTGGGGCCAGTCCGCTTGTGGCAGGGCGACGATAGCACGACGTCGCGTGCCCAATCGCCGCCGACTGACCAATTTCTCGCCTCGCTGCCCCGGCGCTCGGGCCTTACGGTGAACGCTCGTTCACTCGTACGCGCCGCGGGCCTATAGTGAAGCCATGCACGCAACCCCGGATCTACCGCGTCGTCACCGACTCACGGTGGACGATTACTACCGCATGGCGGAAGTGGGCATCCTCGATGCCGAGGCGCGCGTCGAGCTGATCGACGGCGAGATCATCGACATGGTCCCGCCCGGGAGCTCGCACGCCGGCACGGTTGCGTACCTCACGCAGGTTCTGGTCCGTGCCGTCGGCGACCGCGCCATTGTCCTGGCCCAGAATCCGGTCCGTCTCAGCCAGTATTCCGAGCCGCAACCCGACCTGGCGCTTCTGCGGCCGCGCGACGATTTCTACCGCGCGCGCCACCCGCAACTGGACGACGTGCTTCTCGTCGTCGAGGTCGCCGCGACGTCTTTGCGCCACGACCGCAGGAAAAAAGTACCGCTCTACGAGCGGCATGGAATTCCGGAAACGTGGCTCGTGGACCTCGGCGGCCGACGCTTCGTTCGCTACCGCGCTCCGCGGCTGGGTTCGTACACACTTGTCCATGAGCCCGATCTCGGCACGCCCCTCGACGTTTCGACGCTCGAGGGCGTGACCATCGACCTGAATCGATTGTTCGGCTGAAGATCGGAGCGAGGCTGGGCATGCGCAGACATAAGTACCTCTGTGCTTTGAGCCTGTTCTTGGCGAGCGCAGCGCTCGCCCACCACAGCCCATCGGCTTACGTCATGACGGGCGCCCCAGTCACCGTCGAAGGCACGCTCGTCAAAGTCGACTGGGCGAACCCGCACATCTATTTGACGCTCGAGACCGAGGGCGCGAACGGGCAGCGTGTTCAACAACAAGTGGAGGCTGTCTCGATCTCGCTGGCGCAGGCGACGGGTCTCACGCGCGAAACGCTGACGCTCGGCTCGACTGTCGTCGTCAACGCATTTCCGAATCGGCGGGGCAGCGGTTACACCGTGCTCGGGTTGGAGATCACGACGAGCGACGGCAGCGTGTATCCGCTTCGCGGCGGCCGCGCCAGTCGGCCACCGACCGCGACCGTGCCCGCGACCTCACTCGCGGGCAACTGGGCGCCGAAGGGCAGCGGGGCGCTGCTGATGAGCGTCGTGCACGGTTGGCCGCTTACCGACAAAGGGCGCGCCGCGGTCGCCGAGCTCGCCAGTGGGAGAAATCCGCGGACCGTGGGATGCACGGCGATACCGCTGCCGATGGTCACGATGCTGGCGATGGTGAGGACCATCGACGTGCGCGACGACCGCGTCGTGATAAAAATCGATTCCGACGGCACCGATGTCGCGCGCACGATTCATCTCGATGTTGCCGAGCACCCTGCGAACGTCGAGCCTTCGCTGTTCGGGCATTCGATCGGTCGCTGGGACGGCGATACGCTCGTGATCGACACGGTCGCCTTCACGCCGCACCCGCTCGGGATCGGCTTCGGCATCCCCTCGGGCGCCGGCAAGCACTTGATCGAGCGTGTCACGCTGATGCCCGATCGATTGCAGCTGCGCTACGAGCTCACGGTCGAAGATCCCGAGTACCTCGCGTCGCCGGCGACTTACACGGCGATGTGGGATCACAGGCCGGATCTTACGTTCGGCTCGCCTTGCGATGCGCAGAATGCC
>Ga0315910_10004989_pt1 | contig 10954 bp, 30 predicted proteins | sample EdamamesoilMG_FD_204470 | JGI IMG/M metagenome (GOLD analysis project Ga0315910, IMG submission 204470) | Garden soil microbial communities collected in Santa Monica, California, United States - Edamame soil | ecosystem: Environmental > Terrestrial > Soil > Garden | place: USA: California...
TCTTACGAAATCTTTCGTACTTACATGTGCGCAAAAGAAAACGGCCGGTAGGCATTTGTAATACCTACCGGCCGTTTTAGGCCTGGGACAGATCGGGGTTGGATCTGGCCGGCCGTAAGATCTAACACCGTTGATACATTGGGCCGCTACCAATGCAGCTATCATCACACACTCTGCCTGCTCCCTCACACAGAGGTCGCTCCGGCCACTCAGTAGGCGCGTTCTCATCAAGCCAAAAGGCCGCTTTCATCGCCTCCCGATCGTCGTCTGAGTAGGCTGCGACCACTTCATAATATGTGCCGAAATCATGCGCCTCTCCCTTGACTCGGATTCGAGCCGGACACTCAGCGCCGTTATGCGCCTCAGAATATGCGCGCTTGAGTAGTGCAATGTAGCGATCGCACTCTGCTCGAGCCTTGACGCCGTAGTCAGGATCGGTCGTCTGCACACACGGCTCGTTAGCCGGAGAGGAACCGAGATAGATGTAGTCTTTCATGGCACCTTACAACCTTTGGTTGCGACAACAATCACATTTCCGTCCGGCTTGATCCAATGAATCCAATTCCACTGGTAGCCAAATTTAACTTTCGTTCCGCTGTGGGAACCTTTAGATCCAATCAGTGTCATTGCCTGTCTCCTCTCTTACTATACGACTCAGGATACGTCCGAGCAAAGGAAAACCGACACAGCGTGAAAGAAATTCCCAATGGCCGGCACCCGACGCTTGGGAGCAACCTTCCCGCGCAACACTCGGCGGGTCAGTAAAAACGGCTCGGCACACTCCACAACGGAGGTAACGATTTCCGGCTCCGAATCGGCCAGCATTAGAACCTTAGCGGCTCGCAGCTTTGCTGCCTTAAGGCCAGCTGCAATCGCTTCAGCGCGTTGACGCTCCAGCTTAAGCTTAGCATCCGCTTTGGCCCATTTGCTGACAATCCGCCGATACTCAGCGGCCCATGCGCGTTGCGCCTCTCGATCTTCAGCCTCCGTGTAGGTAACAACCTGCACCGGAGCCGTTTCCGTAACTTGTCGGGCAATCATGAGCATTTCGTTTCGGGTGGTTGCCATTGTCTTCTAAGTGTGTGAACGGTCGGTAAGAGGGAGGCTGGAGGGAAATTATCGACCGTGCCGGCGCCGATACTCAGCCTCTCCGGCCTTGACGGCTGCAGCCAGTTCAGGATCCAAGTTGATCGCAATCTGCTGATTGTGATTTATTTCAAATAAACACATACCGCCGTCCTGTGGCAACGGAGCCCCGCAAATAAGACACCGGCAAGAACACTCAGCTGGATGATTTCCGCAGTAACAGGTCATACTCTTACTATACGGCTCCAGATACCGTCTCTCAACCCCCTTTCTTACAGTCCTATGACGATTTCTCCCTCTGTTACCAAGTCACCCCGGCATTACTGCACCATGACGCGGCAAGTCGCCACATTGCAGCCCGTTGCGTTACTGAGAAAATCAGGTAATTACGATTGACACCTTGCATGGCCCGATCGGTGCATTACCATTTGTCCCGAGTCGGCGGGGAGCCGGCGCAAACAACCAAATAGGAGAGATCAAAATGACCGATACGACTGCAGACAGCACGAATGTTTCGAGTGATATCAAGACGCTGAAAGAGGAGATCAGCGGACTAAAGTCAGCAATGTCCGCCTTTTCCGACGGTATGGTAGCGTTTCTTACCGGCCAGCAAACGGCTACTCCCGCCAAGCGACGCGGCCGCCCGCCAAAGGCTGAAACGCTCGCTCGAACTGCGGCCGCCCCGAAAGACGAGCCGTTGCACCCTACTGCCGTGGCAATCGCGGATATCGTCAAGCGGGAGAAACGGGTTACTCAGACCGAGGTAGCGAACCAACTGAAGATCGAACGGTCGCTCGTTCAAAATCATGTTAACACTCTGCTCGAAAAGGGTCTGATCAAGGTTATGCAAGTTAAGAAACCAGGATCGCACCGGGAAAATGTGTTTTACCGTCCGGACCGGCTGAGTGCCATCGGAGAGTAAAACTGGGGAGGGATAGGACCGGCCGGGCATATAATTGTCCGGCCGTTCTAATGACCCAACATACGAAAACTTTCGTACTTTGGATAAGCGAAACGGCCGGTAAGTTTGGAACTTACCGGCCTGTAAGACGACTCAGAATTTCTGTTGCAGCGAACGGCGGAGTGCACCGTGATACGCAAAAATCGAGGCCTCTCCAGTGGAGAGCAGGCCTTGCAGCTCAGCTGCATTCCACACGTTGCTCTCGATCAGAGCCTCGCACTGGCCTCTCAGGTAGCTGAGTTTCTGGCCGTTGTTTTCCAGTACATCGGCCGTGTTTTGCAGGTCAAAAATCAACCCATCGCGAGCGGAGCCGTTAATGTCGAGGGTGTTACGGGCGAAATCCAGGGCGGTGCGAAGGGTGTTCATTTTTGATTTTCTCCGGTTGGGTTGCTGCGTTGCTCTCAACATAGATATACGGCTCCGGATAGTCCGAGGCCAGCCAAAATCAACTGGCCTCTGTAGATAGGCTAACCGACCTAAGAAAGTAGTCACCCGCACTACGTTTGGTAACCACTTAAGTGTACCGTCGGAGCAGCGCCGTCACCAGTTCGCGGTCGGCCATTGGAGACAGGTACTGATTACCTCGCTCGCCATACCGTATGCCGATTTCATGCCAGCCGTTAGGTTGTGGGAGAATGTAGGCGTCAAGCTTATCTCCCGCTTGCCTCCAGTGCTCGAGTACCCGATCGGCCGTGAGGATAAAGCGCGATCCGTCAATGTCGGTGCAGCCTTGACCGATACCTTGACAGACGGCGGCCAGTTCCTCTATAGGAACATAGACTACATCATCCCACGGGTTAGGCCAGTGTGGTTTAATTGACCCGGTACACATAATACCACGTCCCATCGATACAGGCCTCTCGTTCCTCATGATCATAGCTCGCCAAAGTGTGTCCGTAGCCGTCGCTGTCCAGAGCATCCTGTTTCCAAGCGTCGCGATCAAAATACTGATGATACTGCTCTGGAATCTGATCCATGACACAATCGTCAAGGTAGCTATCCAGTGCATCGCTTGCCGCCTGCTCCCGCTCGCTTTCATCCAGCACCCGATACTCTCCAGGCTCATCATCGCTTGACCACAGGTCGCCTAGCGAGCCTGCACCGTCATAAAGGCACCCGAGCGGCGACACTCCCAAAACTTCAGCCAATGCGAGCGCCTTAGGTTCGATTTCATCCGGAAGATCCTCACCAGTCGCCTCGCCAAAGACGTCAAGGATCGGCGCGGAGTCGACTCCCGCGGCCAGCATAGCGGCACATGCGGCCTGCACTCCCTTGACAGTGTAAACACCCGGCCGCTCAGGGTCGGTGTCAAGCTCAAAACCAGTTCCGTTAATGTATACAGTTGCCATTATTTAGCCTTTCGTAACTTACAGATTTGCCGGCCTGTCAGTTAACAGGCCGGGTGATCCTGATGTTATAGGGACTTAACCTCACTACCGTCTCGATTTAGTGCCAAGACAAGCGTACCAACGTTTGACATGGTGCAATCCCACACACGGGTTTGGATAGCGTCGCCGCATGAATGCTTAGCATGTGCGATTGCTCGCTCCAGCGTCGGGTGTGCAACGGGACACATTGCAAATCTGTGGCCCACATGGTCAACATAAAAGAGTGGTTTCATATTCATGTTTCCTTAACCGCGCTGCACTTCGCTTGCGCCGTCAAGTAACTATACGGCTCCGGATAGCTGGAAGCTAAGAGAAAAGACCGGTTGATAGAAAATCAGCCAACCGGTCAAATATCGCGTTCTTTCCGAAGTGCCTGCAACGCCTCTCCGAGATCACCCGTCCCTAGCGCCGCCTCAATCACAGCTTGTTCGGCTGAAGTCAGCCGATCGCACTGTTCAGCGAGGCGCAACCCTTCCAACCGCCCGAACCAATAACCACCGTTCCAGTAATCTGTCGCACTACGATAGCGCGCGATCGCGTCTGCTTTCAATTCAGCTAATGTCGTCATATACCCTACACTGTTTCCTCATCCGACCAATCTACCGTTACCCGCAAACTCGACGGAGGCGAATTCTCAGCCTGCTTAATCGCCTGCTCGAGCCAGCGGAGGTATGTGCTGCAATCGTGAAACCGTTCCTGACTTGCCGCGTACTGTGCAGCGGCCCGGTAGTCATTGATAATACTCGGATAATCCTTTGCAGCCGGACGGCTGTTCAAAGGAAATTGAACCTTAACTTTACCTAACAACATTTCCATTTTAGGACTCCAGACTGATTTCCCGTTCGGCCTCATATAATGCCGAAATGGCAACCCTCAATTGAGAAGCGGTCAGCTCCGACAAATGTTTGGCATAGTTTCCAGACAGTTCCGTTAGGATATTAGACGCCCAACGGATACCGTGTCGCATAATCTCACGTTGAGTGAGTGTCAGTGTACTACGCATTTTTGCCATATTCTTACTGTCCTCCTAATAACATCACCCGTCAGCCAAACTTGAAGGGTAAATGCGACGGCTGCAACGATCATGGTTCGGGCCCCCGATTAGTCAAGCCAACCAGCCAATCAATCGAGACGTCAAGCGCGACGGCCAGTTTCCTTAGGTTGTCAACGGTCGGCCGTACGCCGTTTTCATAGTGGCTGACTTGCGCCCATGCTATATTCGCTCGCTCGCCTAGCTGCGCTTGGGTTAGACCCCGTGCCTCCCTAGCCTTAGTTAGACGGACGGCCATTTCCTTAACCCATTTCTTAATCAATCTCTGCTTAAGTTCCCTACGGTAGGCACGGTATGCTTTAACGTGGGAGTCATACTTATGTTTAGGCACACTTATCCTACCTTACTCCCATTTTAAGCATGATCTCAGCGGCCGGATCGCCGGCTGCAACGCCTCTAAGAACTGCACTCTGAATGTCTCCGGCCTGAAACTCTCGAGCAGTCGATCCAATGCGATTGACCGGGCGATCCATGGCCGCCTCGTATGCCTCGGCGTCGCTGGAGAGCAGGCGGGATTGACGTTTCGCTTCCCGAATGAGCTTGTGTGCATTGGCTCCGGAATCACTCCACAGAGGCGCGTAAGCACCGTAGCTGGAGAGTGATTCAGCCTTGGCAAGCTCCATTTGCGGCGCCGTCAAGCGGTCCGAATCCAGTTCATCCCAACCACAGCATTTAAGTGCATCAGTCAACTGATCAGAGGTTACATCTACCTCCTGAAGATCACAGCTGTAGGCGGTCGGAGCATCGCTACCCATACAATCCTCCAGATTGTCAAACCGGATCACATGGTACCGCGTTCCACCTACATGTCGCGCCCACCTACCACCATAGTCTTTCCAGTTCACATCGGAGCCAATATCGATCCATGTGCGATTATTCATCATATTTACCTTATATGTGAGAGTTAATCAACTGGCCAAAATCCAAAACATGCCCCGTCTCCCTCATGAGCGCCGAAGTGATAGCCGTCGGGTGCATGCTCGCTCAATGCATCGGCCAGGCTCTCGAGCAGGCTGTATGCATCGTCGGAGTGCCACCAGTCGCTATCCGGATCGTCCTGTGCATAGGAGGGGAAAGCGCTAAAACCGCAACCTGGCGACACCACTTGCTGATAGGCAGCCGGTGCAAGCTCCCTGAGAGTGTCAAGGTAGGCGGGGATAAGATCCTGTGTCCGAAGTGTGCCGCTTGAGACGGTGCAGCAACCATACAGCTTACAGTCGCGTTCAATGGTGTTCATTCGTACTCAGTCTCCAAATGCTCGTGTGTACCTTCCGACTCCGGAAACCATACCATTTCACTCTCATCATAAATCCAACCAAGCTTGACTAGCGCCCGCTCCACATCTCGACGATCCATCAGCTCGATATCATTGGCTTGACTGCAAATCTGACTGGAGACTTCGCACAGGTCCTCTGCAGTCAATTCCACACCGTTGCGCTCCAGCGTCAATCCGGCCAATTCATCCTGAACTGACTCATATTGAGCCTCGCACTCCCGATTGCTGAAATCATCCTCATCTAGCACAGAATAATCCTCCAGCCGTTTGGCCAATTCTTCAGCCGTTTCGTGTGCCTTGCTGCCCGGCCGGACAATGATCAGATCAAACGGGGTTGCCCAGTGGCCGAAAGCGTGCATCGTGTGGTCAACTCCCTCTGGATCACTTTCCTCCAGTGCGGCTTGGATCGCGCTCCAATTGGAGTCATCGAGATCCGTTGCGATATTGGGAGTGTAGAGCATTGGGAACACCAGCCAATCAGCGTCGGTTTCGTCGGAGCCGACACCTGCCTGATCGTGTGGGGTAGGGCGAAAATCTGAAAAAGTTTGCATGTGAGTCATTTTGATTGTCCCAGTGTAAGGTATTGTCATGATCTTTCAGTCGCCGTAAGACCACTCTTCTAAAGTCAAGGTTTCTCCCGAATCAGCCTTAAAATTCAGCCGATCGCATGCTTTAATCGCATCTTTTCGATCTTGGATCGTGGCCGACCACTTAAGATCAACACTATCTTGGATTTTATAACCATCTCTGACTGGACACACTACAAATCTTGTCATAGCTCATTGCCTTCCACTTAGTAAGTATACGGCTCCGGATAGTCAGACACCAGCCGAAATCAACCAGCCTTTGCAGATTGTCCAATCGGCCTGTTATAGTCCGCCTCGGGATCCGAGCCCCAGGGACTCCAGCCGTAAGCAATCAACCGTCCGAGAAAGGTTTGCGCGGCTTGGCTTGAAACCGGGATACCTTGGCTGTAGGCGTAGAAATCGGTCTCTGCCAACTGTGCAGGGGTAACCTGTGCGGCGGCCGTGGCGTTGATCTGGTAGCGTCGGGTGATTTGTTCAAGTTTAGATGCATGTGAGTGTGGTTTAGTGCAGGTTTCGTCCGCACAATTCCAGCCAAACTTACATACCGTGCCATTAGATTGAGTCATGAATCCCCTTAACGTAAGTGTGTCCCTTGCTTGCGCTCACATACAGCTCTCCCTGTGAGTCGTTACCATACCACTTAACCGAGTCGGTTTCGCCGTCATCAGACTGGATATCGGACCAGTGAGAGAGGAAAGTGAGGCGGAAAACCTTACCATCTGACCGGCGAGTGTAGATGTAACGCGCCTTTAGCATTTCGTTGTATCGTTCCAGATTGTCCATTTTATACTCTCCTGTAGGTAACTTACAGATTTGCCGGCCTGTCATTGGACAGGCCGGTGGATCCGGATGTTACAGGTTCCCTGCCTTTGCAAGCTTAACGGAGTCAGCCTTTGCACTCTTACGTGCCAACTCAATTTGATCCAGCGCGGCGTAAATGTAGTTGATCGTATCCTTGCTAGCCGTACCCTCTGACTCACTGACCGCGAGATGAGCGGCTTGGTTCGCACAGTTGAGTGCCGCGAGCATTGCTTTGATGTTACCGTTCATGTTCATTGCCTCCACTAGTACTATACGGCTCAGGATACCTAGACACCAGCAAAATCGACCGGAAAGATTCGTGCCAAACCTAGTCTCCACTCCGGATAAATAACGCCCGTTCGACTCGACCCTCGGGCACTAGGCGCAACCAAGTGTCTCCCTCTTGATCTTCCAAGCCTGCCCGAATAGCGGCCCAGATATCCCCCTGGAGCGAGCTTTGATAGCGCCACGGCCCGTTGCGTGAGGGAGCGCGATCGATGCTCCAGTGGCCCTCCAGCGGTCCCCTCGCTGGCGAGCCGACGGCTGGAGTCCCTGTCCCGGTCCTCTTAGGCATGCGTGTAGTGTCTCCGAAACAGGCGCATGATTTCCCGATTAAGGTCGTCGATCACTGCGCGCCGAGTCTTGGTTTCGTCCTCAGAGTAACAAGACACATAGTGACTACCATCGTTCCTCCAAAACTTACCACCGTATCCCAGGTGTCCCATAAACCTCCACTCCCGTGTGGGATAGTCTGGCCCCTCCAGAAAGTAGTCAATGAACGACTGTTTCGTGTATTCGTCGCTTGACGCACCACCTTTACTGACAAGCAAGTCATACACTGCACTGTAGAATTCTGTGGTCATTCCTCAGTCTCCTCAGTGTATTCAATATGCTCCCAATAAACCACAGTATCCCGTCCCATGCTGTCAGTCTTGGCGCCACCGAGAGTGTCGGTTAGCTCAATGATGTAGCTAACCAGGTCCTCTGAATAGTCGTGACTCTCATCTTCCGGACCCGGACCAGGTTGCCAAGTGACAGCGGCCGCATTGATCATGCTCAGCACCGCGTCAATCGGGTTATCGCACACGATCGCGAAACAACGCGCACCATACATGCATCGGCCTGAATAGGATCGAGATTCCGCGCCGTTGTGGTCGGCCAGTTGTTTGAGGGTTTCTGCTGTAATGTTCATTCAGTCAATTCCTCCACTGACATTTCGCCAGTCTCCAGACACAGAATCAAATCCGATTTGTTTTCAGCACTTCGGATCCACTCCAGGGCTACAGCCGGACTTCCGCTAGCAGTAAGCGTCCGGGCACGTTTGACACACAGTTGGTATTCTCGTTTGAGACGATCGATATGAGCTTGTTTCTTTACATTATCGGACATGTGACACTTCCACACAACTAGGCCGATACCCGCTATCGTCGCACACTTGGGTTGCCGGATTGAGACTTGATTGCTCAAACCTACATCCGACTACCAGCATTGCAGCGATAGTGGACAGAATGATGATTCCGAAGATCGTAAAATAATCTCTCAACATGAGTTTATTCCCCTCGTTACTAGGAACGTCAATTACAGGGTTACCTTTAGCAGGAAAGTGATCTTGAGGCGAAAAGTAGGCGTTGCACTGGAGCACCGCGATCAACGCCTCAGCCTCTCCGATTGCAGCAGCTTGGCCGCACCCTGCATTCAGCGGCCACGCCGTCTTGGTAGTAGCGATGATCTGGTCATTGTGTATGACCTGTGCTCGAAAGTAGGGCTGATTGTGGTGCATTGTCTTGGTTAATTGGATGGTGTAAGTCATAGGCTCGTTTCACTCGCAATCAGTCAACGTTCACTAGCGTTCCGTTAACCGATTACTCCCACACCACCTTTCCTCTCACAACCTTACCGAACCTAACCCCGCCGACCTGCTCGAGTAGCTTGCGATACACAGGCCACCCGACATAGTCCAAGCTGGAGAGGCCAGATAGCGCCACGTCGACAAGCGTGCCGAATGCTCCCTCGAGGCCGGGCCTCATTGCAGCGGCCGCCTGCACTAAACTAGGGTCATCGCTGAATCGCTGCACCCGATCGCCTAGTTCCATTTTGAGCATGGGTCCACTGACTACTAGTTGGATAAACGCCGCGTCGTCTGCTACCTCAGCGTCGTAAACGATACATCCCTCGACAGCCTCGGACAGGTATCCTTTGCAGGGCTGCCCCGTCCAATAGGTGTAGTCTTCGAGCATGCCGCCGCTGGAATTGCAACCGCTGTCATTGGCTGCACACCAGCCGCCCTTGCCCCGTTTGATTAGAGTCCATTTTCCAGACATTAGTCTACATCCTTTCCACTAACACCATCACATGCGTCACAGTATGCAATGTCACACTTTCCGCACCGTTTAACGTCACCACGAATCGAGCCGTGATTATCGGCCACATGTATCCCGCAATCGTAGCAGGGCTTAGGTGGGTGGTAGGTGTGGCCAAACGGCTCATATGTGCGTCTGGCAGATACACCAGTAAGGTAGGCTGGTGTGCGTCGTTTCATGGCTCCAGTTCCACTCCAGCCGCCTCGGCCAAGTCACAAATCAACTGGTCAAGCGTGCCACAGTCGAAACGGCCAACGTCAAAGTTAAGGTAGGCTCGAATCGCTCGAATCAGGTCCTCAGCGTGCTCGGCAAAGTAGCCGTCTTGGCCTAGCAGACGCTCTCCCTCGGTTTGCGCGGCGTAGCTGTCCGCCAGGGTGGCGAAAGCACTGATAAGAGCCTGGATTCCACGCTCATTAGGGTTTGGAGCGCCCCAGGCTTTTGCGTGCCGCCTCATGTAGTCTTGAGTGGAATCGCAAGCGTCGGTGTATGACGCTGCAATTATGTCTCTGCATTTGTGGTACATTGTCTTATTCCTCTGGAATCAACTCACACTCTCTTGGATCAACCCACCTATAAAGCGTACCGCCGTCATCTCCAATGAACGTTGGGAATCCCTTGAAATAAAGGTCAATTTCTACCACTTCCAAGATCACCTGTTCCGGTTCATAGAACACAGTGGAGTTGATTGTGATCGGTTTACCGTTGCGATCGTACATTGTCTTACCTTAGTTCTGGTTGTGCTTACAATCCGGACATTTGCAGGTCATAGCGTCTCCGAACCTACAGCCGGTAAGTCGCTCTAATTCGTCGTCGGCCTGTTCAGCCGTCATCTGTCCGAGCCGAACTAGCCGGCTCAGTTCCGAGGCCAGTTGATCGGAAGTCAGGCGGCCGCCGTTAGCGCGCTGATTGAGAAACCCGCCGAGTGATAGGTTAAAGAGGGTTAGTTTCATTTATAGCAGATCTTTCCACCATGTTGACTTACATCGCACTTAGCGATCCAGCCTCTGACCTTACCAGTACCAGTAACACACGCCAGTATGTTGGTGCCATGAGCCGGACCAATTATCGTCCGTGGAAGCACCCGAGCTGGCCACACTCGAGACAGAAGGGATAGCCGTCCTCAGTTTCCTTCAGCGGCGTAATGTCGTCCGAGTCCACGTTGTGCACACGATCGTCGCCTACCATCACAACGCGCATGATTTCGCCGTCTCCGTCGATCCATTCGCCGTCGCCGTCTGGATCGGGTGTTTCGAATTCCTCTCCAGTGTCCTCATCTGTGAGATATACCATCATAGGTTCCCACACCTTGACCGGACCCAAGACTTGGCATGCAATGCCGTTGAAACCGCGTACTTTGGCGTACATTATTCGTAAACCTCTCTGATACAAGCTACACACCAGCCGGTCTTGGCTGAGTGAAAGTAAGTGCAACTATCACCCTTTA
>Ga0315910_10004990_pt1 | contig 10953 bp, 10 predicted proteins | sample EdamamesoilMG_FD_204470 | JGI IMG/M metagenome (GOLD analysis project Ga0315910, IMG submission 204470) | Garden soil microbial communities collected in Santa Monica, California, United States - Edamame soil | ecosystem: Environmental > Terrestrial > Soil > Garden | place: USA: California...
CGGGTGCGCGCGCGCCGCGAGACCTTCGGGTGCCGCCGGGGCGCTCACTCCCTTCCCGCGGACCGCATCGCGAGAGGGAAGCGGCTCGCGAGCCGGGTCGGGAGGGCGCGCAGCACCGCACCCGCGAAGGCGAATGTGAGCGCCTTGTCCAGCACGTCGGCCAGGACCGAACTGATCGTCACCGCGGTGGCGAGGCCGAACTCGAGGTACCGGAACAGGGCATTGAGCGCCGTGATCCCCGTCGTCGTGACCCCGCCGAAGAAGAAGTAGGAGATCGCCGCGGAGATCGTCCCGCCCAGGAGCCCGCAGAGCGCCCCCCAGAGGAGCGCGGTCGAAGCGCCGCCGAAGCCGCCACGCTCGGCACCCGCCGCCGCCACCAGGGCGATGAGCACCTGGATCGGCGCGAAGGCGAGCCACATCATCTGGCCGCTGGTGAGCGCAGTGAGCCCCTGGCTGGTGAGCCCGGTGATGATCCCGGCGACGGGGCCGGCGAGGGCGGTCGCGGTCACTGTGCCGACGGTATCGAGGAAGATCGGGAGCGCCAGCTCCGACACGATGCGCCCCAGGACGACATTGAGGGCCACGCAGGTCGGGATCAGCGCGAGCAGCCGTGGATTCATGAATGGGGGAGGAAGATTCATGAAAAGGTACACGGGGTAGATGGTGGACGTAATTGGTGGACAGACGCGCGGACGCTCGGACGCTGGGACGCTCAGACGCTCAGGACCACCCCGGCACCAGCACCTGGCACCCAGCACGCACCCAGCACTCGGCACCAAGCACGCACCCAGCACCCAGAACCCAGCACCCGCACCCAGCACGCACCCAGCACCTGCACCCAGCACTCCCTTAGGTAGCGTCCCCGCCCCCCACCCCCCGACATCTCCGTACTGACCCGAACTCCCTCCCCCCCTCCCCTGCCCCTATCTTCCGGGATGCGCCAACACGCCCTCTTCCTCCTCGCCTTCCTCGCCTCGGCCGCCCCCCTCGCGGCCCAGAGCTCGCAGGTCCGCGACATCCAGAACGACGTCCGCTACCTCGCCGATGACCGCCTCCAGGGCCGCAAGCTCGGGAGCCCGGGCGCCGACAGCGCCGCGGAGTACATCGCCAAGCGGTTCCAGCGGATCGGCCTCCAGCCCGGGACCCAGGGGTGGTTCCAGAGCTTCACCGTCGACCCCTCCGCCCCCGCCGCGGCCCACGCCGGCCTCACCAATGGCGCCACCGGACGGAACGTCATCGGCGTCCTCGTCGGCCGCGACCGCACGCTCCGCGACGAAGTGATCGTCATCGGCGCCCACTACGACCACCTCGGCGCCGGCGGCTTCGGGTCGCTCGCCCCGGACAGCACCGGTGCCATCCACAACGGCGCCGACGACAACGCCTCCGGCACCGCGGCACTCCTCGCCGTCGCGAAGCGACTCAAGGATCTCCGGCCGGCACGGACCATCGTCTTCATCGCCTTCAGCGGCGAGGAGGAGGGGCTCCTCGGCTCCTCCTACTACACCAAGCATCCGCTCTACCCGGTGTCGCAGACCGTGGCGATGCTCAACTTCGACATGGTCGGCCGGCTCCGGAACAACAAGCTGATCGTCTACGGCGCGGGGACCGCGGCCGAGTGGCCCCGCCTCCTCGACTCGCTCAACACCGGCCGCTCCTTCGACCTCAAGGCCTCGGGGGACGGCTACGGGCCGAGCGACCACGCGTCGTTCTACGCGCTCAAGATGCCGGTGCTGCACTTCTTCACCGACCTGCACGAGGACTACCACCGGCCGAGCGACGACGTCGCCACCATCGACGACGAGGGGATCGCGCGGGTCGCGACCTACGCCGCCAACGTGGTGAAGGCCATCGGCGACCGTCCGGCGCGGCTCACCTTCATCGACATGCCGCCCCCCGCCCCCGTCGCGGGGACCACCGCCGTCACCCCCGGCTACGGCGCCTACCTCGGCTCCATCCCGGACATGAGCGAGAACCCCGGGGGGGTCCGCCTCACCGGCGTCCGCGCCGGAAGCCCCGCCGAGGCGGCCGGACTCAAGAGCGGCGACATTCTCGTGCAGATCGGCGAGACCCCGGTCACCGACCTGCAGGCGATGACCGACGTGCTGCGGAGCTACCGCCCCGGCGATATCGCGGATCTCATCTACATCCGCGACGGCCAGCGCGTCACCACCAAGGTCACGTTCGGGAAGCGGGGCGGCTGATGCCGGTGCTCGACGGGCAGAAGGTCGTCGCCGGGCTCCGGGGACGCTTCGCCAAGGAAGTGGGACGCCAGGGACTCCTCCAGTACACCGCCGACCACCTCAAGGGGGCCGGCGAGCCGTACACCGGCGTCTACCTCTATATGATGCAGGACGGGGCGCTGGTCCTGGAGGCACACGCGGGGCGCGACACCGACCACACCCGGATCGCCGTTGGCCAGGGGGTGTGCGGCACCGCCGTCGCCACCGGGGAGGACCAGAACGTCCCCGATGTCCGCGCCATCGGGAACTACCTCGCCTGCAACCTCGAGACCCGCTCGGAGCTCGTAGTGCTCATCCGCCGCGGCGATGAGATCCTGGGGCAGATCGACATCGACAGCGACACCGTCGACCCGTTCACGCCGGCGGAGTACGCCGAGGTGAAGCGAGTGGCGGACGCGCTGGCGGTCTTGCTGTGAAGTGACCTGTGACCCGTGACCAGTGACCGGTGGCTCCCTTTCACCGAACACCCTGGTCACCGGTCACCGGTCACCCCGACTATGCGCGCCTGGTCCTCCGCCGACTTCGACGTCCCTCTCCCCGAGGGACATCGCTTTCCCGCCCGGAAGTACCGCCTCATCCGGGACGCGGTCGTGGCACGCGGGATCCTGCCGCGCGAAGCGATCCTCGTCCCGGAACGCGCGTCCCGGCGTGACCTCGCCCTCGCGCATACCGATCGCTACCTCGACGCGATGGACGCCGGCACCCTGAGCGACGCGGAGCAGCGCCGGCTCGGCTTCCCCTGGACCGCGGGACTCCTCGAGCGCTCCGTGCGCACCGTGCAGGCCACCCTCGAGGCGGCACGTGATGCGCTCCGCGACGGCGCAGGCGCGACGCTGGCCGGCGGCACCCACCACGCCTTCGCCGACCACGGCGAGGGATTCTGCTGCTTCAATGACGTCGTCGTCGCCACCCGCGTCCTCCGTCGCGACCGACCCGGGCTCCGGGTCGCGGTGATCGACCTCGATGTGCACCAGGGGAATGGCACCGCCGCACTCTTCGCCGACGACCCCGCGACGTACACCTTCTCGATGCACGGGGCGAAGAACTTCCCCTTCAAGAAGGAACGGAGCACCCGCGACGTGGAGCTCGCCGACGGCACCAGGGACGCCGAGTACCTCGCACTCCTCGACCGGAACCTGGACGAGGTGCTCGACGACGCCCGCGCCGACCTGGTCTTCTACCTCGGCGGGAGCGACCCCTACGAAGGGGACCGCTTCGGGCGGCTCGGCCTCTCCAAGGAGGGCCTCGCCCGGCGGGACCGGCGGGTCTTCACCGCCTGCCGCCGCCGGGGGCTCCCGGTGGTGCTCACGATGAGCGGCGGCTATGCTCCGGACCTGGCGGACATCGCCGAGATCCACGCGACCGCCGTCCACGAACTCCGGACCATCTGTGGCTGAACGGACCTTTGAACGCAGCGTCAACGGCGTCACCCTCTTCGAACGCCGCAACGGGGAGGGGGCGCCCACCGTGATCCTCCACGGCGGCCCCGGCGCGAGCCACGACTACCTCCTCCCCGGGTGCGACGCCCTCGCCGGGGGACGGGAGCTCATCTATTACGACCAGCGCGGCGGCGGCCGCAGTGCCGTCGCGCGCGAGGTGGCGGTGGGGTGGCAGGAGCAGGTCGCCGACCTGCACGCGCTGAAGGAGCTCTGGGGGGACGTGCCGCTCAATCTCGTCGGCTATTCGTGGGGCGGCCTCCTCGCGATGCTCTACACGATCAAGCATCCCTGCTCGGTCGCCAAGCTCGCGCTGGTCTCCCCCGCCCCCGCCTGGAAGGAAGGACGGGTGGAGTACGAACGACGGTACGCCGAGATCACCAACGGTCCGTGGGCGCAGGCCGAGCGGCAGAAGCTCCGCGACTCCGACCTCAAGTCGCGCGACGTCGCGGCGTACCAGCGCCGCATCTTCGAGCTCGCCGTCATCGCCTACTTCAAGGATCCCGCCAAGGTCGTGGAGCTCGCCGGGTTCCGCCTGGTGGAGCGCGTCCAGAAGGGGATCTGGGAGTCGCTCGGCGACTACGACCTCCGCCCGGCGCTCCGGCGGCTCGAGGTCGACGCGACCGTGCTGCACGGCAAGGATGACGTGATCCCCTGGGAGACCGCCGAGGAGACCGCGGAGTGCCTCCGCGCGCCGCTGACCCTCATCCCCGACTGCGGCCACGTGCCGTACGTCGAAGGGAAGGCGGAGTTCGTCCGCGTGCTCGACGAGTTCCTGCCGAAGGCCTCGGCGTGAGCCCGCGCCCGTCGCCGTTCGATATCGTGTTCGGGGAGCTCGCCGACGAGCGGTTCCCGGCGCTCAAGGCCTCCCTCGCCGCCTCACACCTCGACCCCTCGGACCGCGACGCCTTCATCCTCGACCAGGCGGTGACCGAGTTCCTCCGCGACCTGGTGCCGGAGGACGCGCCGCCGGGATCGCTGCACGAGTTCATCGCGGTGCTGCAGCACTGCTTTGTGTACTGGGATGCCGGAAAGCGGACGCTGAGCTCGAACACCACCGCATTGCCCGCGGACCGCCCGACCGCCGGACCGCCCGACCGCCCCGCCTACCTCCAGCTTCCCTCCCACCTCTACTGGGGGCAGCTCGAGCCCGACGAGCCGCACGAACCGCTCGACGGGTTCTTCGTGCACGCGATCGGCGGCGGGATCCGCGCGCTCGCCATCTTCGGGTTGCATCCCGACCGCCCCGGGTTCAGTGTTGCTGAGGTGACGGGGCAGCCACGGCCGCTCCTCCTCCGCGCGGACGGCACGGCGCCATTCGCCCCGCAGATGGACGGGGGCGCCAACGCCGGACTCCGCTCCGTCGCAGGCCCCGACGAGCTCCTCGCCCTCGCCTGGCACGCGCTCACCGTCGCACCCTGACCCCGACCGGCACCGCAATGGACAAGAAGGCCGTCGCCCAGGCCCTGGAGCGCATCGCGTCGCTGATGGAGCTGACGGGGGAGAACCCGTTCCGCATCCGCGCGTTCACCACCGCGGAACGGGTGATCGAGGGGCTCCCGGGGACGCTGGCCGACGCCCTCGCCGACGGTTCCCTCGCGGCGACCAAGGGGATCGGCCCCGCGACCCTGCAGATCATCGCCGAGCTCGCCAAGACCGGCCGCAGCACCGCGCTCGAAGAGCTGCAGGAGCGGGTCCCCCCCGGCCTCATCGAGATGCTGCAGATCTCCGGGCTCGGCGTCGCCAAGGTCCGGCAGATCCACGAGACGCTGCGCATCGAGACCATCAGTGAGCTGGAGGAAGCGGCGCGTGACGGCTCCCTCGCCAAGCTCCCCCGATTCGGCGCCAAGACCGCGGAGAACATCCTCAAGGGGATCACCTTCCTCCGGCAGGCGAGCGGGTTCCGCCTCGCCCACCACGCGCGGGAGGAAGCGGAGACCCTGGCACGCGCGCTGGCGCAGCTTCCGGGGGTACAGCGGGTGGAGCCGGCCGGGGAGGTCCGTCGGCGCACAGAAGTCGTGAAGGAGATCGTGCTCGTGGTGGTGGCCGAGGTGCCGCCGGCGGAGCTCTTCGACCGGCTCGCGAAGCTGCCGGGGGTCTCCGAGTTCAGCGGCAATGATGAGCGGCAGGTGACGCTCCGCTTCGCCGGCGCCGGGGCCGCGCGCGTCGTCGTCACGGCGCCCACCAATGCCGGGGCGGTGCTCCTCCGCGCCACCGGGAGCGACGCCCACCTGGAGCAGCTCGCCGCGCACGCGAAGGCGAACGGTCATTCGTTCGACGGCACCGCCCTCTGGAAGGGGTCGACCTTCGTCGCCACCCCCGAGGAAGGCGCGACCTATCGCGCGCTCGGCCTCGCGCCGATCCCTCCCGAGCTCCGCGAAGGGGGCGAGGAGATCGCGCGTGCCGCGAAGGGAGAGCTCCCGGTCCTCCTCGAACGGGACGACCTGCAGGGACTCCTGCACTGCCATTCCGACTACAGCGACGGCGGCACCACCATCGAGGAGATGGCCCGCGCCTGTCAGGCGCTCGGCTACCGCTGGCTCGGCCTCACCGACCACTCGCAGGCCGCCGCGTACGCGGGGGGACTCTCGCCGGACGACCTCCAGCGCCAGGCCGACGAGGTCGACGCGGTGAATGCGAAGCTCAAGGGGTTCCGCGTCCTCAAGGGGATCGAGGCCGACATCCTGCAGGACGGCACGGTCGACTACGGGTCCGAGGTCTTGTCGCGGCTCGACTTCGTCATCGCCTCGATCCACAGCCGGTTCGGGATGGACAAGGCCCAGATGACCGACCGGATCTGCCGCGCGATGGAGGAATCGCACCTCACCATCCTCGGTCACCTCACCGGGCGGCTGCTGCTCACCCGCGAGGCGTACGAGCTCGACATCGACCGGATCTTCGAGGTGGCCGGACAGCGTGGAGTGGCGATCGAGATCAACGCCGACCCGCGACGCCTCGACCTCGACTGGCGGGTGATCCCCAAGGCGCGGAAGGCCGGGGTGCGGATCTCCATCGGCGCCGATGCGCACAACGTCGCCGGACTCCGCAACATGGACTACGGGGTCGGTATCGCGCGGAAGGGGTGGCTCACCAAGGGCGAAGTGCTCAACACCCTGTCGGTCGACGAGTTCCTGACGCACGCCCGGTCGCGGCGATGACGAAGAAGCGCTCCCCATCCCCCGACAGGGGGAGGGGGTCTGGGGGAGGGGGCACGAGGGGGTCGGGGAGAGAGGACGGGCGCGCCAGGGCGACCGCCGTCCTCCGCGCCCTCAAGCGCGCCTACCCCGACGCGCACTGCGCCCTCGACCACCGGAACGCCTACCAGCTCCTCGCCGCGACGATCCTCTCGGCGCAGTGTACCGACCTGCGCGTGAACCTGGTGACCCCCGCACTCTTCCGGCGCTACCCCACCCCGGCCGCCCTCGCCTGCGCGTCGCAGGCCGACGTCGAGGAGATCATCCGCTCCACCGGCTTCTTCCGGAACAAGGCGAAGAACCTTATCGCGATGGCGCAGACCATCGTCGCCGAGCACGGCGGCGAGGTGCCGGAGACGATGGAAGCGCTGCACGCCCTCCCGGGCGTCGGGCGGAAGACGGCGAACGTGGTGCTCGGCAACTGGTACGGGATCAACGAGGGGATCACCGTCGACACCCACGTCACCCGGATCGCACGGCTCCTCAAGCTCACCAGGCACACCGACGCGGTGAGGATCGAGCGCGACCTGATGACGCTCGTGCCGCACAAGGACTGGACCCTCGTCTCGCATCTCCTCATCGCCCACGGCCGTGCCATCTGCATCGCCAACCGACCCAAGTGCGGCGAATGTGCGATCGCTCGCCACTGCCCCTCGCGTCAGATCTAAGTGCTCCCCCTCTCCCGTAAGGGAGAGGGGGCCGGGGGGTGAGGTCTTGCGCGCGCACCGATCGCTGGCCGTCGGGAGAGGGGGCCGGGGGGGGGGGGGGTGAGGTCTCGCGCGCACAGTGATCGCCGCTATGTTGGAATCCCCGAATGAGCCTACCGTGACCGACCCCGTGCTCTCGCCGCCTCCCGCCTCGCTCGCCTGGTCCAAGGTGGCGGCGAACTACCTCACCCACATCGTCCCGGGGTTCCGCCCCGCGTCGCGGGCGCTCTGCGACGCGCTCCGCATCGGCGCCGGCGACCGGGTGCTCGACATCGCGTGCGGTCCCGGCACCCTCGCGCTCGAGGCGGTGCGGCTCGGCGCCGCCGCGGTGACCGGCGTCGATTTCTCGGCCGAGATGATCACCCTCGCCCGCCGGGAAGGGGCGGGGCGCGGGAACGTCGAGTTCATCGAAGGCGAAGCGACCGCCCTTCCGGTGTTGAGCGAGTCGTTCGAGGTCGCCGCCAGCGCGTTCGGGATCATCTTCGCGCCGCAGCCGCGAGCGGCGGTGGCCGATATGCACCGGTGCGTGGTCCCCGGGGGGCGCGCGGGGATCCTCTCCTGGTCGCGCGGTGGTGCGACGACCGAGTACTACGACAAGGTCTACCGCCACATCCCGAAGTTCGAGATGAAGCACGACCCTTACGACTGGGGGGTCCGCGGCCAGGCGCGGAAGTGGTTCGGGGAGTGGTTCGGGTATCTCGACTTCCAGATGATCGAGGTCCCCTTCACCGCACCGAGCCCCACCGAGGCGTGGGACGTCCTCAAGGTCTCCACCGGACGGGTGGCGCTCGCATTCGAAAAGCTCGACCCGGCCGCGCAGAAGAAGATGGACGCGGAAATGGTCGAGCACTTCGGCGCGTACGTCCTGCCGGACGGATCGGTCCGCTGGCCGCGGGAAGCGCTCCTGGTCACCGGGACGAAGTAGCAGCGCGGAGATCCCGAAACCCCTGAACGGTCTACCCGGCGGGATCGTCGCAATTTCGAGATGGTCGGGAGCAGGAACCCAGAAAACCCAAGAACCCAAGAGAACTGTTCCTGGGTCCCAGGGATCCCTGGGTTCCTGCTCCCGACCATCTCAGAGCGGCTCAGGCCTCTCCGGGCTGAGTTGTTCGGGGTTTCGGGGTTTCCGCGCTATTCTTTCGGTGTGAACAAGCTCTCCGCCGCCACCTCCGCCTACCTCACCTCCGCCGCGCACCAGCCGGTGCCCTGGTGGCCGTGGGGGCCCGAGGCGTTCGCAGAGGCGGCGCGCCTCGACCGCCCCATCCTCCTCGACATCGGCGCGGTCTGGTGCCACTGGTGCCACGTGATGGACGGCGAGTCGTACGAGGACCCCGCCATCGCGGAGCTCCTGGCCGAAGGATTCGTCTGCATCAAGGTGGACCGCGACGAGCGCCCCGATGTCGACGCCCGCTACCAGCGCGCGGTGCAATCTCTCTCGGGGATGGGAGGGTGGCCCCTCACCGCCTTCCTCACTCCAGGTGGCGAAGTCTTCTACGGCGGGACCTACTACCCGCCGGAGCCGCACCACGGCCGCCCCTCCTTCCGGCAGGTGCTCACCTCCGTCCTCAAGATCTGGCACGAACAGCGGGAGCGGGTGCTGGTGCAGGCGACCACGATCTCGAACGTGGTGCGCGAGTCGCTCGACGAGCTCTCCCCCGCCGATCCCGCCGAGTCGCTCCTCGAGCAGGCCGAGGCGATCCTCGAACGCCACTTCGAGCCCCGCCACGGCGGGTGGGGCCAGGGGCCCAAGTTCCCGCACCCCGCCGCGATCTCCTTCCTCCTGGCCCGCCACGCCGACCTGGGGGGCGAGGTCCGTCGCGCGATGGCGGCGCAGACCCTCGACGCGATGCGGCGTGGCGGGTTGCACGACCAGCTCGGCGGCGGCTTCCATCGCTACAGCGTCGACGCCGAGTGGATCGTCCCCCACTTCGAGAAGATGGCGTACGACAACGCCGAGCTCGCCAAGTGCTATCTCGATGGTCACTCGTCGCTGGGCGACGCGGGCGCGGCCGAAGCGGTGCTCGGGATCGTGCGGTGGGTGCGTGAGGTGCTCGCCGACCCCGAGGGAGGGTACGGGGCGAGCCAGGATGCGGACGTCGGCCTGCACGACGATGGCGACTACTTCACCTGGACATTGGAGGAAGCGGCGGCGGAATTGACCGCCGAGGAGCTGGAGGTCGCGGCGGCCTACTATGACATCGGGACCGCGGGCGAGATGCACCACGCCCCCGCGCGGAACGTCCTCTTCGTCCGCGAGGAGCTCCCGGCGATCGCCGCGCGGGTCGGGCGCCCGGTGACCCAGCTGGGGCAGGAGCTCGCCACCGCGCAGGAGAAGCTCAAGGCCGCGCGGAAGGGACGGACGGCGCCATTCATCGACCGGACGCGGTACACCAACTGGAACGGGATGCTCGCGGGGGCGATGCTCCGTGCCGGCGTGCAGCTGAACGACCGGTGGGCGCGCGACCACGCGCTCCTCACCCTCGCACGGATCCGCCGCGAGGCCACGGAGCCGGATGCCGTCGGTCACCTCCCCGGCGCGGCACCGGCGCTCCTCGATGACCAGGTGCAGGTCGCCGCCGCGGCGATCGACGCGTACGAGGTGACCGGTGAGGCGTCGTGGCTCGAGTGGGCGGGCGCGATCGCGGAGCGGGTCTGGCGCGACTACCACGACGAGGAGGCGGGTGGCCTGTTCGATACGCCGCGCGGAGGAAGCGCCGAGGGGTTGCTCCCTGCGCCTGCCAAACCGGTGCAGGACACGCCGACGCCGTCGCCGAACGGGGTCGCGGCCTTGGTCGCCGCGCGGCTCGCGGCCCACCTCGACTCGGAGGAGTGGCGCGGCCGCCACCGGGACCTCGTCCGGGTCTTCGCCGGGCGCGCGGCGGAACTCGGCCTCTATGGTGCGACCTTCCTCACCGCGATGACCTGGGCCCTGGCGCCCATCACTCACCTGGTGATCGTCGGCGATGGTGAGGAGGCCGACCGGATGCACCGGCGGGCACTCAGCACCTTCATCCCCCGGAAGATCGTGAAGCGGTTGCACCGGCCCACCGGCCCGCTGGCCCACCTGCCGTCCCACCTCGCCGCCATGGTCACGGGGGAGTCGCCGCGGGCCTATATTTGCCGAGGCGAGACCTGCCTTGCTCCCGCGGCCACCGACGCAGAATGGGTGGACCGCCTCAAGTCCTTGGGTCGAAGTGCCTGACCCACGACCCATGACCCACGACTCACGACCCATGTCAAACAAGACCGCCACCATCACCACCTCCAAGGGCACCATGACCCTGGAGCTCTTCGCCGACGAGACCCCCGGCACCGTCGCCAACTTCGAGAAGCTCGCCAACGAGAAGTTCTACGACGGCACCCGCTTCCACCGCGT
>Ga0315910_10004991_pt1 | contig 10953 bp, 8 predicted proteins | sample EdamamesoilMG_FD_204470 | JGI IMG/M metagenome (GOLD analysis project Ga0315910, IMG submission 204470) | Garden soil microbial communities collected in Santa Monica, California, United States - Edamame soil | ecosystem: Environmental > Terrestrial > Soil > Garden | place: USA: California...
CCTCGGGGGCGTCCCGCCCCCGGAAAAATGGCTGTGCCATTTTTCTCCCCCTCACCCGCTTCGCGGGTGACTAGAGCTCCGCTCTTCCTCGGCAGGGTTGTGAGATGCGCTCTAGTCGCAGATCGCGTTGATGCGCGCCACGAGCGGCGCTTCGCCGCGGGCAGCGCGCTCGAGGTCGACCCGCAGCGTCCGGGCGGTGTCGAAATCCTTGGACGCGAGAGCGACGGCGACGGAGCGCAGCGCCGACGCCGAGCGCAGAGCGAGCGCCCGGTAGCTCTCCACCTCGGGGGCCAGGTCGCTCGATTCCACGCCCAGCGCAGCGAGATCGGCCGCCAGCCGTTCGTACCGGTGCGCCATGGCAAGCGCCTGCTCCCGCGTTTGCTCCTTCGAGGCGCCTTCCGCGGGTCGCGACTTTTCGCTCTCCGCGATGAAGGCGTTGGCGCGCGCGGTCACCGCTCGACACTCGCGCGTCTGCCGGCCGCACCCGATGGCCACCACGAGCACCAAGGCCATGCGCCCGGTCAGGGAGACGGCCACGCGATCCCCATCCCAATCGTCGCGAGGGCAAGCGGCCCGACCCAGAAAGCGAACCACCCGAAGGCCCCGACGACCACCAGGCGCCGGAGGATGTCGAGAGCGAGCACCCCCGCGCCGAATGCGACGACGGCTCCGAGCACGGCGGGGCCGCCGGCAAAGGGCGCCGCGAACGCATGGCGCGACTCGAGCAGCAGCGCACCGAACACCGCAGGCAGTGAAACCAGCATCGAGAGCTCGAACGCGCGCTCGCGCCGGACGCCGAGCAGGAGCAAGACCGCGATCGTCGAGCCGCTGCGCGAGAGGCCCGGCAGGACGGCGAGGCCCTGGGCGAGACCGACCAAGAGGGCGCCGCGCACCGTCGGCACCTCTTCGTCGCCGGGATGGGTGAGGTGGGCGAGCATCAGGACGGCGGTCGTGGCGAGGAATCCGAAGCCGATCGCGAGCGGGTTCTGCGTCCAGCGCTCCACGGGATCACGCAGCGAAAACCCGATCACGGCCGTCGGCAGGCTCACGAGGATCACGGTGAGGGCGTCACGGCCGCCCGGGGTCTCGCGAAAACCGCGCGGTGCGACCACCGACCGGAGTCCCCCGGATACCGCGCGTCCGACGCGTTCGCGAAGCATGATCAGCGTCGCCAGCAGCGTTCCGGCATGAAGCATCACGTTGAACGTGAGCCCACCCGTCTCGAGCCTGAAGAGGAGCTCGGCGAGCGCAAGGTGGCCGTCGCTCGAGATGGGAAGAAACTCCGTGATGCCCTGGACGATTCCAAGGAGCACCGCATCACCGTACGGACCGAACATGGGCGCGCGTAGTAGACACCAAGGCTCCCCGCCGAAACTAAATTTTGCCTGGATCGTGACTTTGGCCCTCGCCTGCCGGGACGTCCGTCCGCACGGCGCGCTCGGCGCCGGCGCCGTTGCCGACGGAGGCACGGCAGGGGGCGCAGGCGCGGCGCCGGCGGATGGGACGGCGGCGACCGGTGGGACGACCCCGACCGGCGGCAGCGGCACCGGCAGGGGCAGTGGAAATCCCCCCGCCCCCGGACAGGATCGGGGGCGCACGGACGGGGGCGAGGGAGGCCTCGGCGGCCAGGTCGGGACGGAGGGCGGCGGGAGCGGCGTCGGGGGCGACCTGCCGCCGCCGGTGGGTGCACCGTTCGAATCGATCGACTGCCGCACCCTCGAACACGGCGAGTGCCAGGTTGAAGGAAGCGGCGAGGAGGTGGTGCTCCGCGGGCAGGTCCTGACGGCGGGCGCCGTGTACCACGGTGGTGAGGTGCGACTCCGGCGCGACGGGACGATCGCGTGTGTGGCCTGCGACTGCACCCGGGGCGAGCCAGTGCGCGCCGTGAGCTGCGGCGCGTCCGTGATCGCACCGGGCTTCGTGAACCCGCACGACCACGTGGCGTACGCGCACCAGGCACCCAGGCCGGGGACCACGGAGCGCTACGATCACCGTCACGATTGGCGCCTCGGACTGCGCGGTCACGCGCCGATCCCCTACGAGGGCGGCGCCCCCTCGATCGTGCGTGCCGCGCACGAGCTCCGGATGCTGCTCGGCGGCGCGACGACGATCGCTGGGGGCGCCGGGCATCGAGGGCTGCTGCGAAATCCCGACCTTTCCGCGATGGGTGAAGGTTTGCCGACGGCGCCCGCCGACTCGGACACCTTTCCACTCGCCGATTCGGACGGGCTCCTCGTCACGACGGGTTGCGCGTACGGCTCCGGCCACACGACGAGCGACGACGTCGAACGCTTCGGCAGTCATCTGCCGCACCTCGCCGAGGGCGTGGACGCGGCGGCCGCCAACGAGCTCCGATGCGCCCTCGGCTCCGCGCTCGACCTGATCAGGCCGTCGAGTGCGGTGGTCCATGCCGTCGCCGCCGACGCCCGGACGGCCGCCGGGCTCGGGGTCAAAGGCGCGCTCGTCGTCTGGTCACCGCGTTCGAACCTGTCGCTCTACGGGAATACGGCGCCGATCCCGCTACTCCGGCGCTCCGGTGCCGAGGTCGCGCTCGGGACGGACTGGCTGCTCAGCGGGTCGATGAACATGCTCCGTGAGCTTGCCTGCGCCCGCGAGCTCGGTCGCGTCTACTTCGACGGCGCGTTCGCCGATCACGACCTCTTCGCGATGGCGACCGCTTCGGCCGCGAGGGCGGTGGGGGCGGGATCGGCGCTCGGTCGGCTCGCCCCGGGGTTTCTGGGCGACGTGCTCGTGGTCCGGCAGCGCGAACTCGAGCCGCACACGGCGATCGTGACCGCAGGACCGAGCGACATCGAGCTCGTTCTCCGCGGCGGCGTACCGCTCTACGGGCGTGCCGCACTGCTCGATGCGCTCGGCGAGCCGGGCTGCGAGGCGCTCGAGGTTTGCGGCGAGGCCCAGCGTGTCTGCGCGCGCGACGCCGGGCTCGCACTCGACGAGCTCGTGGCGGCGGCGGACGCCACCTACCCGCTGTTTTTCTGCGACCTCCCGGCGGACGAGCCGACCTGCGTGCCGTCGCGACCGGGTGAGTACGACGGCGTTACCAGCGAACGTGACGCCGACGGCGACGGGCTAGCGGATCCGGACGACGCGTGTCCGCGCACCTTCGACCCGCTGCGTCCGCTCGACGGTGGCACGCCGGCGGACGCCGACGGCGATGGCATCGGAGACGCCTGCGACGCCTGCCCGCTCGACGTGGACCCCGACTGTGTGGCCCCGGCCTCGAACGATCGCGACCGCGACGGCATCGCGGACGGACGGGACCTTTGCCCCACCGTCGCGGAGCGCACGGCATCCGACGTCGATCGCGACGGCATCGGCGACGCCTGCGATCCGTGCGCGTCCCCGAACCCCGGCATCACGCCCTGTCCCCTCCCCGTCGTCGCCCTGCGGAACGTCCAGCACCCTGAACACCCTCCCCGTCACGCCCGCGTCGAGGTGGCGGGCGTCACCGTCACGGCACTTCGTCCCGACACGGGCTCGGCGCGCGGCTACCACGTTCAGGGCGCGCTCGAACCGTTCTCCGGGCTGTTCGTCTTCACCGGGTCGGATCCCCCCGGGGTCGCCGTCGGCGACCTACTGACGATCCGTGGTCGCACCGACCTCTACTACGGCGCCGATCAGCTGGTCGCGCCCGAGATCATCAAGCGCCGTGATGGGAGCTCACCCCCCGCGCCGATCGACGTGCATCCCGACGCGATCGGCGACGACGGCGCGTTCGCCCTCGCCTACGACTCGATGCTCGTCAACATCATGGACGTCATGGTGACGGACCAAAACCCCGACGCGCCCTCCGACTACGACGAGATCCTCGTCGAGGGCGCGCTGCGCCTCGACGATCTGCTCTACCCGGAGCTCGACAACACGCTGCCTGCCGGCACGCACTTTTCCCGCATCGCCGGCATCCTCGGCCGGTCGTTCGATCACCAGAAGCTCTGGCCACGCGCAGCGGACGACCTCGTCCCCTGAAAGCTGGCGCTAGAGATCGGCGAGCACCGCTTCGGCGATGGCGGTGAGCTCCTTGTCCGACACCACGCGTTGTCGCAGGGCGACGATCTCGCCCTTCGGGTTGATCGCGACGAGCGTCGGCAGCCCGCTGACCCCGAACGCGCGCGAGGTCTCGTTCTCTTCGTCCAGAACGGAAGGATACTGAACCGGATTCTCACCGAGGAACGCGGCAGCGTTCTCGGCGGTGTCGCCGCTGACGACGCCGATCACGACCAGACCGCGCGACGCGTAGGCCTTGGCCACCCGATCGACGATCGGTGCCTGGAGGCGGCAGGGCATGCACCAGCTCGCCCAGAAATCGAGCAGCACGCCCTTGCCCTGGAAGTCCGAGAGCCGGAGCCGCCCCGCCGACGGTCCGCCCTTCGGATCGATGCGTGGAAGCAGGAAATCGCGCGCGGGTTTGCCCACGAAGGGATCAGGAGCGAGGCGCGGCAAGGCGACGAGCCCGAAGAGGCCCGCCGACAAGAGCACGAGCCCCGGAACCATGAAGCTTGCGCGTCCGGAGGGGCGGCGGCTCTGTGCCATGGTCGACAGCCTAGCAGGCCCGCGCTCAGGCGAGCGCCGGCAGCCGCACGCGGAGGCGCGCCCCACCGAGCGACCCTTCGGTCGCGCTGATGGCTCCGTGGTGCTCGATGACGATCTTTTTCACGATCGAAAGGCCGAGACCCGTGCCGTCGGTCTTCGTCGTGACGTACGGGTCGAAGACGGCCTCGCGAAGATCGACCGGGATGCCCGGACCGTCGTCCTCCACGTCGAGATTCCAGGCGTCACCGTCGCGACCGAGCCGCACGAGGATGCGACCCTTGCCGCCGAGCGCCTGGGCGGCGTTCCGCACCAGATTGATGATGACCCGCCGGAGCATCTGCCGGTCGAGCTCGACGAGCGCCGGTCCGCTCGGTATCTCGAAATCGATGGCCGGTGGCTCGTCGCCGGGCGGCGCGGAGTCGCGGAGCCTTTCGTCCTCGGCGAGCAACGGTCGCTCGGAGAGCTCCCGCAAGAATTCGCCGAGATCGCCGCGTTCGAGCTCGGCGCGAGGAAGCCGGGCAAAGTCGGAGAACTCACCGACCAGGCGGCGCAGCGTTCCGACCTCGTCCTCGACCACCTCCAGCGTGGTGTCGAGCAGCGCGCGGTACTCGGGGTTCTGCCCGTCGTACCGGCGGTGGATGTCCTGCACCGCGAGCTGAATGGGGGTCAGCGGATTCTTGATTTCGTGGGCAAGCCTTCGCGCCATCTCCTGCCACGCACTGATGCGCTGGAGGTATTCGATGCGGGCTCGGCTGGTTTCTACTTCGGCGAGCATGCGGTTGAACGCGCGGGCCAGGGCGCCGAGCTCGTCGTCGCCTGCTTCCGGCACGCGAACACTGAGGTCACCGAGCGCCACTCGGCGCGTCGCACCCTCGAGCGCCACGACCCGGCGCGCCACGTCGCGCGCGATGAGCCCGCCCACGCCGACCGCCGCCAGGATCGTGATCCCGAGCAGCGCGGCGAACGCGAGCACGTAGCTTCGTTCGTCCGCCGTGCGCCGGCGCTCGATCTGATGGTACGTCTCCACGAACTCACTCGCTTCGGCGAGCTCGTCGAAGCGCGCTTTGTTGGCCGCAAACACCGCGACCAACTCGAGACCGCCGGGCGCGTCGTCCTCCTCCACCGCCGGTGCCTCGGCGTGATCGTCGCCACGGCGCTCTTCCCGTTCGGCGTCACCGCGTGCGGGCGCACCGCGAGCGAGCGAGCGCGCTACCTCGAAGCGGTTCTCGGTGCGCGTATCGACGGGTCGCCCGCGGTCGACCGCCGCGAGCACGCGGTCGCCGTCGCGCACCGCGAGCGACACCAGCTCCGGATGCCCCGGAAAAAGGCGCTCGAGAGCGCCCCGGAGCCCCGAAACGTCACGCGCCGCCGCAGCCCGAGCGAGCGCGTCGTCGGCGGCCATCGCGAGCGCCTCGTTCCGCATCGCGGCTTTCACCGCGCGGGCGAGCTCCTGGTAGAGCCCAAGTGACCGATCGAGTCGAGCCCCGACCTCGGGTACGAAAAACCTGGCGGACGTCTGGCGCACGGTGGTCTCCGCCAGCCAGATCGCGACGAGAACCGGGATCAGCGCCGTGAGCAGGATGGCGAGCGTCAGACGGCGGCGGATCCCGAAACGCAACGTCCCCGCTCCTCGTCAAGCTCCGAGCCCGGGCTCGTCTCGGCGCGCAGGGTCCAGGTCGCGCGACAGCAGACGCCCGAGCAGGCGGAACGGATCGAAGCCCAAGAATTCGGACAGATCGTGGGCGAGCCAGGTCGGGCGCTCGAGCCCGAGTATCGCCTGGGCCACCGGGCCCTCGCGCGAGAGAAGGTGGCTCGCGCCGACCCACGACGCGAGCACCCTGAGCTCGCGCAACGCGGCGCGCCCGACATCGAGACCGAGCGGCACGGCGAGAGCGGGCATCCACGGCGAAACGATGATGTCCTGCGCGGCGACGGCGCGCGCCCACGCGCCCGGCTCGCGAGTTCCGGCGAGGCTGCGAAATGTAGCCATTTCGCCGAAACAACCGACGGCGACGCCGGCGACGGAGCGCTCCACCTCCTGGATCAGGTGCCGGTGATCGCGTCGAAAGTCACCCGACAAGAGGCCCATGCCGTGCCGGAGGTCGTCGGGGCCGACGAGCTTGTCGATGCCCGCTCCGCGCCGCCGCGCGACGAGGCAGGTGGCGAGCTCGCCCGCGTCGAACACGCCGAGGACCATCGCCTTGCCGTCGGGACACAACAGGTCGAAGGCCCGCGCGACGGCGTGCTCGCTCGGCACCGGCCAATCCGACACGCGCCACGGCCACGCGGAAAGCGCGCGCTCCGACTCGAGCTCGCGGACGATGCCGATCAGCTCGAGTGCCTGCGTCAGGTAGTCTTGCCCCGGGTGGAGCCGCTCGCCGAAGCGATCGACGAGCTCCTCGAGAGCACCGGTCGTGAGCTCGACCGCCCAGCGAGCTCCGTGTCGGGTCGCCAGGTGCTCCAGCGCCTCCGGCCACGCTTGCTCCCGCACGTCGAGGCGGCCGCGCCGGGTGCTCACGAGCTTGCGCAGCACACTGCCGCTGGTCACGGCCACCACGCCACCGACGGGAGCTGGCGCCGCCCCGAGCCCCTCGTCGGCGCTCTCGGTGACGGGGCGTTCAGGGTCCCGTTCGGGGTAGGGAGCGCGCTGGAATGCCTGCCCGAGGAGCATCCACTGGGCGTGCGTGAAGCCTTCGAACGCTACGTCACGGGTCAGCACGGCGTGGTCTCATAACACTCTACCGCCGATCCCGCCGAATGGTTCCACGACGGTGGGAACACCGCTCTATACTGTGACGCGATGGCGCCGATCGTCAGCGACGACACCCTGGACTTCATCGCGTTTCTCGACGCGTGCCCCACCCCGTACCACGCGGCTCGTGAGGTCGGCACACGGCTCGAGGCCGCCGGATTCCGGGAGCTCGACGAACGGGAAACGATGAACCTCGCGCCAGGTTCTCGCGGCTACGTGGTGCGGGGCGGCTCGATCGTCGCCTTCGTCGTCGGGCGCGCCCCACCGTGGGAGGCCGGCTTCGCGCTGGTCGGCGCGCACACCGACTCACCGAACTTGCGGCTCAAGCCGAGCCCCACCGTCGACGCCCACGGTTACCGGCAGCTGTCGATCGAAGTGTACGGCGGCGTGCTGCTCTCGACCTGGCTGGATCGCGACCTTTCGCTCGCGGGGCGGGTGGTTCTCGCCGGTGGGCAGAGCGAGCTCGTACGGCTTGCCGGCAGCGTGTGCCGGATCCCGAACCTAGCAATCCACCTGAACCGCGAGGTGAACAAGGAAGGGCTCTTACTCAACCCGCAGACGCACCTCATGCCGATCTGGGGCATCGAGGGATCGGGTGGAACGGAGAGCGTCCTCGATCGCGTCGCCGCTGCCCTCGACCGGCGGGTGCCAGGCGTGACGGTCGCCGACATCGTCGGCTTCGATCTCTGCCTGTTCGACACGCAGGGGGCCTCGCTCGGCGGTGCGGCCGGCGAGCTCATCGCCTCCGCGCGGCTCGACAACCTCGGCTCGTCGTACGCCGGCTACCGAGCGCTGGTCGCGGCCGGCGACGCCTCCCACGCCACGCGCGTGCTCGCGCTTTACGACCACGAAGAAGTCGGCAGCCAGACGGCGTCCGGCGCGCGCTCGCTCTTGCTCGAAACCCTGCTCGATCGGCTGACCTTCGCCTTTCCCGAGGCGCCGCGCGATGCCCTCCCCCGCTCGCTCGCCCGGTCGTTCTTCGTGTCGGCCGACATGGCCCACGCCGTTCACCCGAACTACCCGGACAAGCACGACAAGCAGCACCGCCCCGTGCTCGGCAAGGGCCCGGTGGTCAAGGTGAACGCGAACCAATCGTACGCGACGGACGCCGTCGCGCAGGGCGCCTTCGTCGACGCCTGCCGGGCCGAAGGCGTGACCCCGCAGCTCTTCGTCTCGCGCAACGACCAGCCCTGCGGCAGCACGATCGGTCCGATCACCGCCGCCCGGCTCGGCCTCCGCACGATCGACGTCGGAAGCCCGATGCTCGGCATGCACTCCTGTCGCGAAACGGCTGGGACCGCGGACACGGCGGTGATGGCCCGCGTCCTCCGCCGGATCCTGGCCGAGCCACCGCGCGGGGATGTCTCGCGCTAGAGAGCGTGTGCGCCAGGAAACACGCGCTCATTCGAGCTTCAGCACCGCGGCGAGCGTCACCACCAAGAAGCCGAGCGCGATCAGCGCGAGCGCAACGAGCAATGCCGGAGAGCGCCGCGGTGCGAGCCGTTCTGCCTCTTCGCCGGCAACGCCCTCGCGGGCGAGGTGCTGGTCGAGCGCCCGATCGCTCGCGCGCTTGAGGCCGATCAAGAGCACCATTTCGATCAGGAGGATCGCCGAGCAGAAAGCGGCCGTCGTCCAGCGCACGCGGTCGCGCCGCAGCCGTTCGCGCAGCGCCGCGCGCGGGCGGCCGTCGAGGAGGAGCGCATCGACGGCATCGAACGTCTGCGCCGGGAGGCCGCTTGCCGGCGGCACGAGCGGCCAGCCGACGGCGGCAGGGCTCCGGAGGTCGCGATCACTCGAGACGACGGCATGGGTCGGCGAGATGCCGGGCGGCAGCTCGAACCGCGCCACGCTCTTCCCGGACGAGTCCGGCGCGAGCTCGAGCCGCGCGCCGACGAGCCGCTCACGCTCGGTGACCAGCGCCAGGTAGCAGAGGTCGCGCGGCACCGGACTCTCGACGAGCACCGTCCGCCCGACGAGCGTCGCGCGGAACGCTCCCGGCACGACGGCGAGGCCGAACGCGCCGTCGCTCCTCGGTCCGCCGGCGTCGATCCCGAGGTGCAGCGTGACACTGTGCTCCTCGGGCCGGAGCCGGAACGACACGCGACCGTTGGCGTCGGTCTTGCCTTCGAGGGGCGACACCTGCGCTCCCGTCGCGCTCGCGGTGACGCTCGCGTTCGCTGCGACGCCATCGTCGCGACCGACCTCGACCACCAGATCTTCGTCGAAGGGCACGGCGAGTGCGCCGCGCCGCGGGGCGACCCGGACGGCGAGGGCCCCGGCCGATCCACCGGTGAACCCGCCACGGCGCCGCGCTGCTTGCGCCCAGCGCGCCGCGGTCAGCTCCACCGGCCCGCGCGCCAGCTCGACGCCGGCTTGATCGATCACGAGCTCGAAGCGCGCGCCCCCGCCCGGTACCTCGATACCGATCTCACCGCCCCCTTCGGCGTCGAGCGCGACCGAGCGGTCGGCCTCGAAACCCCCGCGCGCGACGTGGGCACGAACGCTGCCACCCGCGACGTCTCGCTCCTCGAATCCGCCGCCGCGATCCTCGCGCACGTCGAGCACCTCGACGCGAAACGACACGCGCGAGCCGTCTGTCGGGCCTCCCCAGAGCCGCGCCACACGATAGGGACGCGTCGATCCCGCCGTGACGAGCGCCAGGGCGACCGCAAAAACGGCCACGATCGGCAGTCCGTAGACGAACAGCCGCCGGGGGCCGAGTTCGAACCCGCGACGCAGCGGAGCGAGCGGATCCACCCATCCGAGCTATCTCACGCGCACCGCCCCCGCAAGCGGACGCGCCGATCAGTCGGCGAGCGGGATGGATTGGGCACCGTCGTAGCCGAGCGAAGCGACCGCCGTGTCGCCGACCACGTCGAGATCCTGTACCCAGCCTGCGAGGTCGACTTCACGCGCCACGCGCGGCGCGGTCGGGTCGTCCGCGTCGATGACGACGAGCTTGCCCTGAAAGCCGGTCGAGAGTGCGGCGCGGGTGCCGCTCGCCACCACGGGGATCGAGCCCCAGTTGTCACCCGCCGAGACTTCGAGCCGAGCACTCGCGAAGTTGCCCGAACGGATGCCGGAGAGGACCACGATCGGCAGCGTCCTGTCCTCGAACGTCGAGTAGTAGCCGTAGTAGGAGTCGATGTACCCACCGTAGTAATAGCTCGGCGTGCCGACCGAGACGAAGAGCCGATCGTCGCCGAGCGCCGTCGCGCGCACGGTCTCTCCGAGCGCGAGCTCGACTCGATCGACGACGGTCGCGAGCCCGTCTTCGATGGCGACCAGGTACAGCGACTGCCTGATCACGGTGCAGGCGCCGCGCGTCGTGAGCTCGATCGCGACGTTCCCGGCATCGAAACGGTACGAGCCGTAGCGCTGGTAGCAGTCTTGGTAGGTGATGTTCAGAAGGCGAACCTCCTGGTAGTCCGTGGTGATCGCGTGAGCCGACTCGGCGTCGTACGCGACGAGCGAGCCCGGGATGTTCACCTTCTCGAGCACGACCGGCGAACGCGGGTTCGTGACGTCGACGCGATCGAGGAAGAATCGGACGCGCCCGCTGCCGCTCGACGAGGGTTCGTGATGGCTCGTCGCAACCATGGTGCCGCTGGTGAGCAGGCCGGTGAAGCCCGTCGAAGCGGGCAAGGTCG
>Ga0315910_10004993_pt1 | contig 10952 bp, 7 predicted proteins | sample EdamamesoilMG_FD_204470 | JGI IMG/M metagenome (GOLD analysis project Ga0315910, IMG submission 204470) | Garden soil microbial communities collected in Santa Monica, California, United States - Edamame soil | ecosystem: Environmental > Terrestrial > Soil > Garden | place: USA: California...
ACTGATGTACCGAGCGGAGCTCCGATCGAGCCGCGAAGCCCGGGGAGAAAACGCTGGTCATGCGCGCTGTTCCCAGACACGTCTCCGCTCAGAGCCTCGACAAGATGCCCAGTTCCTCGAGAAAGAATCGCACCGTCTGGCGTTGCATCGCGACGCGTCGCGGTTCGTCGAAGCCCTGCCACGTTTCGACACACACGCCGACACAGCCGATGCGATCGACGATCACCTCGGTGGAAGACGTGGCGACCGGATAGTAGTGCGGCGCCCACAGCTCGTAGGGCGATTGGCGCGTCTCGTTCAGCCGATCGACGACGTGCTGGATGATCGGCGGCATCGGGTTCACTCCGTACACGACGGTCTGACCAAAAGACGCCGGGATCGCGGGATGATACCGCTTCAGGCTCTCGTGCAGGGTCATCACCAGCGCGGGCCGTTCCAGCTCCACGAGGTCCATGAAGCGGCGCGCGAGCCGCTGTTCGAGCGCCTCGGAGGCCGCGTCGCCGGGAAAGCAGCGATTCATGTCCAGCCCTCCCGGGGCTGCGCGCTGCCGGGCGCGATAGGCGCGAGGGTTCATGATCGGAACGATGAGGAGCCGGCCGCTCTCGGGCCGGATCCCGTCCTCGAGCAACTCGCTCAGAGCGTGGACGCCAGCCACCTCATCACCGTGGATGCCGGCCTGGACCAAGGCCGTGGGGCCGGGTCGGGCGCCCTCCATGACGTGGACATGGATGGTGGGGTGGAGCTGGTGAACCCCTACGGGCCATTTTTGCATGGCCGCATGGTGCTCGATTCTGCGACGGGAGCAAGCACGGCCCACGGGACCGGTCCAGCGGCCGCCGCATTTCGCCCCAGGTGATTGCTACTGCTGGCCAAATCTCCGAGTGGTGCGACAACCAGGGTCCGTTCTGGACCAACATTGACAGGCCCGGATCGCGATTGTAAGCGTGCCGGCCCGCGTTACCGATCGGAACCCGTGAGCGACAAGTCCCTTGTTATCGTCGAGTCACCCGCGAAGGCAAAAACGATAGCTGCCTTTCTCGGTTCTGAGTTCATCGTTGAGTCGTCGATCGGCCACATTCGGGATCTCCCGAAGCGAGCGAGCGACGTCCCCCTCAAGTACAAGAAGACGGCGTGGGCGCGCCTCGGCGTCGACGTCGACAACGATTTCAAGCCCCTCTACGTCATCGACGGCGACAAGAAAGAGCACATCCAGAGGCTCAAGACGCTGCTCGCGGACGCCCGACAGCTGTACCTCGCAACCGACGAGGATCGCGAAGGGGAATCGATTGCGTGGCACTTGCTCGAGGTGTTGAACCCGAAGGTGCCCGTGTTGCGCATGGCGTTTCACGAGATCACCAAGAAGGCGATCGAGCAAGCGATCCAGAACCCGCGCGAGATCGACCAGCGCCTGGTCAACGCGCAAGAGGCGCGCCGCATCCTCGATCGCCTGTATGGCTACGAGGTCTCGCCGGTGTTGTGGAAAAAGGTCATGCCGAAGCTCTCGGCGGGCCGCGTGCAGAGCGTCTCTACCCGCATGGTGGTCGATCGCGAGGTGCAGCGGATGCGCTTCGTGGTGGCCAGGTACTGGGACATCGACGCCACCTTCCAGACCGAGGACGAGACCCGCTTCGTCGCCAGCCTGGTCTCCGTCGGGGGCCAACGGGTCGCCAGCGGTAAAGACTTCGACGAAGACGGCAAGCTCGAGCGAAAAGACGCGCTGATCCTGAGTGAACAGCGGGTGAGCGAGCTGGCGCAGGCGCTCGGCGACGCGAGCTTTCACGTCAACAGCGTCGAGCAGAAGCCCTACAAGCGCAGCCCGGCGCCTCCGTTCATGACGTCGACGCTGCAGCAGGAGGCGAGCCGCAAGCTGCGCTTCTCGTCGGCGCGCACGATGCGCGCGGCCCAGGACCTGTACGAGGCCGGGTACATCACGTACATGCGTACCGACAGCACGACGCTGTCGGATACCGCGCTGGCCGCCGCTCGCTCGTTGATCAAGGAGCTCTACGGCGACGAGTACTTGCCGGAGAAACCGCGCCGCTACGCCAACAAGGTCAAGAACGCGCAAGAGGCGCACGAGGCGATCCGCCCTGCTGGCGACAGCTTCGTGCACCCCAGCAAGGTCGAGGCCGAGATGGGCGGCGACCGCGGCAAGCTCTACGAGCTCATCTGGATGCGCACGGTCGCGTGTCAGATGGAAGATTCGCGCGGCCAGAGCGTCAAGCTGACGATCGCGGCGACCGTCGACGGGCAGCAGCTCGATTTCGCAGTCACCGGCAACACGATCACGTTTCCAGGCTTCTTGCGAGCCTACGTCGAGGGCAGCGACGACCCCGGGCAAGAGCTCGAGCAGCGCGACCGTCCGCTGCCAGCCGTGGCAGAGGGCCAGTCTCTGGCCGGCGTCGCGTTCGATCCGAAAGGCCACGAGACGCAGCCCCCGCCGCGTTACACCGAGGCATCGCTGGTCAAGCGACTCGAAGAGCTCGGTGTGGGACGACCGTCGACCTACGCCTCCATCATCTCGACCATCCAGCAGCGCGGCTACGTGTGGAAGAAGGGCTCGGCTCTCGTCCCCTCGTTCAAGGCGTTTGCCGTCGTGCAGCTGCTCGAGAAGCATTTCTCGGATCTGGTGGACTACGCCTTCACGGCGCGCATGGAAGACGAGCTCGACGGAATCGCCGCCGGACGAGAGGAAGCCGTGCCGTGGCTCAAGCGCTTCTACTTTGGCGAGGACGGCGCCGCCGAGCGCAGCCAGTCGAAGCGCGGCGCCGAGGCAGACGCGGACGAGAAGTCCGACGGTCGTATGGCGGCTGTCGGCTTGCGCTCCCTCGTCGCCGAGCGCTTGAACGAGATCGACGCGCGCGCGATCAACTCTCTGCCGCTCGGGCGAGATGAGCAGGGCCGCGAGGTCATCATCCGGGTGGGGCGCTACGGGCCCTACCTGCAGCGCGAGGACGTCACGGCCAGCATCCCGGAGGATCTGCCGCCCGACGAGATGACGATCGCGAAAGCGAGCGAGCTGCTCGAAGCGCCGAGCGGCGATCGGCTGCTGGGTACCGACGAGGAGTCGGGCTTGCCGGTGTACGTGCGGTCAGGGCGCTTCGGCTCCTACGTGCAGCTCGGCGAGGCCGGCGGCAAGGAGAAACCCCGCACGGGCTCGCTGCTCAAATCGATGCAGCCCAGCGAGATGACGCTCGCGGACGCGCTCAAGATGCTGAGCTTGCCGCGGGTCGTGGGCGAGCACCCGGAGCAGAAGCAGCCGGTCACCGCCCAGCTCGGTCGCTACGGCCCCTACATCTCGTGCGGCAAGGACAGCCGCAGCCTCGAGAAAGAAGAAGACGTCTTCTCGGTCACGCTCGAGCAGGCGATGGTCTTGTTCGCTCAGCCCAAGACGCGCGGTCAGCGCAAGGCGTCCGAACCGATCAAGGAGCTCGGCGTCGACGAGTACTCGGGCGGTACGATCACGCTGCGTGAGGGGCGCTTCGGCTTGTACGTCACCGACGGGGAGACGAACGCCTCGCTGCGCAAGGACGACACGCCCGACAGCATCGACAATGCGCGCGCGCAGGAGCTGTTGCACCAGCGGCGCGAGCGCGCACCGGTGAAGAAGAAGAAGGCCAAGAAGAAGGCCGCCGCCAGCAGCGAGAAGGCCGCCGCGGGCAAAGGCAAGAAGAAGGCCGGCAAGGCCAAGGCCGCGGCCGACACGGCCGCCGAGGCGAACGGTAGCGACGAGGACGAGGCGCCGCGCTCGCGCGCGAGCCAGCCGCCGAGCAAGGCGGCCGCCAAGAAAGCCAGCGCCAAGAAACCCCAGAAGAAGCTCGTGGCGAAGAAGGCCAAGAGCAAGGGCACGGGCAAGAAGAGCAGCAAGCCGAGCCCGCGGGACTCCGAACCGGCGGGCGATTCCGTCGAGTGAGGGGGCCCGAGGCTCGTGCCCGAGGTCGATCCGAGTAACGTTCGCGCCTTCGCCAGCTCGGCGGAGCTCGAGGCCTGGCTCGGCCAGAACCACGCTCGCGCGCGCGAGCTGTGGCTCTGCATCCACAAGCGGGCCTCGGGTTTGGCGAGCGTCACCTACGCCGAGGCGCTCGACGTGGCGCTCGCCTGGGGCTGGATCGATGGTGTGAAGAAGTCGCTCGACGAGCGCTCGTTCTTGCAGCGCTTCACGCCGCGCCGTTCGAAGAGCAGCTGGAGCCAGCGCAACCGCGACCACGTCGAGCGACTCCAGCAGGCCGGGCGCATGCGGCCGCCGGGTCTGAGCGAGGTCGAGGCGGCCAAGGCCGACGGGCGCTGGGCGGCGGCGTACGCGCCGCCGAGCTTGGCGCAGATCCCCGCGCCGCTGCTGGCCGCGATCGAGGCCGTGCCGGCGGCGCGCGCGACGCTCGGGCGGCTGAACGCGGTCAATCGCTTCGCGCTCGCGCACCGCTTCGGGAAGCTGAAGACGGACGCTGGGCGCGAGCGCGCCATCGAGCGATACGTCCAGATGCTCGCGCGCGGAGAGACGCTGCATCCCCTCGGGCGCGGCGCGGAGGCCAGGTCCACCGAGCCCACCGAGCCCACCGAGCCCACCGAGCCCTCGCCGACTTCGGCGCCCAAGCGGTCGAAGCGCGCCGCTGCCAAGGCGTCGAGACGCGCTGCCGCGAACCCGAAGCCGTCGAAGCGGCCCGCCGTGAAGCGGTCGAAGGGGCCCGCTGTGAAGCGGTCGAGGCGCGCGCCATCCCGCCGGGCGAAGCCCTAGCCGTCGTCAGGCCAACGAACGCGTGCCGTTGGCCGCGGGTGGATTAAAATACACGTTGATGATGTCACATCGCCGCCTGCCGTGCGCGCTGCTCGCCTGGGGTCTGGCGCTCGCCTGCCTCGTGGGCGCAAAGGTCGCGCCGTGCGCTACCGGTCAGGAGGGCGCCGACCACGACCGAGGCGGTCGCAAGGCGGTCATCACCGTCGATCGCTCGATCAAACACCAGACGATCGAGGGGTTCGGCTTCTTCGGCGCGCGCGACGTGTGGTGGAGCCCCGCGAGCAAGCTCGTGGATCCGACCTGGGTACGGCTCATCATCGACGATCTCGGGCTGAGCATGTGGCGCAACGAGTACTACCCGCCCGCGGGGCTCGAGGGCCCTCAAGACGCCGACTTCGGCAAGCAGGCTCCGGTCGCCCTGGCGCTGCGCGAGCGCGCGGCGGCGAGCCGCGTCCCGCTGAAGACCATCCTCACGGTCTGGTCACCGCCGGCGGGTTTGAAGTGCGCTTCGGACCGCGATCGGGTTCACGAAGGCACGCCGCACCACGGCGGGACGAAGGACGGGGGAGCGTTGTGCCCGAGCCGTCGCGGCGAGTTTGCGACCTGGCTGATCGAAGGCTTGCGGCGCTACGCCCAGCTGGGCATCGACGTCTACGCGCTCAGCTTCCAGAACGAGCCCATGTTTCGGCAGTCGTTCAACTCCGCGCGTTATCCGCAGGCCGCATACGTCGACCTGCTGCAGGAGATCGGCCCGAAGATCCACGCGGCATTTCCCAACGTCAAGCTGTTCGGTCCCGAGAACATGCTCGAGACCGAGTGTGGCCGGCACGGCGGCGTCGAGTTCGATCCCTGGTGGTACACGGGCAACATCCTCGCTCGCCCGAAAGCGCTGGAGCAACTCGGGGCTTTTGCCGTGCACGGTTACTCGGATGGTGTCATCGCCACGCCGTCGTCGAAGCTGGCGCGTCTATGGTCCAGCTTCCACCGCGCGGTGGCGCACACGGGCCGCCCGATCTGGATGACGGAGACGTCGGGTTACGTGGACTCGTGGGAGGGCGGCGTCAACGCCAAGGGCGAGCGGCGCCCCGGCGCGTTCGACCTCGCCCAGGCCATCTTTGCCGCGCTCCACTATGGCAAGGTCTCGGCGTGGGTCTGGTGGCAGGGGAGCAGCTCGGAGAACGCGAGCGAATTCAGCTTGATGCAGGGTACGGCCGTCGGCCGGCGTTATTTCGCGTCGAAGCATTTCTATCGCTTCATCCGTCCGGGAGCGCGGATGGTCGCGACCACGAGTCATGATCCCGAGGTGCTGGCGACCGCCTTCGAGCACGCCAGCATCGGGAACTTCGTCGCCATCCTGATCAACGTCGCCCATTCGGAGAAGACGGTGGCTCTCGAGGGCGCGCGATTGCCCAGCGAGCTCGAAGCGCACGTGACCAACGCGACACGCATCCTGGGCGGGACGGGGACGCGCGTGGCGCGTCAGGCCATCGTGCTGCCGCCGCGCAGCGTGACCACGTTGATCGATGGCAGCTACCTGGATCGGCTCGACGCTGCCTCATCAGCGCCCAGCCCGCTCGTTCCCGCGTCTCCGCGCTGAGCGACTTGCTGGCGCGCCTCCGGCGCGGGCTCGAGAGCGCGCGGGCCGGCGCGCTCACTCGCAGAAGCGCTCGATGGCGCGGCACGTCTGGCCCGCGGGGCACATCGACGAGTCGTTGCACGAGGTCAAGCCGGCCACGCTCACGCCTGCGTTGACGGCGGAGGTCACCAGCAGCTGGACGCAGCCGAGGTCGATGCTGGTGGACGTGGCGGTGCGGCGCGTGATCGTGATCGTGGGAAAGCCGGAGCGCCCTCGGGCGAGCAGCGCGTCGATCAGGGGGGCGGGAATCTCGGCGCCGCCCGTGTCGGGCAGGTCGCACTCGAGCCAGGCGCTGCTGCTGCCGTGGTTGTTGACGTGGAGTTGCAGCAGAACGCGAGCTGGCCCAGGCCGTGCGGGCGCGTCCCACGCGAGCCGGGTCGGGGCCCCGGCGGCGACGGGCACCGGTTGGGTGGTGAGCTCGAGGGGCGAGACACCCCAGCCTCGTAGCTCGAAGCCGGCGAGCTCACCGCCGCTCGCGCGCAGGCGGAGGTCCGCACCCGGTTCGAAGCCGGGGTGTGGCAGAGCCGCCCCTCGCGGGCGATAGCTGCCCGTGATCTCGTTGGCGCTCAGCTCCACCGGCACCACCAAGCCGCTCAGCGTGACGCTGCCCACGCTGCGCGCCACGGGCAGTGGCACGCACCGCTCGTCGCTGCCGCAGGCCTGCGTCGCCACGGGGCAGGGTGGGTCGCAGATGCGAGGCGGCAGGTGGCGGAGCTGGCACTCGCCAGTGCTCGCCAGCGTCTCGGAGATCAGGTTCGGGGCCACCCCGTCGAACACCTTCCCGCGCGCGAGCGTGTAATCCTCTCCGAGCTCGATGGCGAACTCGCCCACGCCGGTCTCGACCGGGCAGGGTTGGTACGGCAGCTCGACGGCAGGCGCGCCAGAGCCGCTGCCGCCGGAACCGGCGGCGCCGCCAGCCACGCTCGCCTCGCCTGAGCAGCCCGCCGCCGCGAGCACGGCCACCACCCCGACGCGACGGGCTCGAGCCTGCACTGCCCCTCCGAGGGACTCGAGACTGGCGCGCGCTGCGATAGGCGTGAGCGGACTGTGCTTGGCGAGCGAGGTGATGGCGCTACCCTCTCCCAATACCGCCCGACGACGGCGGCGATCCGAGCGAGTGGGTCAGTACGGTCCTGGAGCCGCGCCGATTAGCCCCCCGTGCGGGTGTGGTGCCCGAGAAGGAACGGGCCGGGTGCTGCTCGATCGCCCACTTTGGACGGCAACGCCTGCGACCGTTGTGTTCGTGCATGACGATGGCAGATGCACGGGCGGCGCGGCTAGCGGTGCCGCGCCTCGCTATGCTGGCGGCCTGTACGAGCCTGCTCCTCGCATGCGGTGCCGACGAGGACATTCTCGTGAATCCTCCCTCTGACCCCAACACGGCGGCCAGCGCGTCCTGCTCGCTGCAGGGCATCGTGTACGAGCCGCCACCTGCCAGCGGGCTGCCCGCCGATGCCGGCGCTGCCGACCCGCGCCCCTATTTCAGCTTCTTCGCGGCGAGTCAGGCGGGCATGTACGGCTTGCCGGCTGGGCAACACGCGCCCGCGCCCGATCCAGCGCAGGGTTATGGCGGCAATTTCGGCGGGCTCGCCGGCGCTGACGAGATCTGCAGCATGCTCGCCCGGCGCTCGAACCCGGGCGACGCGAAGGTCTGGCGCGCGTTTCTGAGCGGCTCGGGCACGACGGGCTCGCTGCGCGTCGACGCCATCGGCCGCGTGGGGCCGGGCCCCTGGTACGACTACAATGGCGTGTTGCTCGCGCGCAACATGCAGGGCCTGTTACCGGACGCCGAGGGCCGCCCGAGCGACGCTCGGCCCCCGTTGCGTCGGATGTTCGCCGACGAAAACGGCGAAGACGTGCGCCCGCCGGGGCAGGACAACCACGACACGCTGACGGGCTCCGACGGCTGCGGGCAGCTGTACGACGACGGTGCCGCCGGTCGCATCGCTACCTGCGAGGACTGGACGTCGAAGACGCTGCATGGCCGGCAGGCGAACCTCGCCGGCGAGGGCGGCCAGGTCCCCGTCGGGCACTCCTGGCCGCGCGAGTTTGGCTTCGGCGGAGATAGTGCGATCGGCGCGCGCTGGATCAGCGACCATACCATCAACGGCTGCGAGCCAGGCTACCAGGTGAACCCAGGCCTCGGGCCGCCCGACGGCGACTACCGCGTGGGCGCTGGCGGTGGTTTTGGCGGCATCTATTGTTTTGCGCTCGCTGCGCGCGACCCGACCGGGCCGTGACACACGAACGGGCGAGGCCGCTCGCGCCGCGCTGCCCCGATGCGGACGCTCGCTTGACCAGTGTGCGCATCGAGCGCCCGCGAAATGGTTGGACGGCGCGGGGGCGGGCCGCCAGGATCTGGCGCGGGCTCGGGGCGCGGCGCCGCGGCCCGTGGGGGAGGACGGGAAATGGCCAAGAAGATCCTGATGCTGGTTGGGGACTACGCCGAAGACTACGAGACGATGGTGCCGTTCCAGGCGCTCCACATGGTTGGACACACGGTGCATGCCGTGTGCCCCGGCAAGCGCAGCGGCGAGAAGATCCGCACGGCCATCCACGACTTCGAGGGAGACCAGACCTACAGCGAGAAGCGCGGGCACGATTTCACGCTGAACGCGGATTTCGACGAGGTCGCGGCCTCCGACTACGACGCCCTCGTGATCGCCGGTGGGCGGGCTCCGGAGTACCTGCGGTTGCACCGCGGGGTGCTCGAGGCCGTGCGGCATTTCGCCGAAGCACGCAAGCCGATCGCGGCCGTCTGTCACGGCGCGCAGGTGCTCACGGCAGCGGACGTCGTGCGGGGTCGGCTCATCTCCGCCTATCCGGCGGTTGCGCCCGAAATCCGCGCGGCCGGCGCCGAATACGCCGACGTTCCGCTCGATCAGGCCGTGGTCGACGCCAACTTCGTCACCGCCCCGGCCTGGCCCGCCCACCCTTCCTGGCTTGCCAAGTTCCTGGCGTTGCTCGGCACGCGCATCACCCCTTGAGCTCGAGGGGGTGGCGGGGCTGGGCCAACCCCGGGTCGTGGCGTTGAACGACGTCGCGGCCGCTCAGTGCACGCGCTGACCGGGCAACGCACCTGCGTCGGGGGACAGCAGGAAAACGCTCGTCTCGTCGCCGGCGGCAAGCGCCATGCCCTCGCTGGTTCCGACCTTCATTTGGCGGGGAGCGAGGTTGGCGACCACGACGATCAGGCGGCCCTCGAGCGCTGCCGGCTCGTACGCCCCGCGGATTCCGGCGAAGATGGTGCGCTGCTCGCGTCCCAGATCGACGCGCAGCTCGAGCAGCTTCTTCGAGCCGTCGACGGTCTTGGCGGAGATGACGCGCGCGACGCGCAGATCGACCTTGGAGAAATCGTCGAAGCTGACCGTCGGCGCGATCGGCTCGAAGCCGTCGTCGCCGGCCTTGGGCGCTGCTTTGGCCGGGGCCGCGGCTTTCGGGGTCTTGCCTCCAGACGCAGCTGGGCTCGGGGCGGCGGGAGACGGCGCCGGCGCCTGCTCGACGCTCGCGTCCACCATCGCCTGCACGCGCTTCGGATCGACGCGCGTCATCAGGTGCTTGAAAGGCTGCAGAGCCCGGCCCACGAGGGGTTCGCGGGCGACCTCCCAGCGGTCGAAGGGCGCGCCGAAGAGCTCGGCGCTCTGCGCGGCCAGCCGAGGCAGCACTGGCGCCATGTACAGCACGATCTGTCGGTAGAGGTTCAATGCGACGCTGCACACGTCCTGCAGCTGAGTGGCCTGCGCTGGATCCTTGGCGAGCTTCCAGGGCTGCATCCGGTCCACGTACTCGTTGGCGCGATCGCAGAGCTTCATCACCGCGCGCATCGCGCGGCTGTAGTCGCAGCCCTCGTAGGCGGCGGCGATCTCGTCGGCTGCCGCCGCGCCCTCCGCAAACAGCCCGCCGTCGTCGGGGTAGGCGGCCGACAGACCGCGCTCCTGGATCAGCCGCGCGGTGCGGCTCGCGAGGTTCACGACCTTGCCGACGAGGTCCGAGTTGACGCGCGCGACAAAGTCCTCGAGATCGAGATCGAGGTCGTCGACTTTCGAGGTGAGCCGGCTGGCGTAGTAATAACGCAGGTAGCTCGGATCGAGGTGTTCGGCGTAGCTCGCGGCGCGGATGAACGTGCCCTTGCTCTTCGACATTTTCTCGCCGTTGACGGTCAAAAAGCCGTGGACCTGGATCCGGTGCGGCAGCTGGAACCCCGCCGCCGAGAGCATCGCCGGCCAGAAGAGCGCATGGAAGTAGGTGATGTCCTTGCCGATGAAATGCACGAGCTCCGTGCCCGGCTCGCGCCAGAACTCGTCGAAACGCCGCCCGACCTTGGCGCACCACTCGGCGGTCGCCGCGAGATATCCGATCGGCGCGTCGAACCAGACGTACCAGTAGTTGCCCGGCGAGTCCGGGATCTCGAAGCCGAAGTAGGGCGCCGGGCGCGAGACGTCCCAGTCTTCCAGGGGCGCACCCAGGAAGTGCCCGCGCAGGTAGTTGGCGACGCTCGGCTGCAGATGACCGGGGGTCTGCGTCCAGCTGTCGAGGAACTCATGTTTCGATTCGATCGTCACGAACAGGTGCGTCGAGAGCCGC
>Ga0315910_10004994_pt1 | contig 10952 bp, 11 predicted proteins | sample EdamamesoilMG_FD_204470 | JGI IMG/M metagenome (GOLD analysis project Ga0315910, IMG submission 204470) | Garden soil microbial communities collected in Santa Monica, California, United States - Edamame soil | ecosystem: Environmental > Terrestrial > Soil > Garden | place: USA: California...
CCTGGACCTAATAGGATAGTTGTCGGTTGCCGGTTATCTGTTGCCAGCAGGCCCTTCGAACCGACCCTGAAACCTGAGATCTGGAAGAAGGTAACCTTTTTCAGGCGCTCACCTGTACCTACCGGAGCCCCCTTGAAACCCCTCCCCAACAACCTTCAGTGGGAATCCTGGGCGAAGCTCATGGCGCGCCTCCAGGAAGGGGATGCCGAGGCCTATCGGCGGTTCCTGGACGAGGTGGGACCCATCCTTTATGGTTTCGTGCGGCGAAGGGTCTTCAACCAGGAGTTGGTCCCGGATGTCTACCAAGAGGTCCTCTTGACGCTCCACAAGGCCCGGCATACCTACGACCCGACGCGCCCGTTGGGCCCCTGGCTTTTCACCGTGGCGCGCAACTCGGTCCTGGACGCCCTCGGGAGGAACCGCAAATTCGCCGAAAAGGAGGTCCCCACCGAGAAGCTGCCGGAGTCCGGCAAGATCAAGGAAGAAGGGGGGCTGGATGACCAATTGCACTTGGCCCTGGAGGCGCTTCCGGAAGGGAACCGGAGGGCCGTGGAGCTCTTGAAGATCAGGGGATTGACGCTGGAAGAAGCGGCGAAGGAAATGGGGATCTCGGTGGCGGCCTTGAAGGTCCGGGCCCACAGGGGTTATCAACACATGCGGAGGACGCTTATGGGGAAGGGAAAATAATGAGGAAGAGAACGAAGAAAAAGTCCGGTGCTGGCAACGCCGCAGGGATCCACGCGGCGCTGGTGGGCCGGCTTGTCTCGGAAACACGCCCGGTCCGTCGGACGCTCACGCCCGGGCTTCAGTGGGCGCTTTGGTTCCTTCTCTCGGGGGGGTCGGTGGGGTTCTTCCTCGCCACCCTGGGGCCCCAGGCGGCAGGAGCGATCCTGGGGAACCTCCCGGCGGTCCTGTTCCTCGGCGCGGCCCTGCTGGGTTCCGCCCTGGCGGCTTGGGAGGCCATCTCCTCCAGCCTTCCGGGACGGCAGACCGGGACCCTTTACCGGATCGGCGCGGTCGGCCTGGTCCTGGTCCTGATGGCCATGCCTTTCCTTTTCTTCCCGTCAGCTCCCGGCGGTTTCGACCTGATGGGTTGTTGTTCCAGCGGATGGTCCTGCATCCGAGGCTGCTGTCTCCTGGGGTTCCTTCCCTGGGTCCTGATGGTGTTCATCCTCTCGAGGAACGCGAGCCTGCGTCCCTTTTGGACCGGCCTTTGGGCCGGCCTCTCGGCCTTCCTTCTGGGGGCCTTCGCCATCCAACTGCATTGCCCCAGTTGGGAAACGGGCCACATGTTCGTGGCGCATCTCCTGCCGGTGGCCTTGCTCACGTTCCCAGCGGCGCTGGCAGGGGCTTATTGGTTCTCGAGGTGGAGGAAGTAAGGACAGTTGCTGGTGGTCAGTTGCCGGTTGTCAGTAAAACGTTGGATATATCCCTGGTCACCGATCACTGACAACCGGCAACTAGCGACCGACAACTGTTGTATCAAGTGAGGCGGTAGATCTGGTGCCTCATCCCTACGTAGCGGGCCCTAGGGCCGGTCAAGCGCGCCCTCAGGGTGGCCGGAAGGAGTTCCTTGTCGGCCATCACGAAATTGGCGGGCAGGAAATAACCGGGGGAATGGGCCAGCACCCAGAGCTTGTCGTTCAGGAAGGTGCTCTTGGCCTCGGCGAATTTCCTGCGCTTCTGGGGGTCGTGCCACTGGTCGCAGGCGTATTCCACCATGGCGTGTCCCAGGCCCCTCCCGCGGAAATAGGGGTCCACGGTCAAACCCACCAGCTCCACACAATCCCGATGCAGGGTGATCCCAACGGTGGCGGCGGAGACCCCCTTGACCTCAGCGATCCACCAAAGGGTGGATTGCACGTTCTCATCCTCCAACTTGTTGGCGATCAGGGAATTCTCGATGCCCCTCATGTCCTTAGGGGTGGCTTCCCGGAAGTGAAGGTCGTTGTCCAGGGACCAAAGGGACCCTTCGGTCAGGTCGGCCCGGTAGATGAGCCCCCCATTGCCTGTTTCCCGGAGCTTGGAGACCATCGTCCCCATCTCGTCGTTCCCGACCCAACGGGTATCCTTGACCTCCTTCAGGTCGGTGGGGGCGAGCTTGGTGTCCCCCGTGACCGCGTGGAAGACGTAGGTGTCCCAGGTGGCCACATCCCCGTTGAACTCGATATCGAGGGTCACGTGCAGGAGGAACCGCTTCAATCCGATGGAAAGCCCCGTCTCCTCCTTGGCTTCCCTCAGGGTCCCCACGAGGAAATCCTCCCCGGGTTTGATGCCCCCGGAGGGGGACCGGAAGACACCGGGTGGATAGCTGTGCTTGCTCATGAAGGCGAACCGCTTGTCGGGGCCTTCGATGAGGACGGTGACGTCATGGGCGCGTTTTTGTTGGAGACTTTTTTGAACAAGATTCCAGCCTTGCTCGTCGAATTCCTGGGTCATCCAACGGTGATAGGGATAACCGAAACGGGAGCGGATGTTGGAAAGCTGGTACCGCAGATGCAAGGGCGACTCCCGAACCTGGGATGTTCACGGAGACTGCGGTCCTTCCCCTCGATGGAATGGACAGGGGAAGGAGGGCCTGGATCCAAGTGGACCGGACTACGAAGACCCACAACAAGGGGAAACGGAAAACATTTTAAGGTTTCCCGGCTGGTTTGGGAATCATTTCAACCGAGGGCTTTTTGCCCTCACGGGACGGTCCTGGAGTGGGCGAGGGAAGGGTCCTCCACGAGGGGTAGGGGTCCCTGGTGCTGATTTCCATAAGGGCAGGGTCCCAACCCCTGCCGACGATGCAGCGGTCCATCCGTCTTGTGGGGGGCAAGGTCCTATGTTATAACCTTCGGGCCCCAGAGGCTTTTCGGCCATCCGGGGCGGGCACGAGCCGCGAGGCCGGCCCAACTCTCACGCCTTCTCGAACGTCTTTCCGGTGCCCCGGCCTTCCTTGAGTGGAAGGTCCGAGGTGGACAGGCTTCCCTCCCCGGGATAAGAGACAGGCGGCGGTAGAACCAAAGGAGTCGTTCCATGATGTCCGTTTCCATGAAGCAGTTGCTGGAGGCCGGGGTGCATTTCGGCCACCAGACCCGCCGTTGGAATCCCAAGATGGCCCTCTATATCTTCGGGGAGCGCAACGGGATCCATATCATCGACCTTCAAAAGACCGTCAAGAAGCTCAAAGAAGCCTACCAGTACGTCAAGGACCTGGCCGCCGCCGGAGAGACGATGGTCTTCGTGGGCACCAAGAAGCAGGCGCAGGACGCCATCCGCGAGGAGGCCCTTCGCTGCGGGATGCCCTTCGTGAACTACCGCTGGCTGGGCGGGATGCTCACCAATTTCGCCACCATCAAGAAGTCCATCGGCTACCTCAAGGAGCTCGAGAGCATCTCGGAACAGGAGATGGCCGACCGCTCCAAGAAGGAACAGGCGGGATTGAACAAGGCCAAGCAGAAGCTCGAAAGGTCCCTGGGCGGCATCAAGAACATGGGCAAACTTCCCGGAGCCATCTTCGTCATCGACACCAAGAAGGAACACATCGCCGTGCAGGAAGCCCGCAAACTGGGCATCCCCGTCGTGGCGGTGGTGGATACCAATTGTGACCCTGGGGAGATCGACGTGGTCATCCCGGGCAACGACGACGCCATCCGCGCCGTCAAGCTCATGACCTCGGTAATGGCCAGCGCGATCCTGGAAGGCCGCTCCAAGGAATTGGAAGGGCGGGAGGTCTCTCCCGAGGCCGCCGCGATCCCCGTGGAGATCACCGAGGAGATCCCGGCTTCCGCGGAAGCGGCCCCTGAGGGGGTCGAAGCCGTTGAAAAGCCCGAGGCCGAGGAGGACAAGAAGGAAGTGGCCGAGTTGTTGGTCACCGGTGTCACCCACCTGGCCGGCGACGCCCAGACCGTCTCTGTCCTGGCCGACGAGTTGGCCAACGAGAAATTCGAGCGTATCAAGACCAAGCGTGTTCGGGACGACAAGCCCTCACCAGGGGGCCGCTAAGAGCGGTCGCGGCCCGGTTGTGTTGTTCAACGATGACCTAGGGAGAGAAGAATGGAGATCTCAGCGACGGCGGTGAAGGAACTGCGCGAGAAGACCGGCGCAGGCATGATGGATTGTAAATAGGCCTTGGCGGAGACGTAAGGCGACTTCGAGAAGGCCGTGGTCTGGTTGAGGGAAAAAGGCGTCGCCCAGGTGGCCAAGAGGTCGGGGCGCAGCGCCAATCAGGGGATGATCGGGAGCTACGTGCATTCCGGGAAGGTCGGGGTGTTGGTGGAGGTCAATTGCGAGACGGATTTCGTGGCCAAGACCGACGACTTCCAGAACCTGTCCAAGGAAGTGGCCATGCAGGTGGCGGCATCCTCCCCCAAGTACGTGGTCCGCGAGGAGGTTCCCGCCGCCGAGTTGGATGCGGAACGGGCCATTTACCTCAACGAGGCCAAACAATCCGGCAAGCCCGAAGCTGTCCAGCAGAAGATCGCGGAAGGCAAGCTGGAGAGCTACTACAAGCAGGTCTGCCTGATGGAACAACCCTATATCCGAGAACCCAAGAAGAGCGTGAAGCAATACGTCACCGAAGTGGCCGCCAAGCTCGGTGAGAACGTGGTGGTCCGGCGATTTTCCCGGCTTCAACTGGGCGAATAACAAGGATGTTGTAGGGGCGAACCTCGTGTTCGCCCGCGCTGGGCGATGGCGAGCATCGCCCCTACCCCCGAACCGATGGTTGTCCCTTTAGGAATGAAATGGCCAAGTCCGCCTCCCCGATCCCCAGAAAAGGCTACCGGCGGGTCCTCCTGAAACTCTCGGGAGAGGCCCTGGCGGGGAACAACCTCCACCGCATCGACGAAAAGGTCGTCCAGGCCATCGCCAAGGCCGTCTACGAGGTCCGCAAGAGCGGAGTGGAGCTGGCACTGGTCATCGGGGGTGGCAATATCTACCGTGGCGCGGACGGGGCCCGTATGGGCATGGACCGCGTCTCCTCCGACTATATGGGGATGTTGGCCACCCTCATCAACGCCCTGGCCCTCCAGAACGCCTTGGAGAAGCTGGGCGCTTTCACGAGGGTCCAAAGCGCCATCGAGATGTCCAAGGTGGCCGAGCCCTTCATCCGCCGCAAGGCCATGCGGCATCTCGAAAAAGGACGCATCGTCATCTTCGCGGGGGGGACGGGAAACCCCTATTTCACCACCGACACCGCCGCGGCCCTTCGGGCCATCGAGATCGGCGCCGACGCCATCCTCAAGGCCACCAACGTGGACGGCATCTATAGCGCGGATCCCCGCAAGGACCCCAAGGCCAAGAAATTCAAGAGCCTGACCTTCCTGGACGCCATCAACCGGCGCTTGAAGGTCATGGACACGACCGCCTTGACCCTTTGCATGGAGAACAAGCTCCCCATCCTGGTCTTCTCCTTGAGGCAGCCCGGGAATATCCTGAAGGCGGTGAGGGGCGAGGCCATCGGGACCATCGTCAAGAACTGATCGTTAGCGGTCCATCATGGGTGACGGGCCCATCCAGCGCTGGGGTTTTGACCACTTTTTCCATCGAACCGATCGTCGATCACAAATTACCTTCGAGGTGTGGGATGGCTGACGCGAACCAGGTCCTCAACGACGCCGACGCGAAGATGAAGAAGGCCATCGAGGCCACCAAAAGGGATTTCGCGGGGGTGCGCACCGGCCGAGCCTCCACGGCCCTCGTGGAGAACATCAAGGTCGAATACTACGGCTCCTTCGTCCCCTTGAACCAAGTGGCCAACCTTTCCGTCCCCGACGCCCGGACCCTCGAGATGAAACCTTGGGACCCCCAGGCCCTCGGCGAGATCGAGAAAGCCCTCCTGAAGAGCGACCTGGGGATCTCCCCGAACAACGATGGGAAGGTCATCCGTCTCAGCATGCCCCCCCTGACCGAGGAGCGCCGCAAGGAGTTCGTCAAATTGGTCCATAAGTTCGCCGAGGGCGGACGGGTGGCGGTGAGGGGCATCCGACAGGACGCCAACAAGTCCCTCGACCAGATGAAGAAGGAGATCGCCGAGGACGACTATAAGAAGTTCCATGACCGGATCCAGAAAATGACGGACCTGCACACCCAGGAGATCCAGAAGCTCAGCGAACACAAGGAAAAAGAGATCCTCGAGTTCTAGGGCCAGGATCAGGAATAGCGAGATCCCCATTTCTCCAATGAGCGACATTTCCCTGTTGAAACGTTACCGCCTGAAACCCAACCTTCCCCGGCACGTGGCCGTCATCATGGACGGCAATGGACGCTGGGCCAAGAAGCGGTTCCTTCCGCGCATCGCAGGTCACAGGGCGGGGGCCCATTCCATCCGGGAGATCGTGCGTCTTTCCGGGGAGCTCGGCATCGAGGCCCTGACCCTTTACGCTTTCTCCACCGAGAATTGGAAGAGGCCGGCCCAGGAGATCCGACTGTTGATGGGCCTTTTGAAACGCTATTTGCGCAGTGAAACGAAGGAACTGCTCGAGAACAACGTCAGCCTCCGGTCGATCGGCAACCGGTCGGACCTTCCGGCGGACATTAGGGTTGAACTGGAGAGGGCCATCCGGGACACGGCCCATTGCACGGGTCTCAAGCTCATCCTGGCGCTTTCCTATAGCGGCCGGGCCGACCTGACGGAGGCGCTTCGGAAGATCGCTTTTCAGGTGTCCAGGGGAAAGACCTCCCCGGCGGCCCTCCGGGAATCGAGCATCACCGAGGCCCTTTCCACGGCCGAATTCCCAGAGGTGGACCTGTTGATCCGTACCAGCGGGGAGATGCGGGTCTCCAATTTCCTCCTTTGGGAGATCGCTTATTCGGAGTTCCACGTGACGAAGACCTTGTGGCCCGATTTCAAGACCAAGCATTTCATCGCGGCCCTTCGAGAGTTCCAGAAGAGGCAAAGGCGTTTCGGCGGGGTGAAGAACGTCACGGGGAGCCATTCTTGATGAGCTCCCTCGCTAAAAGGATACTGGTCTCCGCTTTGGCCATCCCGATGTTGTTGGCCGCGACCTTCTGGGAGAACACCTTTTGTTTCAAGGCCCTCGTGGTCCTGGGGCTTGCCCTAGGGCTCCTGGAAGTCCTTGGCCTGGCGGATGCCCGGCAGTTCAAGACCTTGAAGCTGGAAGGTTCGGTGGTCCTGCTGCTGCTGTTGCTTCCCTGGCTGATCCCTTCCTCCGGTCCTTGGGACTGGCGGGGGGCTTGGGTGGCGGGCCTGATGCTCCTGACCCTTTCCTTCCTCTGGTCGGATCGTCCCTTGAAAGGGATGATCGTATCGGTGAGCGTGACCTTTTTCGGCGCGGCCTACTTCGGGGCCTTTGGGGGTTATTTCCTGCGCCTGAGGGAGATGCCCGACGGGGCTTGGCAACTTCTTTGGCTTTTCGTGGCGACCTGGGCTTACGATACCGGAGGGTACTTCGCGGGGAAACGCTGGGGACGGCGCCACTTCGCGCCGCTGGCTTCCCCGAAAAAGTCCGTCGAGGGATGCTTGGGCGGGTTCGTCCTGGTCCTGGCCGCCTTGTCCTTGCTGTGGGCCCTTTTCCCGGTCTATCGAAGCTGCTACTCCGTTTGGGAAGTCGGGTTCCTATCCCTCCTGCTTTCCTTCTTCGGTCAAATGGGGGACCTGGTGGAATCCCTGGTCAAACGGAGCCTCCAGGCCAAGGATTCGGGGAGACTGCTTCCCGGCCACGGGGGTATCTTCGACCGGATCGACAGCCTTTTGTTCAACGCCCCGGTGTTGTTCTATTACCTGGCATTTTTTAAGTGATCCAAACCAACATCCAACGCAAAGACGCCAAGATGCTAAGTTTTTCACTGGGAACATTTTGGCCTTCTTTGAGGCTTAGTGGCTTTGCGTGGGAAGTTGGTTTGAGGACCAGAATGGAGGACTTATGAGCTTGGAAGACCTGGTCAAGAAGACCCATGCCACGTTCCATCACCAATTCGGGGGCGACGCCGCCCGGAAGGTCACCTTTGTGGCGGCTCCCTCCCGATTGACCCTCTTGGGAGGGGAATATACCGAGGCCGTGGATGGGTTCAGCCTCTTGGCCGCCGGGAACCATTGGGTGGTGGTGGCGGCCCAGAGGCGTAGCGACCGTCAAGCCCTCATCCATTCCCTCAAATACGATGAGAAGATCAAGGTGGACCTGGCGACCCTCAAGTTCGACCGCTCGGACGGTTGGGCCAATTTCCCCAAGGGGGTCCTTTATTTCTATGAGCGCACCGGCCGAAAGATGGAGGGGATCCAGATGGTGGTCGGGGGGGACCTTCCGGAGGATGCCGGCTTGGGGGCTTCCTCGGCCATTGCCGTGGCCACGGGAGCCGTGTGCAACGCTCTGGGGAACAATCCCTTGGATGACGCCACCCTGGCGAAGCTTTGCCAGAGGGTGGAGACCCAATTCATGTCGCTTCGGGGGGATAATTTCTCACCTTACGCCATTCGGTTCGCCAAGAAGGACCATTTGGTGATCTTCGACGCGCGGAGCTTCAAACCGGAGTATGTCCCCTTCGACTCCAAGAACTACAAGCTCGTGGTGGTGGACAGCGGGGTCCGGAAGAAGGAGCGGGAGGTCGAATTCAAGAAGAGGCTCGAGCTCTTCGCCCAATTGTTGATCGAGATCCGCAAGCATGTCCCCAAGGTCATCTCCTTGAGGGACGTCGGTGGGGAGGCTTACGAGGAAGCCCGCAAGAAGATCGATATCGTCCTGCGCAAAAGGCTCGACCATGTGGTCTATGAGAACCAGCGCGTGAAGACCTCCAAGGAGGTCCTCGCCCGAGGGGACATGGCGGGTTTTGGAAGGCTCCTGTCGGAATCCCACGATTCGCTGGCGGACAAGCTCAAGGTCACCTGCCAGGAAGTGGACCTGCTGACGGCCATCGTCCGCAAGCAATCCGGATGCTTGGGATCGCGTTTGGCGGGGATAGGGTGGGGAGGTCACTTGGTCTGTCTCGTGAAAGCGGCGGACGCCCAGGCTTTCATGGACCAGGTCAGGGGGGAATACAAGAAACAGGTGAATATCTCGGCGCAGGCCTTCATCAACGAGCCCCAGGACGGAGCGAGGGAAGTGGAGTCCGTTCTTTCGGCCCAGGTCTGACGGTTGGATCCAGCGCGCGGCCCCGTTAAACCCCATGAAATAAAGAGGAAAGCGCCGCTCTCTCGTTAGGCTCCGGGAATCATTTTTCTAGACGGTTTTTTTTCAGGCTTTATAATGTCGCTTGCTTTTCGGACTTGTATCGTTCTTCTCCGTGTTCCCAAATCATTCCTGGAGGCTTCCATGCGCGGGTCCATGATCGGTGTTCGGCTTTTCGCCCTGGCGGCACTGATGAACCTCGTGCTTCCCTCCTTCGCAGGGGCCCAAGCCGGCTCCGCCGATCAGTACCGCGCCGCCGGGAACAAACTCTACCAAGCCAAGAATTACGGGCAAGCCGCCCGTTATTACCTGGCGGCCGTCAAGCTCGACCCGAACGACGCAGCCTCCTACCAAGGTTTGGGGAACTGCTATTACGCTTATGGGAAGAAGAAGGAAGCTTTGGCCTATTACCAAAGGGCCTCCGCCCTCCAGCCCGGGAATTCCCAATTGGCCGAGTTCGTCCGGGGCCTTCAAGCCCAAGTCGCCGGCGGGACGGCTGGAACGGTCCCCGGCGCCGCCCCAGCCGCCTCCAACGCCCTCTCCCAAGGGATGGCTTTTTTCCAACAGAAGCAGTACGCGGCCTCCATCCCTTACTTCAATAAAGCCATCCAGCAGAATCCCAATGAATACCGGGCCTATTACTATGCCGGATACGCTTACTACATGACCCGCAACGCGAAGAACGCGGCCTTTTACTTCGGAGTGGCCAACGCCAAGCAACCCAACGCCTCCACCAAGGCCTATGCCGACCGCCTGAGGGCGGGGCTGGCCCCGGCCGATCAGCAATGGGTGGATTCCATGGTGTCCCGCTACGCCGGCACTGGGACGGCCACCGCCTCGACCCCGGCCGCCAAGAAGAAGGACGACCTGAAGTTCGGGCTCCATATCCTGGGCGGGATGGAATACGTGCTCTCCGATCCGGCCGGCATCATCGATAAGGCCGCGGCCTCCGGTTCCGTCTCCCTTTCCGGCTTCACGCCCAGCGTCGTCATGTTCCCCGAGATCCAGCCCTTCGCCCGCTTCGGGGACGCCTTCGAGATCAACTTGACCATCGGATATTTCCCGGTGGGCCTGCTCTCCTATACGACCTTCGAATACAACCCCACGGGCTATGCCCCTGCCTACGGGACCCCGGATGTGTGGAGGTATTCCTTCAACACGACCGTCATCACGGTGGACCTGGGAGGGAAGATCCTCTTCGGGGATAAGGACTTCACGGGGTACCTGGGGTTGAGCGGCGGGATCTCGCCGATCAGCACGAGCTTCATCAAGTTCCAGATGAACTCCAACAATACCGCCATCATGGCCTCCACCGACCTTTCCACGGGGGATTACACCACCATGGCCATCAGCGGGCAGGCGCTCTTGGGCTTCGACATCTCCATGGGGGGCGGGATGTCCATCGGCCCCTATGTCGGGTTCCGGTACCTCTCCGCCACGGATTTCAAGAGCGGCGGGAACGTCCTCGTGGTGGACCAGAACACCGGGGCGGTGGGGCTCGACCCGAACGTGGTGGGCCAAGCGGCTTCCCCCAACATCCCCTTGTCCGATCCCGTGGAGAAGCTGACGCTCGATTTCAGCGGGATCGTCGGCGGTTTCAACCTGACCTTCTCTTTCTAACGCTCGCAGGTCCATTCCCATCGAACGAACGGGTCCTTCGGGGCCCGTTTTTCATTTAAGGCGGTTCCGCATGAGATCCCGATCCTTGGTCCTCTGGGCCGTCCTGTTCGGAGCTTCTCCCCTCCTTCATGCGGCGCCGACGGTGACCTTCAAGAGTTCCTTCCTCTTTTACGGGTACAACACCGAGTTCTTCCATCCCCACCGCACGGGGGAGACCATCCT
>Ga0315910_10004995_pt1 | contig 10951 bp, 7 predicted proteins | sample EdamamesoilMG_FD_204470 | JGI IMG/M metagenome (GOLD analysis project Ga0315910, IMG submission 204470) | Garden soil microbial communities collected in Santa Monica, California, United States - Edamame soil | ecosystem: Environmental > Terrestrial > Soil > Garden | place: USA: California...
GTCGCCACTCGCGTCAGGTTGCTCAGTGGGATGAGGTCCGGGACCAGAGTGTCGCGCAGATGCAGCACGCCGACCTCTTCGAGCGACTCGAGGCCGGCGAGCGACGTGAGCGGTCCACTGAGCTGCAGCTGTCCGCTCACGCGACGTAGCTCGGCGAGCGGCGCGAGCGAGATGCTGCCCGGAGCGTCCGCTGGCGTCACCACGCGCAGGCTTCCCGGCAGCTCTCGACAGCCCGCGAGTCGGTCGACGTCCGCCTGGTTGGAGGCGATGACGATGGTGTCGAGGACCGGGCCGCCGAGGCACTCGCTGTCTTCGGCCGCGACCTCGTTCGATCCGAGGCTCATCGCATCGGATCCGCACGCAGCGAACGCCGGCAAGAGCAGCCAGCGCGGCGCTGACCGAAGAGAAGAACGCGAACGGCAGGGGTGGGCCTGTGTCTTCATGCTGAGAATCTCCTTCACCGACCACTAGTGTCCGGGCTGATGGCATCCTTCAGCGCGGGTGTCCGGGCAGGTCTCGCGCTCGCGGGTGTTTCGAGCCCGCACGCGGACTGGACGCGCTGGCGATAGACGCTCGAGGGGCTGTCGTGAAGGAAGGCGTGCGCGCGAGCGACCGCGTCGGCGCTCCCCGCGCGACAGTGGGCCATGAGCTTTGCCGCTTGCCGCTCCTCCACCAGCCTCGATTCGGGAAAGCGCTCGTCGAGCTCGCCGAGCAAGGCCAGGGCGAGCGCCGGATCTGCGTTGCGCAGGGCGCGCTCGACGCGCCGAAGCAGGGCGAGCTCGTCGTTCAGCGGATTCGTGGCCACGGCCCTGCGCGTCGCGCGCGCTCGCGGAGGAGGGCTGCGACGTGGCTCGGACGGGGAGGGGGGATTTGACGCGACCGGCGTCTCCGGCGGCTCGGGTCGGGCCAGCGGCGCGGGCGGAGGGTCCGTCGGCACCGTGGGCTTCGCGGCTTCGCTCGGCGAGGGCACGGCGACCACCGCCGGCGCGCTCGAGGCGGGCAGACTCACCTCCCGTCCCAGCCAGAACCCGACGCCCATGCCCACGCCGAGCAGCAGCGCGCCCGCCTTGAGACCGGCCGTGCCGGCGGCCCTCAAGGCTGCCCAGCCGCCGAGCGTCGCGGGTGGGGCGGGTGAGGGCGGCGGCTCGAGGTCGCCTCGAACGTCGCCTCGAACGTCGCCTCCCAGCGCAGGAGCCAGGATGCGCGCCCGCAGCCGCGCCTTGTCGGCGCTCGAGGGCTAGAGGTCCGCGCGCAGCTGCGCCAGACTACGTTCCAGGGTGTCCATCATGAATCGACCTCGTTCTGGCCGCGCCGCTCGTGATCGAGAGCGCGCTGCTCGAGCCGCTCGCGCAGCGCCCGCTTCAGCGCACGCGAACGCGAGTAGACCGTGTTGACGGGGATCTCGAGCAGCTCGGCGATCTCTGCCGCCGGCACCTCTTCCAGCACGCCGAGCACGAACACCGCGCGCCGGCCTGCGTCGAGCTCCTCGCAGAAATGAAAGATCACGTCCTTTAGCTGGCGCGCTTCGGCGTGTGCGTGCGGGCCCGGCTCGTCGCTGGCCAGATCGTCGTTCAGCGGCTCCAGCGGCGCGCTCTTGCGCCGCGCGCTGCGGCGATGATTGGCCGCCGTGTATTCTGCGATGCCGAACACCCAGGTCCGCAGCGACGAGCGGCCCTCGAAGCGCGGCAGCTGGCGCGCGATGGCGCCGAACACGTCCTGAACGGCGTCGTCCAGCGCGAAGCGGGCGACCCCGAGCAAGCGCAAGGAGCGCCACACGAACTCGAAGTAGCGCTCGTACACGTCCTTGAAGGGGATGCTCGGGTGCCGATCGAGGCGGGCCGCGCTGGGCGGGAGCGGCTCCTCGCCAGCGTCGCGCTCCACCGAATCGTCCAGGGTCCCAGGGTTCAAACCGAGCGTCTTTTCCGGCCCGCAGCCCACGAGCCTCACGACTCGTGTCCGGTGACCCTCCCGTTTGTCATCGCCCCTCGCAAATTCTCATTCGAACGCGACGTCGATGCCGAGGCCCGCCCGCGCCACGAGGCTCGACGGTTGGTGCACCGTTCCGAGACGATCGAGATAAAACTCGCCTCGACCGAGCGGCGCTGCAGCCCCGATCTGCGCGCCGAGGCCGAGCGCCTGCGCCGGCCTCCAGGTGAGCCTGACGTTGGCCTCCGGCGCCAGCCACAGCCCGTTCGCCTGCCGGGGCGCGTTGATGCCGGTGCCCTCCCCCGACAAGCGTCCCATCTCCCACCCGAGACACAGGGCGAGGACGAGCGAGCCGGGGGCCGCGCCGAGCGGCGTGGCGCACGCCGAGACGGTGCCCGTGACGAGCGCCACATCGGCGCCCGCGTCCGGGAGCCCGCTCACGTTCAGGCGCGCGTGCTGCTCGCTCCACAAGGTCCCCAGCAGCTCGAGCTGCAGCCGCGACCAGGCGAGCTGCGCGCCCAGCCCGAGCCCGAGCGCGGGCGACGGGAGCGAGCCGACATCTGCGAGCACCCGAGCCACGACGCGCGGGATGGGGCCTCGGGACTCGGCGCTCTCCGGCTCGGCGGCGACGACGTCGGCGGGGGGCGAGCCGGGCCGAGGCGAGATCGGGCGCGCTGCCGCGCTGGCCGCGGGCGCCGCAACGGCGGGGCGCGCCGGGCTGGGGGGCACGTCCGCAGGCGGCACCGCCGCTTCGAGCGCGAGCGTGATGGCGACGGCCAGCGTGTCCACCAACCGCTCGCAATCGGGCGCCACCAGGGAGCGCTCGCTGAGCGCGGGGTCTGCGGCGTTGTCCTCGATGCGCAGCAGCGCGCGCGCGCTGGGCGTGGTGCGCGCCACGTGCACCTGCAGATGCACGTGCCCGCTGTCGGCCAGCGGCGCGCCCAGCGCCTGCTCGACCTGAAACAGCAGCTGCTCGCTCTGCGCGCAGTCGGCGGGGCCCGACCAGCTCAGGTCACTGGCCGCCGCGCTCCCCGCGAGGCAGGTGCCGAGCAGGGCTGCCAGCGCCGCGAGGCCCCCGCGACTCACACTCGCCTCGTCGAACCCGGGTTCACGCTCCGCTCGGTCTAGCGCGCGCGAGCGCGCTCGTCCAATCGCGCCCAGCCCGCGCTCGAGCCGCGGTTGGCGAGGGCCTGAGGGGCGCCGCCCTCGAAAAGCTCGCGCCCTCGAGGGGCGGGCCGCCGATTGCCCGTCGCCTCGGGTTGGGGGGCCGTACTAGGGTGCCGGCCATGTCGCAGCCCGAGATCCCCGTCGAGCCGATCGCAGAGCGCACGCGCGGGCGCTGGTCGCCGTCACCGGTCGTGCTGGCCGCCGCCGGCCTGCTGCTCGTGGGGACCACGTTGCGCGTCTGGCTCACGCTGCGCGGGGTCGAGTCGCCGATGATCGACGAGAACGAAGTCGTCGAGCAGGCCGTCGCGTTCATGGGCGGCGAGCTGAAGATGTACTTTCTCAAGTACGGCCCGTTCGCCATGTACATGCTCGCGGGCATCTACCATGTCGCGGCCCTGCTGCACGGCGAGTCGTCCCTCGAGTACGCCTCGCGCGTGTTCTTCGAGGGCACCGAGCACTACGCCATCGCTCGCATCTATACCGTGGGCTGGCTGTCGGTGCTGGCGCTGCTCGCGTTCCTGTCGCTGCGCCGTCGCCTCGGCCCTGCGCCGGCGCTGCTCGCCTGCGCGCTGCTCGGCTTTCCGTTCATCGAGATCCTCGCGCAAGGGGCGCGCATCGACTACCAGCAGGCGGCGTTCCAGGGCATCGCGCTCCTGGCGCTGAGCGAGGTCGCCGCGTCGCCGCGCCTGCGTTACTGGATCGCGGCGGGTGTGTTCGCGGGCTTCGCCATCGCCACCAAGCCCCTGCCCGGGCTGCTGCTCGGCCCCTGCTTCCTGGTGGCCAGCTACGCCGCCGCGGGCACACGCGCCGACGGCAGCGCCCGGCCGCCGCTCGCTCGGCTCGGCGCGGCGCTCGCTGCCCCGGGCATGTGGCTGGCGGGTGCCGTCGTCGTCGGCTGCGCCCTGCTGGGCAATCCGGCGATGATCGACATCGCGCAGTTCATCAAGAGCCAGCGCGACGCCGTCAACTTGCACTCGGGCAACACGCTGCACGCGCACACCAGCATCGCCGACTCGTTCGTCCAGCTGAAATGGCCGTACCTCGTCGCGCTCGCCGCGGCGGCCGTCCTGGTGGCGCTCCGGCGCGACATCTCCGCGCTGAACATCGCGCTGTTTTTCGTTGTCTACCTCGCCGCTTTCGTCGGCCGACAGGGGCGCACGTATTTCTTCATCGCGCCGGCGGCGGCCAGCTGCTTGCTCGTGGCTCACGGCTGGGCCGCGTTCGAGGCGCTGGTGATCCCGCGCCTGCGCTCCCTGCGCGCGCTCCGCGAGCCAGGCCGGCTCGTATGGGCGACCTTGCTGCTCGCCGTCGTGCTGTTGCAGGCGCCCGCGCGCGCGGTGTGGGTGCACCGCACGCAGCCCAACCCGGTGACCATCACCGCCACCTGGCTCGCAGAGCACGTGCCGTCCGGCACGCCCATCTTCTACGCCGGCATGCGCCCTTCAGGGCCTCGCATCGTGGCCACGGACAGGAAGCTCCAGGCGCGCTGGGGCGACCACTTCGGCTACGGGCGGGAGAAGTATCGCTTCCTCCAGCAAGCGTTCCGGCACGCCCACGGGGAGTACGTCAAGAGCGGCAAGCCGATCTATCCGCTGGCGGCTTACGACGACATCCCCGGTCCGCGCAAAGACAAGAAGACGCCGCGCTGGCTGACCGACAACCTGGTCGCGCGCGCACGCAAGGACAAGCAGCGCTACATCGTGCTCGCCGGCTATCGCGAGAGCGACGTCCGCGATCTCGGCTATCGCTGGTTCGATCAGGCCGTCCTCGAGATCGAGGCGCGCCGCATCGCCATCTTTCGCGTCCCCGACGAGCCCCCGCCGACCGCGCCGGCCTCGGACTCGCAGTGAGCGGCGTTTTTGGGGCCTACAGCGCGCTCGCGCCAGCCGCGATGTCGTGGGCGAGCTGCCGCCAGGCCTCTGCCGTGAGCAGGACGCCGATCACGGCCAGGCCGTCGCGTGGCGCCGAGTCGAGCAGCTGCTGCACCCCGCTTCGGCCAAACACCGCCTGGCTCGCCGAGCCCTCTTCCAGGAGCAGGGAGCGCGTGACGTCGCGCAGCGGCCCGGCGAGGTAGTCCGACTTCATGTCGTCGCCGCGGCGGGCCCCCTTGCCCAGCTTTCGCCGCACGCTCTGGAGCACCAGGCTGCCACCGTTCAGCGCCTGGCGCAGGGCGTAGCGGACGCGGTCGTCCCCGTCGAGCGCCAGCAGCTGGCCGCCGTTGATCGGAGTCCAGTAAGCGCGCTTCGGCAGGTAACGCTCGATCAGCGCGGCGTGCACGAGGCAGCGCTTGCCCACGGGCGCCGGCAAGCGAAACGCCTCGCGGATGGCCGTGATGCTCTCGAACGGTGTCCAGCCCCGTTGCCACGGCAAGACCGTCGAGGCGGCGCCCCAGCGCCCATAACGCTCGAACAGATAGAGCAGGTCGGCCATGTCGTAGGGGTCCTTCGAGCAGCGCTCCGCGAGCGCCAGCGCGTCGAGCAGGCGCTCGCGCACGCCGGCGCCGAAGCTCGGCTCGGCGAACGGCAAGCGGGCTAGCCGTCGAAAGCGCCACGTCAGCAGGCGCTCGGCGAGCTCCAGCGTGCCCTTCGGCGCGACACCGGTCACGCCGAAGTACTGGTAGAAGAAGCCGCGATAGATCTCCCCGCCGGTGCCTCCGGCTTTGAGCTCGCCGTCGGGCGACAGGCGCGGCAGCTTCGACATGGCGCGCTTGGCGTTGGTGTCGCCGCTGCAAAAGAAGGCGCGCAGGCGCGTGGAGGCCACGAAGTCGTCGGCGCTCGGCGGCTCGGGCTCCTGGCGCTGGTGTGACGCGCCCGCCATGCTGGCCAGGCGCCGCGCGACCACGACGTCGAGGCTGCGTTCGCCGCCCGTGGTCACCGTCTCGATCGCCTCGCCGCCTTTCGCTCCGCACAGCGCCGCGAACACGGCGCGGCTGTCCATCCCGGCGGTCAACGAGCAAGCCACGCGCGCGCGGCCGGAGACCTGGCGCTCGACGAAGTCCATCATGCCGTCCGCGACGCGCTCGACCTGGCGCCACACGCCGCGCGCGTCTCGCAGCGGGACGCGCTCCGCCTGAAACGGGTGCGGCAGCGCGTGTCGCGTCAGCTCACCGTTCCGCCAGCGCAGCGCCTCGAGCGGGTGGCAGCGCACGACGCCGGCGGCGAGCGAGCGACCGCCGAGGGACCAGTCGCACGCCGCCATACTCGCGAGCGTGATCGGATCGAACACGACCGGAACCCGCCCCGTCCCGATCAGCGTCAGGTCGTGCGGGCTGACGACGAACAGACCCGGGGCCGCGTGATAGAACAGGCTGCGGTGCCCGAGCAGCGTGCCGGCGAGCCAGACCTGGCGCTCTGCGCGATCGATCACCAGGGCGGAGAAGTTGCCCTCTGCCATCGCCACGCCCTCGATGCCGGCCCGCTCGAAGGTCGCGAGCACCGCGGCCGCGAGGTTCGGGGTGCCGGGCTGCACACCAAAGCTGATGACCGTGAGGTGGCCCGCCTCGTGCTGTTGAATCAGCGAGGGGGTGACGTCCACTTCCGGTTTCAAGGTCGCGAACGCGGCAGCCAGCTCGGGGAAGACGAAGGACTGGACGCGCGAGGGCGAGCCGAGCGAGGGCAAGCTCGCGCTCACGGCCGACATGGCGCGCAGGCACAGCTGCTGCGCTTCCTCGCTCGAGCTCGCCTGGACGAAGCAATGTGTGTACACGGTCAGGCTCGCTCCCCTCGACGGATAGCCGCTGCGTAGCAGAAGCTGGACGGACGCTCCAGAGTGCGCAGGCGCCCGGGCGGGCCGCCCGGGCGCGTGAGGGCTACAGGTGTGGTGGCCTGGCGATCATGGGCAGCTGGCGCCGGCGGGCGGCAGGCTGCCGGTCGCCAAGTAGGCGCGGATCGTGTCAACGGCGCACGGGGTCGGGTTTCCGAGGGCGACGTGTCCGAAGTGGTTGCTGGTGAACAGCGTCGCCTTGCCCAGCGCCTCGGCCATCTCCTGCGCGGCGGGGTACGGGGTGCGCCAGTCGAGCACGCCGCCGATCACCAAGAGGGGCTCGCGCACGTCGGGGGCCGTCGGCAGCTCCACCGGGTCGCGCGTGGCGGGCCACGCAGCGCACAGCCCGGCCAGGTCGGAGGTGTCGGCGAAGAGGGGGCTCGCGGCGTTGAACTCGGCCACGATGCTCTGCACTTGGTCGAACGTGGGCGGCTCGATGGTGTCGTCCGTGCAGGTGACCGACGCGAAGGCGACGATGCTCGGCGTCCCGCCGGACTCGTCGCCGACGAGGTAGGACTCGAGCCAGTCGCCGCCCGGGTCGGCCAGCTCCTGGTCGAACAGGGACAACAGGACGCCCAGCCCTGCATCGGTGCCCAGGGCGTCGCGCCAGAAGCTCGCGAATCCCTCGAGCAGGCCGCGAGCCGTGGCATTGGCGACCATTCGATCGAACAAGGCGCGTGCCTCGAGCGGGCAGGGCAGCACGCCAGTCTCGCAGAACGACAGCACCTGCTCGTGCACGAACAGGGTCCTGTAGAACTGGCCGCGCAGCTCCTCGATGAAGTTGACTCGCGGCGGCACGGGCCCATCGAGGACGATGCGCCCGGTGGTCTCCGGGAACTCGTGCGCGTACAGCGCACCGAGCCGGGTTCCGTAGGACCCGCCGTAGAAGTTGAGGACGGGCTGGCGCAGTGCTTTGCGGATCTCCTCCATGTCGCGCACCACGTTCTTGCTGCCGAGGTGTCTAAAAAGAGGACCCCACTCGGCTTCGCACAGGGGGCCCAGCAGACTCACCTGCGCCATGAACTCCTCGGCGCCCGACGCCGTGCCGGCGCTCGAGTCCGGATACGTCTCGTCGGGCGGCGTGCCGCAGCCTCGCTCGCCGCTCGCTCCCACGCCGCGCGGATCGAACCCGACGATGTCAAAGCCGGGCGCGATCTGCCCGAGTTGCCCGTTCTGGAGCTGGGAGAGCGCAAAATCGATGCCTTCACCGCCGGGTCCGCCGGGGTTGATCAAGAGCGCGCCGTGATAGGGCTCGAGGGGATCGGCGACGATGCGACGCATGGCGACGGCCAATTTTTCGCCATCCGGGGCCGTGTAGTCGATCGGGACGAGGACCTCGGCGCACTCCAGGTCGCGGTTGTCGAACTGGCCGCACGGGCGCCAGCTCGGCTCGGGCACGTCGATGTCTGCCGCCGAGCCGTCGGGGGGCGCGTCGCCCGGCGCCGCGGTCACCGGCAGATCGTCGTCGTCGCCGCTGCACGCCGCGAGCACGAGCGACAGAGAGCTGAGCAGTCCAAGGGAAAAGCGCGTCTTCATGGCTGGGATCCTTCCTCACGAGTGTGGGCGAGCCTCACCGCAGGCTCCGGAGCTATCGGTGTCAGAGGCTCCGCGCGCTGGCTCGTGCCGCGCGCGGAGCGGTGTCGGTTGCTTTCACGGGGTGGACGAGCACACCGCGCCGGTGGCGGGCAGGCTGCCGCTCGTGAAGTACGCGCGGACCGTCGAGAGCACGCACTCGCCGCGCTGGGGCACCGCGCAGTGACCGAAGTGCTCGCTGGTCAGCAGCGTCGCCTTGCCGAGCGCCTCCGTCATGGCCGGCGCCCACTCGTACGGCGTGCGCCAGTCGGCGAGGCCGCCGATCACGAGCACCGGTTGCGGCACGTCCAGCGCCGTCGGCATCGGCAGCGGATCGCGCGTGGTGGGCCAGCCCGCGCAGTTGATGACGGGCAACGCGGCGTTCGCGTACAGCGGGCTGACGTCGTTGAACTCCGCGTACAGGCTCTCGACCTCGGCCACCGTGGGCGGCTCCAGGATGTCGTCCGTGCACATGACGGTCGTCAGGGCCACGTCGCCGGCGCCCCCGTCGCTGCCGCCGAGGTAGTTCCCGAGGAAGGCCTCGAACCAGTCCCCGCCCGGATCGGCCGCCTCGGCGTTGAGCGCGTAGATGAGCTCGTCGGGGCCGTAACCGACGCCCAGCAGGTTCTTCCAGACCGAGACGAACGCGCCTTCGTAGCCGCGCTCGCGAGCGGTGGCTAGCATCTGATCGAACACGGCGCGGGAGTCCGGCGGGCACAGGTCCGGGTTCTCGTCGCACACGACGAACAAGCGCTCGTGCAGCGCCACCGTCTCGTAGAACTGGCCGCGCACGTTCTCGACGGAGCTCGAGCGCGGCAGCATCGAGGCGTCGAGCACCATACGCCCGGCGGTGGCCGGGAACATGTGCGCGTAGAGCGCGCCGAGCCGCGTCCCGTAAGAGGCGCCGTAGAAGTTGAGGAACGGCTGCTTCAGCGCCTTGCGGATCTCGTCCATGTCGCGCACGACGTTCTTGCTGCCCAGGTGCCGGAACAGCGGCCCCCACGCCTGCTCGCACTGCTCGCCGCGCTCGCGCATCCAGGCGAGCTGATTCTCCACGGCGGACGCGACCTCCTCGCCCTCGGCGACGGTCGGGTACAAATCCTCGGGCAGGATGCCGCAGCCGCGCTCGCCGCTGTCGCCGACGCCGCGCGGATCGAAGCCGATGATGTCGTAGCCGGGCGCGAAGGCGTCGAACAGCCCGCCTTGAAGGCCATCCAGCGCGAAATCGATGCCTCGCCCGCCCGGGCCGCCCGGGTTGATCAGCAGCGCGCCCTTGTAGGGCTCGAGCGGGTTGGCCAGGATGCGGCGCAGCGCGATCGGCAACTTGTCCCCGTCGGGCTGCGCGTAGTCGATGGGCACGAGGACCTCGGCGCACTCGAGGTTGCGGTCGTCGAACTGGCCGCACGAGCGCCAGGCCAGGTCGGTGACCTCCAGCGTGGGGATGACCTGCACCTCGGGGTTCGGCGCGGCGTCGGGCGTCTCGGCGGGCGCGACCGGTGCGGTCGCGTCGTTGGTGCTGGCTTCGGCGGTCGTCTCTCCGTCGCTGCTGTCGACGCCGTCGTCCGGCGTCGTGTCGACGCCGTCGGAGCCGTTCGACGCCGTGGTGTCGACCGCGTCGAGCGACACGTCGTCTTCACCGCTATCGCAGGCGAAGAGCGCGAGGGACAAGCAACCAACCAAGCCAGAGGAGAGGAATGTCTTCATGGCCGTCCCCCTTTTCAAGGAACGGGCCAGCGCGGGTGGGGCGCGGCGAGCGCCGCTCCGGGGGGTCTCGAGGCGCGGCTCTGGCGCCGTCCGCGGCAGCTCGGACGGCCCGGTCTTCGCACGATTTGCCGTGTTTCATGCGGCTCCCGTGTCGCCGGGGCTCACGTCCGGCGCGGCCCCGTCCGCGCCCGTCCGCAGCCTGTTCGGGGGCCGTCCGCGAACGTCCGCGAACGTCCGCGCCGACTGCGACGGGCGTCCGGGGGCGCTTCCGAGGCCCCGATCAGTTCAAGGACGTTTGGCGGATGAGCTTGCCCGTGATGCTCCCAGCGCGGACCGTTCGCGTGCCGCCGCCGAGGACGACGTCCGAAAGGGTCACGATCAGCCGGTCGTCGTCGCCCCGCTGGACTCGCACGTTGCCGGCCATCGACGACCCCCAGCTCGTGCCGTCTGGCTCCTCGAGCGACAAGCCCATCGAGCGCCTCGCGCTGATTCCATCGGGCGCAAAGTTCCACTCCCCGGAAATCTCGAAGGCTTGTGCGGGGACTTCGGGAATGAACGAGATCCAGATGGAGATGCGCTGGCCGGCGTCATTTCGCGCATGATATTGGAGATACTGGTGAGTGCTGCCCAAGAACGGCACGCATTCGGTCTCGATCCAGCGCCACGGTTGCATCGTGGGTATGTTCACCCAGGCATCGAAGTCGACCGAGCTGATGGCATCGGCCGGCGCCACTTCGTCTGAATGGGGCGGCGGCTCGTCGCAGGGGACTACGGGCGGGGGCGGTGGCTCGGCGCCATAGGGGAACCCGCTTCCCTCGTA
>Ga0315910_10004996_pt1 | contig 10947 bp, 10 predicted proteins | sample EdamamesoilMG_FD_204470 | JGI IMG/M metagenome (GOLD analysis project Ga0315910, IMG submission 204470) | Garden soil microbial communities collected in Santa Monica, California, United States - Edamame soil | ecosystem: Environmental > Terrestrial > Soil > Garden | place: USA: California...
ATTCCTTCCAAGCTCGGCTCGCGCGCTTCGGCCGTCACGACGAGGCCCGCTTTCCGTGCGGCGGCCGTCGTCGATGGCCCGATCGTGTACACGTTCACGGTCACGTCGGCTTCTATCTGATGAATGAAACCCGTGACCGCCGAGGGGCTCGCGAGGACGACATTATCCACGTGCAGCGACGAGAGCGGGCGCCTCGCCGTCGGCGCGGCCGGCACTGTGCGGTAGACGTTGCAGCGCACGCAATGTGCGCCCGCGGCGGCAACCGTGCGCTCGAATGTGTCGCCGGCGTTCTCTGCCACGGCCAACAGCACGCGCGGATAGTGCGTGAGGTCGCCCTCGTCGACGAGCGTCTCCGCGAGATTCGCGGCCGTGCCGCCGCGGCCCACGAGATCGACGCGTTGCAGCTGCGCTCGTGCGGCGGCTGCCGTCGCCGCGCCCACGACCGCGACTCGCCAGCGCGCGTGTTGCGCGGGTCGTAGCGCCGCGAACGACTCGACGCCGCGCCGCGACGTGAACACGAGCCAATCCGTGCTGGGCAGCGACGCGGCGAGCTCGGCCCGCAGCTCGGGCGTGTCGATGACTTCGCAGCGAATGCAGGGCAGGGACACGGGCTCGGCGCCGCGCTCGCGGAACCGCGGCTCCCATTCGGCACAGTCTTCTTCGCTGCGCGTGAGGAGCACGCGCGGCTGCGCAGTCGCGGCGGTATGCAGGCTCACGACCGGTCTCCGGCATCGAGCTTGGCCCACGCCGCCGCGCCGAGCATGGACGGGTCAGGCCCCGCGACGCGCACCGAGCGCACGACGCCGGCGCGTTCGTGCATTGCGAGCAGCTCATGACCGCTGCCGTTCGCGACGCAGTAAGCGCCGAACGCAACGTCGCAGCCGCCTTCCGCGCGCGCGAGCGCGTCGCGCTCGGCGCGCACTGCGGCGTGGCTCGGCGCATGATCGATCGTCTTCAAGGCGGCGAGGACGCCCGCGTCATCGCGCCGGCATTGCACGGCGAGCGCGCCCTGCGCCGGCGCCGGTACGAAGCGGCGCGGATCGAGACGCCGCACTTCGATGCCGTCGAGACCGGCCAGTCGGTGCTCGGCTTGCAACCGTTCGACGCCCGCGGCCGCGAGCAGGATCGCATCGAACGCGCCTTCCGCGAGCTTGCGCACGCGCGTCGGCACGTTGCCGCGCAGCGGCAGGGTCGTGAGGTCCGGCCGGAAATGCCGCAGCCATACTCGCCGGCGCGCCGACGCCGTGCCGACGCGGGCGCCGCTCGCGACGGGCAGCCAGTCGTCGCCATCCGTGAGCGCGTCTCGTCGCACGAGCAACAGATCTGCGGGATCGACGCGCGCCGGTACCGCGGCGACGACGAGCTCCGCCGGCGACGAGGTCGGCAAATCCTTGAATGAGTGCACGGCGAGCTCGATGCGGCGTTCCACGAGCGCTTGCTCGATCTCGCGCACGAACACGCCTTGCGGGCCGATCGAGCCGAACAGCGCCGTTTGGTTCTGGTCGCCGGACGTCTTGATGATCGTGAGCTCGACGTCGTGGCCAGCGCGGCGCAGCGCAGCCGCGATCGTTTCCGACTGAGTGCGCGCCAGCTCCGAGCCGCGCGTGCCTAACTTGAGCTTGCTCATGACTCACCGCCGCTGCGGGCGCGCGGCGTTTCCGCAGCCGGTGCTGCGGCCGCGCCCTTGAGCGCAGCGCGCAGCTCGTCGGCGAACTCGGGCTCGAGCCCGTTCAAGAACGCCTCGAGCGAGCCATCCGGGCCGTCGTGCAGCAGGCCGCGCAGTCCCAAGCACGGAATGTGCGCGAACCGTCGCGCTAGCACCTCGGTCCACGTTTCGATCGCCGCACGCTCCGCGTCGCCGAGGCCTTTCAGATCTTTTTTCAACAGACGCTTTACGCCTTCCTGAGCGGTGCGGCGATAACGCTGCTGAAGCGCGCCGAACAACGGGCCGTAGTAGCGCTCCGTGAAGCGGTCCTGGAGCTCGTCGAGCGCGCGATCCACCTGCTCGCGCGCGGGCCCTGCCTCCATCAGCCGCGCGGCACGGTTCAATTCCGCGTGGCGCACGATCTCGTCCATGCCGACACGCGGGATCGCGAGCTTCGCGCATTGCGCAGCGTCGACGTCGCCGGGCACGGCCATGTCGACGATCAATGGGGGTTGGCCGGACGCCGTATGCGCGGCTAGCCGCTCCAGCGTTCCTTCGGTCAGGATCGGTTCGCCCGCGCCGGTCGCCGTCAGCATTGCCTCGACGGCCGGCGGCTCACGCCGGAATGCGTCGAGACTCGAGTGCTCTGCGCCATGGCGTGCGGCGAGCGCGGCGGCCTTGTCGGCACTGCGATTCACGATCGTGAAATCGAGGCCCGCCTGCGCGAGCGACACTGCTGCGCGCTCGGTCATCGGCGACACGCCGATCAGCGCGATGCGGCCTGGTGTGCGGGCGATGCGCTCGCGCAGGCGTTGCACCGCGATCTCGGCCAGCGACACGCGGCCTTCCGCGAGCTTCGTGCCGCCGCGGACGCGACCCGCGATCCGGAGCGCCTCCTCGAACACCAAGCCCAAGCTCGGTCCGCACAGGCCGAGCTCGAGCGCGCGCTCCTGGGAGTAGCGGACCTGACCCACGATTTCGGTCTCGCCGACGCACGCGGAGTCGAGACCCGCGGCCGTGAGGAAGAGGTGCTCGGCTGCGCCTTCGCCCGCCCAGGCGCGCAACCGCCGCTCAGCCTCGCCATTGGCCGCAGCGCGCCCCGTCAACAACTTGAAAGCGTCGCGCCGTAGGTCCGCGACGGGTGTCTGCTCGCTGCGCGCGAACAGAATCTCGACGCGATTGCACGTGGCGATATACGCGAGCTCCGACAACTTCAGTCGGCGAGCGAAGTCCGCGAGCAGCTCCGCGGCTCGCTCCTGATGCAATGCGAACTCGGCGAGCGCTTCACTGCCGCCTTGTCGCCAGGAGACGCCGACCAGACCTAGGTGTTCGAGCATGTGACCAGCCTAGGCCGCCCCCTCGCAGGGCTGTGTCACAGCCGTGTCACGATCCGGTGCCGCAAGTCGCAGTTGCGAACGATTCTCTTATGCGTCGAACGCTTTGGCCGTCGCATCTTCGAGCGCGGGCAGCACGGCACGAATGCCCGCGGCGAGCGTGAGCATGCCGAGGGTTCGGGCCTGATTGTGCGCGCTGGAGCTTTCGTAGCGAGCTCGGTTCCACCCGAAGTAGCTCTCGCGCAGCGCATCGGCGCAAAAGCGTGAAGCAAGCTCGACGGTAATCGTCAAGGTTCCGGAAGGGATCGCGCTCCATTCTTCGCGAGTCAGGAAGCCTTCGGCCGCTTCTGCGTAACCCGAGATCGCGGCGTCGAACAACGGCCGGTCGAAGCGCGCGCTCGCGGCATCTTCGTGCGCGGGATTGCACCACGAACGCAGGGCATCGCCGAGCTCGAGCGCTATCGCCATCCTCGAAACGGTGTCGAGGTCGACGAGGCACAGCGCGCGATCGGAGTCGCGTGCGAAGATCAAATTCGAGATTTTCGGATCGCCGTGCACGATGCGCTCGGCAGTCTTCGGCAGCGGCGGCAATGTGGCCGCGGTTTCGAGCACGCGCTCGGCCAGCGGCGCGATCGCGTCGAAGTGTCTGTGGCCGCGGTGCTCGACCAGAGCGTCGCGCAGCGTGCGCAAGTGACGTGGAGTGTCGTGCACGCCGGGGCGCCGGTGCCGAAACGTGTAGCTGAGGTCGCTCACGGCGCGATGAAACTGTGCGACGACGCGTCCGGCCGCACGCGCCTGTGCCGGCGATTCGAGCGCGTCGCGACACACACCCTCGATGCGCGTGAGCACGCGCCACAGAGTGCGGTCGTGCTCGAGCCACAGCTCGCCGGTGCGCGTCGGCACGAGACGCGGCGTGAGCATCCCCTTGCGCGCGAGGTGCTCGGTGACGGCAGCGATGTCCATGTTGACCTCGGCCGTGAACAGCGAGCTCACGCGTTGCAGCACGAGGGCCGCCCCGTCCCGCGACTGCACGAACCAAGTCGGATTGATGAGCCCCGACGCCGCACGAGCCAAGGACCCGCGGACGAGCTCGTAGGCTTCGAGCACTGCCTCGGGAGGGCTTATGTCCTGCTGCACCGACATGAGGCGCCATGATAGCCGGAAGCCGGCTCGGCGCCGGGAGCTCTCAGAGCTGAACGTCGAACTGCGCGAGGATGCGTCCGGTGCCGGCCGCGCAGCTCTCGGGGCTCAACACGTCCACGCCGCGCAGCCGGTAGTGCTCGCGCATCTCCGCACGCAGATACGCGGAAGTGTCGGTGCCGATGTTCTCGGCCGCTTCTTCGATGGCCCGGCTCAACACGGGCAGGAATGCGTGGAACTTGCGCAGCGTGCCGAAGTTGGCGACGAGCGGCAGCACGGACGCGCGGCCGTGCATCGTGAAGAATTCGATGCGCTCGTGGCTCAGGTACATGCCGACGTACGCCGCCACCGCGCCGCCGAGCACGGCGAGACCGAGCACTCCGGCCGCGAAGATGTGCAGCGCGTCGAACCGCAGCAGGAACGCCGCCAACGCCGCCGTCGCGCCGCAGCCCAGCGCCGCGTACAGCCAGCGCGTAGCGATCGTCCGCTCGATTTTCGGAACGGGATCCAGGAAGCGCAGGTCGAGAAAAAACGAATCGATCTCTTTGCCCTTGCGCAGCGCTGCGACCTTGACCACGCCTTCGGCGTAGAACGTGATCTGCGCGCACGCGTGGCGCAGCGGATTGTTCAACGTGATTTTCTTGCTGACGGTCTTCGCAATAGTGGAAGGATCCGCCGTGAAATCGTCACCGCCGATATAGATGTGCTCCGACGGCGAGTCGTCGGTGGGCGGCAGTTTTGCCGCGGCTGTCGCGGTTTTGACGGTCGGAGCCATGGCGCTAGCGGAACAACCTGTCCCGGCCCGGGATCGAAGAGTTATTAAGCCCAGCACTCTAGGGGGCGGGCCACGGAAGGGCCGTGAGGACGTTCACAGTTGAGCCCTGCTCACGATTGGTGCGCAGGGTTTCGCGGTCGGGCGTGCTTACGTTATAAAGGGTCTCAACACGCGGTCATCGGAGGTAACAACCATGATGCGCGCATCGCTGTCTCGGTCATCACGCTCTGGGTTCGTTGTCGGCGCGCTGCTGTTGCTGTTCGCGTCCATGGGCGCCTACGCCCAGGACGGCGAAGAGGATAAACCGTTCGATCGCACGCCCGTGAGCTGCGTGCGCGTGACGTCGATCGACAAGACCGAGGCGGTCGACGACCAGAACATCCTGTTCCACATGCGCGGGAAGACCGTCTATCGGAACCATCTGCCGATGCGTTGTCCTCGCCTCGAGCAAGAAAACCGAATCGCGTACCAAGTGTTCGGTGGCCGGTTGTGCGACTCCGACACGATCACCGTGCTCGAGGAGAGCGTCTTCGGCTTGCAGAACGGCTTCACCTGCGGTCTCGGCGACTTCGTGCCGCTGTCGCCCGAGGAGGTCGAGGACCTTCGCAAGCAAGAGGACGATTTGCCGACCGGTGAGGATGGGTTCGAAACCGAGGCCGTCGATCTCAAGAGGAGCGGTGAGCCGGCCGGGGACGCACCGCCCGCAGCGGACGATAGCCCCGAAACAACCGCGGCCGACGAGTGAGGCTACTGTAGGCCGAACGGCATCGCGTTGCCGTTCAGCGTCAACGCGCCGTTCGAGAAATCGATGGCGCTGCGGTACGCGTCGCCATCCTCGACCAGCACACCTTGACCTACCAACAGCGTGAGCGTGAGGCCCGCCTGCGCCTCGGCCAGATATTCGAGCTCGTCGGCTGGCACCGAGCCGTCGCTCGCGAGCTGCAGCCGCGCCATGATGGTGGCCAGGTTCTGCGCCAACGCTTTCGAGAGCTTGACGTCGGCGTTCGTGTCGATCAGTCCGATCAGGAACAGCGGGTTGTCGACGTCGATCGTGCCGGCGGGCGGTAGTCGCGCGGAATCCGTCGCTACTTGCAGTCGACCCTCGAACGGTTCTCCGTCGAGCTGGAACCGGATCGGATCCAAAGCCAACGACGGCCCCGCCTTCAACGCACGCTCGAGATGGGGGCCGAGGATCGTCAGCGGGTCACCCGTGCTCGTGACGTCATTGATCGCGGCGCCATACGCATCGAGCGCTGCGGCGTCGAGATTGCGCATGTTCATCTCGATGGCGGCGGCGGTGACCTCGCTCTCGGAGATCCGCATCGAATCGAGGCCGTAAGCGATACGCATGTCGAGCAAGACTTCGTCGGCGTCGAGCGTGGTCTGGCTCGAGACCGCGAGGTTCGCAACCTCGAAAACCGGCGTCCCGCCCTGGAACGCGTCGCTGATCGCGATGCGGTCGATCGAGAGCGAGGTCTCGCCGGGCATCACGTAGCGAGACCGAATCTCGTTGTCCGCGCTCGCGCGGAGCTCGGTGACGAGGAACGTGCCGGTCGGAGAGGTGAAATCGACCGACGGGACGTGCACGCGAGCCGTGAGGTCCCGGCCACCGTCGAACGTGCCGTCCACCGTTGCACCCGAGAATGTCACGAGCGTGTCTTCGATTGGGAGATCGAACGCCGGCGCATCGGCGTCGAACGCGAGGTTGCCGCTGAAACCCGTCCTACCGCGGAACTCGAAGACGTACGGTACGCCGAGCGTCTGCTGCAGCTCGGCGACGCCTTGCGCTTCGGTATCGAGGCGCGCGATCCACTTCGACCAGCCGAGGTACACGCCGTCGAGCACGGCGACGGGGCCGTGCGCGAACTCCACTGCGATCGGAATCGGGGGCAACGTCGCTTGAACCGCCGCGACACCCGCCGGCAGGTTGCCGAACTGCGCCGGGTCCGGCGAGAGGTTCAGCACGATTCTGGCAGTGCTGCGAAACCACCCTCGGTCGAACGACGTGACTTGCGCAGACGACGCGCTGCTCGCGTCGATCGCAGCGACACGCTCATTCACGCGCGCTTCCGTGATGCCGCCGACGACGGCCGGCAACCCGAGCAGCACCACGAGGATCAGTGCGGCGACCGCAGCGAGAGCGAGCTTGTTCATGCAGCGGTCCTTCGGTGGGAACGAGAAGCGGGCTCGGATCATCCCGAACGACTCCGCGGCGGTCAACTCGTCGCGCGGAGGTGCCGGTGTTACGGTTCGGTTTAACCGAAACCGTAACACCGGCACCAGCACGGAGATCGTATGTACACGCCCAAGCACTTCGAGGTGACGGCGCCCGAAACGCTAGCGGCGTTCGTCGAGGCGCACTCGTTCGGCACATTGATCACGGCGCCGGAGGGCCGGCCGTTCGCAAGCCACGTTCCGTTCCTGCTCGATCTCGAGCACCGCGTCTTGCATTGCCATCTCGCGCGAGCGAATCCGCAGTGGGAACAGGTTGAGGCGGCGTCCGAGGTGCTCGTGATTTTCACGGGCCCGCACGGTTACGTCTCGCCGACGTGGTACACGGATCCCGGCGTGCCGACCTGGAACTACACCGCCGTGCACGTGTACGGCGCGGCGCGGCTCATCGACGATGCCGCGCACACGGCGCGCCACGTCGAGGCGTTGGCGGCGAAGTTCGAGCGCGGCAGCGCCTCGCCCTGGGTGCCCGATTACGATCCGCGCAGACTCGGCGGCATCGTCGGGATCGAGATCCGGATTCGCTCGATCGAAGGCAAGTTCAAGCTGAGCCAAAACCGCTCGGCGGCCGACCGCGAAGGCGTGGTCGCGAAGCTACACGCGAGCGGACGCGAGCAAGACGCTGAGCTGGCGCGGCTCATGGAAGCCTCGGCCTAGGCGCGCACGCGCAAAGCTGCCACGATTCGACCGGTCGACTAGGGGGGGATGGTCATGCGTAAGAGCACTCGAGTCGCGTTCGTTACGGCGAGCGCGTGGGCTGCGGTCGCCGGTCCGCTTGCGGAAGCGCAGACGACAGCGGGCGAGAACAGCCAGCAGATTCTCACGATCGATCACTATGTGCCGAACGTATCGACGGTTCCCGCCATCAACGGCCAGACCGTGCAGCTCTACGTGCGCGAGCGCGTAAAGCCCGCGACCGTGCAGCGCGGCGTGCCGCGCGACGATCGTGTCGTGCTGTTCGTGCACGGTGCCGGTACGCCGGCCGAAGTCGCGTTCGACGTTCCATATAAGGACTACAGCTGGATGGCCTACCTCGCGGCCGCCGGCTTCGACGTGTTCTCGGTAGACATGACGGGCTACGGCCGCTCGACGCGGCCGCACGTCATGAACGACGTCTGCAATCTGTCGGCCGAGCAACAAACGGCACTCGGGCGCACGCCATGCAACCCCAAGCACACGGCGCAGCTGACGACCATCGCCTCCGACTGGGACGACATCGATGCCGTCGTGGACTACATCCGCGACCTGCGCGACGTGCCGCGCGTGAGCCTCGTGGGGTGGTCGCAGGGTGGGCCGCGCGCGGGCGGCTACGCGTCGCGCAATCCCGACAAGGTCGCGAAGCTCGTGTTGCTCGCGCCGGGGTACCGGCGCGATGCGCTGCAAACTCCGCCGCAGCCGAACCCCGCGGCCGGCGCCGCCTTCAACGCGCAGTCGCACGCGGACTTCACGGCGAATTGGGATCGGCAGGTCGGTTGCCCGAATCAGTACGAGCCGGAAGCTGCCGCCGCGGTCTGGGCAGATATGCTCGCATCCGATCCGGTCGGTGCGAGCTGGGGCCAAGGCGTGCGGCGAGCGCCGAATACGACGACGTGGGGATTCGGCCGGGCGGCTGTCGAACGCATGCAGACGCCGACGCTGATGGTTGCCGGCGCGCACGACAAGCAGGTAGTGCCGGAGCGCGTGCAGGAGTACTTCGCGGATCTCGGCGCCGAGAACAAGGTGCTGCTGGACTTGGGTTGCGCCTCACATAACGCGATGTGGGAGTCGAACCACCTGCTGCTGTTCCGCGCCTCGCTGGAATGGCTCACGGCCGGCACCGTGGAAGGTATGGCGAAGGGCACGGTGCGGCTCGGCTATTGAGGCCCGGCCGGCTCGCTTGCGGCGCGACGGGCGGCGAGCATAGGCTTTTCGCATGAAATACGTGACCGCCACGGTGTTGGGCCTTTGCCTCGTCGGCCCCCTCGGGGTCTCCGGTCAGGGCGCGCCGCCGCCGCGCGAGATGAACGTGACCCAAGGTCCCGAGTCCGTGTTCACGCGGCCGGCGGCCGAGATCATGCCGTCGCTGGCCGGCGCGACCGCGACCGGCGAGAACGGTCGTGTGGGCAGCGAGCTCGTGTTTTGGGGCTATCGGCAGGCCGACGGCCGCCCGGTGTTCTTCTTCGCGTGTGCGCCGAAGCCCGAGCTCGACTGCGCAGAGCGCGTGCTCGCCGTGTGCCCCGCGGTGACCACAGTGCTCGCGAACGGTCAAGAGAACGGCACCGTCGTGCGCCGTGAATGCCGCAGCGTGTCGGTCGTGGCGCCGGGTAACCTGCGGCCCGGGTGCGAGGACCGCGTCCAGCACGTGCCCATGGCCGTCGGCGTGGTCAGTTGCGGGTAGCGTGAGTACCTACAATTCTTCAACGTGGCATTCTGAAGCGCCACGTATGATTTCCAGCTTCCGGGTCGAGACAAACAGAATGACGAAAAGACTCCTTGCGGCCGCAGCCGCAGCGTTCCTGGCCTTCGGCTTGCTCGGCACCACAGCGGCGCAGGAGGGCCACCCCCTGAAGGGCTCGTGGCTCGGCGAGTGGGCCGGCAACTCCGTGCATGGCGACAACATCCTGTTGATCCTGGATTGGGACGGCAAAGCGATCACGGGCATGATCAACCCCGGTACGGACAACATGCCGCTCACAAAAGCGTCGCTCGAGCCGAACGGTTGGCTCGTGAGGCTCGAAGCCGAAGGCAAGGACAAAGACGGTAGCGCGGTGCGCTACGTGATCGAAGGCAAGCTCGAAAACCTCGAGTTGCCGAACCGTTCGATCAACGGCACGTGGTCGAGCAACAAAGGCCGTGGCGCGTTCACGGCGAGCAGGCAATGAAGCACGCGCTCCGAATTGCCATTGGTTTCGGCGTCGCGCTGTGCGCGTCGCTGGCTGCGGCGCATCATCCGGTGACCGCGAAGTTCGACGAGACGAAGCGGCTGGATCTACGCGGCATCGTGACGAACGTCGATTGGCGCAACCCGCACGTGCACGTGTTCGTGAACGTGACGCGCGACGCCGGTGTCATCGAGAACTGGGCCGTCGAGCTCGAGAGCACGGTGCTGCTCAAGCGCAGCGGTTGGCAGCACGACACGCTGAAGCCCGGGGACGCGATCGAAGTCAGCGGCCCGGCCGCGCGCGACGGCTCGCGGCAGGTGTGGGGCGAGCGCGTGCTCGCGTCCGCGACGGAGCGGCAGGTCTACAACCTCACGGATACGGGCCCCGAAGCCCCGCAGGCTCCGCGGCCGACGCCGCGCGGCAGCGACGGTAAGCCGCTGCTCGGAGTCGTCGACGGCTCCGGCGGTTATTGGGCTTATCCTTCGAGCACGGTGTTGCAGCAGGCGGGCGCCAACGTCGCGATGAACGCCGATGGCGTGCTCGCGCGAATCTCGGACGCGGCGCGCGTCGCGCCGTTCCAACCGTGGGCGCTCGGCTTGTATCAGCACCGCCAGCAGCGCCATCTCGCCGACGACCCCGGCTTTTTGAACTGCAAGAATCCGGGCGCGGTGCGGCAGTTCCAGTCGCCATATGGCGTGCAGTTCGTCGAGGACCACGCGCGCCAGCGCATGTTCGTGCTCGTCGGCAGCGGCAATCGCAATTACCGCATCATCTACATGGACGGCCGCAGCCCGACCGGCCAGGTTCAGGGCGATGACGACAATCCGCTCTATTACGGCCGTGCCGTCGCGCATTGGGAAGGCGACACGTTCGTCGTCGAGACTACCGGCTTCAACGAGGACTTTTGGTTCACGAACGGCGGCTTGCCGCACACGGACCAGCTGTCGCTCGTGGAGCGCT
>Ga0315910_10004997_pt1 | contig 10947 bp, 9 predicted proteins | sample EdamamesoilMG_FD_204470 | JGI IMG/M metagenome (GOLD analysis project Ga0315910, IMG submission 204470) | Garden soil microbial communities collected in Santa Monica, California, United States - Edamame soil | ecosystem: Environmental > Terrestrial > Soil > Garden | place: USA: California...
AACGATTGCCGTCCTCGTCGACCACGTGAGCGCCGGACGCGCTCCTGAAGAACACGGGCGTGCCACCGACTTTCCGGAAGGCGCGTACCGGGCTCGACACGCCCGCCGGGATCAGCGCCTCAGCGCGTGAATAGAGCTCGGCCGACCGTGCCAGTGACAAGGCTTTCGGCGGCGATGGGTTTGCAGCCGGCGACTGCCCCGCGGATGAATTCGTCACGTTGTTTGTCCTCTGTGAAATCGGGTAGTTCGACCTGGCTCGCGAGCCAGCCGCTCGCGCCGGCGATGCCGAGATGCGCGCGCCTGCCGATCACGTGGCAGCCGAAAGGAGTGGAGCAGCCGCCCTCGATGACGCGCAGGAACTCGCGCTCCCATCGCGTAGCCGTGGCGCACGCGGCATCGGTGAGCAGGCCGGCCTGCGCGGCGATCTCGCCGTCACCCGCGCGGCACTGCGCGGCGAGCGCGCCCTGCCCGGGCGCCGGCACCCACCATTCGGGCGCGAGCTCGATGACGACGAACGGCGTGAGATCGAGATTGAGGCGCGTGAGGCCGGCCGCGGCAAGGATGATGGCGTCAACGCCGTCCTGCGCGCCGAGCTTGCGAACCCGTGTCGGCACGTTGCCGCGTAACGGCACCGATGTCGCCTGTGGCGCGAAACGCCCCAGCAAGGCGCCGCGGCGCAGCGATGACGCGCCGACTCGAGCGCCAGCCGCCAGTGGCAACAGCCCGTCATTGCGGGGTGCGTGGAACTCGCGGCGGATCACCAGCCAGTCCGACGAATTGGCACGCGGCAGGATCGTGAGGTTCGCGAGCCCGGCCGGCACGGCCGTCGGCAGATCCTTCAGCGAATGCACGACGAGATCGATACGTTGATCGAGCAGCGCAACCTCGAGCTCCTTCGTGAAAAAACCTTTCTCCACGCTGCCCGCGAGGTAGGGCGATTGATCGACGTCGCCGCGGGTAGTGACGACCGTGATCTCGGAATCCCAGGCCGGCGTCGCGCCGACGCCGCGCAGCGCCGCGAGCACCGTGCGCGACTGCCACAACGCGAGATCACTGCCCCGCGAACCGATGTGCCGGATGCTCATGATTCGCGCCGCGCCGCGCTGATGAACTCGTGCAGCATGGCGTTCACCTCGGACGTGAGTTTGCGTGCGCGCTGCGGCGGCAGGCCTTCCAGCAGGCCGGGTAGTTTGTTCTGCATGAATTCCGTGCGGATGGCGGTCATCGCCGCGAGTGTGTCGCTCGGCGGCGGCGCCAGCAACGCCTGGCAGATCCGCTCCGCGCTGGCTGAGCACTCGGCGTCGAGCGCGGCATATTCGGACTCGGGCAACACGGCGCCATGGGCGTCGAGCAGCTCATCGAGTACCGTGAGGCGCCAGCCCGGCGCCGCGACCAGCTGCAGCGGACTGCCGAGATCGAAGGCCCGGCGCCCGTTGCCCTCGGGCAGCGTGGCCCAGGCGTGAGGCGCGCCCGAGGCGACGATGACCACCTGCGCGCGCGACAGTGCGACTTCGAAGGCGCGCATCGTCGCGCGATTGAAACTCTCCACGGCCGTGAAGCCAGCGTCCAGGAGCGAGCGAAGCATTGCGCGGCCGATCTCGCCGAGACCGAACACGGCAATCGGCGCATCGCGCGGCACGTCGGTCATGCGCTGGATCACGAGGGCCTGGACACCGCCCGTCCGGCCTTGCGGCAGGATGCGGCGCGCGCGATTGAGCATTTCGCCCACGCCGCGCCACGCGACGTGCAGGTTGCGGCACATCGTGCCGCCTTCGTGCGCGCGCTCGAAGGAGCGCAGCACCTGGTTGCCGATGGCGTGTTCACCCTGCGCGACCGAATCGAGTCCCGCCGCGACGCGCAGCAGCCCGCCAATGGCGGCGGCGCCATGGCGCACGCGGGGGCGCAGGTGGTCGGGATTGTCGGGCGCACCGATGAGCGTCGCGCTGAACAGCTCCGCGGCCCACGAGGGACGCGCGGAGGCCATCAGCCACTCGACACGTGCGCAGCTCTCGATGCGCACGATGCCGGTGATCTCACCCGACTCCAGCAGTTGTTTCGACGGGCCGCTGGCCGCTGTGTCGAACGCGGCAAGCCCCGCGCGCACCGCCGAGGGCGCTTCGCGGTAACTCATGCCGACGAGGGCCAGCGGGATCATGCGTCCTCAGCGGAATTCCGCCGCGGTTTCAACCATCGCGGCCACGGTCTCGGGCGGCGTGCCCGGCAGGATGCCGTGCCCGAGGTTGAGGATGCAGCTGCGGCCGCCGGTCGTGCGTTTCATGGTTTCGAGGAGCGCGCGGGTCCGCTGGCGGATGACGTCGGCGCTGCCTAACAACAGCACGGGGTCGATGTTTCCCTGCAGCAGGTGTTTCGGATACATCGAGCGGGCGACGTCCCACTCGGTGCGCCAGTCGAGCGAGAAGCCCGTGACGCCGCTTTCGCCCAACAGCGGCAGCAGATGATGACCGCCGCGTACGAACAGCAGCGTCGGCACCTTGCCTGATAGTTTTGCGGTGATCCGTTGCAGCGCGGGCAACGCGAAGTCGCGGTATTCATCGGGCGCCAGCAGGCCGCCCCAGGAATCGAAAAGCTGCACGGCATCGGCGCCCGCGTCGACCTGCTTGAGCAGCAGGTCCGCGACCACGTCCGCGATCGTCGCGAGAGCCTTGCGCGCGAGGACGGGGTCGCGATGCATGAGCGTGCGCGCCTCGCGGAAGTCGTCGCTGCCCCCGCCTTCCACGCAGTACGCGAACAGCGTGAACGGCGCGCCGGCGAAGCCGAGGATGCCGTAGCGATCCTGGAGCGTCGTCTTGAGATGCGCCACCGCGCGCGGAAGATAGGCGATGCGATCGAGTACGCCATCGAGTTGCCAGGCGTCGTAGTCGGCGCCCGTGCGCAGCGGCTTCGCAATGATGGGACCCTCGCCCTTGCCGAAGGTCACGCCGAGACCCATGGCGAGCGGGATGACGAGGATGTCGGAGAACACGATGGCCGCATCGAGCGCATAACGATCCAGCGGCTCGAGCGCGGCGCGGGTGGACAACTCGGGGTTCTGGCAGACGTCCCAGAAGCTGTGTTCGGCACGCAGCGCGCGATAGCCCGGAAGATAGCGCCCGGCCTGGCGCATCAACCAGACGGGAGGCCGGTCGAGCGAGTCGCCGTTCAGCGCCGCCAGGAATCGCTCACGCGAATTCATCGTGGATAAACTCCATTGAAATCAAGTGAAAGCGTACGGTGCGGGCGCGCGCCTACTGTCACAGCTGTGTCACGCCCGACGCCGCCGGTACGCGCGGGGGCTAACATTCACGACGGAGTTCTCGTTGCCTTACACCTGGATTGTCACGAAGTCGCAGCCCCACGCCGACAGCCTGGTCATCCAGCTGCGTCGGCAGGGTTTCCGCGCGCTCGCGATTCCCTGCATCGAACACCGGTGGCACGACTGGCCCGAGCTGCGGCGCATCGGCGCCGCCGGCACCGCCGTTCTGTTCGTGACCAGCCGGGCCGCGGCGGCGCGCATCGACGTGCCCGAAGGCATCACGGTGGCGGCCATTTCGCCGACGACCTCGGCCACGCTCGAATCGCGTGGAATCAGGGTGAAGCTGTCCGCCGCGGGCGGCGTGCGGGATCTCGCGCAGGCCGTGAACGACTCGCCCGGCATCCCGGCGGGCGCCGACATTTACTACCCGACCAGTGACGCAGCGCTCCGCCAGCCCGAGCATCTCTCCGCGGTCGCGACGCTCTCGCAACGGCATCGCGTCCATTCGCATGCCGTGTATTCCACCACCGCACCCGACAACCTCGCGGCCGAGCTGGCTGCATTGCAAGCGCCGGATACCGCTGCGACGCCGCCGCTGGGCTACTGCTTCTGGAGCCCATCGGGTGTCGAGAGTTTTGCAGCGGCCCGGGGCTTCGACCTGCCGCCGGGTCCCGTGGTGCTGGTTGGCGGCTCGACGTTGCGCTGCTGGCGCGAAACGGCGCCGCAGGCGTGGCGCCGTGCCTTCCAGCACGACGCGGAGACGCCTCTCGAATGGTCGCTGCGGTTTCTCGAGCGCGGAGAAACGGCCGGAGGGGCGGGCTAGCTACTTGATGGAGCCCGGCTTCCGCATCATCTTGCGGATGTCGGCGAGATGCATTTCTTCCGCGGCGATCTGGTCGCGCGCGTATTCCTCGAGCAGGATGCTCTTCCCTTCCACGATCGACAGCAGGTCGTAATACGCCTGCAGCCCTTCCTTCTCGTGCTCGTGCGCCTCGACGAGGATCTCGTTGACATCGTGCTTGTGCGTCTCGAGCAGCGAGCCGATCTTGAGAGAAGGATGTCCACCGAACGCCGTGATGTGTTCGCCCGCCAGCACCGCGTGCGCATTCGATTCGTTCGACTGATCACGCAGCCAGGCAACGATCGGGATGCGGTTGTGACCGAAGATCATGAAGCTGTAGTGCATGTAGCGCACCACGCCGGCCAGTTCGAGCTCGAGGATGCGGTTCAGGCTGTCAATCACCTTCTTGGTGAGCTTGGCTTCGAGCGGCGAGTCGACCATGACGCAAATCCTCTTGTCTGTTACGGGTTCAGGGCGTGCATCCTAGTGCAGTCGCACTAGCTTGTCAGACATGCGAATGCCAATGCGAATGGGTCGCAGCTACCTGATGACCAGCAGTGACACGCCCTGGCGCGGAAGCGCGAACGACAGCTGCACGGATGCTCCGACGCGCGCCACCGAAGTCTCAGAGTCATCGAGCGCCGCCAGCTGCGCTGCCGCGCGCAATGCGTCATAGGCCGCCTTGTCAGGCGCGATCGGCGATCCCATGCGCTGCCATGCCGCATAGGAATTGCTGTGGTCCTGGTCGATGCGATAGTTCGTCACCGTCGGGATGCCGCGGCGCAAACCTTTCACGTTCACCTTGATCGCGGCGTCGGGCCCGGCCACGTCATCGTCGTGGTAGTGCCAGACGAGGATCGCGACAGCGTCGTCCCGGCGCGTCGCCATGACACCGACGTCGGCATTGCCTCTCACGCCATTCACCAGGATGTCGTCGAGCGAGAGCTGGTTCGAGCTCTGCGCAGGCAGTCGCTTGCCCTGCATCTGGCTGAACATGCGGAACACGTTGAGCACTGGCATGTCGATGCCGTTGCTCGCCAGCTGGCGGAAGCCCGCGAAGTACGGCTGATCTTCGAATTCGAATGCCCAGGTCAGCGCGCCCTGAAGGTTGATGTGATGACGCGCCGCGAGCTCGTGCTTGCGCGCGAAGCTCGCCGCCGTGTAGCTCGAATACATGGTGCCGTTGCGATATCCGAAGCGCGGACCCTGGCAGGCGGCGCAACCTTCGGGATCGGACTCGCCGATGATCACGGGCTTGCCTGCCAGCGTCGGTCGGGCCGCGATCATTTTGAATCCCGTGTCGATCGTCTTCAGATGTGCCTGGATCCCCATGCGCACGTGACCGTCGACGAAACTCGGCGCGCCTTTCGCATGAAACGCGAGGAAGTCCGTGGGTGTTCCGTGTTTCTCGATGTGGTCGAGAAAACCTTCCATGAACGCGCCGCCGTGGCCGGCGGTGTGCGGCCCACCCACGCGCGCCGAGGGAAGCGCACGACGTACACCGGCGACGGCGTAGTCATGCAGCCTGTAGAACTCTTCGGGCGACGCCTTCCAGTAGGCGGGACCGTTCGCCTCGTTCCACGTCTCGAACCACCAGCGGCGGACTTCCGCCTCGCCGTAGCGCTGCACCAGGTGCTTCGTGAGTTCGAAGCACAGATCGGACCAGCGGTCGTAGTCGCGCGGCGGATAGCCCCATCCACCGCTGATGAGGTTGTAGTCGAACCCCGGGCGCCAGGAATGTTTGTATGGCACGGATTCGGGTGCGGTGCTCAGCGCCTGCGGCATGAACCCCAGTTGCACGAATGGCCGGACGCCATTCGACAGATAGGCGTCGAAGATCTCGTCGATGATGCGCCAGTCGTAGCGCGGATTGCCGGCAGAATCCTCGGTGTACGCGTTGGTGCTGCCCCATTTCAGCGCCGGCGTGCCGTCGCCCGACGACAGCAGATTGTGTGCGCGGAAATAGATATCGTCCTTCTTCAGTTGCCCCAGTTCACCGAGCAGCTGGCGTCCGTCCTTCATCGTGGCGTAGTTGGGCTCATCGGCGCCGAAGAATCGCCAGATCGGCGTGACCTCTTCACCAGCGCGCGAGGCATCCACCTCGATGTTGACGCTGAATGAGTCGGCGGCCAGGGCGGCATTGACTGGCGCCACTGCGGCGAGCGCTGACAGGAAGAATGTTTTCATCGTTAGCGCGGGTCTTTCTCTTCGAGCCGGTGCCGCCAGTTCGCCTGGTACTCGAGCAGCCCGGGCAGTCGCAGCGGCACGACGGACTGCAATGCACCCGCGGCCGGCGATGGCAGGCGCGCGAGATGCGCGGCCACGCGCGTGCCCGCTCCTTCCGGATAGGTGCGCACGGTGCCCACCGGCACACAGGCAGCCAGGAGCCGTGCAAACAGCGGATTCCGGGCGAGCGGGCCATCGACGAAGATCTCGCCCGCGGCGCCCAGCGACTCGATGAGTACCGTGGTCATCATCGCGGAGTAAAGCGTGGCCAGCGCGCTGCGTTGAGTACCGTGAAGACTGTCGACACCTTCGAGCCGGCCCGCCCGGCCCGCGAAGGGGCCCGCGCTGGCGAACGACGGAAGCGCAATCGCGCCCAGTGACAGCACCTCGATGACGGCATCGATCGTGGGTTCATTGCCATTTTGGGCGATGGCTTCGTATTCGCGCCCACCCATGTAACGCGCCGTGGCCACGGGCGCGCCGAACGCGTTGACGTTGGCGAGCATGTCGCGTTGCTCCGCCAGGCGCCTCAGGTCTCCGCGATTCGCCATGACGATGGTCCACGTGCCACTCGACACCACCGTGAACGCCTCGCGCTCGCGATCCATGAGGAAGCGCAGGTAGGAAGCGTTGGAATCGTGAATGCCGCAGGCCACTTCGCAGGTCGCGGGAAGTCCCGTCGCCGCGGCAAGGCCGGGCTTGATGCGACCGAGCCGCGCATTGGCGGGATGCTGCGGGGGCATCATGCGCGCCCAGCCCTGCTTGCGCGCGAGCGATGAATACGCGTGTTCGTGCGGGCGCCACAGATCGGTGTGGGTGCCGAGCGACGTGACTTCCGCCGCCATGGTTCCCGACAGCCGCCACGCCCAGTACTGCGGATACATCAGGATGTGGGCAGCGCGCTGGAACACCGACGCCCGACGAGTCTGTAGATAGAACAGCTGCCGGCCGAGATTGAGGCCCTGCGGAAGACTCGGCGAGAAAGTCAGCGAGTAGTTGTCGCGGAGCGGCGCGTAGTCCGCGCTCACCTCGTCGAAGCACGGATCCTCGTAGTCGGGCGCCGCCAGGATTTCACCCGCGTGATCGACCAGCACGGCGGCCGCGCCGTGTGCGATCGGCACGATGACGGCGATGCGGTCAAGCTGCGGCGCCGTGCGCAAGGAGTCGAGCAGCCACGCTTCGATGGCCACGACATCCAGCTCGCGTCCACCGGGACCCTGCACCACGTTGTTTGCCCGGCGCACGCTCCAGATTTCCTGGCCGAGCGCGGGATCGACCACCGCCAGCTTGGCGTTGGTCTTGCCGACGTCGAACACCGCGATCAGCGGACTCATCGATTCACCTTCGAACGGTTCAGCAGCGCCGGCACGGCGACGACCAGGATCAGCAGCGTGCCGATGAAGATCGACATCACGATGCCGGGTATGTTCATGAGCCCGAGTCCGAAAGTCACGAGGCCGAAGACCAGCGCCGCCAGCACGACACCGGGAATGCTGCCCTTGCCTCCCCAGACCGACACGCCACCGAGAATGACCATGCTGATGATCTCGAGCTCCCATCCTTGTGCAATCGACGGACGCGTGGACCCCAGGCGGGAAGTCAGGAGCACCGCGGCAAGACCGCTGAAAAGTCCCGTCAACGCGAACAACGCGAATCGATAGTGATTCACCGCAACACCGGCGAAGCGGCTCGCGACCGGATTCGCGCCGATGGCGAAAATGATCCGGCCCCAGCGAGTGCGATGCAGGAACACACCGAAAGATAGGGCGAACACCGCGAACAATGCCAGTTCGATGGAGATCGGACCGGCCAGATACCCCTGGCCGAATGCCGCGAACGACTCCGGGTAGTCCTTCAGCACGCGATCCCCGAGCACCGCGTACGCCGCACCGCGAAACAGCGTCATCGTGCCGATGGTGGCGACGATGGACGGCACGCGCCCGACCGTCACCAGTGCACCGTTGATGCACCCGGCAATCAGGCCCGTGCCGAGACCCGTGGCAGCGATGCCCGCTGTGCCGACGCCTTCCGCCGATGCGAGACCCATTGCCACGGATGCGAGCGCGATGATGGCGGCCACCGAAATGTCGATCTCGCCCGCGATGATGAGCAACGCCAGCGGCAATGCGACGATGGCGCGCTCGGTGAAGTTGAACGTCGCATCCGACAGTGTGTCGACGCTCAGGAAATACGGCGAGATCGAGGAGAACACGACGAACTCGACGATGAGGACCGCGGCGAGCATCGACTCCCAGCGCAACCAGTTCGCCGGCTTCAAGCGCGCGCCTCGAGAATGGCACGCTTGAAGTCACGCTGCCTGGCACTCAACAGGACGGCGACGAGGATGACCACGCCGTTGATGAACATCTGCCAGAACGCCGAGATGCCGACGAGTGGCAGGCTGCTGCGAATGATGCCGATGAACAGGCATCCCAGCACCACGCCCACCGCCGAACCCACGCCACCGGCAATCGCCACGCCGCCGATCAGGCACGCCGCGATCACGGAGAGCTCGAACCCGAGCGCGATGTCGGTGTACGCGACCGCGAAGCGCGCCACCCACAGGTAGCCGCAGACGCCGGCGATGGCGCCGCAGATCGTGTATGCGATGAACTGCATGCGTCCTGCATCGATGCCCGAGTAGTTTGCCGCTTCCGGGTTGCCGCCCGCCGCGTAGAGGTCGCGTGCCGCCCGCGAACGCCGCAACGCGATCATGAACACCGCCGCGACCATGATCGCCAGCCACGAGAGCAGCGTCAGGCCCTGGAACTCGTGGCGCGGAAACGCGAGGAATCCGCGCGTCATCTCGTTCTCGTTCACCCACGCGCCCTTCGACAACAGGTAGATGGCGCCGCGGTAGATGGACATGGTGCCCAGCGTCACCACGATGGGCGGCAGGCGCAGCTTCCAGACCAGCAGGCCGTTGAACGCCCCGAGCACCGCGCCTGATACGAGCGTGATCGCGAGCACCGGCACGACGCCGGCGCCGGGCCAGGCGCGATCGAACACCGCCGCGATCATGCCGCAGAGCGCGAGGTTCGCCGCGATCGACAGATCGATGCCGCGCACGAGGATGACCAGCATCTGGCCCAGCGCGAGCATGATGAGAATCGCAGTGTCATCGAGCAGCCCCGCGAGATTTCGCGGCGTGGCGAAGCCGGGGAACGCGAACGTCACCGCCAGGAACAGAGCCAGCGTCAGCGCCGCAAAGGCCAGGTCGCGACGGGTCGAGCTCATGCGTCGCTCGCTGCGCGGAGCAGGACTTCGCTCGTGGCCTCGGCGCGCGTGAACTCGCCGCGCAACCGGCCACGGCGCATGACCAGGACGCGGTCCGACATGCCGAGGATTTCAGGCAGGTCCGACGAAATCATCAGCACACCGCCGCCGTCGCGCGCGAATTCGCTGGTCACGGCGTGCACGGCCGCTTTCGCGCCCACATCGATGCCCTTCGTGGGCTCGTCGAGAATGAGCACGCCGGGACGTCGCGCCAGCCACTTGGCGATCACCACCTTCTGCTGGTTGCCGCCCGAGAGATGGTGCACGGGTTGCCCGGGGCCGGATGCCTTGATCGCGAGCCGATCCATCCACTGGCGCGCAAGCTTCGCTTCGTCAGCGGCGCGACACCAGCCGCGTGGCGCCAGCGTCGCGAGATTCGGCAGCGCGATGTTCGCGGCCACCGAGAATGGCAGGATGCTGCCCTGCGTCTGGCGATCCTCGGGCACGAGCGCAATGTCGGCGTTCGAGGTGACGCTGCCCGAATCCGCGGTCTGAACGCCGAACAACACCTGCGCAAGCTCGGTCCTGCCGGCGCCGACGAGGCCGTAAAGGCCGACGATCTCGCCACGCCTCAATGAAAAGGAGACGTCCTCGAATTCTCCGGCGCGGCCCAGGTGGTCCACGCGCAGCAGTTCTTCGCCGGCAGTCGTTTCGATTTTCGGAAAGAGCTGGCCCACGGGCCGTCCGACCATGAGCCGGATGAGCTCATCGCCCGTCACGTCGCTGACGCTGCCTGCGCCCACGGAGACGCCGTCACGAAAGACGGCATATCGATCCGCGAGCGCAAAGATCTCTTCGAACTTGTGGCTGATGAAAAGCAGCGCACAGCCCGCGTCTCGCAGCTTGTGCACGATCCGGAACAGCTCCGCGCACTCGCGCTGCGAGAGCGATGCGGTGGGCTCGTCGAAAATCAGCACACGGGACTCGTGCACCAGCGCGCGCGCAATCTGCATCACATGTTTTTGCGCGATGCTCAGCCGGCCAGCCGGCGCATCGGCATCGAAGTCCGCGTCGAGATCGCGCAGCACAGCCGTGGCCCGCGCGCGCATCGCCGGCCAGTTCACGAATCCGCGCCGCGAGGGCTGGCAGTTCACGAACAGGTTTTCGGCCACCGACAGATTGTCGAAGGCCAGGCATTCCTGATGCACCACGCCGATGCCCAGCGCGCGCGCCGCCTGCGGATCCGCGATGCGCACCGCATTGCCATCGCATTGGATCTCGCCGTCGTCGGGTTGATGAATGCCCGAGAGGATCTTCACAAGCGTGGACTTGCCCGCGCCGTTCTCGCCGATGAGCGCGGTCACGGTGCCGCGCGCGAGGTCGAGGCTCACGCGCTCGAGTGCACGCACTC
>Ga0315910_10004998_pt1 | contig 10947 bp, 10 predicted proteins | sample EdamamesoilMG_FD_204470 | JGI IMG/M metagenome (GOLD analysis project Ga0315910, IMG submission 204470) | Garden soil microbial communities collected in Santa Monica, California, United States - Edamame soil | ecosystem: Environmental > Terrestrial > Soil > Garden | place: USA: California...
TCCCAGTTGGCCGCCTGCTCGGGGAACACGCCGACGTGCTTGAAGGCCGTCGGCCGGATCTCGACGCCCAGTTTGCGCCAGCCGATCGACCAGCGCGGTTCGGGGGCGCGCGCGATCGGGTTGGAACCGCGCGCACGCCAGGTTCCGCGCTTGCCGCCGCTCTCCGGATCGCGCTCGAAGCACAGGTCGGCGGCTTCCCAGGCCTTGGCATCGCGATGCGGCCGCCACAGGGCCTGCGGGTCGGGCCGGCGCAGGACCAGCGTGCCGAAGCGCTCCAGCTTCTCGCCGCCGCCGGAATCCAGCAGGGCGTAGTCGAGATCCGTGTCGATCGGGAACATCCGCGAAGTACGGTAGCGGCGCCCGCCAACACACACGAGCCTCGGCCTCCCAGGGGAACTGGCCCGCATCAGTGGCGCGCGCGGGCGCAGCCGCGTTCCTCCCGCGCCGGCCACGGCTCGAGGCCCGCCGCGCGCTCCAACCCCGAGTCGGTGGCCGGCGTCCGGTCCGGTGCGGGCCCTCGCATCGCACGCGCCAGTGATGCGGGCCAGTTTCTTGGGGTGGCACGGGGGGCGGCTTTGCCCCATCCTGGCGGCGATGCCCTCCACCCGTCCCCTGCGCGTCGGCGCGGTCCCCTACCTGGTCGGGCGACCTCTGATCGAGGGCCTGGAGCGCGAGCCGGGGCTGGAGCTGTCGCGCGCCGTGCCGGCCCGCCTGGTCGAAGGCCTGCGCGCGGGGACGCTCGACGTGGCCCTGGTCAGCTCGATCGAACTCTTCCGCAGGCCCGGTTATGCCTACCTGAGCGGCTCGGCGATCGCGAGCTCGGGATTCGTCGCCAGCGTCCAGGTTTTCCTGCGCCGGCCGCTGGACGAGCTGCGCAGCCTGGCCCTCGACCCTTCGAGCCGCACCGCCCAAGCCCTGGCCCAGGTGATGCTCGCGCGGCGCGCTGACCAGCGCGGCAGCGCGGCGCCGCGCGCCTTCGAAGCAACCGCGGACTCGGCCGAGGCCTTGGCGGCCGACGCCTGGCTTTCGATCGGCGACCCGGCGCTGGTGCGCACGCTCTCGCCCGGCGCGCCGGAGAGCTTCAATCCTTCGCAGGCCTGGAGCGAGGCCTTCGACCTGCCCTTCGTGTTCGCCGCTTGGGTCGTGCGGCCCGGAATCGAGCTCACGCCGGCGCAGCTGAGCGCCTTCGCGCAGTCGCGCGAGCGCGGCACGACGCGGATGGCGCTGGAAGCGCTGGCGCGCGAGGGCGCTGCGACCTGGGGACTTCCGCTCGACGCCTGCCGCCGCTATCTGGCCCAGGAATGTCGCTATGATCCGGGTTCGGATCTCGCGCCCACGCTGCGCCGCTTCCGCGACGAGGCCGCCCGGCTGGGGCTGGCCGATCCGACGCTGGAGCCGCGCGCCCTGGAGCGCTGAACCGCCCGATGCCGCGCCTGATCGACAGCCCCTATTGCCCGCACTGCAAGAGCAAGCTGCCGCTGCCCAAGCCGCGCGCCTGCCCGGTGTGCGCGGGCTCGATCAACCAGCGCTTCCTCAAGATCGGTTGCCTGACTTCGGCGCCGCCGTTGCTGCTCCTGGCTTTCGGGCTGTTCGAATTGCTGCGCCGGATCGACTGAGCCCGCCGCGGATCCGCGAGCCGCGCGCGCAGCGCCGCGGTGGACACTCTTGATTCCACCCGCGCGCCCCTCTTCACTAGGCGCAAGGCCGCGAGCCTCCACGACATGAGCGACACCAGCGCCAGCCTGTTCCCCGATCCGCCGGCCACCGAATTGGCACCGACACCCAAGAAAAATGCCGACGCGCCGCAGCAGGCCGCAAGCCCCGCCAGCGAGAGCCCGCCGCGGCCCGAGGGCCGGCGCTCGACGGCGCAGGAGATGGCGACGCGCCAGCGCGAGATCTCGGTCAGCGAGTTCTTCACCAAGAATCGCCACCTGCTGGGCTTCGACTCGCCGCTCAAGGCCTTGCTCACCGCGGTCAAGGAGGCGGTCGACAACTCGCTCGACGCCTGCGAGGAGGCCGGCATCCTGCCCGAGGTGTGGGTCGAGCTCAGCCCCACCGGCCCCGACCACTACCGCATGGCCGTCGAGGACAACGGTCCGGGCATCGTGGCCGAGCAGATCGGCAAGGTCTTCGGCAAGCTGCTCTACGGCTCGAAGTTCCACAAGCTCGCCCAGTCCCGCGGCCAGCAGGGCATCGGCATCAGCGCGGCGGGCATGTACGGCCAGCTCACCACCGGCAAGCCGGTGCGCATCCTCTCGCGCACGGGCAAAAAAGCCGACGCGCACGAGTTCGTGATGTCGATCGACACCGCGAACAACAAGCCCGACATCCACGAGAAGCGCGTGTTCGCCTGGGAGCGCGACGGCAAGCCCAAGGAGCATGGCACGCGCGTCGAGATCGAGATGGAGGCCAAGTACCAGAAGGGCTTGCGCTCGGTCGACATGTTCCTGAAGCAGACCGCGATCGCGAACCCGCACCTGACGCTGCACTACGTCGACCCGACGGTGGGCACCGAAGGCGGCTCGCAGCCGGTGAGCTACCAGCGCAGCACCAAGCATTTGCCGCCGCAGGCCGAGGAGATCAAGCCGCACCCGCACGGGGTCGAGCTCGGCGCGCTGATCGCGATGCTCAAGGACACGAGCTCGCGCACGCTCTCGGCCTTCATGCAGGAAGAGTTCTGCCGCGTCGGCCCCAAGGTCGCCGAGGACATCTGCAAGTCGGCGAAGCTCTCCTCGAAAGCGCCTCCCTCGCGCATCGCGCGCGAAGAGGCGGCGGCGCTGCACCATGCGATCCAGGCGGCGAAGATCATGGCGCCGCCGACCACCTGCATCTCGCCGATCGGCGAGGAGCTGGTGACCTCGGGCCTGAAGAAGGAGGTCGAGGCGGACTTCTACGTCGCCTGCTCGCGGCCGCCTTCGGTCTACCGCGGCAATCCCTTCGCGATCGAGGTCGGCATCGCCTTCGGCAAGCCGGGCGGCGTGGGCCTCGAGCTCACCGAGGAAGGCCGCATCCAGAAGCGCAAGACCACGGTCACGACCGAGGACCTGGTCGGCAACGCCGACGAGCCGATCCGCGTGCTGCGCTTCGCCAACCGCGTGCCGCTGCTGCACCAGCAGGCGGCCTGCGGCATCACGCGCGCGGTGATCGCGACCAACTGGAAGTCCTACGGACTGCAGCAGCCCAGGGGCGCGCTGCCGATCGGCCCCTGCGCGGTGCTCGTGCACATCGCCAGCGCCTGGGTGCCGTTCACCTCGGAGTCCAAGGAGGCGATCGCGGGCTACGAGGAGATCCAGAAGGAGATCCGCCTGGGGCTGCAGGAATGCGGCCGCAAGCTCGGCACGTACATCCGCAAGGGCAAGCGCCTGCAGAGCGAATTCAACAAGCGCTCCTACATCGAGAAGTACATCCCGCACATCGGCATCGCGCTGCAGGAGATCCTCGACCTGTCCAATGAAGAACGCGATGCCACGGTGAACACGCTCGACGACGTGCTGCAGAAGAGCCGGAAGTTCTGATCATGGCCAAGGGCAAGAAAAAACCGGAGGCGACGACCCGGCGCGCGCACGAGCTCACCAAGGAAGACGTGCGCACGCTGGAGCTGATTCGCTCGACGGCGGACCGCGTCAAGACGCGCATCCAGAAGCGCGACCTGCCCGAGCTGAAGTTCCCCGCGCGCTCGCTGGGCAACGTCAAGTACGACGCCAAGATCGGCTACTTCGAACTCGGCAAGGGCCTGACGCAGCGCTCGCTCTCCGTGAACACGGTGAAGAGTTTCGCGCAGACGCTGCGGCTGATGTCGATCAGCAAGGAAATGGTCGAGAACGACGACCACGCGACGAAACGGGAGGCGTACTACGTCTCGAAGAACTGGGGCGAGTGCAAGTTCGCCGAGCAGCCCGAGTCCGACGCCGTGATGGACGACATCGAAGCGCTCGCCAGCCTGGAGGGCTTGTCGCGCGAGCAGCTGCGCTACCGCCCCGAGGAACACGGCGGTCGCGTGGCGGGCAACCTGGTCGTGATCGACCGCGACCGCGAGACCCAGGCTCCGCTGGAGATCGATTGCCGAAAGTTCGGCTCGGGTGCCTACTCGATTCCTTCCGACTGCGAGCGCCTGCAGTTCCGCACGGACGCGAAGTTCATCCTCGCGATCGAGACCGGAGGCATGTGGGAGCGCCTGAACGAGCACAAGTTCTGGCAGAGCAACGATTGCATCCTGGTTTCGACCGAAGGCGTCCCCTCGCGCGCTTGCCGCCGCTTCGTCCGCCGCCTCGCCGACGACAAGAAGATCCCCGTGTACGCGTTCGTCGACTGCGACCCTTACGGCATCGCCAACATCTACAGGACGCTGAAGGTGGGCTCGGGCAACGCCGCGCACATCAACAAGTTCTTCTGCGTGCCGCAGGCGCGCTACCTGGGCCTGACGCCGCAGGACATCATCGACTTCAAGCTCGAGGACGCGACGCACGTGCTGCAGGAGGTCGACATCAAGCGCGCGAAGGACGCGCTGAAGAACGACCCGTTCTTCATGGCCCACAAGCCCTGGATCAAGGCGATCGAGCAGATGCTCAAGATGGGCGTGCGCGCCGAGCAGCAGGCGCTGGCGAAGTGGGGTCTGAACTTCGTGCTCGAGGAATACCTGCCGCGGAAGATGAAGAATCCAAAGAGCTTCCTGCCCTGAGCGAGGACGGCGCCGATGTCCATCCGTGACTGGCGATCCGCGGGCAAGCTCTACCTTTGGCGCTATCCCGGGAATCCGCGCCAGTACAGCGGATGGCATTGCACAGCGGACAAGAGCGGCGGCGAAGCGCTGCTCGAGTTGCTTGGCGCCTTCGGCGCTGAAGAATCGATCGTGTCGCGCGTGCTGCCGCTGGCGGTCCCCACGCGTGAGATTCTCGAAGTCCCGAACTTCGAAGGAGGCCGCGCACCCTGCGCCGCTCACACCCAGTGGCGGATCAGCTTCCATCCGGGTGCGACGGATGCTCGGCTTTGGCGCTTCCCGTCGAGCGAAGCGCTTGCGCACCTCGAGCTGGGCCTCGAGCAACTGCCGCGACTCGCAGCGGGCGTCCGCGAACTGATGAGCGGCGGCGGCGACTGCTGCATCGGCCAAGACAGCAAGCAGTCGGTCGCCGAGTGCAGCGACCTGTGGTTCTGGTGGCAGCCGGGCAGCCGCGCCTGAGCCGTCCCCCCAGCTTCGAGCGCGATCCGGCGCGCGCGCTCTCGCATGCCGAGCACTACCCCGCAGGCGCCCGCAGGCCACCAGGACCGCCGAGGCGCGGCCATGCCAGGACCTGCGCGAGAACCTGGATTCCCGGTTAGGCTGGCTCGCAGGAGATCCAGCCATGCGCACCACGACCGTGTTGCTCTGTCTCGCGGCTTCCGCCCACGCCCAAGAGCTGCTCTACCGCGTCGACTCCCCGGGGACCGAGGCCTTCACGCGCGTGATCGACAACCTCGGCGACGTCGACGGCGACGGGATCGACGACCTGATCCTGGGTTCGCGCGCCGACTCGACCGGCGGCCTCCAAGCCGGGCGCGTGCAAGTCCATTCGGGCGCGAACGGTGCGCTGATCCGCGCGCACGTCGGCACGAGCGTCCTGGAGAACGTCGGCAGCCAGGTGGTCGCGATGGGCGATCTGAACGGCGATGCGCGCGGCGACTACTTGATCTGCCGCTTCGTGGCCGCGATCGGATCGCGCAGCGTCGAAGCGCGCTCGGGCGCCGATGGATCGATCTTGTACACGCATCCGGGGCCGAGCCCGCTCGTGAGCTACAACTGGCTCTCGGTCGGAGCGCTGGACGACGTCGACGGCGATCAGATCCGCGACTGGGTGCTAGGCTCCTCCAGCCCCACGCATGGCATCGTGATCGTGTTCTCCGGCGCCAGCGGCACGCCGCTCCACACGCTGATCGGCCAGAGCCCTGATCGCGTGATCGGTCCCTTCGCGATCGGCGTCGGCGATGTCGACGGCGACGGCTTCGGCGACTTCGCCTACACCGCGATCCAGCTGCCCAGTTGGTACTCGCGCGGCGTCCACGTGCACTCCGGCGCCAGCGGCGCGCCGTTGTTCGTGCTGCAAGGCGGCAATGGATTCGGGATGGGCCCGGATGCCGATCTGCGATTGATCGTCGGCGCCGGCGACGTGGATGGCGACGGGCTGGACGACCTGGCGATCACCGACCGCTACGCGAACAATTTCGCGGGCGAGGTGCGCGTGTACTCGAGCGCAACCCACGCGGTGCTGCGCAGCTTCCAACCCTATTGCACGGGTGTCGTCGCGCCGCACAGCGGCGAGATGCTCGGCGAGTGCTTGACGAACCTCGGCGACCTCGACGGCGACGGGCGCGAGGAACTCGGCCTGGGCACCAGCTTCAGCTCGGCATACGCCGCCTCATCCGCGACAGGCGCGCTGGTTGCCAAGTTCCGCGAGCGCCGTCGCCACGACAGCGTCAACGGGATCGGCGGCTCCAGCGCGGTGATCACGATCAACGACCTCGACGGCGACGGACAGCGCGAGTTCGTGGTCACCGCTCCGCTAATGGCCCAGGCTCCTGGCGCGAGCCGCTTCAGCGTCTACCGCAGCGGCGCGCAAATCGAGCACGGCGTGATTTCCGGCTTTGGCGACGGCAGCGGAGCCGCCTGCCCCTGCGGCAATTTCGGACAGGCCGGAGCAGGCTGCGCGAACTCGACCGGCATGGGCGCGACGCTGCATGCCTTCGGCTCGACTTCGGTCGCGGCGGACACGCTCTACCTCGAAGGCGATCATCTTCCGCTGAACAAGGTCACGCTGCTGGTCAGCTCGCTCGGCACGGGCGGCGGCGGCCTGGGCGTGCCCTTCAACGACGGCCTGTTGGTCTGCGCTCCGCCGATCAAGCGCCTGACGCCCACGCGCTCCTGCGACGGCGGCCTGTCCTGGTGGGGATCGGGCCTGCGCAGCGCCGGCGGCTGGCAGCCGGGCGATACGCGCACCTTCCAAGTCTGGTACCGCGACAACCAGGGCCCCTGCGGCAGAGGCGCCAACTGGACGCCGGCGGTGAGCGTGTCGTTCACGCCCTGAGCGAGAGTGGCAGCTCACGACTCCGTGAGCAGAGCTTTCACGAGCACGAGCCGCCGCGCGACGGGCTTGGACGCCGCCGGAGTGCCGCGCCGGCCTCGCGCTCCACCGCTCAGCTCTTCGGCAAGCCCTCGATGAACTTGTCCGCCTCCGCGATCGAAGCCTCCATGTCGGCGATCAGTTTGGCCACGTCGGTTTCGATCGCGGCGGCTTGTCTCTGCAGGGACGAGATCGCCTGCGCATTCAAGTTGTGCTTCAGGAAGAGCACCTGGTCCTTGAAGGTTGCCAGCACCGGCAGCATCGTCCGCTCGGCCTTCTTCATCACGCTGATCAGCTTGTCGTAGTTGCGCTCCGTGTCGCGCAGCTGCTGCTCGCTGGCGCTGCGCAGCTCCTGATTCGTGTACTCCGCAAGCTCGTCGCGCCATTCGTCGAACATCGCCTGGCTGACGTCCTCGATGTCCTCGATGCGCTCGGTGACTTTTCCGGCGCGATACTCGCAATCCTCGTAGTCCTCCTTCAAGTCGGCGTAGACCTCCTCCAGCTCATCGCCCTTGAAGTTGGTCACTTCGCGGAAGCGCGTCAGCGCGTCCTTGAACTCCTCCTTCGCGAGTTTCTGCTCTTCGCGCGCATCCTCGACGCGGTCGACGAGGATGTCGCGCTTGGCGACGCCGAAGGCATCCATGGTCGAGTAGTAGGCGGATTGGCACGAGCCGGCGACCAGCAGGGCGCAGCACAGGGCGATGGCGATGGGCTTCATGGAAGTTCCTCGGAGTTGCACGGATTGTAGGTCGCGTGCACTCCTCATGCACCCGCGGGCTCGATCGGCGCGGAGCTCTGCGGACGGAGCTGCATGCGTTTGTGCAGGGCGCCGAGCAGCAGGGGCACCAGCAGGGCTCCCGCGACCGCCCAGTAGGCCAAGGTGTCCATGCCGAGGATGCCGCCATCCGCGCGCTCGACCAGGACCAGGCCCGAGCCCGCGGCACCCAGGGCCGCCGCGAGGTGCGAGGTCGCCGATTGCAGCGACATGTAGCCCGCGCGCGCTTCCGCCGAGGGCACCTTCGTGATCAGCGTCTGGAAGGCCACGCCGCGGATCGAGGTCGCCAACATGTAGCTCATGAACAGCACGACGATCGGCATCCAGCTCGCGTAGAAGGCGAACCACGCGAGCAGCACGATGCAGACCACCAGCGTCGCCAGCCACGCGACCTTGACCGAGCCGTGGCGGTCGACTTGCTTGCCCACCAGGCGCATGCCAAAGAAGCTCACCAGGCCGCCGCACAGGTACAACATCGACAGCCGCTCGCGCGGATAGCCCAGGTTGAACAGCAGGTAGGTCGAGAGGATCGGCACGACGGCGAAGTTGCTCAGCATCAGGCACAGCGTGCTCGCGTAGGAGAGCAGCACCGCCGGATCGCGCAGCAGTTCGCGCGTGCGCGGCGTCCGCTGGCCCTGCGCGCGCGCGTCGAGGTGCATGCGCATCGGCGGCAGGCGCAGGTGCGCGAGGATCGCGATCGCCAGGCCCAGGATCGCCACGGCGTAGAAGGGACTGCGCCAGCCCAGCCAGGTGGCCAACTCGAGCGCGGCGGGCACGCCGAGCACGCTCGCCGCGGCAAATGCCCCCATCACCGAGCCCATGGCTCGGCCGCGACGCTCGGGCGGCACCACGTCCGCGACGATCGAATACGCCAGCGAGCTCGCCGGCCCGCCGAACAGCCCGGCGAACACGCGCGCGGCCATCAGCGAATGCAATCCGGTGGCCAGCGCCGCCGAAGCGGTGCCCGCGAACAGGCCGAGCATGCAGACCACCAGGGCCTTGCGCCGGTCGAAGCGGTCGAGCAGCAGCGAGCCCACCAGTCCGGCGATCGAGCCCGCGGCCAGGTAGGCGCCGCCGATGCTCGGGATCTGGTCCTTGGGGATGTCGAGGGCGACCGCGAAGTCCGGCCCCAGCGGCATCACGATCATGAAGTCCAGGATGTTGATGAACTGCACCGCGCAGACCAGCGCGAGGATCGTGCGCTCGGATTGGATCGGCGGTGGCATGCGGGGGTCGCGGCGGATCGCGGGCGAATACGATAGCAGCGCGCCGCGTGCTCAGGAACTCGACGGAGCCGGACTCCAGCGTTCCAATTCGTCGACGAAGGCCGCGCTCAAGCCGCTGTCCAGCCGCGCCGCGCGCGCGAGCGGCGAGCCGCGCAGCACCAGCGGGGTCAGCGGCCGCGGCAGGTGGCGGATCCAGGTCCCGAAGTCGATCCCGCCCGCGAAGTGCTCGAACCAGCGCGCGGCGAAGCGCACGTGCAGGCGCTCCTCCGCGCCGATGCGCTCTTGCAGTTGCGCCAGCTCCTCGTCGCCCGCCGCGCGGAACAGGGCGGCGTAGCGCGCGGCGTGGTCGAGGTTCGCGCCTTCGAAGCCCAGGCCGAGCAGGGCGACGAATTGCGCCGGGGTCTCGACCGCGGCGACGCGCTGCCAGAACCAGTCGCGCACGGGATGCTGGCCCAATTCCATGCCCAGCAGGCGCGCGTGCTCGACGTAGCCGCGCGCGTGGCGCGCCTCGTCGAGCACCAGGCGCGCGAGACCGCGGCGGAACTCGCGCGGCGTCCGCGGGAAAGCCAGGATCGCCCAGGCCATCAGCTCCGCGGCCTGGATCTCGTGGTGCGCGAAGGTCAGCGCCAGCTTGGCGCGGTTTTGCGCCTGGCCCAGGCTTGCCGCCGAGGGCGTGCGCGCGTGGCGCGCGACGATCGGCCACTCCGCGGGACGGCCGGGGGCGGGCAGGCGCCGCGCCACGGCCTGGGCTTCGAAGCTCGCTTCGTCCTCGAGCGGCGGCAAGGGCGGTTCGAGCTTGGCCGTGGCCTGCGTCGCCAGCACGTAGTCGAAGGCCCAGCGCTCGAGCGTGCCCGCGGGCGGCGAAGCGAGGGGCTGCATCGTCAATTGCCGAGCACGATGCGCGCCGCGCCGCGCTGCTCGAGGCAGGCCGCGACGCGCACGCTCAGCGCACCCTGCACGATCAGGACGCCCTGCTCGACGCGCACGCCGGTGCCCAGCTCGTGCCTCAGCTCCTTGGCCAGCGCCTCCAGCAGGGCCGGCGCGGCCTCGATGCCGCGCACGCAGGTCACCGTCTTGCCGCCGCGGCCGCGCGCGTCGCGCGCGATCACGAGCTTGCCGCGGAGCGCGCGAGCCCAAGGCGTCGAGGCGGCGCGCGCCGGGCTTGGCTGGGCCTGCTTTTCCGCGTCGGGCAGCGAGGGCAGCCCGGCCGCGAGCTGCGCGAGTTGCGCCAGGGGCCGCGAACGCAGCGCACCGCCGTCCGCCGGCAGGGGCTCGCCGCCCGAGGGCGGCTTGGATTGGGGAGTTCGACTCATCCGGATCGGCGGGGTTCGCAGCGCCTGCGCTCGGGCGTTGCGCGGCATAGACTAACTCCATGTGGCCCTGCGCGCTGCTCCTGCTCCAGGCTCCGCAAGCCGCGCCAAGCGCGGGCTTCGCGGAGCATCTGGCTCCGCTGCTGGAGGCGCATTGCGCCGAGTGCCACAGCGGCGCGCGCGCCAAGGGCGACCTCGACCTCGCGAAATTGCTCGCGGGCGTGCAGGCTCAAGGCACGGCGGCATGGCGCGATCCTCTCGATCGCATCCGCGAGCGCCTGCTGGCCGAGGAAATGCCGCCGCTCGAACGTCCGCGACCGCCCGCCGTCCTGCTCGAGGGCGCGTTGGACTGGCTGGAGAAGGGGCTGCCCGCGCTCGCGCTCGAGAAGTCCGCGCTGCGGCGCCTGAACCGCGCCGAGTACGAGCGCGCCGTGCGCGATCTTTTCGACGTCGCCTATCCGGCGCGCGAGCTGTTTCCCGCCGACGACGTCGGCGCGGTGTTCGACAACGGCGCGGCCTCGGCCTCGGCCAGCGAGCTGGCGGTC
>Ga0315910_10004999_pt1 | contig 10945 bp, 10 predicted proteins | sample EdamamesoilMG_FD_204470 | JGI IMG/M metagenome (GOLD analysis project Ga0315910, IMG submission 204470) | Garden soil microbial communities collected in Santa Monica, California, United States - Edamame soil | ecosystem: Environmental > Terrestrial > Soil > Garden | place: USA: California...
GCGGGCCTCGCTCGAATACCTGCAGCGCATGCAGGCGGCCCACGGCGCCATCGGCGTGCGGCCCGGGTGGCGCACAAGCCTCAGGCACTTCCTCTCGTTCTCCGACACATTGCTCGACAAGATGCTCGCGACGAGCGGTCGCTACCGGTTCGAGCATGTGCGCTTCGTGGGCCACGACACGATGCGGGCGATGATCGATCGCGGCGAGGGCGCGTTGCTGGTCACGGCCCACGTCGGCTGTCTCGAGCTGTGCCAGGCCTCGGCCGAACGGCACCGCGGCTTCAAGCTCACGGTGCTGGTCCACACGGCGCACGCGCAGCGCTACAACCGCATCCTGCGCCGCCTGCGCCCGGAGGGTGGCGTCACGCTGCTGCAGGTGAGCGAGGTCACGGCGGCTACCGCGGTGCTGCTGGCCGAGAAGGTGGCGCAAGGCGAGTTCGTCGCCATCGCCGGTGACCGTGTGCCGCTGCGCCCGTGCGCCCGGACGACGACTCGCGCCGAGTTTCTCGGCCACGAAGCCCGTTTCCCGATCGGCCCCTACGTGCTGGCCGCGTTGCTCAAGGTGCCCCTGTACTCGATGCTGTGCGTGCGCGAGCGTGGCGGCCACGCGGTGTACTTCGACGCGCTGGCCGAGCGTGTGGAACTCCCGCGCGGCCGCCGCGGCGAGGCACTGGCAGAGCACGCGGGACGTTTCGCGCGCCAGCTGGAGTGCCGGCTCGCCGCCGCGCCGTTCGACTGGTTCAACTTCTTTCCATTCTGGGAGCCGCTCGAGGAGCCCGCATGAAGCTGCCTGAGCTTAGCCACGAGATCGAGATCACGCCGGCGTTCTACGACATCGACGTGATGGAGATCGTTTGGCACGGTCACTACGTCAAGTATCTGGAGCTGGCGCGCTGTGCGCTGCTGGCCAGGTTCGACTACGACTATCCGCAGATGCGCGCGTCCGGCTTTGCCTGGCCGATCGTCGACATGCGCCTGAAGTACGTGCGCTCGGCCACCTACGGGCGGGCGATGAAGGTGCGCGCGACCATCGTCGAGTGGGAGAACCGGTTGCGCATCGACTATCTGTTGCGCGACGCGCAGACCGGGGAAAAGCTGCACAAGGCGACCACGATCCAGGTCGCGGTGGACCTGGCGACGCGGGAGATGTGCTTCGTCTCGCCGCCGGTGCTGTTGCAGCGACTCGGGATCGCGCCGTGCTGAGGCGCACCTGGCTTGCCGCCGCGGGGATGTGGCCGTTGCTGACCAACGCGGCGGGCAGCGCCATCCTCGTCGAGGGCGTGCGTCAGCGCCTTGCCGATGCCCCGGTGGCGCGTGGCGAGTTCGAGCAACGCAAGACCGTGCAGGGCTTCAAGCACGCGCTGGTCTCGCGCGGCGACTATCTCGTGGCCCGCGACCGCGGTGTGGTGTGGCGCACGCGTGAGCCCTTCGCGTCCACCCTCGTCGTCACGCGCGAGCGCCTGGTCACGCATCAGGCAGACGGCCGCGTCGTCAGCCGCCTGGAGGCACGCGACGAGCCGGCGCTGCGGATGGTCAATGAGATGCTGTTCGCGCTCATGGCGGCCGATCTCGCTTCGCTGGTGCAACGCTTTCGTGTCGACGGCAGTCTGCAGGCAGAAGGCTGGCGCCTGCTGCTGGAGCCGCGCGACGCGGCGCTTGCGCGCTGGGTGACGCGCATCGAACTCGAAGGCGACCGCCACGTCCGGGAACTGCGCCTGCGCGAGGCGCAGGGCGACGAGAGCGTGATCCGCTTCAGCGCGCAATCCGTGGCGAATGCACTGACGCCGCAGGAGGCGGCGCGGTTTGACTGAGTCGGCGGCGCTCGACGCGCAGGCGAGGGCGCGTGCGCGTGCCTGGCCGGTCGCCGGCGCGCTTTGGCTCGTCGTCGTGCTCGCGATCGCGTTGCATCAATGGAGCTTCTGGGTGGACGGCCGCCTGTCGACCGATGTGCTGGCCCTGTTGCCGCAGGACGAACGTGCGCCCGACGTCGCGCTCGCGACGCGCCAGCTGGCGGACCGCGCCGCACGGCAGGTCGTGGTGATGGTAGGTGCCCCCACGTGGGACGGCGCGCGCCACGCTGCGACCGTGTTTCGCGCGTCCATGCCAGCCGGATGGACAGCCATCGTTGCCGACGACGCAGGGCTGGCGCAGGCGCTCGCGTTCTATCGACCCTGGCGCGACCGGCTGTTGACCGCCGGACAGCGTCACCGGCTGCAGGAGGCTGACACCGTCGTGCTCGCGCAGGAGGCGCTCGCGACGCTGTACCAGCCTGGCGTCGCCGCACGGCTGTCCGCCTGGGCGGCCGATCCGCTGGGCCTGTGGCCGCAGTGGTGGGCGGAGCGGGCCGGCGACATCCGCGCCCGGCCGCGCGATGGGGAACTGGCGCTCTCGGCCGACGGGCTCGAGTGGGCGGTGATCGTCTACGAGACCGACGGCTCGGCCTTCGCCCTCGATGGCACGCCCGTGCGCGCCGCTGCAGTCGAGACCGGCCGTGCGGCGGCCCAGGCCGTGCCCGGTGTCAGGGTCCTGGCCGCCGGCGTGCCGCTGCATGCCGAGGCCGCGGCCGTGCAGGCGAGCCGCGAGGTCAACACCATCGGCTGGGGTTCGCTCGCCGCGGTGCTGCTGCTGGTGTTTCTCGCCTTCCGCTCGCTCCGGCCGGTCGGACTCGTCGCGCTCTCGCTCGGGGTGGGCTGCGCGGCGGCGTTGTCCGCGACGGCATGGGTGTTCGGCGAGGTGCATCTCATCACGCTGGTCTTCGGCGCCAGCCTGGTCGGCGTCGCCGAGGACTACGGCATCCACTACTTCGCGAGCCGGCAGGCGCATCCGCATGTCGCTCCGCGCGCGCTGATGCGTCGCCTGCTGCCGGTCCTGTGGCTGGCGCTGCTGACCAGCGTGCTCGGCTACCTGGCGCTCGGGCTGGCGCCGTTCCCCGGCCTGCGCCAGATGGCGCTGTTTTCCGCGGTCGGCCTCGTCGCAGCGTTCCTCACCGCGGTTTGCTGGTTCCCGCTGCTCGATCGTGGCACGGTCAAGCCGACGCGCTTCGCCGCCGCCATCGCCGCAAGCCTCGCACGCTGGCCTCGCCTGCGGCGCGACCATCGCAGCACGCTGCTTTGCGTGGCGGTCGGCCTGGCGGCGGCGGCGGGCCTGCTGCAGTTGCACACCGACGATGGCATACGCCAGCTCGATTCCACGCCGAGCCCGCTGATGCAGGCGCAACGCGACATCGGCCGCCTGCTCGGCGTGGCCAGCCCGGTTCAGTTCTACGTCGTGCGCGGCGAAGGCGCCGAGCAGGTGCTCCAGCGCGAAGAAGCGCTGAAGGCGCGGCTGGACGGCCTCGTCGGCTACCGTGCCGTGTCCGACTGGGTGCCTTCGCAGCTGAGGCAGCACACCGATGCGCAGTTGAGCGTGCGTGTCGAGACGCAGGTCGTCGCGGCCGTGAATGCCGCCTTGCGCGAGGACCTGGAGCGTGCGAGCTTCGCTCGCGAGCCGTTGACGCTGGAGCGCTGGCTCGCCGATCCGGTGTCGGCGCCGGCGCGTGCGCTGTGGCTCGGCCCGCTGGACGGCGGCACGCAGGCCAGTGTCGTCATGCTGCGCGGCCTGGACGACCTGACGCTGCTGCCCCGGCTCGCTGCGGTGGCGGATGGTTTGCCGGGCGTGCGCTGGGTCGACCGGACCGCCCAGGTGTCGTCGCTGCTCGGCCGCTACCGCGTGTGGATGGCCGGCCTGCTGGTGCTGGCTCACGCCGCCGTGCTGCTGGTCCTGGTGGCCCGCCACGGCCGGCAGGCCTGGCGCGCCTGGGTGCCGACCGTGGTGGCGAGCGTGCTGACGCTGGCGTTGCTGGGCTGGCTCGGTGAGCCGCTGCAACTGTTCAACGTGCTCGCGCTGCTCCTGCTGCTGGGCGTGGGTGTCGACTACGGCGTGTTCTTGCTGGAGCATCGCGACGACGGCTCGGCCTGGCTGGCCGTGGTGCTGGGGGCGACGAGCACCTGGCTGGCCTTCGGCCTGCTCGCGCTGTCCAGCACGCCGGCGCTGCGCGCCTTCGGACTCACCTTGCTGATCGGCCTGGTGCTGGTCGGCTGCCTTGCACCGGCGCTGCGCGCGCCGCTCCTCACGAAAGCGAACTCGCCGTGAACACCGAACAGGCAGACATCCTGATCATCGGCGCCGGCCCGGCCGGCGCGGTCGCGGCGGGGCTGTTGCGCCAGCAGGGGCGGCAGGTGCTCATCCTCGAGAAGGAGCAGTTCCCGCGCTTCTCCATCGGCGAGAGCCTGCTGCCGCAGAGCATGGAGTACATCGAGGCGGCGGGCATGCTGCGCGACGTGGTCGAGGCAGGGTTCCAGTACAAGAACGGCGCAGCGTTCGCGCGCGGCGGGCGCTACACGGACTTCGACTTTCGCGACAAGTTCTCGCCGGGCTGGGGGACCACCTACCAGGTGCAGCGCGCCGCTTTCGACAAGGTGCTGGCCGACGCCGCCGAGCGCGCCGGGGCGCAGCTGCGCTATCGCCACGAGGTGATCGCGGCCGACGTCGACGCCGAACGGCCCCGCGTGACCGTGCGTTCGCCCGATGGCGCCACCTACGGGGTCGAAGCACGCTTCGTGCTGGACGCCAGTGGCTTCGGCCGCATCCTCCCGCGCCTGCTGAAGCTGGAGACGCCGTCCGACTTTCCCGCGCGTGGGGCGATCTTCACGCACATCGAGGACCGCGTTCCTCCCGGCACCTTCGACCGCAACAAGATCCGCATCACGGTCCATCCCGAGCACGTGGACGTGTGGTACTGGACGATCCCCTTCTCCGACGGCCGCTGCTCGCTCGGCGTCGTCGCGCACGCCGACTTCCTGACCCGCTATCGCGGCACCGAGACGGAGCGCCTGCGTGCGATCGTGGGCGAGGATCCCGGGCTGTCGACTCTGCTGAAGGACGCCGTCTGGGACACGCCGGCGCGCCAGATCGTCGGCTACGCCGCGAACGTCAAGTCGCTCTGCGGCCGCGGCTATGCGCTGCTCGGAAACGCCGGCGAGTTCCTCGACCCGGTGTTCTCCAGCGGCGTGACCATCGCCTTCAAGTCCGCCAGTCTCGCGACAGCCTGCCTGGCGCGCGAGTTCGCCGGCCAGACGGTGGACTGGCAGCAGGACTACGCGCGCCCGTTGAAGCAGGGCGTGGACACGTTCCGCGCATTCGTCGAGGCGTGGTACGCCGGGGGCTTCCAGAAGATCGTGTTCCACGATCACCAGGGAGAGGACATCCGCCGCATGATCGCGTCCATCCTGGCCGGCTACGCCTGGGACACGCGCAACCCCTACGTGGCCGAACCGAAGCGCCGGCTGGCCGTGCTCGAAGCGCTGTGCTCGGCGTGACAGGGCTTGAAGCGATGCAAGAGACCATGCAAGAGACCATGCAAGACAAGTCGTTCACTGCGCCCGGCCAGACTGCTTTCGACGCGCGCTTCGAAGCACAGCGACTGGCCTTCGGCCCGGTGGTGTTCCAGTGCGTGCGTCACGCGTGGAAGCGGGGCATGCTGCAGGCGCTCGCGAAGGCGGGCGACGTCGGCCTGTCGATCGCCGAACTGGCCGCCGGTGGCCAATGGACGCCCTACGCGCTGAAGGTGGCGCTCGAAAGCTGCCTGTCGGCCGGCGTCGTGCGCCTCGTGCAGGGCCGCTATGTGCTCGACAAGACGGGCTACTGCCTGCTCAACGACCCGATCACCCGCGTCAACTTCGACTGGGTGCACGATGTCTGCTACCGCGCCATGCTGGAACTGGACCGCTCGCTCGACGAAGGGCGGCCGGCGGGGCTGGAAGCGTTCGGCGACTGGCCGACCGTGTACGACGCCCTCTCGGCACTGCCCGAGCCGGCGAAGTCGAGCTGGTTCGCCTTCGACCATCTCTATTCCGACACCTCGTTCCCGCTCATCCTGCCCGACGTCTTCGCCACCGCGCCGAAGCGGCTGCTCGACATCGGTGCCAACACCGGCAAGTTCGCCCGTGCCGCACTCGGGCACCACCCGCAGGTCGAACTGCACCTCGTCGATCTCCCGGCTCAGCTCGCGATGGCGGACGCCACCCTCGTGGCTGCCGGTGTGCGCGAGCGCGCGCACCTGCATCCGCGCGACATGCTCGACGACCGCCAGGCCCTGCCGGACGGCATGGACGTGGTCTGGATGAGCCAGTTCCTGTCGTGCTTCGCCGAGGAGGCCATCGCGAGCATCTTCAGGCGCGCCGCCACCGCGCTGGCGCCTCATGGTCAGGTGCTGGTCCTGGACACCTTCTGGGACCGCCAGCGTTACGACATCGCTGCCTACTGCCTCATCAACACCTCGCCGTACTTCACGGCGGTGGCCAACGGCACCAGCAAGGTCTACGAGAGCGCCGACTACGTCCGGCTCGCGCGCGACGCCGGCCTGACGCTGGTGACCGCGCGAGACGGCATCGGCTACTGCCACTCGCTGCTGCGCTTTGCAAGGGCCTGAGCCGTGCGGCCGAGCCTGACGTCGATGCTGCTCTCGCTGATGGTCGCGGCATGCGCCGCGCCGGCGACACCGCTGCTGCGACTGCCGCCCTCGTCGCTGGAGCGGCCGCTGGCGCTGCAGCAGCTGCTCACGGCCGAGTTCGGGTCGCACACCGAGCGCTTGGAGGTACTGCTCGAGGCCGATGCACAGACGGTGCGCGTCGCCTTGTTGAGCGCGGGCCAGACCGGCGCCCGGCTGGCCTGGGACGGCCGCGAACTCCGCCAGACACAGTCCGGCTGGTGGCCGCCAGCGGTGAGCGCCGAGCGTGTGCTCAGCGACCTGCAGTTCGTGCTGTGGCCCGAGGCGGCGGTGCGTGCCGCGCTGCCCCTGGGCTGGACGCTCGGTGGGACCGACGGCGAGCGCCTGCTGCGCCACGGCGGCGACGTGGTGATGCGGGTGCGCTACCTGAGCGCGAGCCGGGTCGAACTCGAGCACCTGCGCGAGCGCTATCGCATCGTCGTCGAGACGCGCGACCTGGGGGCGTCATGACGGCCGTGTACCTGAACGCGATGGGTGTGTCCTGCGCCATCGGTGACGGCGCGGCGCTGGTACGCGATCGCCTGTTTGCCGAGCAGCGACACCCCCTGAGCCGCACTGACCGCTATACGCCCGGACAGATGTTGCACCTGGGCGCCTTGCCGCACGAGCCGACGCCCCTGGACGACGACGTGCCGCGGCAGCAGCGCAGCCGCAACAACGCCCTGCTGCGCAGCACCCTGGCGCAACTGCGGATGCCGGTGCAGCGGGCCATCGATCGCCACGGGCCGCAGCGCGTGGCCGTCGTGCTCGGTATCAGCACCGGCGGCGTCGCCGAGGGCGAATGTGCGGCCGAGCAGCAGCGGCAAGCGCGAACCTGGCCTCCTGCCTACGACTACGCGCAGCAGGAGATGGGCAACGGCGCTGCGTTCGTCGCCCGCGAGCTCGGTGTGCGTGGGGCCTGCCACGTGATCTCGACCGCCTGCTCATCCGGCGCCAAGGCGCTCGCTTCGGCAGCGCGCCTGCTGCGTGCGGGCATCGCCGATGCCGTCGTGGCGGGCGGCGCCGACACGCTGTGTCGGCTGACGATTGCCGGATTCGGCGCGCTCGAGGCGGTTTCTCCCGACGTCTGCAACCCCTTGTCGATCCGCCGCAGCGGCATCAACCTCGGCGAAGGTGCGGCGCTGTTCCTGATGACACGCGAGTCGGCACCGGTGAGGCTGGCGGGATGGGGCGAGACCTCCGACGCCCATCACATCTCCGCGCCCGAACCCAGCGGGCGCGGCGCCGCCGCCGCCATGGGCCAGGCGCTGTCGCGCGCGGGCGCGTCCGCACGGGCGGTGGACTACGTCAACCTGCACGGCACGGCCACGCCGCTCAACGACGCGATGGAGTGCCGTGCGGTGGCGGAGGTGCTCGGCCTGGACGTGCCGGTCAGCTCCACCAAGCCGTTGACCGGCCACGCACTTGCTGCTGCCGGCGCCGTCGAGGCGGCGTTCGCATACCTCACCCTCGTCGACAATCCGCTCGGCAAGCTGCCGCCCCATTGGTGGGACGGCGAATACGACCCGGCGCTTGCGCGGCTGCAGGTGGTGCGGGCCGGACAGGTCCTGGGCCGTGCGCCCCGCTTCGTGCTCAGCAACTCCTTCGCCTTCGGAGGCAGCAACGCCAGCCTCCTGTTGGCGGCCGAATGAACATGACATCTCCCATCGAAACCGTCGTGCCGCACCGCGGCGCCATGTGCCTGCTCGACCGGTTGCTCGAGGCCGACGACGAGCAGGCGTGCGCCGAAGTCGACGTTCCGCTGGACGGCCTGTTCGTGCGCGACGCAGCCGTGCCGGCCTGGGTGGGCATCGAGTACATGGCGCAGACGGTGTCGGCGTGGGCCGGCGCGCGCGCGATGCGCAGCGGATCGACGCCGCGCTTCGGCTTCTTGCTCGGCAGCCGGCGCTACGAGGCCCGCTGTGACGCCTTTCCCGGCGGCGCGACGCTGCGCATCGAGGTGCGGCGCGAGCTGATGGGCGAGAACGGCCTGGGCCTGTTCGACTGCCGCATCCTGATGGGCGGCGAGACCGTCGCCACCGCCCGCGTGTCCGTCTTCGAGCCCGAGGACGGTGCCGGGGTTCTGCAGGGCGGGGCGATCGAATGAGAGACAACACCGTCCTTGTCACCGGATCCAGCCGCGGCATCGGCCGGGCCATCGCGCAGCGCCTGGCGCGCAACGGTCACGACATCGTCGTGCACTGCCGCAGCCGGCGGGCGGAGGCGGACGCGGTGGCCGACAGCATCCGGGCGTTCGGCCGCGCGGCGCGCGTGCTGCAGTTCGACGTCGCGGACCGGGCAACCGCGGACGCGGCGCTCAGGGCCGATATCGACGTCCACGGTGCCTACTACGGCGTCGTGTGCAACGCCGGCATCACGCACGACAACGCCTTCCCGGCGATGAGCGGCGACGAGTGGGACAGCGTGATCCACACCAACCTCGACGCGTTCTACAACGTGCTGCATCCGGTGGTGATGCCGATGGTGCGTCGGCGCCAGCCCGGGCGCATCGTCACGCTGGCGTCGGTGTCGGGCCTGATGGGCAACCGCGGTCAGGCCAACTACAGTGCGGCCAAGGCCGGCATCATCGGTGCAACGAAGTCGCTGGCCGTCGAACTGGCCAAGCGCGCGATCACCGTCAACTGCGTGGCCCCCGGCCTGATCGATACCGAGATGGTCGCACCCGAGGTGCTGGAGGAGGCCATGAAGATCGTTCCGATGCGACGCATGGGCCGACCCGACGAGGTGGCCGCCGTCGTCGCGTTCCTGATGACGGCCGACGCGGCCTACATCACGCGGCAGGTGATCTCGGTCAACGGGGGGATGGTGGGATGAGCGTGGTGAAGCGGGTCGTCGTCACCGGCGTGGGCGCGCTCAGCCCGCTCGGCCACGACTGGCCCGGCGCACGGGCGAACCTGCAGGCATTGCGCAACGCCGTGCGGCGCATCGACGAGTGGGACGCGTACGAAGGCCTGAACACGCGTGTGGGTGCGCCGGTGATGCCGTTCGAACTGCCGCCGCACTACAACCGCAAGACCACGCGCAGTATGGGCCGGGTGGCGGTCATGGCCACGCGCGCCAGCGAACTCGCCCTGGCCGATGCCGGCCTGCTGGGCGATGCGCTCGTCACCAGCGGTCGCATGGGGATCTCCTACGGCTCGTCGGTGGGCACGCCGTCGGCGATCGGCAACTTCGGCCGCATGATCACGCAGAAGAACACCGAGGGCATCACCGCCAGCACGTACATCAAGATGATGTCGCACACGGCGGCGGTGAACATGGGCGTGTTCTTCGGCATCACCGGCCGCATCGTCACGACCACCAGCGCGTGCACGGCCGGCAGCCAGGGCATCGGCTATGCCTGCGAGGCCATCCAGTCGGGCAAGCAGGTGGCCATGCTCGCCGGCGGCGCGGAGGAACTGGATGCCATCGATGCGGCGGTGTTCGATACGCTGTTCGCCACCAGTTGCCGCAACGACGAGCCGCATCTCACGCCGCGGCCGTTCGACGCCGGGCGCGACGGCCTCGTGCTCGGCGAGGGCGCCTGCACGCTGGTACTCGAGGAACTGGAGCACGCCCTGGCCCGCGGCGCACGCATCCATGCCGAGGTGCTCGGGTATGGCACCAACAGCGACGGCACGCACGTGACGCACCCGCAGTCGGCCACGATGGCCCGGGCGATGCGCCTGGCGCTGGCCGATGCCGGCCTGGCGCCGGAGGCGATCGGCTACGTCAATGCCCACGGCACGGCCACCGAGCAGGGCGACATCGCCGAGTCGGCCGCCACCCACGCGGTCTTCGGCGACAAGGTGCCGATCAGTTCGCTGAAGAGCTACATGGGCCACACGCTCGGCGCGTGTGGCGCGCTCGAGGCGTGGCTCTCGATCGAGATGATGCGCGAGGGCTGGTTCGCCCCCACACTCAACCTCGACAGCGCGGACCCGCGCTGCGCACCGCTGGACCACATCGTCGGCAGTGGCCGCACGTTGCAGACCGACCTCGTGATGAGCAACAACTTCGCATTTGGCGGCATCAACACGTCGCTGATCTTCCGGCGCTGGCCGCGCTGACACCCGCGGCGCTGGAGGGCGCCGACTCCAACCACACCTCGAAAGGAGAGTCTCCGATGACCCTGAACAAGACCCTGGTGTCGTGCCTGTTGTCGGCGCTGGCTGCGATGCCGGCGATGGCCCGCGACACCGAGTACAAGCTGCCCTTCGCCGAGGTGCTCGACATGCCCGAGGCGAAGGCCAAGCTCGATGGTTCGGTGCGGTTCTATCTCGCCGGCCAGAACACGCCCACGATCATCGAGAAGAAGGGCGAGGACGTGAGCAACCGCAAGACCAATGGCGTCGGCAAGGAGGACAAGGACGGCTGCAAGTGGGCCGCGCTGTCGGCGTTGATCGCGTTCCAGGAGAA